>Ga0316208_1002200_pt1 | contig 16331 bp, 9 predicted proteins | sample 3monopyrite_MG_FD_204944 | JGI IMG/M metagenome (GOLD analysis project Ga0316208, IMG submission 204944) | Microbial mat bacterial communities from mineral coupon in-situ incubated in ocean water Damariscotta River, Maine, United States -... | ecosystem: Environmental > Aquatic > Marine > Coastal...
TAGCGTCATTTCGAGCGGAACAAACTCCACCCATGAGCAAAAACATGGCAATTGTCAGACCACGGTAAATCATTGTTGTACCTCGATATTGTGTGTTGAAGTTTTCGAGAACATCTGGCGATAACAGATATCCCCACCTGTATAAAAAAGGAATACAGACATTCCTAACTGTTTTACTCAAGTATTCTGCGTTAAATGCAAGTAAAATAGTCTACCATCCATTTGGTAACCCGTTATTGAATTATTCGAAGTTCCCTTTAAGTTGAACCAGAAAGTCTTCTTGGATTTCAGGTATTGAGGCCAGTCTAATGTCAATTTAGGCAAAGGCGAGAAGAAATTAGGAAACTAAGTCCACCTGAGGTAGCAACAGGAGGATAATGTCAACTTTATTGACTGATCCTGTCGAATTCGTCTTGAGGATTTGTTGGCAAAATCCGATCTGATAACAAGGGGGATCGCAGATTTACCGCGCCGAGTTGGTGTGTTGACGAATTTGACGATTATAGCGTTTTAACATCGCACAAAGAACAATGGTGGCTCAGTTCGAGTTTGCCTGCTTATTACAAACTTCGGGGAAGTTAATCATGTCGGGACCAATGATACCTTTGACTGTCGCATCACTACTATTGGTTACCAGTAGTGCGTTCGCACAGGATTTGAGCCAGTATGACCCCGCAGGTTATTCCGGAGGGTATGCAGAAGGAGTTTCCGGACCGCTTGGTTCTGACCAACTCTATCCATTCGATGCCCAGGAAACCTGGCAGCATGGCTATATTCAATACATGCCTTTTTACGGTGCATATAAACATTTCCGCCCTTACAATTACAAGAATGTTCTCTCGCAAACGCAGACGGCAGCCGGCTGGGGAATGTCTGCTAAAATGCCTTACTCTCAACAGTATTGGCACCGCTATCACGAACGATCACGCATGGGGAATAATGCTCCGAGTGCAAATTACCAATCGCTTCCTGTTTTCAGAAAACCAGAACAACAAAGCAACGTTCCACCACAGCAAAACCATGGTCAGCATCCTGCTCAACAATCTATGCCTCAGCAGCAATTCATTCCTCCAGGGCAAGTGCCACAACGACCACCGCAAATTCAGCCACTTCCGGTTCCACAACGTGGCGGAGCATTGCAATTCACCCCAGCACCCCATCAGAATTTGCAAATACCCCGTCAGAATCTGCAACCACATACCGGGGTTTCTTATCAGTACCCGGCTCAACAGCCTTCTGCGATTCAATCTTCGAACAGATCATTTGCTGTTCCTCAGATGAATGCCCCGATCAATCAGAATTACTCGCAACAACCATTGCTGATCGCCCCGTAACATGCGATCACAGAACACTTTTCTGAAGAGAACCGGGTTCCAGCCCGGTTTTTTTATGCGTTTATCAGAACTTTGGGCCGCAATAGCGGACCCTACAGATCTCTACGGTTTTTGTGATAACAATGTTGCTTTTTTCAATGTGACCAAATAGGCGATTACATCAGCCAGTTCCCGCTCATTGAGTGTTTTCTCCAAGCCGTTTGGCATAATTGAAACCGTATTCGGGACAATTTCTTCGATGTCGTCCTGAGCTATCCGTTCGATTTTTCCGCCTTGTAATTGAAGTTCGAGAACCTCGTTATCCTCTCGTGCAATCAAGCCAGTCATCACTCGCCCATTGGCTAAGACGACATTGAAGGAACCGTAATCTCTGACAATCGTTGCAGAAGGGAAAATGATTGATTCCAAAAGATCGCGGGCAGCCCGGTTCGCTCCGATGTTGGAAAGATCAGGACCGACCGCGGTTCCTTTTCCGTTAATTTGGTGACAGGCAGCACACTTCGATTTCTCTGCAAAGAACAGTTCCTTCCCCTTTTCATGATTCCCTTTTTTTAATAGCGGGATCAGTTTATCGAGTTTGGCCAGTTTTTGAGCTTCGTTCATCCTCATTTTATCGAGTAGTGCATTACCCCGCTCACGTAATTCCGCCGGGTAACGTTTCACCATATCGGAAATCACAGGAATGGGCAAACTGACAACAAACTGCGACTGCTCAGCCGCATCAAGAAATTGTTTTGTGACCTCAATATCACTCGATCGCTGAAAAGGACCGAGCAAATCTTTGAGGATTGTCGGACCGGCTTCTGAAATCATTGGTGCCAACTGAAGCAATTGTTTTTTACTCAGCGATGATTTCCCAATCAATTGAGCAGCGATACTTATTTCACTCGAGTTGTGTGAATCCTCCAGAATACCAGTCAACAACGAAAAGGCATCGTCATTAAAGCGAGTCGATTTCCCACCCAATGCAGAGATCGCCTTCACTCTCAATAATGGCGATTGCTTTTCATCTTTTCCGATTGTCTGAAGCTGCTCGTTGAAGCGATCCGTTTTAATTGCTGCCAATGTAGGCAGCACATTTTCGATTCTTTTTCCATCGCCCGATTTCAGTTCCTGTTCTAAAGATGCAATCCAACTTTTATCCAATGGCAAACCATTTCCCTGGGCAATCGCGTTGAGAATGATTTTTCGTTCCTCGGCTGATCGCGAACTACGCTGTAGCGCCTGCCCAATCACACCTGCCACCTCTTTATTGGAAGCAAATAACGCGATCAAATTTTGAACGTTCTCTTGGCGTTCAAGCAGTTCATTATTTTTTGACCAATCGGTCAGCAAGCCTGCAACTTGTTTGGTCCAGTCACTCTCCTGGCGATGTTCCTTAAACAGTCGAACAATCGGATCCCCCATTTTCATCTCTTTGTTATTCAGCAGCGAAGCGACTCGTTTTGCGGTGAGACGATCTTTATCAAGTTGCCCGATTGCAATCAGTGCTGCTTTCTGTACATTGGCAGAATTCACCTGCAAACCAAGCTCTACCGTTTCGGGTGCGTTAATTTCAAGCAAGGCAAAAATGAGGGCGTGTTCTTCATCACGGTCTATTTGTTTCGCTAATGCCTGCAAAATCGCAGGAACCGTTTCCGGATTTTTCAACTGCCCTAATGCAGCCGCACAAACTCGCCGAACGGAAGGCTCATCCTTTTTCAAAATTGCTAAAAGATCACTCTGTGCCGCTTGGTCTGGATTATGAATCATGCCATAACAAGTAGCTTGGCGAACTGTTGCTGAAGAATCTTGTAACGCTTTGCGAAGTGCGGTTTGAGCCTGCCCCAGTGGTGCTTTGTAGGTAAGACGCTCCTTCTCTTCGGCAACGGGGGCATTTTCTAACGCGATCAGTTTTCCGATAATGCGTGTCAACCCCCAGGCTGAATTGAGCCGTTGTCTTTCCGATTGACTTTTCAATCCTGCTTCTAATGTGCGAGTCATTTTCGAACCGCGGAGCTCACATTGTGAAAGAGCTTTTTCTCGCACCAGGTGCCGGGGATCATCGAGGAATCCCAACAACGACTTATTGGAAAGACTCGCCCACTCAATTTGAGAACCGGTAGCGTCTTGGGGAGATGGTAAATCTTTTTTAGTCACCCGATAAATGGCACCAAAGATGTTCGGTTTGGCAAACTGCGAGGTCGGACATCCACGATAAAACCAGCCGCCGGTATCAATCACCAGTAAACTGCCATCTGCATCTTCAAGAACATCTGTCGGATGAAATTCGCGGCTGCTACTGGAAAGGAATTCTCGCTGGACTGCTTTATAAGTAGAACCAGTCGGTTCAATTTCTAATCGAACAATTTTTCCAGAATTGAAAAAGACAGAGAAGTAATCATCTTTCCATTCTTTATTCAAAAGCCCCGAGCGATAACGCATCGTTCCTGAAATCGCAACATGCCCGTAACTGTGCATGCCATCCAAAAAACCGCCCGTCACTTTCAGTTCCGATAAAACCTGTTCGCGATGTGGATAAGTGCCGCCAAACTGCCAATGCACCATCATATCATCGCGCGGTCTGGTGTGCATAATATTGACGGTGCCAAGCATGTCGCCGTTATCCATGAAATCGACTTCCACCGGGTTATCCATCCCGCCGCCACAAAAAGCTCGGACATCTGAACCGTCCGGCTTGCAGGAAAAAATGTAGGACCCCTTCCGGTCGCTGATCACATTCCCTTGATCATCTTTGAACTGGTGACCGTGATAACCATCGCACCAGTAAATGCGTCCGTCCGGCCCGAGAAAACAACCATGGATACTGGCTGCATTGCCGGTGTACCCAAAATGCTTGACGAGAATTTGGCGATCTTCCGCAACGCCATCGCCATCGTGATCAGTCAACTTCCAAATATAGGGCGGCGAAGCAACATACAGCGAACCTTGGTACCAGGCTGCTCCCATCGGGAAGGTCATTTTATCTGCAAACAGTGTCGAGCGATCATACTTACCATCGCCATTGGTATCTTCGAGTAAACGAATTCCGTTGGGCAACTGTTCTTCGAGATCTTTAGCAGATAAATTCACACCTGCGTTTTCGCAAACAAATAACCGCCCACGATCATCCAGACATCCCATCGTCGGATTGATGATCATCTCCGGACCGGCTGCCAATTTTACTTCATAGCCATCGGGAACCTGAATCGGAGCCGGCTTGAAATTTTTCGGCGGTGTCGGAGAGTCCGCTTTCTCTTCAGCAAAAACCGGTGAAATAAAAATGCTCACTAAAAGCAAAACAGCAAAGCCATATTTCAGCACGTTCATCTTACCGTTATCTCCTCAAGACAATCCGTATTCGCTAATACTGTCCAATTTCAATTAAACGATAGCCGATTGCTTTCATAAACGACAGTCAATTGAATTATTTTCGAGCGGATTTTCTAAATAGTAACCTTCTGTTCAAGTTTTCTTTCGAGAATTGAATTGCTACACTGAGAACTGCTGAGAATTAAACTCAATCAATTCTGGTTCGTCATTTCGCACAACCACTCTATTGGATCTATCAATCATGCAAAAAAAGTCTCGTTGGTTACTGTTGATCGCGATGATCGTCTCTTTTCAATCGGTCTCTGTTCTTCAAGCAGAAGATCCAATTTTTGATTTACAGACCAAAGCGGTCAACGATGGAAAAGCAGAGTTTGGTCATTGGGGGTGGGAGCCAGATAAGTACTTGCTGTGGGGGACGCACACGAATCGTCTAATTCCCGTTTACACGTTTGGCACGATGGGAGCCGGTTCAGGGGTCGATTTGAATGACTACACAGGCAGCAACAGCCCTTACCGTTCACCAGCAGCGGTCCGACAACTTTACGGTCGCATCCCTGAAGGAACGCTTAATAAAAAAGCGAACTATTTCGATCAGACGAACATTCACGATATTCAACTTGCTGCGTTGCGTTCAGGAAAAAAACATATTTTTCTTGTTGTCTTCGATGGAATGGACTGGCAAACAACACAGGCGGCTGCGATTTGGAAATCGAAAAGAAACTGCTACGGTTCGGGTCGTGGTTCTGGATTACATTTTCAAGATTATCAAGCGAATGGCACCACCCAGTACGGTGCGATGGTTGCTGCTCCGTATGCGAACACTTTTTCACAAAACGTGAATACGCAAATCGTCACATTGCCGGATTCTCTTCACTTGGGCGGCTACGCCTGGAAATTGGCTGGTCAATTTCCCTGGAGTACCCCTTCAGAAGGTGTTTACATCGCAGGAAAATCAGAGCAGCCACACATGGATAATCCGTATCCCGATTCCGCAGCGACAGCCACCAGCATGACCAGCGGCTATAAATCTTATAACGGAACCATCAATGTCGATCCCGATAGCGGACAACTGACAACAATCGCGCACTTGGCTCAAAAACAAGGCTGGAAAGTTGGCGCGGTGACGAGCGTTCCAATCAGTCATGCAACCCCGGCAGCCTCTTATGCCCATAATATCTCGCGCAACGATTACCAGGATTTATCACGCGACTTGCTCGGCTTACCTTCCATTTCACACCCGAAAGCCCCCCTGCCTGGTTTGGATGTTCTAATCGGCACCGGCTTTGGAGCAGAGCGAAATAAAGATAGCGGACAGGGCAGCAACTTCGTTCCCGGCAACGGATATCTCACCCAAAAAGATTTGCAGTTAGCGGACAGCCGTTCTGGTGGAAAGTATTCGGTGGCGATTCGAACCAAAGGGCAATCTGGCGCAGAATTATTGAAATTAAAAGCGGACGATGCGATTGAAAATTCCCGAAGACTGTTCGGTTTCTTCGGCACGCAGTTCAAGCATCTTCCCTTTCAAACGGCAGATGGAAATTACAATCCACCAATCGGCAGAAGCAAAAAAGCGGAAAAGTATACCAAAGCCGATCTTCTCGAAAACCCGACACTCAAAGATTTCACCAAGCAAGCCATTCGCGTACTCAGTCATAACGATTCACCATTCTGGTTGATGGTCGAAGCGGGCGATGTTGACTGGGCGAACCATGATGACAACATCGACAACTCAATCGGGGCAGTCCTCAGCGGCGACGATGCCGTGCGTTCCATTACCAACTGGGTCGAAAAAGAAAGCAACTGGGAAGAATCCCTCCTGATTGTGACCGCAGATCACGGACACTATCTCGTTCTGGAAAAGCCAGAACTGCTGATTTCCAAGTAAATACTTGAAGTAAGGTAACAATTCAGCAATGTTTGGTTTTTGCAGAAATTAAGGTTGTCTGTAGGGTCCGCTATTGCGGACCACCGCATGAAATAGGGGGATCCACTTCCCATCGTGGTCCGCGGGTAGCGGACCCTACGGTAAGGCTGGATAGTTACGAAGTAAGCAAATAAACCCACGGAGGATATTTAATGCCTATCAATATCGACAACTTCAGCGAACAGGAACTATCGGAATTAAATTTCCGCATTGTCGAACGGCTGAAGTTTCTGCGGTCAATGCACACTCACAGTGAAATGATGCAGTTCAGCCCCGGCGAAAAAGTCTCTTTTGACCCTCCTGGTCAAGAAACACAATTCGCCACGCTGGTCAAGTTCAACAGAAAAACGGTCACCGTGATTACAGAAGCGGGGGAGAAATGGAACGTCTCTCCGCATCTGCTCAACAAGGTGAAAAGTGTTCAATCAAGTTCCATGAAAAACATTGAATCACACCAAAAGTAGACCGCAAAGCAATGCAGACTTTTGCCTGTATTGCTCGTTGTGTTGAAAGATACTTTTTTCCGATGGAGAAACTGAATTGATCAATAAAACTACCTCTTGCCTTGCCGTTTTGGTATTGAGTTTTGCCGTTTCAAGCCCTCATTGCGTCATTGCAGATGATCCTGTGCTGATTGCACATCGTGGCATGTTAAGGCACGCTCCTGAAAACACATTGCCTGCATTTGCGGTCTGTCTTGAATTAGGAATAGGTTTCGAACTTGATATTCGCACAACCAAAGATGGGCATCTGGTTGTTATCCATGACGACTCGGTTGAGCGAACCACAAATGGACCCAGTCGTTCGATTCGTGAAATGACACTGAAGCAGGTGAAACAACTCGATGCAGGTAGTTGGTTCGATCCCGTATTTACCGATGTACGCATCCCGACACTGGAAGAAACATTCGCGTTAATTCAACAACGTAAGCGGGGGCCGGTGATCATTGCTTTGAATGTCAAACAGGTTAACAAGGCCGCAGAAGCAAAACTTGTTTCACTCGTTGAGAAATATGATCTGATTGAAGAGTCTTTTGCATTTGACCAAAATGCGGAAATCAGCAAACGCCTGAAAAAGCTGAACCCGAAATTTCGTATCGGCCAGAATATCAGCCGCAAAAATCTTACAGCCAGACTTCAGGAAAACTTTCTGGATTCATTTCTTGTCACATTCGCTCCTACTTCTGAAGAGGTCAAGTTACTGCATCAGCATGGGAAGCAGGTCATTTATAATTTTGCAGGCCCGGGCGAATTTCGCAGAAATCCAAAGGTCTGGTCTCTGGTTCGTCAGGCCCACATCGATGGCATGCTGACAGACTACCCCCTGGAGTGCAGAGCCGTCTGGAGAAAATCAAGCGAACCACAATAGTAAGGATAAAGGGCATCAGGTCTACCGGATTTAGAAACAGTTCAATTCTGATTCACAACCGTTTCATTTGAAACTTCCTGCAAGAGAGCGAAAAGCACTTTAGTGATTTTTTCAGATGCCTGGACCTCCAGCAGATTGGTGCCGAGCCAGGTTTCGTAGCCGCCCAGTTGATGTTGCCGAGGTGTGGGAAGGTACCGATACCAACCGTTGGCCAGTTCGATGGTGAAAGTCGTTTTCAAAGGACTTTTGGCTTTTATTTCGAGTCCGATTTCTGCAAACACTTCACACGGAATTGCGGTGATCCCAACATCACCAATACGAATCGCCTGTAGAATAAGCGTTTCGGTTTCGGGTCTGCTGGCATACTCCAACGTTCTTTCGGCGTAAGCTTTTGCCAATCGAGGCAGTTTCGATTCCTCTTCTTCCGCCAGAAATCGCTTGGCACGGGCAATCTGTTTTTCGGTTGGCTTACGAATTTTGAGTGTCAATTCCTGCTGCGCCATTGCCAGAGTGATCTCACTTCGATGTTCAGTTTTTTGATAAACCTGATACACTTCATCAGCCACACTATTGGCGACATATCGAATTTGTCCAAACGATTTTCGTCTGGGATTCGGATTCACAAAATTGATGTTGTTGATATCCCCACTGGTTCCGTTAGAAATCATTCCTACAAAAGGGGGATGCTTTTCGCTGACTTCGTTGGGGATAATTCGCTGTTTTATTTGTCTGGCGAATTCGCCGAAGTAATCGGCTGAAACACCATTGGGGGAAATTCCTCCGACATAATGCAGCGAATAGTTGGCTAATAACGCGATTGGTCGCCCGTTGATTGCACGAACCGAAATGAAACAGACTTGCGGATCGATTGGACCTGCGGGGCGGTCCAGCAATTTTTTTGAGCGTGGCGGATTCATGCGAACCTGATCGGTGATTTCTCCAAACGGATTGGGAACAATCCCGCCCGGCTTCATAAACCAACGACGGTTATGGACATGCTCCGCCACATCGACCTGCCCACTCCCTAATTCCGCAGGTTCCAAATTCGCGTTTGCTTTTTTAATTGCAGAAATAATCCCTTGAATCAGAACTTCCAGGTACTCTTTTCCAACCCCACCCGCTTTATCGTAAAGTTCTTCGCGTGAAGAAGGGGCAGTATGTGTGTGCGTAGCCGAAATCAACATGCAATCGGTGCGAATGCCGGTTATTTTTGAAGCTCGCTGTTTTGCTTCATCTAACAGTTTTCTTGGAATATAACAACTATCAACAATTACAATCGCTAATCGAGTCTTCCCATCATCCAGCACCAACGCCCGCGCATTCAACGGATCCCATGCTTTATCTACCAGTCGTTCACGAAACGAACCAATCAAACTAACCGGCCATTTCCGAGGCGTAATATCTTCAACCGCAGCCCCTGCACGAAACTCGCCAGCCTGTAATTGATTGCCCGTGATACTAAGAACAACAAAAAGCATCATTATCATTATTTTCATTAGTGTCTCCAATAGTCAATAGCCTGCAAGATAATAAAGAAATCATTCCGTTTCGTCTATTAATTTTTCGTATTCTGTGAGCAGTGGTTGATAAGCGTAGGCGTTCAAAATCGCGATCAATCCGCGATCTGACGGGTTGCGGGCGATGTCGCCGAGGGTGTCGAGACCGTCATAGATCGATTCGATGGCTGTTTCGAGATGTTCGATTTGCTTCTCGGTATCGCCTGCTTTTTTCGCGATCGCCGCCTCACGGACGGCTTTCACTGCCCCCATGTAAGAAAGCATGAACTCACTCCGTTTTGCATAGTAATAGAATAACGGTCTGCTGCGTCCGGTGAGGGCATCGTAAGTTCGGTATAATTCGACAAGATCAGTATTATATTCATCCGTAGCGGCTTGCCACCATTCGGGAATCGGTTTTGCAATCGCGTGTTTCAATAACATGCTTTTATCAGGAAAGACAAAATCAGAACTGTTCTCGTCAATAATTTGCGTCGCTTTTTCGACTGCTAAATATCCGAGCCAAATCCGATTCGTCGCAGCAGGGTTATCGGTAATACCGAGGAAGAAATCACGATAAGATTCTTTTGCGGTCAACTTCTCATTGAAGGCAGCACGCGGGAGATAATCGATTGCAGGATCTAAATCGCCAATGATGCAAATTTGCGTAGAAAATCCTTCCCACTTCAACGCTCGAAGTTCTTCAAGCAGCGTTTCAATATCCGAAATAGCAGATTGTGAAAGCGCACTGATGCTGTTACCGGCTAATGTCAAAACCAATCGGCTCGGGATTTTCTGTGCGGGAATCTGCATGAGTAATTGTTTTTTCTTTGCGACACGCCGCGCGGTGTGATCAATAATATGAAGCACGCCGGTTTGAGCAGGAATGACCTTTTCTAAAACAGGAAACAAAGCCGGATTAACCGCAGTTACAAACGGCTGCACTTTTTTATGAGAGGACGTTTCCAGTAAGTTTGCCTCTTTAAGTAATATCTGGAGAAACGCGAGGGCAACCAGATTTTCTTTCATTACCTTTCTGTTTTGCTTGTTTGTACTGGCAAGAAATTCATTGAAGGGCTGATTATCTTTTGCATTCTTTCCATTAAATATTGCCTCCCAAGTCTGCGGAGCTTGAGCCCCCCATTTTGTTGACGTTGGCAACCTGAAATATATTTCATCGAGGCCGGGATACGTTTTCAGATAAGCATGAATCTTTGTTTTCGCCAGTTTGATTAACGCCTGATCGTCAAACTTTTGCTTGGAGCCGGGGGTAATCAACAAACTGTTCAAGCCATTTGTCGAAACTGAATTTACCAAAACGGATTGAAACTCTTTCGGAAATTCGAGTGGCGAGATTGAAAGACCAACGGTCATTCCGACACTGTGTGCCGTTTCGATGATGCCCTTCAACAACTTCTCGCCGGCTGCGGTTCTTGCTTCATAGGTTTCTTTTCCTGCGAAATCAGGATTCTCGAACCATTTTGCTCGCCCGAGCGCCTGTCTTCCGGGGGTATCCCCATCAACGCGATATTTTTCGCCCCGCCATAAAACGCCTGTCTCTTTATTTATCCCCTCAAATTCATAATGCACAAACGGCTGCCAGGGATGAACGACAATCATCAGGTTATTGTATTTGAGCTTGACCAGTTGTCGGATTAACTTTTGTTGATCAGCCAGCCCCCACGATTCAAAACCGAATGCAAAAGCATCAACCGTTTGAAACGAACGAACTTTTAATTCCGGTTCCAGCAGGATGTCAATCATGCTCAGATCAATTGTTTTCTTCTTTTCAGGAATGATATCGCCAGATAACAGATAGCGTATTCCAAAATGGTGTCCCAATTCATAAACCGCCCACAATGTAGCTGCCGGCGAACCACCATCAATCATAAGAAGCGACCTGTTTCCTGACTGGAAAGATTTTAACGCAATCCCCTGCTCCGTCAGTTTGGGCCACTTGATTCCCATTTTTTTAGCCGTTGCCACATTCTGTGGAGAGTCACCCAACAGAATTGCATGGAACGCGTTGGCAGAAAGGCTTTTTGAAAACGTTACTTCGATATCAAACAGACGTTCCAATTGCCCTTGAAGTTCTGTCGCCGCAAATTGCTCGATGGCATTGTTTTCATTACTGACAACAATTTCCACCTGCTGTGCAGCAAATAGCTGATGAGGCGATAAGCAGAACAGGGCGAACAAGACGAAACTAAAAACTCGTGGAATGTAATTCATGACAGATATTCCTAACCCGGACAAAACGGTATCGTATAGGCGTTAGGTAGTAGGTAGTAGGTAGTAGGTAGTAGGTAGTAGGTAGTAGGTAGTAGGTAGTAGGTAGTAGGTAGTAGGTAGTAGGTATTAGGAGGAAACAGGATGGTCGTGACGCATTTACGATTTGCCCTCAATCTTGTGATTAATAAGAGCCTAACGACACTTGATCGGCTATTTTTCTTCTTTCGAAATGCAATACAGTTTATTCAATGTGCGAATGTAAAGCCGACCGTTGGCGATGGCAGGGGTCGCGATACAGCTTTCCTGCATATCGTTTTTTTCGAGAACTTCGAGTTCCGGCCCCTGCTTCACCACAATGACGAAACCATTTTCGCCGGTGACGTAAATTTTCCCATCGCCCACCACGGGAGAAGCATAATAGTTGCCGAAGTTGCGAATTCGTTTTCGCATCCAAATTGTTTCGCCCGTTTGGGCATCAAAACTGGCGGAGATGCCCCCCTTTTTCACTAAAAACAATCGCCCATCTGCAATAACCGGCGAAGAGATATTTGAGGGGGCTTTGTTATCGAGATTCCAAACGACGTGCGTCTTGGTCACATCGCCCATTCCGCCGCCACGAATACATTGAATGATGTTTCCCCCGCCGACCATGTTGCCGGGAGCCTGAAAAGCTGCATCGATTTCATCTTCAACAAGAAAACCATCCTTGTCTTTATCCCCATTCTTGAACTTCTTGGCGAACGCGGGGTCAAGTTCTGTCATATCCAGCTTGTTATCCTGATTTGTATCTTTCCATTGCAATAATGCGAATTTTAACACGCGTGCGGTATCACCATAACTTTGCACGGAAAGATACATTTTATCGCCAGCGACAACGGGTGTGGTCATAATTGTTCTTAAAAGTGTATTGCAGGTCCAGCGTTCTTTGCCGGTTTGTGGATCGTATCCTTTCCATTTACCGGTCCCTGCCAGAACCAGATCTGTTCTTCCATTCGCGGTGCAAAGAACAGGTGTTGAATAACCAGCCAGCATGTCAGGACGGTCCGTTTTCCAACGCAACTTTCCCGTCAATTTATCAACCGCCATAATGAAGGGGGACAGGTCGTCATCTTGTGAGTAGATCAGCATACCTTTGTAAATAATGGGTGACTGAGCCGAACCCCAGCCCATCAGATAAAATGGTTCTGGGATTTCTTTTGTCCAGACGGTTTTGCCATCTGAAAGATTGAACGCCATCAACCCCAGCGTACTGAAATGCACATAAACTCGCTTGCCATCGCTGACCGGCGTGCTGGAAGCCGGGACGTTGGGCGGAATGATATCGCCAATTTTTCCGGTTTCGAATTCGCGCCTCCAGATTTTTTTTCCCGTGGCTGCATCGAAACAGAAGACGGCGAATTTTTCTTTATCGATCATCGCGGTCGCAATCACACGCCCTTTCGAGATAATCGGACTGGCCACCCCTTCGCCTATCTCAACCGACCACAAAACGTTCTCTTCAAAAGAAAACTTGACGGGCAGGTTTTTACTTTCTGTTGAAACTCCCGTTGCATTGGCTCCCCGGAATTGAGCCCATTCTTCTGCAGCTATTTTCCTTGAGAAACTGAACAGACAAAATGTAACTCCCAGAAATAACAAAAGAAAACATTGTCGAAATACCATGCTGCGAATAGTCCTGTTGATCGTCATAAGTTTGTTTCTAAATCTTATTGTCTGATTGATAATTATTGGGACCATTCTTTATTTCTTTGCCTGATCAAGCACTTTCAATGGAAAGACATCTGAAGGAACGTGCTCTTGTTTCATTAGCTTTTCGAGCCGGGCGACAATTTCCGGGTATAGATTTGCGACATCGTTTTTTTCGCTGATATCTTCTGCGATGTTATACAGTTCCGTTTTGATTTTCCCTTTTCTTAGATTTTGGCGAACTGCTTTCCAGTCGCCAACACGGATGGTCTGCTGACCGCCATAACCGGTGAATTCTCGATACAGAAACGGTCGTTCAGATTGCGATTCTCCCAACAGGGTAGGAGCAATACTGATGCCATCAATATTTTTGGGCGCCGCGTTTTTCGCTCCAATTAAATCGAGAAAGGTCGGCATCCAGTCTTCAAATCCGCTGATGTAATCACTCGATGTTCCATTCTGCACGTGACCGGGCCAACGAACCAGAGTGGGAACACGAACACCGCCTTCATACAAAGAACCTTTCAGACCACGCAATTCGCCCACACTTTTGAAGAAGAGGTAATCAACTTCCTGCTCCAAATGAGTGGTCCCGTTATCGGAACTGAAAACGATGATCGTGTTATCTGCAAGACCCAACTCATCAAGTAAATTCAAGACGTTGCCAATGTAGCGATCCATACGGGTAATCATCGCTGCATAAGCAGCCCGGGGAGTAAAGTGAGGCGTGTAACCGTAACCTTTGGCTCGTGTGAAGGGAGGATCATCCCAGCCTAATTTGAGATACGGTTTGAGTTCTGCATCCGGCACATGCAGCGCGACATGTGGAATAACGGTTGGATAATACAAAAAGAACGGTTCTTTTTTGTGCTGACGAATGAATTCCAATGCCTGCGCGTTAATGCGATCCGGTGCGTAGTCTTGTCCTTTGAAGGGATCGTAACTTTTCGGGTTCGCAGGGTCTGCCCCTTTGGCAAGACTGGCATGCCCCGGCACGGGAGGATTGTTATTCAATACGACATGTTTTTCATCACTCCACAAATACGAGGGATAGTAACTGTGCGCATGAGACTGGCAGTTGTAACCAAAGAAGCGATTGAAACCCTGTTTGAGTGGACGCCCCGAAGATTCTGGTCCGCCCAATCCCCACTTTCCAAAAGCTCCGGTCACATAACCTTGCTGTTGTAGCACTTCTGCCAAGGTCACTTCGCTATCGGGAATAGGCCATTGCCCTTCGGGGGGTGTCCCTTTATTGCTGCGAACAATCGCATGTCCCGGATGTTTGGATGTCATCAGCACACAACGCGAAGGCGCACAGACTGCATTGCCACAGTAGTGTTGTGTTAGCCGCATTCCCTGACTAGCCAATTGATCCAGATGCGGCGTCTTGATCAGCTTTTGACCAAAACTACCAAGTTCACGATAGCCAAGATCATCCGCAAGAATGAATACGATATTAGGCTTCGTCGATTTTGCAGCCTCGATGGTTGAACCAGCTTGCATCGCAATGAAAAGAAAAGCGATGCAGCTTAGAATGTAACTCAATTGAAAGTGTTGCTTCATTAATCCTGCCCTTCATAATTCCCTGGGAAACCCCGTACCGATAAAAGTTCGCATATATTTATACTGAAGGCTACACGATATTATCTTAAAAAAAAACCGATGGGGCAATTTATCTCTGCTTATCTTGCCGTTTGAACAATCAACAGTTGAATGATCGCCTGGTTCAAATCAGTGATCTTCAATGTCAAATCAGACATTCCATAAAAAACTTCTGATGCCTGGTGCTGATTATGCCAGGTTGGCACATTATGTTGATCGAATTTTGAAATTATTGTTCTGTTCATCTTCTGAATTGGTTAACAATGTACTAGAGTTCGAATGTGGATTCTGACAAACAATAAAGGGAACCTCTATTTATTCAAAAATTTCCTACTGGACGGAGGGTAGACATTCTTGTCTGCCTACTTTACAGCATGCTCAAACGAGACAGACAGGAATGCCTGTGCTCCTTTTGAATAAATAGAGGTTCCCTAAATCAAGATGATCCACCCTCTTCAACAAAGCAGTTGATTATTTCAATTGCCCCACCTGGTTCCGCACAACACTTCTTGCAGATGGTCGTTGGCATTAAAAAAACCGGCTTTGATGAGATTTCTGCAATTGCTTTTGCACTGGATCACTCTGGCTCCAGTTCTGTTCATTTTCCAGCATGAGTCTGGAATGCCTGAAAGAGGATTGCGTTCGTTTTACGGGCTGGTTTTTAGAAATTTGTTATTGGAGTTTTGATGTTAGAGTTTTTTGCGAAGCATAGCGCTTCGTTTCGAGGCGATTTTTTATCTGGCTTAACCGTTGCCTTAGCGCTTGTTCCTGAAGCGGTTGCGTTTGCCTTTGTGGCGGGCCTGCATCCATCGATTGGATTGTATTCTGCATTCTTTATTGGATTGGTCAGTTCGCTGGCGGGCGGGCGTCCAGGAATGATCTCTGGGGCGACCGGTGCGATGGCAGTTGTTATCGTATCGCTGGTTGCCATGCACGGCGTTGAATACCTGTTCCCGGCTGTCATTCTTTGTGGCTTGCTGCAAATTACGGTTGGCCTACTTCGAATGGGAAAACTGATTCGACTTGTGCCTCATTCTGTGATGCTTGGTTTTGTAAACGGCTTGGCGATTGTGATTGGGTTGGCTCAAATAGGCAGTTTCAAAACGCTGGGTGATAAGGGAACCATGACCTTTCTGCAAAGCGGTCCTCTGACCATTATGATTGGTCTGGTTGCGTTAACAATGGCGATTATCGTCTGGCTGCCCCGGTTGACTAAAGCGATCCCAAGTTCATTAGCGGCTATTATGATAGTCTCTACTATTGCAGTCAGCATTAACGCATTCGCACCGCAAAGCCTTGTTCCAGTCGGTCAGAAAAATGTTGTGCAAACTGTTGACGACCTGGTGATGAACAATCTGAAAGCGAAAGCGGTTCAGG
>Ga0316208_1002201_pt1 | contig 16330 bp, 13 predicted proteins | sample 3monopyrite_MG_FD_204944 | JGI IMG/M metagenome (GOLD analysis project Ga0316208, IMG submission 204944) | Microbial mat bacterial communities from mineral coupon in-situ incubated in ocean water Damariscotta River, Maine, United States -... | ecosystem: Environmental > Aquatic > Marine >...
CACGTGACGAACACTCCGCGCATGAAAAAGCCCGAGCACAACACCCGGGCTTCTTGAACACAAGATTAGAACTCGGCTACGCGAGTTTCTAATCCACTGTGGTTCTCTGTGCCTCTGTGGTTAATTTCTGCATTGTCAATTCGGGAAGTTATTCTGAACACGTTCCTTGGTCAGACGACAGAAGCTGTCTCTGACTACCAGATGGCCATCGATGCCCGGCGCGGCTGGCTGCAACGGAATGGCTATAGGCAGTGTGCTGAGAACTCGGATGAGCAAGTATACGCAGCAGCGTTCCTTAAACTGGCATCGATACGCCACGAGCCAGGTCCATCGGCTGGAAGAGAGTTACTTTGATGACACCGAATGTCGTACTGACACGAAAATACAACGTGTGGACGGCCAGAGCAGGTGGAAACTCGGCTCCACGGCGACTGGCACACGATTCGCGTAAGCCTCGGTTGTTCCGCAATGGCCGAGTTCTGCAGCCTCGCGGCGGGATGTTCACAACTTGTTTTACCTGGATTGACCGGATTCACATTCAAGGGATAATTCGGTTCGTGCCGATGACAAGATGTGACGTAGTGACGTCCACAGTGATGTAATGGAGACGGTAAAGACCTCATGTTTCAGTCATTCACCAGCATTTTGACGTTGTCGGCGATGCTGCTGCATTCGATTCTCGGATGTTGCACGCATCACGCTCATGCTTGCGAGCATGGACACGTCGTCGAAGGCTGCGTTGTCGAGCACGACGAACATGAGAGCGATCATGTCGATCTGTTAGATGAAGGACACGGGCACGACGGGCACCAGCATCACGGTGAGAAGAGCGAGCACGACCATGATGGGCTTGCTGTTGCTCATGAGGGTGGGCACGGCGATCACGAATCGCAGGAATGCCCTCACGGTCCTTGCAGCTTCGATTGTGACGGTGGGGATTGCACTTTTACCCAATCTTCCGAGGTGAAAGTTCCTGCTCCGGGTGACGGCGGGCTTTGGTTCCCGCTGCCGATCCCACATGAGTTCGTGTCGCCGGACACCGGATTGATTCTTGCAGATAGGTCTGACAGCCGCCCGCCCAAGGCGGCCACGGCATCCTGTTGCCGGGCGATCACGCAGGTCTGGCTGATCTGAGAGAGGGTCGAGAGTCCCCTCGTCGCTGGTCCACGTCCACTTGCTGTGGCGTGATGACTTCTAACTGCGACTGGTGGGCTCGTTCTCCGACTTTCGTTTCCTTCGAGTGTCCATCGCGAATCACGCTGCGCTGACTGATGCGCCGTGAATCTGTGGAAGAGCACTCGGGACCCTCGACTCTGGTCTCAGGTCAGTGCCATGAAATTGCGCCTTCCCGACGTGCCGCCTAAAGTGTTCGGTTGGCTCGTCGCAATCGTTGTTGTCCTTACTGCCTTCGTTTCTCGCGGGACGTAGATTCCGGCGACTGAAGCGTGGGTCGAGAACACGATTACCCAGTTTCGCGGTGGATCGATCGGCGATGCTGTTTCAGATTCGGCTGACGCACGAAGACCTCGTGCAGGCTCAGACCGAGTTCCTGAGGACGATCGGTGAACTGGATGTCGAGAAGCGAGAGGTGAAGCGGTTGACCGAAGCCACGTCGACCGGAGCGGTCGCGAAGATCAAGCTGATCGAAAGGCAGTATGAAGAAGAGAAGCTGCAGGCCCTGCTGCGGGCTCAGCAGGAAGCACTGAGGTTGCACGGCTTGTCGGATCGACAGGTGCAGCAGATCGCGACCGACAGGCGGCTACTGCGGGAACTGCAGATCGTCGTACCGTTTCCGGACAAGCACACGGATGGCGAACTGAAGCTGACGGGACAGGCCGTTCGTCGAATCGGATTCCAGCAGGCTGGATTTCAGCCACCGCCCGAGCCTCAGCCAGAAAACGCTCCGCTGGTCCTGACCGAATTAAACGCCCACAAGGGACAGGCAGTCGCGGCCGGCGAAACGCTGTGTGTGCTGTCCGATATGCGGCGGCTCTACATCGAGGGACAAGCGTTTGAGCAGGACATGTCTCTGCTGGAACACGCGGCGAACATGGAATGGCCGATCAGTGCCATCCAGCCGTCCAACGGCAAAGAGCCAGTCGTCATCGAGAACCTGAAGGTGGCGTACCTCGGCAATTGCGTGAACGCCGAGACGCGGGCTCTCAAGTTCTACGTCGAGCTGCCGAACTCGATCGTTCGCTCGACGCAATCCGAAGACGGGCAGCGTTTCATCAGCTGGAAATTCAAGCCGGGTCAACGCATGCAGCTTCGCATTCCCGTCGAGGAGTGGCTGGAGCGAATCGTGCTGCCGGTTGATGCAGTCGCCAAAGAGGGAGCTGAGTATTTCGTGTTCATGCAGAACGGCGATCACTTCGATCGCAAGACTGTGCATGTCGAGTACCGCGATCAGTTCAACGTGGTTGTCGCGAATGATGGTTCTCTGTTTGAAGGCGATGTTGTCGCTTTCACCGGTGCTCATCAGATGCAGATGGCTCTGAAGAACAAGTCGGGCGGTGCCGTTGATCCTCACGCCGGTCACAACCACTAAGGGGATTACCATGCTCAACGCCATCATTCAATTTGCACTACGGCAGCGGCTGTTGACTGTCGCCTTTGCCATCGGTCTGGTCGGCTATGGAAGCTGGCAGGCGACTCAGTTGGAAATCGATGTATTTCCGAATCTGAACCGACCGCGCGTCACCATCATGACCGAGGCTCCCGGACTTGCTCCGGAAGAAGTTGAGACGCTCATCACGTTTCCGATCGAGTCCGCGATGAACGGAGCGAACGGCGTGCAGGCCGTACGCAGCTCGTCGGGCGTAGGTATCTCGGTGGTCTATGTCGAGTTCGACTGGGGCACGGATATCTACACCGATCGGCAAATCGTGGCCGAACGGATGGCTCTCGTAGCAGAGCGGCTGCCGGAAGGTGTGAAGCCGCAGTTGGCTCCGATCTCGTCAATCATGGGTCAAATCATGATGGTCGGCATGTGGAGCGAATCCGGCGAAACCAGCCCGCTGGAAGTTCGCACGCTGGCTGACTGGGTCGTGCGGCAACGGCTGCTGACGATTCCCGGCGTGTCACAGGTATTCACGATGGGCGGTGGCCGGAAGCAATTTCAGATTCTGGTCAGTCCGGACGAAATGCTGCGGTTCGGAGTCACCCTGCACGACGTCAAACTGGCCGTCAGTGAGAGCAACGAAAACGCGACCGGCGGATACCTCGACGATCAGGGGCCGAACGAGTTCCTGGTCCGGGCACTCGGACGTGTGCAGTCCGTTGAAGACCTTGAAAAGCTGGTCGTCAAGGTCCACGAAGGGCGGCCAATCTCGTTGAAGCAGGTCGCCCGCATTGTTGAAGCCGCGCAAGTCAAACGCGGCGACAGCACAGCCTGGTCGAGGGACGCGGATGGATCGTTCAGTGGCGGCCCCGCCGTCGTGCTCACCATTAACAAACAGCCCAATGCGGATACCCGGGGGTTGTCGGACGCGATCAACGAGGCACTCGTCGAACTGCAGGACGCACTGCCGAAAGATATCCGCGTTGACTCCGGGCTCTACTCGCAGAAGTCGTTCATTGACCGATCCATTGACAACGTGCTGGAGGCTCTGCGGGACGGTGGCATTCTTGTTGTCATTATTCTGTTTCTGTTCCTGCTGAACTTCCGCACGACGTTTATCACGCTGACGTCGATTCCCGTTTCGATCTTCATCACGGTGATCGTGTTCTCGGTATTCGGGCTGTCGGTCAACACGATGACGCTCGGCGGACTGGCCGTCGCCATCGGCGAGCTGATGGACGATGCGATCGTCGATGTCGAAAACATATTCCGTCGACTGAAAGAGAACCGCAAAGCGGGCAATCCGAAACATCCGCTGCTGGTTGTGTATCAGGCGAGTACTGAGATACGGAACTCGATTGTCTTCGGCACGATGATCGTCGTGATTGGCTTCATTCCGCTGTTCGCACTGAGCGGCATGGAAGGTCGGCTGTTTGCCCCGCTCGGCGTGGCCTACATCGTTTCAATTCTGTCCTCACTGGTCGTGTCTCTGACCCTTACGCCTGTGCTGTCGTACTGGCTGCGATGCCGACCGAGACTGACCCGGACGGCAAGTCGTCGCGGTTCGCCTCCGCCGACAAGGAACTGTTCGAACATTTCCATGAGGAAGAAGTCGAAGGCACGCTGGTTCTGAAGATCAACGGCAAGTCTTTCCGAGGCAAGATCGCTCACGACCACGAAGGCCATGACGATCACTGAGAGTCCAGAGAAAAGAGAGTCCCGAGGACGTAACTCGGAACTAAAGCTGATGCCGTCCGGCTGTGGACGCCGGGCGGCGGCAAGGAGTGGACGTCCTTTGTCCATCAAGTAAGGAGAACGATCTGACGATCAAGTCTGTTTCACCTCGGAGCATTACGCTCTGCCTGCTGACGGCGGCCTGCCTGTCAACGGGAACAACCGTGTGGTCGGCTGATCCGGCTCCCAGACAGGCAGAGAAAAGTCGAGTCGAGAAGGCTCTGGCCGATGCGACGCGAAGCAAGTTTTTCACGTTCGTCATGTTCTACCGGTCGAACGACTCGGCCACGCAGTCGATGTACCAGTCGCTGAAGACCGAAGTGGCCAATCGACGCAATGCAGCTCTGCAGCCGATTCGCATTGATGACGCCTCGGAACGCCGTCTGATCGAGCAGTTCGACGCGACTTGCCTGCCGCTGCCGGCAACCGCTGCCATCGCTCCCAACGGGGCCATCACCGGTGTCTTTCCGCGACAGATCACGCGAGAGCAGATCGAGGGAGCCATTGTGTCGCCGGGTTATGCCCAGTGCCTCAAGGCGATGCAGAGCAACCAGATTGTGCTGTTGTGTGTGCAGCCAGAGCGGGGCGGCTTCGTTCCGAAAGGCGTGCAAGCATTTCAGGCGGACAGAACGTACCGCGAACGCACGCAACTGGTAAGCATCCACGCGAACGATCCCGCCGAATCGGGATTCCTCAGGCAGCTCAAAATCCGCACGGACACGCCCGCTCCGATAACGGTGTTCATGGCTCCTCCGGGCGTTCTGCCGGGCACGTAGGACGCGGCCGTCACACATGCGACGCTGACGGCAATGCTGGTCGAATCCGGCAAATGCTGTGACGACAAGAACTGCAAGCATCACCAACCGCAAAGGACTGCGACGGGGACGACCGGAACGCAACCGCGTTAATCACCGCCCCAGACGCCTGACGTCGGTGGTCGAATTATTCAGCAGTCGTGAATCCAGAAACAGCAGCACGCACGGAGGCGTGTGCGTTCTGGACTTCGTCCGCCGATCCCGCATGACCGACCGCCATCCCATAACCAATCACTTTTCGATTCGGACTCCGACCCATGAACTGGAGAACGCTCATCTGGAAAGAACTCTGGCAACGCCCGACCGCGATGCTCACGAGCCTGATCGCCGTGGCATTGGGCGTGACCGCACTGGTCGCCATTCAGAACATCACCGTCTTCTCGGAAGGTGAGATCGCTCGCCGAATGGAGAACCTCGGTGCGAATGTGCTCGTCCTGCCTTCCTCCGTCACGCTGCAGGACTACTACGGAGCAGACATGCACGGCCAGACGATGCCGGAGGAATACGTCACGCGACTGGCTCTGGCACGCATGACGGGCGTGGAGAACCTCGCTCCGAAACTGTGTGTGGATGCGTCGGTGGACTCGATCCCCGTCACGCTGACCGGCATTCTGCCTCGGTCTGAGTTTCAGGCGAAAACCGCATGGCAGGGGATTGGCCTGCTGAGCAACCCCGTAGGCACCGAGCATGCCGGCTGCATAGCCACACACACCGCCAACGTGTCGGAAACCGACGCCGCCACATCGCTGGCGACAACACGCACCGTGCAGGAACTCGGCAAAGACGAATTGCTGATCGGAGCCGATCTGGCAGCTCAACTCGATGCCGACCCCGGCGATCAGTTGAACGTGCTGGGTGGTGAGTTCACGGTGCTGGCCGTCCTGCCGGCGACGGGAACAGTCGACGACAGTCGGATGTTTGCTCACCTGCATACCGTGCAACGGCTGTCCGACTCCGGCCCGGTCGTCAACGTCATCGAAATCATGGGCTGCTGCGAAGACGCGGCCGGCGGCCTGGTTGATGACCTGTCGTCGTTCCTGCCGGATGCCAACGTCGTCACGATCGCTCAGATCGTCGAGACGCAGGTTGCCGTCAACGGTCTGATGTCGCGGATGTCGTGGGTGTTCTTCTCGATCCTGCTGCTGGTCGGTGGAGCGAGCATCGCCAGCGTCATGTACGCGAACGTGGCCGAACGCCGACGTGAGATTGGGACGCTGATGGCACTGGGAGCGACTCCCGGATACGTCACGCGGCTGTTCCTTGGAAAAGCCACAGTGCTGGGTCTCGCAGGCGGGACAATCGGTTTCATCGTGGGGACGGCACTGGCGGCCGTCCTCGGACCGAGGCTGCTGAATGTGTCCGTTCAACCCATGCCGATCCTACTGGCGATCGGACTGGCAACCGCGTGCGTCGTCGCCGTCGCCGCGAGTTACCTGCCAGCTCGACGGGCATCCCGCCTCGATCCGTGCCTGTGCTTCTCTGAGAGTTGAGGGGCGAGAGTCCAGAGTCGACGGACGTGCTCAACACACATCCTTCAGGCATCACGCTGGAAGTTAAACAGGAGCAGAAGTTGAACAGGAGCAAACGGAGAGAACAGAGTCGTGATTCCAATCCCTTCTCTGTTTCCTCTGTGCTCTCCTGTTCAAAATCAGAAATACGAATCTTGAGACATGGAAAGTCAAAGCGATGTACGAACTGGAAAACGTCAATAAGACCTACGAACGGCGAGGGCAGACCGTAACGGCTCTCGCAGAGTCCTCACTGTCGCTGTCCGAGGGTGAGTTCGTCGCCCTCGTCGGCCCCAGTGGGAGCGGCAAGACAACACTGCTCTCGATGCTGGGCGGAATGCTCGCCCCGACATCGGGACGCATCCTGCTCGACGGCGAGTCGTTGTATGACCTGAGCGTTCAGGATCGTACGCGACTGCGGCTCGACCGGATCGGCTTTGTGTTCCAGTCGTTCAACCTGATCCCGTGGCTGAGCGCCGTCGAGAACGTGCAGGTTCCACTAAGCCTCGCCGGCAAGTCAGCCAGCGAGCAGCACGAACGAGCGTGCGAACTACTCGGCCGCGTTGGCCTGTCCGATCGGCTGGAGCATCGACCGTCTGAACTCAGTCAGGGACAGCAGCAGCGAGTCGCTCTGGCCCGCACGCTGGCCAACGATCCGCGGATCATTCTGGCCGATGAGCCGACAGGCAACCTCGACCCAGACTCGCGAGAGAACGCGATGAATTACCTGTCCGAGTTCCATACCGAAGGCCGGACGATCGTGATGGTCACACACGACGAGTTCGCTGCGGGATATGCCCATCGGACACTGCGACTCGTCAACGGTGTCGTGAGCGACGAAAAGGAATCCGCAAAGGCAGCCTGAAGGGAGAAGAACGATGACAACTGCACTCACACGCGAGACGACCTCAGAGAAACGAGGTCGGCCTCACACGTATCTGCGGGATGATCGCCGCCGCATCGCGGAGGTCATTCGGCAGTACGGAGCCCGCGGTGCCCGCGAGCAGCTCGGCAGAACGATCTGCACGGCGACGCTGCTCAAGATCGCTCAGGAGTTCGGTCTTGAGTTGAAACGCGGCCGCCGTCGAGCCGCGTGAAGCCTCAACTTGAGTCAAAACGGGCAGTATCGGGAAGCCATTCGTGGAAGAGTCGGCGAATCATGGTCAGGTCGATGTGTTTCGCCCTGCCGTCTGGAGTTGATCCAGATTCACGTCGATACGCGATGTGTCAAGACATGGATGTCGAGGATTAACGATGAAACGCTTTACATGCTGGATGATCCTGTTTGCCGCACTGATCAGCGGTTGTGCGCAGACGCGATTGCAATCGCGTAATGAGAACCCGCGGCAGTCGGAAGTGGTGGCTCGAAAGCCTGTCGCTTCAGACTCGGTCGAGCCGGAACAGATGCAAGGCAAAACCGAGGATGATTCTGTCGTTCAAGCGGACGGACGAAAGCCTACCTCATCCGGGTGGAAGCAGACGAGCGCTCAGGTGATTGCGGAGCCGAACCCTCTGCCACCTGCACCTGCGTCTGAGATCGAACATTTCGAGAGCGGACTCTCGACTCTGGATTCGTTCGAGCAGCTCGCCATGTCCTCGAATCCGACGTTGACCGAACTTCAAGCTCGGGTGGACGCAGCGAATGGTCGCTGGCTGCAGGTTGGGCTGTATCCGAATCCTCAGATCGCCTACACCGGGCCGGAAATCGGGAACAACGGCACTCCCGGGCAGCAGGGGGCGTATGTCCAACAAGAATTCGTCACGGCGGACAAGCTGGAGCTGAATCGCAATGCGGCCTCGTGGGAGGTGAAGAGGGTTGAACAGGAGCTGGCGGCTCAGCGACTCCGCGTGCTGACCGACGTGCGAGCGGGCTTCTACTCACTGCGAGTCGCGCAGGAACGCGTGAAGATCGCCGAGGAACTGCACGGGATCGCTCAGCAGGCGGTCGAAAAGGCGAAGGAACTCGTCAAGGTGCAGGAGCCTGAGACGGTGCTGACGCAGGCGGAAGTCGAAGCCGAACTGGCGGGCATACTCCTGGAGAACTCGCGTGTGCAGCAGACCGCTCAGTGGAAGTCTCTGATGTCTGTCGTCGGACAGCCGGATTTGCCTCAGCAGGATGTCGCCTGCGAGCTGGATGTGGCCGCTCCGCAGATCGTATGGGAGCAGACACTCGACCGGATTCAGCGTGAGAGCCCCGAACTGGCCGCAGCGGCAGCCGACGTGGAACAGACGCGCTGGGTACTTCAGCGGGCTTCCGTGCAGGCCATTCCCAACGTCACGGTTCAAGCCGGTGCCCTGTACGACTACGGCACGCGCGATCCGATCGCCACGGTGCAGATATCACTGCCGATTCCCGTCTACAACCGCAATCAGGGCGGGATTGCCGAAGCTCACGCCAATGTCCTCGCCGCCGAACGAGCCGTCGAGCGAATGGAGCTCAGCCTGCAGCAGCGACTGGCCACCGTCTACCAGCAATACGAACAGGCCCGCCAGCAGGCCTCGCGCTATGACGGCACGATCCTGAAGAAGGCAAAACGAAACCTCGACCTGAACCGGCAGAGTTTTGAAGCCGGCGAATCCGCCTACCTCGGCGTACTGACCGCCCAGCGTTCCTACTTTCAGGCCCGACTGGCATGGCTCAACGCGCTGGAACAACTCTGGTCCGCCACCGTGCAGATCGAAGGCCTCCTGCTGAACGACAGCCTCAAGTGATGCCGAATCGAATGAACGGTTTCGTCGACTGACTCTGGTCCAGTTGACGGACTTGAATAATAAAATACCCCCTATAGTATAATTCGCTGGCGTGACGACAGTTGATCTGGTGGATTCAGATGGCTCATACGACGCAGGGTCAGAAGAAACTGCTCAACCGCGTTCGCCGGATCCGGGGGCAGGTGGATGCTATTGAGAAGGCTTTGGCCAACGACGACGACTGTTCAGTCGTACTGCAGACCGTGACGGCGTGTCGTGGAGCGATGAACGGGTTGATGGCGGAAATCCTCGAAGGACACATTCGGCATCATGTGCTCGATCCGGACGGAAGCTCGACGACGGAGCAGACGGCTGCCGCGGAAGACGTGATCAAACTGGTGCGGACGTATCTCAAGTAGGCTTGGAGTTAAGACCGGAATTTCGATGAGACGGTTATTTCACAACGTGATGACGATCCTGCTGAGCGGGGCGGTGCTGGCGAGTTCAGTCCTGCCTCCTGCTGTTTGTCATGCGCATTCTGGAGGGGACCGAGGCCACACGCACGGCCGGGATCACGCCAAACTGGCTTCCGACGACCACGATCATGCTCATAAGTACGGCCATCCGCATACGACTGCGGATTCACGGCATGACGAACACGGGCAGACGGCGGGTGAGTCGACGCAGAGTGGTGTCGGAATCGAGCTGGCTGCTGCTCATCTGCACTTTTCGATCGCCGGTTTCGACTATTCGTTGCCGCTACCATGCGAAGATGGCTCGAATGGCCCACTGACGCCTGCCGGTGACGATGCCGCGTATTTCGGAATCGTCAGGCTGACCGACGACACGATTACGGTGGCGCGAGTCGGTTTGTCTGTGGTGGTTGATCTGTCGACCCCAGCTCCGCTGCCGTTCGATTCTTCGGTCGATGCAACTGCGCAAGCTGATCGCTGGCTTTGTGCCCGTGCTGCCGACCGAACTCTTCTCTGTGACAGTGCGCGCTGCAAACGGTCTGGTGTGCTGCTGATCTAGACCAGCGACTGTCCTGCTTCCCGGAACGTATCCGCGTGTCTCGTTGCGCGATGTTCTCTGGCTTCCGGTGACACTTCTGACTGTCGCACAGACACCGTTGGTTTGACGGTTCCCGTTGCGATGATTCGTGTCGCCACCTGCTCAGGGATATCGGTCGCCGCTCCGGACACGCCGCAGTTCTTCCGCTTTGAACTCATTCGCTGCGTCGAAGGTGACCTCATGCGCATCCCGAAATCAATACGAATACTCAGTGGAGTGGCTGTTGTGGCTGCTCTCGGTGCTGGGGCATTTTTTACTCGCGAACGGTGGATGCCGCTGATTCTTCAGCGAACTGCTGAAGCCGCACCGGTCGAGGACGAGTCACCGCCGGTCGAAGAGCCGAAGGTGCTCAAGCTGAGTTCCCAAGCCCAAAAGAATCTAGGGCTCGTGGCGAAACCCGCCAAGCCGCAGACCTATTGGAAGAAGGTCCAAATTCCCGGCGAGATTGTTGATCGACCGGGCCGTTCCGATCGTGGCATTACGTCGCCAGCAGTTGGAGTCGTCACGCAGATTCACGCGTTTCCCGGAGACACCGTCAAACCGGGCGATCGACTTTTCACGCTGAGGCTGTTCAGCGAGTACCTGCAGAACACGCAGAAAGAACTCTTCGGAGCCACGCGGGAAACGGAACTCATCAATGAGCAGCTCAAGCGGCTGCGACCGCTGGCGGAAACGGGCGGCATTGCGAAGTCGAAGATCATTGATCTGGAAAGCCAACTGCGGAGACAGGGAGCCGCCATCGAATCTCACCGGCAGGACTTGCTGACGCGAGGATTGAATCCACAGCAGATCGCCCGTGTCGCTGCTGGTAATTTCATTTCGACGGTCGAAGTGGTTGCACCCCCTCCCGTCGAAGCCATTCAGAAGACAGCCGAGATTCAACCGGCGGCGTTTCAACTCGTGCAGGGAGCCGTGACGGAGCTGGCTTACGAGGTTCAGGAACTGGCCGCGGAACTCGGTCAACAGGTGCAGGCCGGGCAACTGCTGTCGACGCTGGCCAATCATCGGTCGCTCTACGTCGAAGGCCATGCGTTCAAGCACGACGCCCCAGCGCTGGAGAATGCCGCTCGAAGTCGCTGGGACATCGCCGTCGAGTTTGCGGAAGACGATACGAAGCACTGGCCAGCTCTGGAGCAGACATTCCGAATTCGGCATCTCGCCAACTCAATCGACATGACCAGCCACACGTTCGACTTCTTCGTTCCGCTGACGAACCAGTCACGTGATTACCAGCAGGACGGTCAGACCTTCATTGTCTGGCGATTCCGACCTGGCCAGCGGGTTCGTCTGCACGTTCCGGTCGAAAGGCTGGACAACGTGATCGTGCTGCCGGCGGAAGCTGTCGTGCGTGAAGGCCCGGAAGCGTACGTGTTCCGGCAGAACGGCGAACTGTTCAATCGCATTTCCGTGCAGGTCCTGCACGAGGACCGACTCAACATCGTCCTCGCCAATGATGGCAGCATGAAACCGGGTCTCTACTTCGCTCAGAACGCAGCCGCTTCGCTGAACCGAGTTCTCAAAGCCCAGGCGGCCAGCGGTATGCGAGCCGACGTTCACGTTCACGCGGACGGCACCGTCCACGCTAGTCATTGATGATTTTTGATTGACGACTTTCGATTGGAGGTACCGGGGTGATGAAAGAGCAGGAGCTGAAAACGCGGACGAAGCAGTTCGGTCTATGCGTGATGAAGCTGGTTGGAGCCTTGCCCAACGACACGGTTGGACGAGCGATTGGGAACCAGCTTGTACGCAGTGGAACTTCGGTCGGTGCGAACTATCGCGCTGCGTGCCGCGGGCGCTCGAAGGCCGAGTTCGTCGCCAAGCTGGGCATCGTCGTCGAGGAAGCTGACGAATGCGGCTACTGGCTGGAACTTATCATCGAAGGCCAACTGTTGGCCGCAAATCTCGTCGAGCCGCTCTTGCAGGAAGCCAATGAATTAACAGCGATCATGGTCGCCTCCCGAAAAACAGCGAAGGGCGATTGATGATTTCCGAAGGGCGATTCTTCTAATCATCAATCGAAAATCAAAAATCGAAACTTACCAATGTTAAACGCAGTTATCAGATTTGCACTTCGATACCGAATGCTGGTCGTCGTGATCAGCATGGCGCTGATGGTCTATGGGTCGTACCTCGCCACGCAGATGCCGATTGACGTGTTCCCGGACCTTGACCGACCGCGTGTCATCATCATCACGGAATGTCCGGGACTCGCGACCGAGGAAGTTGAAACGCTGGTCACTCAGCCAATTGAAATTGCATTGCTCGGAGCCAGCGGAGTGCAGGCTGTCCGCAGCCAGTCGACGGCTGGCCTGAACGTGATCTACATCGAGTTCGACTGGGATACCGAGATCAAGACCGCTCGCCAGACCGTGCAGGAGCGACTGGTGACGCTGGGCGGAATCCTTCCCGAAGGCATTCGCCCGCAGATGACGCCGCCCGCTTCGATCATGGGACAGATCGTGGTTGCCGGCATCTATCGACAGCAGGGACCGAACGGTGGCGAGCTGTACCCGATCGGTAAGACCGGGCTGATGGCGGAAGTGGTCACGCAACCTGATCAATCGCCTGAGTTGTTCGTCTGGAAACCTGTTGACCGGCACACCGTCGCCAGCTGGGAGTCAGTGGCTCTCAACGATGTCGTTTGGCATCCCGGTCGAGAACTGGACACCTCCGACCCGAGCAGCGGCGATCGGCGAGCAACGATCACTATTCTCGGGAAGCAGCACGACGTCGAGCTTCCATCCACGGCGTCACGCCAACTTTCGTTGCGGACCATTTCTGACTGGGTGATTCGACCACGTGTCCTCAAGGTCACAGGTGTTGCCGAGGTGTTCATTCTTGGTGGAGACAAGAAGCAGTATCAGGTCCGCATCGACCCGACTGCTCTGCTCGAATACGGCGTGACACTGCAGGAAGTTGAGCAGGCGTTGAAAGAGAGCAACATCAACACCAGCGGCGGCTTCGCCGTTAAGGGTGAAACGGAACGACCGATCCGAGTGCTGGGCCGACTGGGACCGGAACCGTATCGCGTGCTGGAAGACCTGCGCAACGTCCCCGTAAAGGCCGATAAGGAGCGATCTGTCCTGCTCAGTGATGTCGCTCACGTTGTCGAGGGAGCACAGTTCAAGCGAGGTGATGGCAGTGTCAATGGTCGGCCCGGCGTCGTCTTTACGGTCGTCAAGCAGCCGCACGTCGATACACGTGACCTGACGGAACGACTGGAACAGGCTCTGCAGGAATCGGAAGACTCGCTGCCCGCGGACGTCGTGATCAACTCGGAATTGTTCCAGCTCCGTAACTTCATCGATCGCGGCATCTTTAACGTCGGAGAAGCATTGGTCATCGGTGCCGTGCTGGTCGTCATCGTCCTGTTCCTGTTTCTGCTCAACTTCCGGACGACGTTCATCACGCTGACGGCCATTCCGCTGTCTCTGGTGATCACGACTTTGGTGTTCCGGCTGATGGGCTACATCACCGGCACGGAACTCTCGATCAACGTCATGACGCTGGGCGGACTGGCCGTGGCAATGGGTGAGCTGGTCGATGACGCAATCGTTGATGTCGAAAACATCTTCCGGCGACTGAAGGAGAACAACGGGCTCAAAACGCCACGGTCTTCATTGCAGGTCGTGTATGAGGCCAGCATCGAGATTCGCAGCGCGATCGTGTTTGGCACCGCTGTCGTGATCCTCGTGTTTCTGCCGCTGTTCGCGTTGTCGGGCGTCGAAGGTCGACTGTTCGCTCCGCTGGGTGTGGCCTACATCGTGTCGATTCTGGCATCGTTGCTGGTGTCGCTGACCGTCACTCCAGTTCTGTCGTACTACCTGCTTCCGCAGTCCAAAGCGACGCACGCCGAGCACGATGGGATTCTGCTCCGATCCATGAAGTGGATGGCCAGCTATCTGGTTCGCCTGAGCATGGCCTTTCCGACAGGGCTGCTGCTGATCACGTGGCTGATGGTTGCCGTTGCCGGTTGGGAGATGTCGCAACTCGGTCGCAACTTTCTGCCGGAATTTGACGAAGGCAGCGTGCAGATCAATATCACTCTGCCACCCAGCTCTTCACTGAATGCGTCCAATCAGACATCGGGCCTGATCGATGCCCGACTGCGAGAAATGCAGAAGTCGCCAAAGAACCCGAACGGTGAGATTCTACATTTCGTCCGCCGCACGGGGCGCGCGGAGATGGACGAGCACGCCTCGCCAGTCAACGCCGGTGAGTACATCCTGAGCATGAACCCGGACAGCGGTCGCCATCGTGATGAGATTCTCGAAGAACTACTGGAGAAACTGGGCGACGAAGTTCCCGGCATCGACGTTGAAGTCGAGCAACCGTTGGCTCACCTGATCAGCCACATGGTGTCGGGCGTCTACGCTCAGATTGCCATCAAGATTCACGGCGACGACCTCGACACCCTGCGGCGGCTGTCCGAACGTGTGAAGTCGACTGTTCAGGGCATCGACGGAGTCACGCCGCCTGTCATCGAACCGATCCAGCAGACGGAAGAACTGCACATCAGACTGCGGTCGGACGACCTCGCATTTCACGGCGTCACGCGGGCGTACGTCGCCAACATCGTCCAGACGGCGTTGCAGGGCGAAGTCATCTCGCAGGTGCTGGAAGGTCAGCGCCGCTTCGACCTGCTGGTCCGACTGGAAGAGGAATACCGCACGGATTACGCGAATCTCGGACGGCTACGAATCGACCTGCCGAACGGACGGGGGCAGATCGAGTTGCGAGAACTGGCGGACATCGGTCGTGGTAGCGGCCCCAACGCGGTGAACCGCGAGAACGCTCGTCGTCGCATGGTCATTCGCTGCAACACGCAGGACCGCGATCTGGCGAGTACTGTCGCCGAAATCGAGCAACGCGTGGGAAGTCAGGTTGAGCTACCGGAGGGGTACTTCATTGAGTACGGAGGACAGTTCGAGAGCCAACAGCGAGCCACGCGCACAATCGTCATTCTGGCTGGCGTCTCTGTCATCGGCATGTTCGTCGTGCTGACGATTTTGTTCCCGTCAGTGCGAGTCGTCCTGCAAATTCTCAACGCACTTCCCACCGCGTTTATTGGCGGCGTGCTCGCACTGGTCATTACAAATCAATCGCTGACCGTGGCGAGCCTGGTGGGCTTCATCTCGCTGGGTGGAATCGCCGTGCGGAACGGCATTCTGCTGGTCACGCACTACTTCCATCTGATGAAGGAAGAGGGCGAAGAGTTCTCACGCGACATGATCATGCGCGGCAGTCTGGAACGGCTGGCTCCCGTGCTCATGACAGCACTCACAGCTGGCATCGGCCTGATCCCGCTGGTCCTCGGCGGTCAGGAACCCGGTCGCGAAATCCTCTACCCGGTGGCGACGGTCATCCTTGGTGGCCTGTTCACATCGACGTTCTGCGAATTCCTGATTCACCCCGGCATCTTCTGGAAGTTCAGCGGCAAGGACGCCGCAAGGCTGGCACAGCTCGACGATTCGACGGAGGAGCTGGTTCACTGATGAAGACCTGATTGGAACAGAAACCAAGAACCGCAACGGCATGTTGTCTCGCGGTCATCCACAACCCGTCGCTGCATCGTCGCAGTGGCACCACTCTTTTCTGGAGAATCTCAGATGAAGACATCTCACAGTTTTCTCTCGGCATTTGTTGCGACCACGGCCATGACTTTCCTTGCTGGCTGCGGCGGATCGGAAGACCCCGCCTCGACCACTCCTGCGGTTCAGCCCGCAGCTCAGACCGAAGAAGGCGACCACGGTCATCCACACGGAGGCCACGGAGCCGGCCCGCATGACGGCACACTCGCCGACTGGGGCGGCGGTAAGTTCCACGTTGAGTTCACTGTCGACCACGATAAGAAAGAGTCCGTCGTCTATATCCTCGGCGGTGATGAAAAGACGGCAGAACCGGTCAAGGCGGGCAACGTCCTGCTGAGCATCACCGACCCCGAATTC
>Ga0316208_1002202_pt1 | contig 16327 bp, 16 predicted proteins | sample 3monopyrite_MG_FD_204944 | JGI IMG/M metagenome (GOLD analysis project Ga0316208, IMG submission 204944) | Microbial mat bacterial communities from mineral coupon in-situ incubated in ocean water Damariscotta River, Maine, United States -... | ecosystem: Environmental > Aquatic > Marine >...
CTGTTAACCTAGAAACCGTATGCCCATTTACTCTTTGTTCTGACATAGAACAAAGATATAAATTTTTAGAAGCTAAAGCGAGATGCACTAAAGTGCATAGTTTTAACTAAATTTGAGACCAATAAACCATACTTAAAACTCTCAAACAAACAAATTTTTAACATTGCGCTTCAACGAAGCCACAGCGTGGTAACATAGTAATAATAAACAAATTTCTAACCTATTTTAGCTCCAGAGGAGCGACATCTCATTAATAACCACAACGAATAACATATTAATAACCACAGCGTGGTAACATAGTAATAATAAACAAATTCCTAATCTATTTTTGCTCCAGAGGAGCGACATCTTATTAATAAATATTTAATTGCTATTTTTAAAGAATGCAAACCAAATAGATAAGCATTATAGCGTAATAATAACTTTTAAAAAAGACGGCACAACAACATGGCAAACACTTACACACAACTCTATTTTCATATTGTTTTTGCTGTAAAAGGCAGAAACAACCTTATTGCCATAAGGTGGAAAGATGAGTTGTACAAATATATTTCGGGTATAATTACAAACAAAAATCAAAAATTAATGATTATTAATGGCATGCCAAATCATGTTCATTTACTCATTGGTACAAAACCAACTTGTAATCTTTCAGATTTAGTAAGAGATATTAAAGCCAATTCGTCTAAATGGATTAATGAAAAACAATTCATAAACGGTAAATTTGAATGGCAAACTGGTTTTGGAGCTTTTACGATTGGTCAATCACAAGTCCCAAAAATTGTCAACTACATAAAAAATCAAGAAGAACATCATAAGTCAAAATCTTTTAAAGAAGAATATATCAGCTTTCTTAACGCTTATGCTATTAAATTTGACTCTGCATATACTTTTACAGATGATTAATATCGCTACGCTGTAGCTTATAAAAAATAATAGCTTACTAGCTATTAATATTACGTTCCTCTGGAACTAAACATAAAGCAAACAATTATTAAACCATGAATCACACAAATAAAATGCTAAGAGACGATGCTCTCAAAGGAAAAACAATTGTAGTAACAGGCGGAGGAAGCGGCTTAGGCAAAGCTATGACGAGATACTTCTTAGAACTTGGTGCAAATGTTGCCATTTCATCTCGTGACATAGATAAGCTTAAGAACACAGCCAAGGAATTAGAAGCAGAAACTGGTGGCACATGTTTACCATTACAGTGTGATGTGCGTGAGTTTCATCAGGTAGAAGCTATGCGCCAAGTTGTTGTAGAAAAATTTGGCAAAGTGGATGTCTTACTAAATAATGCTGCCGGAAATTTCATCTCACCTACAGAACGTTTGTCGCCAAGAGCCTTTGATGTGATTATAGATATTGTTCTAAAAGGTACAAAAAACTGTATGCTAGCTTTTGGAAAACATTGGATAGACACTAAACAAACCAATACCAACGTCTTAAGTATCGTAACGACTTATGCTTGGACAGGTTCTGGTTACGTTGTACCAAGTGCAGCAGCTAAAGCTGGAGTTTTGGCTATGACTCGAAGTCTTGCTGTAGAATGGGCAAAATACGGAATGCGATTTAATGCTATTGCTCCAGGACCATTCCCAACTAAAGGAGCTTGGGATCGTTTAATGCCTGGTGATCTTAAAGAAAAATTTGATATGGCTAAAAAAGTACCGTTACAACGTGTTGGTGAGCATCAAGAATTAGCCAATTTAGCAGCTTATTTAGTGTCTGATTTTTCTGCTTATATGAATGGAGAAGTTGTGACTATAGATGGTGGTGAATGGCTTAAAGGTGCAGGTGAATTCAATATGTTATCAGAAGTTAGTGAAAATCAATGGGACGATTTAGAAAAAATGATTCGAACTAAAAAGAATAAATAAACGTTCTGCATTTTATTGGTACTCAATTGATTTTGAATACGTCAGTTCGAGTGATTTTTGATAAAAATCGTATCGAGAACCTATTTTATAACATAAATTTCTTGTTCTCGATACAAATTTCAGGCTATCAAAGCCTAAAATTCACTCGAATAGACGAAATTTAATCAAATGCACAACGGATTAAATAATTACCTCTTACCTATTCTCATAAAATTTATCTGAGCTTAAGCATAATATTCAACTAAAAATTTAGTTAAAGTATTGTTATTTCTTTTATTCTTAATGTTTTATATTTAGATTAGAGGAATTTTCTTATAAACAGTTATTATAATTTTTAAAACCATCAATCTATGAAAACAAAACTTTCTCAAATGCTTCGAACACTTTTTGTTTGTTGTTTGCTAATTACATTATCAACAAATGCACAAACCAAAACTTTAGAAAAGCAAACTACTGGCTCAGTCTCTTCAGACTTATTACCAACAACTTCAGATGTAAAAATTGGTAAACTATCTAACGGACTTACCTATTACATACAGAATAATGGTAAACCAGAAGACAAAGTAGAATTACGTTTGGCTATAAAAGCCGGTTCTATTTTAGAAACCGAAGACCAACTAGGTTTAGCGCATTTTATGGAGCACATGAACTTTAATGGTACCACCAATTTTAAGAAAAACGAATTGGTAGATTACTTGCAAAGTATTGGTGTAGAATTTGGTGCAGACTTAAATGCCTACACAGGTTTTGACCAAACGGTTTATATTCTCCCAATTCCAAGTGACGATCCAGAAAAATTAGATAAAGGCTTTCAAATTTTACATGATTGGGCTGGTAATGCATTACTTACTGAACAAGATATTGATGATGAACGTGGCGTTGTTATTGAAGAATACAGAACACGACTTGGTGCCGCAACCAGAATGCAATCTAAGTATTTAGATAAAATCGCTTACAAATCTAAATATGCAGATCGCTTACCAATTGGTACAAAAGAAAACTTAGAAACCTTCAAATATGAAAGTGTAAGAAACTTTCAAAAAGACTGGTATCGTCCTAACCTAATGGCAGTAATTGCTGTTGGTGACCTAGATGTAGAAACACTTGAAAAGAAAATAATAGAAAATTTTAGCGATCTAAAAAACCCTGAGAATCCAAAACCAAGAGAGGAATTTGGATCCGAAAATCATGAAGGTACTTTTGTAGCTATTGAATGGGATGAAGAAGCTACAGGCAGCCAAGTTCAAATTTATTACAAGGATAAAGGTAAAAAGAAGAAAACAAAAACTGTAGAAGACTATAGAGACAATGTTGTTGAAGGCCTTTTTGACCAAATGATAAACAACAGACTTAGCGAATTTAGTAATAAACCAAACCCACCATTTATTTATGGTTTTTCATACAAAGGTGGTATTATAGGTAACAAAGATGCCTATCAATCTTTTGCTCAAACTAATGAAACAGGTCAGTTAGACGCATTAAAAACACTATTAGAAGAAAATGAACGTGTAAAACGTTATGGTTTTAAAGCTTCAGAATTAAAACGCGCGAAGAAAGATTATTTAGCAAGATTAGAACGTTCGTTTAAAAATAAGGGTAAGGAAGAATCTGGTAGAATTGTTCGTGGTTATATTCAGAATTTTTTACAAGAAAGCCCTATTCCTGGAATAGAATGGTCTTTCGAATATGCACAATCAGAGTTGCCAAACATAAAGCTAGAAGAAGTTAATAGTTTAATTGTCAATTTCTTACATGACGACAATAGGTTAGTTGTTCTTACAGGCCCAAAAAAGGAAGGTCTTAAAAAGGTGACAGAAAAAGAAGTCATTAACCTACTAGATAACATTAAAAAAGCAGACATTGCCGATTATGAAGATGAAGCAGTAAGAGAAAACCTAATGCCTGTAAAACCTAAAAAAGGAAGTATCGCTAGTGTAGAAGTTAATAATAAAGAAAAAATTAACGAGACAACAACAATTACCTTAAGTAATGGTGCAAAAATTATTTATAAGAAAACAGATTTTAAAAATGATGAAATCTTATTTGAAGCCTATAGTTATGGAGGTACATCATTGTACTCTGATGATGTTTTAAAAGAAACCGCAAGCGCTAACAGAGGTGTATTTGAAGCGAGTATTGATGGGCTCACCAAAAACGACATGACTAAATTAATGTCTGGTAAAATAGCACGAGTAAGCCCTTTTATTGGTGGTTTAAGCGAAGGTATGAGAGGATCTGCTTCACCTAAAGATTTTGAAACCATGTTTCAAATGATTCATTTGTACTTTACTAAATTAGATAAAGATCCTGAGGCTTTTGCTTCTTATATAAGTAAGCAGAAAGCCTTTTTAGGAAATATATTATCTAATCCTAATATATCGTTTTCAATTGCTTTAGGTAAGTTTTCTAATGAAGGAAACCCAAGATATACAGGCTTCCCAACTGAAGAAGATTTAGATAAAGCTAATTATGATTTAGCTTATGAAAAGTATAAAGAACGTTTTGCAAATGCAGGAGACTTTAATTTTTATTTTGTTGGTAATGTAGATGAGGATAAGATCGCTGAATATGCAGAGACCTATATTGCATCACTTCCAGGGAATACAGAACGAGAAATGTATAACGTATCATCTTTTAGGCCAAAATCTGGTGCTTATGAGTTTACGTATAATAAAGGCACTGAACCAAAAAGCCAGGTAAACCTTATTTATAGAGGTGAAGCAAAATATGATATTAAAGAAGCTAGAGCGATGAATGCTTTAGGAGAAATCTTAAGTATTAAATTGATCGAAAAATTAAGAGAAGAAGAAGGTGGTGTATATGGTGCTGGTGCAAGAGGCTCTATTAACAAAATGCCTTATGGTCGTTTTAGTTTTAGCATTTCATTTCCTTGTGCACCTGAAAATGTCGAAAAGTTATCTGCTGCAGCAATAGCAGAACTTAAAAAGATTGTAAACGATGGACCTACGGTAACAGATTTAGACAAAGTAAAGAAAGCTTTATTACTAACGAGAAAAGAACAACTAGAGCAAAATCGTTTTTGGTTGTCTGCTATTAAAAATGCAGATTATAATAAAAGTGATATTGATAATGTAATTAACTATGAGGCTAATGTAAATGCTTTAACAACAAAAGATATACATAATGTTGCTAAGAAATACTTAAGTGGTGGTTATATAAAAGCAGTATTGTTACCAGAAGAATAGTAGATCTATTTATTCACAATTAGGCTAACTGAAAATTATAAAAATCAATATAAATTAGAATCTGAAACAAGTTCAGGTTAATAGCATTGGTTCTTTTTCAGTTAGCCTATTTTTATGAAATCAATGTTAACAACTTCAATTTTCTAAACTCATAAATAATTGTATTTTTACGATGAAATTATCATGCAATTTTATGATATCGAAAAGCTTGGCTTTTGCTTTTTGGCAAAAGCTTTTTTAAGTTTCATATTATATATAATATGAAGCGATAAAAAGATGAAGCGAACATGTAAAATAGAGGTTTGAATACATTAAAATATCCTAATAAATTCACATTCAAATAACCAAATCATTTAATGGGTAAAATCATTGCAATTGCTAATCAAAAAGGAGGTGTTGGTAAAACAACGACCTCTGTAAATTTAGCTGCTTCTTTAGGTGTACTAGAGAAGAAAGTACTACTTATAGATGCAGATCCTCAAGCCAATGCCAGTTCTGGTTTAGGGATTGATGTAGATGCTGTTGAGATCGGCTCATATCAGGTATTAGAACACACCAAACCTGCAAAGGACGCTATTATAACATCCAAAGCGCCTAACGTAGATATTATGCCTGCACATATCGATCTTGTCGCAATAGAAATTGAATTAGTAGATAAAGAAGAGCGTGAGTACATGCTTAAAAAAGCAATTTCGGAATTAAAATCTGAATACGACTATATATTAATTGATTGCGCTCCTTCGCTTGGTTTGTTAACATTAAACGCTTTAACTGCTGCTGATTCCGTAATTATTCCTATTCAATGCGAATATTTTGCACTAGAAGGTTTAGGCAAACTGTTAAATACTATTAAAAGTGTACAAAAAATACATAATGAAGCGTTAGATATCGAAGGACTATTGTTAACAATGTTCGATTCGCGCTTGCGTCTATCTAACCAAGTTGTAGAAGAGGTTCAGAAACATTTTACAGATATGGTTTTTGATACTATTATTCAACGAAACGTACGTTTAGGTGAAGCACCAAGTTATGGCGAAAGCATTATCAACTACGATGTAAGTAGCAAAGGTGCTGCAAACTATTTGAGCTTAGCCAAAGAGTTGATTAAAAAAAATGAATTGTAATGGCTAAGGCAACAAAAAAACAAGCATTAGGACGTGGACTTTCGGCTTTGTTAAAAGACCCTCAAAACGATATTAACTCTGCTGAAGATAAAAATGCAGATAAAGTTGTTGGTAATATAGTTGAACTCGATGTTGAAAGTATCGAAGTAAATCCATTTCAGCCAAGAACAAATTTTAATGAAGAATCGCTTAGAGAACTCGCTTCTTCTATTCGCGAGCTTGGAGTAATTCAACCTATAACGGTTAGAAAATTAGCCTTCAACAAATACCAATTAGTTTCTGGCGAGCGTCGTTTTAGAGCTTCTAGATTAATAGGTTTAACTGCAATCCCAGCATATATAAGAATAGCAAACGACCAAGAGTCTTTAGAAATGGCTTTGGTTGAGAATATTCAACGCCAAGATTTAGACCCAATAGAAATTTCACTATCCTATCAACGTTTAATTGACGAAATACAACTGACACAAGAACAAATGAGTGAGCGTGTTGGTAAAAAACGTTCGACTATTGCCAATTATTTACGCTTATTAAAATTAGACCCAATCATTCAAACCGGAATGCGAGATGGATTTATTAGTATGGGACATGGTAGAACTATGGTTAATATAGAAAGTCCGATAGACCAACTCGAAGTTTATGAAAAAGTTATCAGCAACAAACTATCTGTAAGAGCTACAGAGCAATTAGTTAAGAGCTTAAATTCGACATCAGAACAAACATCGGACTCAGAATCTACAGGAATCCCAAAGTACATTAAAAAAGGGGTTAAAGAATTCTCAGAATACTTCGGACATAAAATAGACGTTAAAATAGCTAAGAATGGAAGTGGTAAGATTACGATACCTTTTCATTCTGAAGAAGATTTTAACCGAATTAAAAAATTAGTTCAACGTGCTAAATAAACGTTTATTTATTTTATACCTATGCTTTTTTTCGGCACTATATTCATTTTCTCAAAAGGATAAAGATAGTACGAGCATAGCCATAGACCAATCACCTATAGTAGCTAACGAGACATTGACTAAAAAAGCCATTGATCCGCTACGACCGTCTAAAGCAGCGTTTTATTCGGCTATCTTGCCAGGATTAGGACAAGCTTACAATAAAAAATATTGGAAAGTACCTATTGTTTGGGGAGCTATTGGAGCTGGTGTTTATTTCTATGTGAGGAATGATAAGCAATTTGATCGCTATAGAGATGCATACAAAAGACGTAAAGCTGGTTTTAAAGATGATGAATTTTATGGTCCTAATGAGACACCATCCATTTCAGATGATGGGCTTATTAGAGCACAGCAACAGTTTAGACGAAATAAAGAAGTGTCTCTTTTAGTGACCTTTGGTCTTTATGCCTTAAACATTATTGATGCCAATGTAGATGCGCATTTATTACAGTTTAATGTTGATGAAAATTTAAGCCTTAGTCCACACTATCAGTACAACCAGTTGGAGAACACTTCGGATTTAGGATTAACATTAAATTTTAAATTTTAATATGAATATAGCTTTACTAGGTTATGGCAGAATGGGCAAAAGCATTGAAACTATTGCTTTACAACGCAATCATAGTATTACTCTAAAAGCGTCTGGTACTAATTCAGATTATGATTTTTTAAATACTGAGGTCGCTATAGATTTTAGCATACCAGCTGTAGCCGTTTCTAATATTAAAAAGGCTTTAGATGCAGGAGTGCCTGTGATATCTGGCACCACAGGTTGGTTAGACCAATACGAAGATGTCTTAGAGTATTGTAAATCTAAAGGTGGAACATTTTTATATGCTTCAAATTTTAGTTTAGGCGTTAATCTTTTTTTCGAAATTAATAAAAGACTGAGTCAATTAATGGCAAAAGTAGATGGTTATAATGCTGAAATTGAAGAAATTCATCACACTCAAAAATTAGATGCACCAAGTGGTACTGCCATTACTTTAGCTGAACAAATCGTAAAAAACACCAATTACAAAAACTGGACGTTAGACCAACCTAAATCTGATGAAATTTACATTGATGCCAAGCGTATTGAAAACGTTTCTGGCACTCATAAAATAACTTATAATTCTGAAATCGATTCTATTAGCATAAAGCATACAGCACATAGTCGCAAAGGTTTTGCAATGGGAGCAGTAATTGCAGCAGAATGGATTAAGAATAAAAAAGGAGTGTTTAGCATGAAAGATGTGTTAAATATTAATGCTTAATGTCGATTGATTAATGAAGAATGACCTAAAACATAGAACAAAAATATTTGCACATAACACTGTTAAGCTAGTTGCTAAATTACCTAATGATTATTTATCTAATCATATTAAAAATCAACTTATCAGATGCTCTACGTCAGTAGCAGCGAATTATAGAGTCACTTGCGTTGCACAATCAAAACGAAGTTTCATTTCAAAAATAAGTATTGTAATTGAAGAGGTAGATGAAAGTCATTTCTGGTTAGAATTCATTATTGACGAAAAACTTTTACCTTCGGACAATTGTAAATTTTTGTTAAATGAAGCAGATGAATTGACAAGGATTTTTATTTCATCAAGAAAAACTGCAAATTTGAACCTTAAAAATTAATCAATTGTCATTAGACAATTATCATTTTAGATATTATGACCTGGACTCAGTGGTTTATTTTTTTACTAATCTTACAAGTTATACATGGCTTAGGTACATGGAAATTATATGTTAAAGCTGAGAGAAAAGCATGGGAAGCATTTGTACCAGTTTACAATGCGGTTGTATTAATGAAAATTGTTTCTCGTCCTTGGTGGTGGGTTATATTAATGTTTTTACCAATTGTAAATCTTATAATGATTCCTGCAGCTTGGGTAGAAACCGCTAGATCATTTGGTAAGGATAGTAAACTAGACGCACTATTATGCGTAATTACTTTAGGCTTTTATCTATATTATTTAAATTATGTTGCAGACGTTAGCTATATAGAAGACAGAAAGTTAAAACCAAAAACATCTTCTGGAGAATGGATAACCTCTATCCTATTCGCTATTGTTGCAGCTACAATTGTACATACGTATTTCTTTCAACCGTTTGTGATTCCGTCATCATCCTTAGAAAAATCATTGTTGGTTGGTGATTTTCTTATTGTTAGTAAAATACATTATGGTGCCAGAACGCCAATGACAACTATTGGAGCACCAATGGTACATGACACTATTCCTGTCTTGAAAACCAAATCTTACTTATTTAATGACAACTTCGAAAAGCGAAACACATCTTGGATAAATAAATTACAGCTACCATATTTTAGATTACCAGCCTTTGAAAAAATTAAACGCAATGACATTGTGGTATTCAACCAACCAGCAGATACGCTTTTGGATATGAATAATTTTACTCCAGATCGTAACTATTACAAACCCATAGATAAGAAGACCAATCTAGTAAAACGTTGTGTGGGTGTCGCTGGTGATACTTTAGAAATACGTAATGGTTATGTTTACATAAATGGTGTACAAAACAAATTACCTAATAGAGCGCAGTTACAATTTTCTTATGACATAACTTTTAAGCGTAATCTTCAAGCAGCACGGATTTATGATATACTAAAAAAATATGATATCACTGATGGATTAGGCTATGGAACAACAGAAGGGTCTTATAGAATTCCTGCTGCTACAGACCAAGCTATAGCGAGATTAAAAGCGCACCCAGAAGTAGCACAAATTGTTCCTATTAAAAGAGCTCCAGAAGAAAAAGACGATATCTTTCCTAGAGATGCTAATTACAATTGGAACATCGACAATTTTGGCCCTATATGGATTCCTAAAGCTGGAGCCACAGTTAAATTAACGACTGAAAACATTGCATTATATAAACGTGCTATTTCAGAATATGAAGGCCATAATGTAGTCACAAGAGGGAATCAAATTTTTATTGATGACCAACCAGCAACAGCCTATACTTTTGGGCAAGATTATTATTGGATGATGGGAGACAACAGACACAACTCTATTGATAGTAGATATTGGGGATTTGTACCTTTCGATCATACTTTTGGTAAACCAGTATTTATCTGGATGAGTATAGATGGTATTAATGACGGTCTTAAAAACTGGAGACCTCGTTGGGATAGAATATTTACAACAGTCAGTGGCAGTGGTAAACGCACATCTTACTTAATACCATTTTTAGTGCTTATTTTGGGAATCACTTTCTATAATAGATGGAGAAAGAAAAAGAAAGCTAAATAATAATTAGTAGTCTAAAAAAACAAGACATAATGAATTGTCTTATCCATGCTACATATTTCCCTAACATAGCGCATTATGCAGCTATGTTTAAGGCTGATAATGTGTTTTTTGAAGCATGTGATAACTATCAAAAACAAAGCTTTAGAAATCGTACAGAAATTTATGGTGCTAACGGTAAACTTGCTCTAACAGTTCCTGTGAGTTATACTCAAAAGAATAGACAACTTTATAAAGATGTTAGAATTGCTAATGAAGATTATTGGCAACAACAACATCTAAAATCATTACAATCAGCTTACAGCATGTCCCCTTTTTTTGAATACTACATTGACGACTTAATGCCTTTGTTTGAAAAGCAATTTGACTACATCTTAGATTTTAATCTCAATTGTTTTGAAGTGCTTATAGATTCTCTACAGCTTAATCTTGCTACATCAAAAACACAGCTTTTTGAAAAACAGCCAAAAGACAAAACAGATTTTAAACCATTAGTTAATCGAAACTATAAAATAGATTCTTTTCAATCTTACACTCAAGTTTTTACTGAGAAACATGGTTTTATTTCGAATCTTAGCATCTTAGATTTATTGTTTAATGAGGGGCCAAATACAGAGTTATACTTAAAAAAACAAACATTATAAACTTAAAAACACCCCTAAAGTCCCCTCAAGGGGACAATTCTAAAAACGAACTTACATAGTATGTCCCCTTGAGGGGACTTTAGGGATGTTAAGATAAAACATATAAAATATTATGCTTCAATTTTGGGTTCACTATGGTCTACATTTCGGATTTCCACTAGTGCTTGCTTTATGCTTTTTTAAACAAAATTGGATCAAGGCTTACTTAATTATGTTACTTGCTTTTGTTATTGATTTAGACCACTTATTAGCCAATCCAATTTTCGATCCTAATCGTTGTAGTATTAATTTTCACCCGCTTCACTCTTATTATGCAATAGCAGTTTATTTCATATTGCTTATTCCTAAAAAATCTAGACTTTTCGGTATTGGTTTAGTAGCTCACATTATTGCAGATACAGCAGATTGTTGGCTAATGTAATTTTAAGGTCGCTTTTATAGGATAGTGATCTGAAAGCTTAATATCATAGGTTTTAAAACCATTAACAGTAAAAGCTTTATCGGATAAAATAAAATCAATTCTTAGTGGGAAGAACTTAAAGTTATATGTTCTTCCGAAGCCATTACCAGCTTCTTCAAAAGAATCTAGCAAATCATCGCCTTTTACTTTTTTATAAATATAAGAATATGCTGTATTATTAAAATCGCCAGTTACAATGCTTTTGTAGTTACATTTAGATTTATGCTTTAGAAATAGCTCTACTTGCTCTTGCTGGGCTTTAAAAGTTGCACCTACCTGTTTAAATAAATGTCCAGAGGTTTCCTTTTTAAGTGTTTTTACATCAGTCTTTATACCCGAAGATTGCAAATGCAAATTATAAATTCTTATCGTATCCTTATGCTTAACGATATCAACAAAAATGCCATTATTAAAAGTATTTGGAAATTCTAGCGAACCAGAATTTACAATAGGGAATTTTGAAAAAATAGCCTGTCCGCGTTTTACAGTGTTATTAAGTGTAGCGTTAAAACTATAATACCCATCCAATTTAATAGGATCAGCTGTTCTATACTCTTGCATAGAAAGTATATCTAGATTTTCGCTATATATAAATTCTACAATATCTTCTTTCACTGTCTTACTAGGTAACCATGAAAACATATTAAATAATCTCACATTATATGACATTACTGAAATATTATTGGTGTCTTCAATCTTTTTAGAAGATGAAAACTTATACATAGTACTTATATAACTCCATCCCAAAACCAATACCAACAACGATAATAAAAGTTGCTTTTTCACCCTTAGCAACCAATAGATAAAAAAGATTATATTGAGTAGAATGAGTAATGGAACACTAAGGCTTAAAACGGACAGCGTCGCAAATTTTTTTGGTGGTATGTATGGTAAAATGTAGGAAACAAGCAATAAAAACGCTACCAAAGAATTGATAACAAATATAAATTTACCGCCTAGCTTTAAATTCTTCATATTAATTTCCCTTGAAAATGGGAATCTGCATTATTTACCAGCTTTAAAGAGAAACTCTTTTTCTTCTGCTGTAAGACTCTCATAACCACTTTTACTGATTTTATCGAGAATTAAATCTATCTTTTTCTGTTTATTAAACGAATTAAACTCGTCTTTAGTCTTACCAGCAAATTGTCCTTTTTTTCGATGCACTGTTTTTAAATTAGATTTTGGTTTAAACCAACTTACTACAGTATCCATCGCTCGTTCAAAGCCAGAGCCTATGTCTTTGCCTTGTCTAAGTTTAGTGGCATAAAAATAACCTAACAATGCGCCTCCTAAATGCGCAACATTTCCTCCCTGATTCCAAGTAAACAAACCCAAAACATCCATAACAACTATGGCAATGGCAATATATTTAAGCTTAACATTAAACATAAAGATTCGGACTTCTGTTTCTGCCATATAAATTCCAAGAAAGATAATTAAAGCTCTAATACCAGCAGAAGCACCAACTACGCTTGAAGTCTCTATTAGAAACTGACTTGGTAAGACATTATACACAAATAGAAAAGCCAATCCGCCAGCAATGATACCTAGTAAGTATATGTTAAGTGCCATTTTTGGGCGAAACAAATTCAATAACATTCTTGATATGTAATACAAAATCAAAAGATTGAAAAGAACATGAAAAAAACCATAATGGGTAAATCCATAAGTAATGAGTGTCCATGGCTTTAGTAAAAAGTCTAATAAATCTGATGGTAAACTTAAAAAAGACAAAGAATTGCTTGTTTGTACAAAAACACCAATCAACTGACCACTAATGAAAATGATAATATTTATAACAATAATCTTTTCAAAAGCATTGAAGTTATTAAACTTGCATTTAAAATCTCGTAGTGTGTTCATAGTTAATTCCAACGGTATTTATCTTTTTCATTTTTCTTCCAGAAGTACATCAAAATAAAACCTGTAAGAGCTCCACCAACGTGCGCCATATAAGCTGTATTACTTGGACTAAATATGGATTGACCTGTTATACCAGAAAACAAGTCTAAAGCAATAATAACAGGTATAAAGTACTTAGCTTTTATTGGTATAGGCAAGAAAATAAGCATTAATTTAGATTCGGGAAATAACATTCCGAAAGCCACTAGAACTCCCATAATAGCACCAGATGCGCCTACCATAGTGGAATTAAAAGCACTAACAAAACCATTAAAATTATCACCTAAAATTGACACCCAAGCTGTATTGTATTTACCTTCACTAAGAACATTAACAATATCCGTTAGAGAAATACCAGATTCTATTAAAGTTGTTAAACCAGTGTTGTACTGAAAATACAAAAATGCAACTTGAATAATAGCTGCACCAAACCCAGAAAGCAAATAAAATGTTAAGAATTTCTTCCATCCAAAAGCTTGTTCAACAGCAGTGCCAAACATCCATAAAGTAAACATATTAAATAGAACATGTGTCACTCCTCCATGCATAAACATGTGCGTTAACACTTGCCATGGTTGAAACATTGGGTTTTTGGGGAAATATAAAGCGAACCATCGATAAAAAATTTCACCATTACCAATTGCCATAGTTCCTATAAGCATTAGCACGTTTATAATTAATAAATGCTTTACTACACCTGTTATTCCTTGTCTCATATACTACATAAATTTTTTTTCAATATCATCAACTCCTAGCGTAATAAACGTTGGTCTATTGGTTGGTGATACATTTGGTTCCTTACAGGCAAATAAACTATTAACCATGTGCTCTTGCTCCATACTATTAAGAGATTGTCCATTTTTAATGGCTAAACTTTTTGCCATAGATTTGGCGAGCAAATCTGCAGCACTAAAATTGGCGTCTGGCACATCATTTTCTACATCGCTAATCAACTGTTCAAAAATTATAGTCACTTCACTTTCTGACACTCCAACTGGCACACCTGTAATCGTAATTTCTTTTTCATTTAATTCTAAAAATACAAAACCTGTATGTTCTAAATCTGCTTTTAAATCGCCTATTATCTTTGTTTCGCTTGGTGTAAAATGCAATTGCAACGGAAATAATAACTGCTGACTTGTCGCCTCTTTTATGGTTATATGTTTTAAGAAATTTTCATATAACACACGCTGATGTGCTCTATTCTGATCTATAATAAGCATACCCGATTTTAATGTACTAACGATATATTTTTGCTGTAACTGAAAGGTTGTTTTAGTGCTTTCAATAGACGAATTACTAAAGATAGTTTCGGTTTGCGAATCACTTTCAAACGTTACTTCACTAAATTCTGTTTTAGAATTATTGCCTTTAGATTCTAGGCCTACATACAGGCTTTCCCAAGAAGCTGCTGCTGCTTGCTTAAAGCTCGTACTATGTGTTAAACTTTGTCTCCTATTATTCTCATCTTCAGAAAATGGATTAAAAGCTCTATCTACCTCAACTAAAGGTGCCGAAGCTGTTTTATCTTTATAATTATATGGCGTATTTAAACTGCTTTGATGTTCAAAATCTAAAACAGGTGCAATATTAAACTGCCCTAAACTATGCTTAACCGCAGATCGTAAAATGGCATAAAGCGTATGCTCATCATCAAACTTAATTTCTGTCTTTGTAGGATGAATATTTATATCTATTGTCTTCGGATCTACTGTGAGATTCAAAAAATAACTTGGATGATAGCCATCTTTTAGTAACCCATCAAAAGCTGCATTAATCGCATGGTTTAGATATGGACTTTTAATAAAACGCTGATTAACAAAAAAGAACTGCTCCGATTTTGTTTTTTTAGAGAATTCTGGCTTACCAACAAATCCTGAGATTTTTAAAACTTCTGTCTCCTCTTCTACAGGTACTAACTTCTCATTGGTTTTAGTGCCAAAAATATGCACTACGCGTTGCCTGTAATTTTCTTGTGGTAAATTAAAAAGCTCACTCCCGTTATGGTATAATGCAAAAGCAATATTAGGATGTGCTAAAGCAACACGATGAAATTCATCTGAAATATGTCTTAACTCAACGGTATCTGACTTTAAGAAATTTCGTCTTGCAGGAATATTAAAAAACAAATTTTTCACCGCAACCGAAGTTCCAGAAGGTGTTACTGAAACCTCTTGAGATTTAACAGTACTGCCTTCAATTTCTATTGTAGTTCCTAATTCGTCTTCTGGTCGTTTCGTTTTTAAATCTACATGAGCAATCGCAGCAATACTTGCCAATGCTTCACCTCGAAATCCTTTTGTGTTAATTTGAAACAAATCTTCTGCAGATTTTATTTTTGATGTAGCATGACGCTCAAAACTTAAGCGCGCGTCAGTGACACTCATGCCTTTACCGTTATCAATAACTTGCACTAAGGTTTTACCAGCATTTTTAATGATGAGTTTAATTTCGGTAGCATCAGCATCAATAGCATTCTCCAATAATTCTTTGACTACAGAAGCAGGACGTTGTACCACCTCACCAGCTGCTATTTGGTTGGCAACATGATCTGGTAAGAGTTGAATTATATCTGTCATTAAATAACTGAAATATCTAAATAACTCAAGGCCACGTATGCAGCCAATAGAAGAAAGGCTAAGATTACTAAAAACCTTATCCTAGAATTTTTATTACTTTGAATTTTACTGTTTTGACTCCACTCATTCCTGAAATTCGTTCTATTAAATCGTTTGCCTTCATTATCATCCTCTATCAGTCCATGCTTTTTTTTCAAATTATCTAGACGCTCTTTTCTTTCGTCGTAGTAACGTGGAGTATAATTATATTTTTTGTTTTTATTTAATTTAAAAAATGTTGAAAACATGAGCCTAGGATTTAATCAAAGTTAATGAAAATACT
>Ga0316208_1002203_pt1 | contig 16326 bp, 15 predicted proteins | sample 3monopyrite_MG_FD_204944 | JGI IMG/M metagenome (GOLD analysis project Ga0316208, IMG submission 204944) | Microbial mat bacterial communities from mineral coupon in-situ incubated in ocean water Damariscotta River, Maine, United States -... | ecosystem: Environmental > Aquatic > Marine >...
AAAGTACCGACCTATGCAATGCGGTTTGAAATTGACAAAATTTTCCGGACGGACCTTATGAATTTTGCGGATGCTCGGGAAAGTATGAAACACATATTTGGGCTCAGGGCTTATGCGGATATTATGTCGAGCTTTGCGGCGGGTGAGCGGTATATCAACCGGGTTTGGTCAGCGTCTACCGATGGGTATGTTGATGAAGTGCTTGTGTATGTTGAAAAGGCGTATAACCAATTTATACATGCAAAAGAAGAGTTTGAAAAAGCGGCGGCTAAAACAACTTAACTGTCATTTCAAGCAGACCTCATAAATCTAAGAGGCGGGAAGTTTCCCGCCTCTTTTTTTGAACAGTGTGGGGTTTCTACCTCAGGATATTACCGTCAAGGAGCGGGTAGGCATTATGAGGAAAGAAGGTATTATTTATACCAGCCAGCATAATTTATTATAGCCAGCATGGCACTATAAAAAGCCAGAATAGGGCGAGCATTTAAGAAAGCGCGGATTTTGTGCAGAAAAAAAGGGGCTTCATGGCCCCTTTTCATGGTCTATGTCAGGTAAAATTTTAAACAAGCAAGTCCTTAAAGCAGTTTAAGTTCACCAGCCGACATACGGCCACGACGATCTTCAACAAGCTCATATGAAATGGGTTGATCGTCATTAAGGCCATTTAAACCAGCAGCTTCAACCGCTGAAACATGAACAAATACATCATCGCCACCAGCTTCTGGTTTAATAAAACCAAAGCCTTTAGTTGCGTTAAACCATTTTACTGTACCGTTAGCCACATCGGGTCTCCTAGATTTTAGCGAGTCTTGAATGGCGCCGGTCAGTGTCGTGTAACAAGTCCATACCCAGTCAATTTATCGCAGTCAATTTATCACAGTCAATTTATCACAGTCAGTTTGTTCAACCATGCTGCATTGGGGTTAATCCTTTGCAACAAATTAACCATAATTACGCATGACACAAAGTCCAGCATGAAACAGCAACTGGTTAAATAGGCGGAATACTGTTGCAACAAGGTACCAGTTTTACGGGTTAAGAAGGGTTAAATCCGCTGAATTGTTAATATTAACCAGGTTTTTCTGCCATTCAGGTGGAGGGTGTACGCCTATAACCTGCATATGCGCCAGCAAATCTTTCATGCGGCTTATGCGCGGTCCGATTGAGTCGCGGATCACAGCACTAAAGGGTAAATACAGGTCATCAAAGTAAGCCCCGTCTTTATTGCTCAGAAGAAAATTGAGCTGTTCTTTCCCCAGGAAAGGCATGTCAACAGGGAGCACAAGAATACGAAAAGGCAGGGTTTGAGCGTTAAGCCAGTGCTGTAAATTAATGGCTGGACCTTGGTGGCCCTCGGTGTCCGCTACACCGTTCATGTCATCGGGTCGCCCAATAATAGTAATATCATCAATACCAAGCGAGGAGATCATATTTTTTGTATGCTCTAAAAGGCTGATGCCCTTGTAAAGAAGCAACGCTTTGTCGCAGCCCATCCGCTCTGAGCGGCCCCCGGCAAGAATGACACCCTTGGTTTGCATATAGGCCCCTTTAGGCTTTAGTCTATAAGCAACTCCCTAGGTCAACAAGCAAGAAAGTTTATGATTTAGCTCATTGTTATCAGGTGCCACAAAAGCGCAGTCGCTCCCCCGGCCACGCCAAAAACAGTACCAAACGCCCCAACCGCACGGGCGGCTAGTGGTTTGTCTGGGCCAGATAACGCATAGGCATGGGATAGCCGCGCCACCAAAAATACGGAAGCAAGGGTGATGACGGCCATTTTTGGCCCATTCATGCTTTCTAAAAACCCGAGAAGAATAAGAAAGAGCGGTGCGTTTTCAGCTAAGTTGGCATGACGTCTAATCTTCATTAAGAGGTCAGGTTTGCCTCCGTCCCCGAGGGGAATATTGCTCGCCCGGCGGGCATTTCCCACTTTTATCATGAGTGTAACTTGTAACATAGCTAACAAAACAGCGGTATATCCGCTAATTAAAGGTAAGTTATTCATAACAAATCCTTTCTATCATCAGGAAACAGCCCTTCTGTCATCAGGAAACAGATAGTGAAATTTAGGGTCACGAGTAAGTATAAATAATTAGATATATAGTTTTTATGGTTCATAAAATGCCCAAAAACATGGCAGTATGGTGCAAAAGTGAACCATGATGGTGAAAAGTTATAATGAATTGGGATGACCTTAAAATATTTCTTGCGGTTGCTGAGGCTCCGTCAATGCGAGTAGCAGCGAAAAGCCTCAAGGTCAGTCACAGTACAGTTTCTCGCCGTATTGAAAGCCTTGAAGACACGCTTAGTGCGCGCCTTTTTGACCGTATGTCGGATGGGTATAAATTGACAAATGCTGGCCGAGAGCTTTTACCCATTGCCTTGAATATGGACGAAAGGTTGCATACTTTCGGGCGCCATATTGCGGGCAGAGACGATAAAATGTCCGGGCAGGTTTGTGTGACTTTACCGGATGCGGCGGCTGTTTCTATGTTAATGCCCCACCTCACGGACTTTAGGGTTGAATACCCAGATATTCAGGTAAAGGTGAATGATTCTTTCAAAGTGTTTGATTTATCACGGCGGGAAGCCGACGTGGCTATTCGGTTCACCAACACCCCCCCTGAGCATTTGATTGGCCGCAAAATTGGCACCGTGCATCAGGCTGTGTATGCAACGCGGCACTATCTAGAACAACACGACCCGGAAACCAAAAATAGTAATGCAAAGTGGGTAGGTTGGGGTGTGCCTGACAATAGACCTAGCTGGATTGAGGCAAGTCCCTTTCCGCATTTGGGCATTGTAGGGCATTTTAATAATGTGTTGTTACAGGTGCAGGCAGTGAAGGCTCATATGGGGTTGGGTTACTTCCCTTGTATGCTCGCATTAGGAGACCCTGATTTGATCCAGATGACACCACCCGTGCCTTCCTATGATGTTTGGTTGCTGTCTCACCGGGATTTAAGAGCAGCCGTGCGCATGCGAGCTTTTCGGCAATTTATCATTGACCGAATACCTATATTACAAAAGGCCCTTGAGGGTGACCATAACATAACGGAATATAAACATGGCTAACCCTGTCTTAATTCTATATGCCCATCCGTCTCCAAACAGGTCAAAAGTGAATCGTTATTTGTTTCAAGCGGCAACCGCCCTTGATTTTATCAGAGGGCATGATTTGTACGACCTGTATCCGCATATGCATGTTGATGTTGCTGCTGAACAGCAGGCACTGCGTCAGCATGGGGCTGTTGTGTTACAGTTTCCACTTTATTGGTATAGTGCCCCGTCCCTAATGAAAGAATGGATAGATACTGTGTTAACAAGTGGTTTCTCGCATGGGGGCGGAGAACAAGCATTGGCTGGAAAAAAATTTATGGTAGCAGTAACCACAGGGGGCGGGTTTAATGCCTACGCTGATGGTGCAGTACACGGGGCGTTGTTATCGACATATTTGGCCCCTTTTGAGCAAACGGCCCGCTTTTGCGGTATGCATATTGAACTGCCGTTCATTGTGCAAGGTGCGGGGGACATAGCTGCAAGCGCTGTGAATGAAATTACGGAACAATATAAAAGCCGCCTCGCTGGCTTGGGGGAATAAATGGTGGGAACATCACAAGAGTTTCTTGAAGTTGCCCTGACTTATCTCGTTGCGGCTATACTGATTGTTCCCCTTTTTAAGCGGCTCGGGCTTGGTACTGTTTTGGGGTATTTAGTGGCAGGTATGGCGATTGGACCCGCAGGGCTTGGTTTGATTGCCGATGTCCATGCGACGCTAAGCTTTTCTGAGTTTGGTGTCGTTCTGTTGATGTTTTTGATCGGCCTTGAACTGAACCCGAGCAAATTATGGCAGCTTAGAAAGCCCATTTTTGGCCTTGGTAGTGCTCAGGTGTTTGTATCGGTTGCTCTGCTGGGCGGTATTGGCATATTTGCGGGGGTGCCTATAATTGCAGCTTTAGCGATGGCTGCAGCGCTTTCGTTTTCGTCAACACCTATTGCGCTCCAAGCTTTGCAGGAACGTGGCCAAAGTGGTAGTATGGCAGGACAGTCGGCTTTCTCCATGCTGCTTTTTCAAGATATTGCCGTTATTCCGATGCTCGCCATTGTGCCTCTCTTTGCTGTAACGACAGCAGGAGATAGTGGCTTTACTCTTATGGAATTTGGCCAAGTAATTGCGGTTTTTGTGGGGATTATTGTTGGTGGGCGGTATTTGCTGCGGCCGATTTTCCGTTATATTGCAGCCACAAAAATGCGCGAAGTATTTACAGCTTTTTCTTTGTTACTTGTCATTGGTACGGGGCTTTTGACCCAATATGCAGGGTTGTCGATGGCGCTTGGTACTTTTATGGCGGGTGTGCTGCTGGCTGAATCTGAATATCGGCACGAATTAGAGTTAAATATTGAACCCTTTAAAGGGTTGTTGCTCGGCTTGTTTTTTATGGCTGTAGGTATGTCGGTAGACTTGGTTCTTATTCTTGAGAAGCCGCTTATCATTATTGCGCTCACTCTTGGTTTTATGGCGCTAAAAGCAGTTGTCTTATATGGGGTTGGTGCTTTTGCGGGACATTGTCGTAGTGACCGCATACTGCTTGCAATTCTTCTTGCCCAAGGGGGGGAGTTTGCCTTTGTGTTAATTGCACTGGTGCTGTCTGTGGGTTTGGTGGCGCCAAATTTAGCGGCCCTCATGGTTGTTGTAGCAACATGTTCCATGTTTTTAACGCCTTTCATATTATGGGCGCATGACAAGATACTTATGCCTGTTTTGTCTAAGGGGTCTGAGCGCGCAACAGATATTGAGGCAAATGAAGGCCATGTGATTGTTGCAGGGTTTGGCCGTTTTGGCCAAATAATTGGGCGGCTTCTTTTGTCTCTCAAAGTGCCAGTTACTGTTGTGGATCATGACCCTAATCATATCGAGTTTCTAAGGAAGTTTGACTATAAGGTGTTTTACGGGGATGCCTCCAGGCTTGACCTTTTGGAGGCTGCAGGGGCGGGCAGAGCGAAGCTTTTGGTTCTTGCCATTGATGACGCGGAAAAACTTTTGCAAACGGCGGAGTTGGTAAACAAACATTTTCCTGATTTACCGGTATTGGCGCGGGCAAAAAACAGGGGGGATGTTGCGAAGCTTTTTAATGCAGGTGTTGTTGGTGTGCGCCGGGAAATGTTTGCCTCTTCCCTTGAAATTGGGGAGCTTGCCCTGAAGGAACTGGGGTACAGCGCCCATCAGGCCCATAAAACAGTGATGAAGTTTAGAGGCTATGATGAAAATATGCTCAAGGCGTCGGCGGCATTCCGTGATGATGAAAAATCTCTCATTGATTATGCAAAACGGTCCCGTATTTTGCTGGAGCAGTTGATGGACCAAGACAGGGAAGAGCTGTCAAAGCCACACAAAGATTGGTAAAGCCTTGTCTAACAAGGTGAATTAACGGAAAGGTAACAATGCGACAGCTAGAAGTAACGGTGTTACAAAATGATAATCCTTTTTTAAACGGAACATTTGATGTGTCTGAAAAGGATTATGCCGTGGTGGTTGGGTTGCTTAAGGAAGTTGATATGACGCGAGAGCAGGCGGCCTCAATGTTATCGGGTTATATGCATGCCAAAGATGTGGGTAAAGTGACCGATGAAATGGGTAAGCTCGCTATGATTGCCACGGTGTTTATGATGGAAGAGGGTGAAACCGCAATCAAAATTCCGCTTTAATGAGAGGTGTGAGAACGGGCCTAGTTGATGAGATGTTGGTTAAGGCAATAGAAACATTAGCTTTTGCCATTACGAGGGTTTAAATATATACCGGTAAAAGGGTCTGGCACGGCCTATGCATAGAAATTGCACGTGCTGGCCTGTGAGCCTGTTGGGTATGATACAAGTATAGTTTTAGGAACGGAGGGGCGTTTGGCCCGTGCAACCATTATAATTGAATGCGGTTTGACCTCGGGCCTTGGCCGGGTGCGCCGGTCCTTGACGCTTGCTGCAGCGCTGCGCGACCAAGGGTTTGACATTAACGTGGTTTTGTCGAGTGAGCAGGGTTTATCGCTTGTGAATACGCTCGGGTTTTCTGCTGTGTTGCATGTACCAAAAGATTTAAGTGAAGACCTTGTTGTGCTTGACACATGCTCTGAAACAGCGGCTGAAATAGGCGATATTTGCCGTGCTGCGCGTATCAGCCTTGTGATTGACGATTTGGCTGAGCGGCCCGTTACTTGTGATTATTTGGTAAACCCAAACTTGTATGCCACTGACCTGGATTATAGTGAGTATGACGTTGGCCAGCTGTTTTTGGGGCCAGATTATGCCCTTATCGATCGGCGGTTTTTTGAAATGGCAAAACCGGCGAATGAACGCAGGGGGGTTGTTGTTAGTTTTGGGGGTACGGACGGCGGTACACTCGCCTTGCCGGTTATTGAGAAATTACTTTTGGAAAGTGATGAGCCGGTTTATTTGCCGGTGCCAGATTATATTGAACTTGATAGTGCCGTTGAAGCGCTCACTGCGACACACACATGTCTCACAATTGTCACAAACGCTGACATGCCTGAGTTGCTTGGCCGGAGCCGTGCCTATATTGGTTCTGCAGGGGCAACGACCCTTGAAGCGCTGGCCGCTGGGTGTCAAATTAATGTCACCGCTACTCAGCCAGACCAGCATAAAAATGTGCAGCATATACAAAGAGAAATAGCCGTGTTGGCACATACATTTTCTCTGCTTAACAAAAATGGTGTAACAAGAATTTCAAGGTCTGTAATTAAAGAATTTGCAGCCTAATTAAAGCCATTTTCATACGGGGCATTGTCTCAAGAAGAGTGTTTGAATTATGCAATGTGTCACAATTATACAAGCACGCCGCCAATCAACACGACTGCCAGACAAAGTCTTAATGCCTATTGCAGGTGTATCGATTTTAGCACATGTCATCAAGCGCTGTAAGTTGATTGAGGGTATCGATCAGGTTGTGTGCGCTATTCCAAATGATTCCTATAATGATGTGTTAGCAGATATAGCTATAGAGGCAGGTGCCGCAATATTTCGCGGTAGTGAGCATGATGTGTTGGACCGATATTATCAGGCCGCCGCAACGTATAAGGCCGATGTTGTCATGCGGGTTACTGCTGATTGTCCTTTGCTCGACCCCTATGTTTGTGCAGAAGCTGTTTCCCTAGTACAAACTGGGTTTGCTGATTACAGCGCAACGGCGGGTGAATGGCCCCACGGTATGGACTGTGAAGTCTTCAGTTTTAAGTGGCTTGAGAAGGCACATAAGTCAGCAAAACTGCCTGAAGACCGGGAACATGTGACATTATGGATGAAGGGCCACACGGCTATTCGCCGCAAGACTATTGACCCTGAAATCAAAGGACTGCGATCCTCAAATAGATGGGTAGTAGATTATCCTGAAGATTATGATTTTTTAACACAGCTTGCGGCTCACGTGCCAAACGGTGAGTTACCTTTACGGTGGCAGGATACCGTAGGGTTACTAGATGCTCACACGAGTCTGCGGGATATTAACCGCCACTGTAATGGCCTGTGGGAAACGGCCAATCAGAAAATTTACAAGCTTGCACGAGAACATCGGTAAACGACTACTCGTAAGTCTTGGCGCTTTATGTTTTTCTAGAGATTAAAAATCTACTGGTGTTTCAAAAATAACTTCCTTGCCATTTTCAGGATGGAAAAAAGTTAGGGATTTTGCATGAAGTTGTAGCCGTGTTGAGGCTGCACGTGAGACATTGCAGCCGTATAAACTGTCACCAAGAATGGGATGCCCGATAGCGAGAGCATGGACCCGGAGTTGATGCGAGCGGCCTGTAACAGGATAAAAGGCCACGCGTGTTGCGGCTTTTTCGCGCTCTAAAACTTCATAATGCGTGAGGGCCTGCTTGCCACGTTCATGGTCCACCATTTGTTTTGGGCGATTGGGCCAATCACAAATCAGTGGCAGGTTAATCTCGCCTTTATCTGCCTCCACAATCCCGTAAAGCCTTGCAATATAAATTTTTTTTGTCTTACGCCTCTCAAATTGTTTGCCAATGTGGGCATGGGCTTCACGGGTGAGGGCCATGACAATGATCCCTGATGTTTCCATATCGAGCCGGTGGATTGTCGTGGCGCTTGGGTAGGCTGCTACAGCTCTCGACTGCAGGCAGTCTTTATGGTCCGGGTGTTTACCCGGCACAGAGAGAAGACCACTAGGCTTGTTTAAAACCAATACGGCCTCGTCCACATAAAGCACATCAAGCTGTGGCTCACATGGTGGGCAATAGTGTGCAAGTGTGTGCATAATTGTGACATTCCTCTTCAGGCCGCAGTCCTACACTGGTGCCTGTCTGGCAGCAAGAAAAGAAACCCCCATATGATGGTTACGTGCCTTTAGAAGTGTGCGCTTATAAATTTTCTACGGCAGGCTTGTTTATGTGTTCGGAGGCATGAAGGCGCCAAAGCAAGATAAGCCAGAATAAGCCAGACAGAGTAAACTAGAGGAAGCCAGAGTAAAACAGAGTAGGCCAGCGTAAAAATAACCGGATAAAGATTAGGGCCCATAAATGGGGATTTTATCACCCTTGCAATGGCATCAACAGTTGCCCCGGTTCGTGGTACAGCTAACCAGTTCACGGTACAATATACTGGGTTACTGGGTTATGGATTACTGGCTAAAGACCAGCGACGCAGTAACGGGCACAATTGGGCTGATGGAATCTAGGCCTGCTAATGCCTTGAGTTTATCAAGACCGCTACCCAGCTCAAATTCATCAGCATCAATGAGAATAGGGGCTGCAGTGTCCAGCGTGATTTTACTTTCGCTAACCCGGGTGAGGAACGCTTCAAATTCAAAGTCCGAGACAATGCCGTGCAAATCAAGCTGCGCGGAGATAGTAATAAGGCTGCGTGCCCCGACCGCCATTGTTTCATACTCATCTATATTAACCGATGCCCGGATGATGGCTGTTGGAAACTCTACAACATCAAATAGAAATTCACGCATGCGATCGTTACGGACATCAATACCGGTTTCCACGCTTTCAAGCGGAAGACTGATAATGACATCTCCTGTTTCAGTGACACTGCCGTCAAGATCAGTGAAATAATGGATTTCACCGACAGTTTCTGCTTTTACGGACACAAAGGAAACCCGAGATTCATCCGAAATCAATGTCCAGCTTGCGGCGTTCGCAGCAGCAGATAGGCCAAAAACTAAGGCGGCAAAAGAAACAATCAGAGCTTTTTTCATCAGATACCTCGTGAAACAAAAAGGTGTAAGCTTTAAAGATGGTGTTTCTTATAGTTTGCACAAGCCTCACGAAGATCAAAGCGAAAACTAAGGGATGCCTATAAAGTGTAAGGCTGGGCTCAAGAGTAGACTTGGCTAAAAAGTAACCCAGGCTAAAAAGTAACCCAGGCTAAAAAGTAACCGGGGTTCCATAATAACTTGGGCTGAATAGTAAAAAGAGTCGTCTTACAGGAACAAAACCAGAAAAACCAAAAAGACGTTTCAAAATTAATATGGGCCAAACCGAGAGGATTGATTGACTCTTAGCCCCAACAGCAGTAGTAGCGCCCTACGAACTTGGCCTTTGTCGAACCGGCCTCGTAAGCTGGAAAGTCAACATAATGAGTAATTTCGCAGATATTGGCCTGCGTCCACCTATTCTTCGTGCGGTTGAAGAAGGTGGCTACAAAGTCATGACCCCTATCCAATCACAAGCCATCCCTTCTGTTTTGGAGGGCAAGGATATGATTGGCCTCGCGCAAACAGGTACAGGTAAAACGGCGGCATTTTCGCTCCCGCTTTTGCAAATGTTGTTGAAGGGTGAAGGCAAACGCACGCCAAAAACTACGCGGGCCCTTATTCTTGCTCCAACGCGTGAACTTGCTGTGCAGATTGGCGAAAATATTGATGCTTACTCCAAATATTTGCATCTGCGCAAAACGTTGGTTTTTGGTGGGATGTCAGATAAACCCCAAATTAAATCAATGGCACCAGGTGTTGATATATTGATCGCAACGCCGGGCCGCCTTCTTGATCTGATTGAGCAAGGGCATATTAAACTTGGCCAAGTAGAATATCTCGTGCTCGACGAGGCAGACCGTATGCTGGATATGGGTTTTATCCGAGATATAAAGAAAATTATCGCGCATTTGCCGAGGCACCGTCAAAACATCCTGTTTTCGGCGACTATGCCAAAGTCAGTTGAGACACTCGCTAATAGTATTTTGAGAAATCCAGTACGGATTGAAGTAGCCCCTGTTGCAACAACAGCAGAGAAAATTGATCAACATATTTTAATGGTACCAAAAGCGCGCAAAAAAGATTTGCTTGCGCATGTGTTAAAAGACGAAGCCATAAAACGTGTGCTGGTTTTCACACGGACTAAACACGGTGCTAACAAAGTGTCCCAGTATCTGGAAGACTTGAAAATTTCGTCATCTGCTATCCATGGTAACAAATCCCAAAACGCGCGGCAAAAGGCCCTAAAAGAATTCCGTGAAGGTGAGATTAGGGTGTTGGTGGCAACCGATGTTGCAGCGCGTGGTATTGATGTTGACGGCGTAACGCACGTTATTAACTTCGAGTTACCGAATGAACCAGAAAGTTATGTGCACCGTATTGGCCGTACCGCGCGGGCAGGCGCTACCGGGGTGTCGCTGTCTTTCTGTGAACATGAAGAACGTGAATATCTGAGTGATATTGAAAAAACAATCCGCAGAAAAATTCCGGTTTATTTTGAACACCCATATCATAAAGAGGGTAGTGCTGCCTTGTTTGACGAAGAGGGCAGGGAAGTTACAAAGCCAAAACCAAAACAACAAGGCCGTGGCCGGCGTTCTGGTGGTAGGCAAGCAGGTTCAGGCAAGCCGCGCGGCGAGGCAAAAGACGGCGCAGGTCATAAGCGCCGTCCGGCACATAAAGCTGGTGGTAGTAAATCATCTGAAGCGGGTAATCACAAGCCGGGCGGTCATGCAGGCCGTAAGCGACGTCCCTCAAATAGACGCCCTTCAAATAGAGCCTCAGGACCTAAATAAGTTTCTCTAATAAGCCGCATAGAGTTCAACGTTATGGTTAGGGTAATAGCATTGCTATTACCCCTTTAGCCCTTGTAAGCTTGTTTGTGTTCTATAGGAGAGGCACTTGCTTTGGGGGGAGACTATCATGACAAAATTTAGTAACGTCTGTTACCTTATATTGATGGGGGTTATCGTGATGATACACTCACAAAATGCTGCTGCGTCTTCCCACGCAGAGCTTGTTACATTGTTTCATGATTGGCGGGCTTTTGAACAGCCTCCAGTGCTGGACGGTGCCCCTGATTATACGGCGGGTACTTTCGCCAAGCGCCACACGAAACTGACCGCATATCAAACACGGTTGCATACATTTGATATAAGGTCTTGGACACCAGCAGAAAAAGCGGATTGGCATATTCTCCGTGCAGAGATGAATGGCTTTGATTTTAATTACCGGGTGTTAAAGCCATGGATCCGTGACCCGGCCTTTTATAAATCTATCTGGACAGAAAAAAGTGATGTACCAGCGCATGAGGGGCCAACCCACCATGCTGTCACCGAATTATGGACGTATGAATTTCCCTTATCTAGGGTTGAGGAAGCCCGTCTGATTAAAGACCTTGCTGTGATTGCGCCTTTGATGGCGCAAGCTCAAAAAAACCTGACCGGCAATGCACGGGATCTTTGGGTAACGGGCATCCGCGATATCCGTGGTCAGCTTCATGACATAACCAGCATCCGGGAGGCAGTGGGCCCTGAAGCAAACGAGACATTGCTATCGGTTCTTGATGATGCACAAGCCGCCACCGAAACGTTCATTGTGTGGCTTGAAACCGAGGCACCGAATAAAACAGGACCCTCCGGCATTGGAAAAGATAATTATACATGGTACCAGCAAAATGTGCATTTGGTACCACTAACGTGGGAAGACGAAGTAAGGCTTTTGAAAAGGGAGCTTGACCGTGCGTGGTCCTCGCTTAAACTTGAAGAACACCGTAATCGTAATGTACCGCCCTTAAAGCCTGCTCAGAATGCTGAAGAATATGCGGCTCTTGCAGACAAGGCCGCGAACAGCCTTATGACTTTTCTTGAAAACCAAGACATTGTGACGGTTGCGGATTATTTTGAGCCAGCCCTCCGGCAGCATTTGGGCAGCTATGTACCCGAGGCAACGCGCAACTTTTTTTTGATTGGTGCGCATCTGGACCCACGGCCATTATATTCGCATTTTTACCATTGGTTTGAGCTTGCTCGTATGGACAATGAACCCCATGCAAACCCTATTCGCCGGGGCGCTTTGCTCTATAATATTTTTGACAGCCGCAATGAAGGAACAGCGACGGCAGTAGAAGAAATGTTCATGCATGCTGGCCTGTATGATGATAGCCCGCGCTCACGGGAGCTGGTGTGGATTATGATTGCACAGCGTGCCGCACGCGGCCTTGGTTCTTTGTATGCACACGCCAACGAAATGACCATGGAAGAGGCAGGGAAAGTCCATATGGAATGGACACCACGCGGGTGGATGAAAACCGAACCTGAACTGCTGATATTTGAGCAACATTTGTATCTGCGCCAACCGGGGTATGGCACAAGCTATATTACGGGAAAATATCTTCTGGAGCGCACGCTTGCTGATTATGGTAAGATGAAAGAGGATAAAGGTGAAGCTTTTGAATTACGGGCTTTCTTCGATGAACTTAACGCCATAGGGGGTATTCCCATTGCGCTTGGTCGGTATGAAATGACGGGATTGGATGATGAGGTTAAGAGGATGACAGTTCCTAAGGAATTTTAAACTATTTTATGTGAGCATCGGCATGTTGAATTTGGGGATTACAACAAAAGACCGCATTTTATGACTATACCTGCACAATTGCCTGCGAATGAATACGAGCGTCTTGAGGCGCTGCGTAAGTATGACATATTGGATACGGCGGCCGAACTGGCTTTTGACCGCGTAACAGCGTTGGCTGCAGATATTTTTAATGCCCCGATTGCCTTAGTTTCGCTCGTGGATGAATGCAGACAGTGGTTTAAATCAAGGCAAGGCCTTGATGCGCAGGAGACCCACAGAGACTTGGCCTTTTGTGCGCACGCCATTCTGCAAAAAGACGTTTTTTATGTGCCGGATGCAACACAAGACCCCCGGTTTAGGGATAGCCCCTTAGTTGTTGACGGGCCGCAAATTCGTACCTACCTCGGAGCGCCGCTCATTACGTGCGATGGTTTCCGGCTCGGAACCCTATGTGTTATTTATCAAGAAATTACCGACGTGCCCGAGGAACATTTTTCGAGGTTGCATAAGCTTGCGGCTATTGTTGTTGATGAAATGGAGCTGCGCCGTACCTCAGCCGCAGCAAAAAAAGCCCGCGAAATAGCCGAGGAAGCCAACTGCGCTAAAGCCCAGTTCCTGGCCGTGATGAGCCATGAAATTAGAACGCCGATTGGCGGCGTTATTGGCATGCTGGAATTATTGTTAGGGGAGCGGTTAACCCCTGAACAATTAGACTCAGTTAATATGGCGCTGTCGTCAGCAAGAGGGTTGTTGAGTATCATTGGTGATATTCTGGATTTCTCCAAGATGGAAGCAGGTAATGTACAGCTTGAAAATATTGCCTTTATTCCAGAAACTGTTCTGAGCGATGTGAGGGCTTTGCTGAGTGAAGTTGCATCGGGTAAAGGGATAATTTTATCAGCAGAAATCGCAGATACCATGCAGGCGCCTGTCATGGGGGACCCTACCAGACTGCGACAAATTTTGTTTAATTTGGTGGGCAATGCCATTAAATTTACTGAAAGCGGTCATGTTATTCTTCGGGCCCAAAAAATTATAGATATTGAGGGTGTTATAGAGCTTGCCTTTGAGGTGGAAGACACCGGCGTGGGGATTGCAGCGGACAGTGTAGACACTATTTTTGATACCTTCTCACAAGCCGATAGCAGCATAACACGCAAGCACGGTGGGACGGGCCTTGGCTTGGCTATTTCACGAGAACTTATTCGCCTGATGGGCGGAGAGATAAAGGTTGTCAGTGAAGAAGGAAAGGGGAGTAAATTCTCTTTTGCCATTAAGGTAAGCCCTGCGAGCCTTTCTGCGGTACCAACCCGCAGTGAAACAACGCCTGAGACCCTTCCTGGTATACTGAACGGTACAAAGATATTACTTGCGGAAGACAATGTTATTAACCAGAAAGTGATTGCAGGCATTCTTTCTAAACAGGGGCTGCGTGTTGACATTGCCAATAATGGGCGGGAGGCCGTTGATATGGTGCAGGCAGCGGACTATGATATTCTTCTTATGGATATTCATATGCCGGTTCTTGACGGCATTGCCGCAACGCAAGAAATAAAGGCACTTACGGGCGCAAAAGCAAAACTGCCAATCATTGCCCTTACTGCACGAGTTTTGCAGGGGGACAAGGAAAAATTCCTGGCAGCAGGTATGGAAGATTATGTGTCAAAGCCGGTTGACTTTAAGCAGCTCCTTGCCAAAATTGCAGACACTCTTGCGAAGTAATGTCAGTTTACAGGGTCTGTAACCCTTACCTTTTTGGGAAGGGACATGGAGCATTTTGCCATAAAATTGCGGGCAGTGTTTGTGCCTACACCCTGTCTCTTCAGTATAATTCTTAATATAGACTCTAGAGCAATCCTTTTTGGAAATGCCTGTGTGGGTTGAGTTTACATCCAAGGGTACTGCCCATGCCGTTACTTCAGGGCTGTATCCTTAGAACCATATTTCAGGGTATTTGAAGTTTATCCGTAGAGCATATTCGCAATTTTTGCCCATGTTTCTGTGGGTCCAAAAGTAAAAAGACTAATATAATTTGTCACTAAAATGGCGGTGGCTATTTTAGTTGCCTTGTGAATTTTCCTCTTATTTTTTCTATCATAAACCATGACCGTACCGAGCAGGCCAAAATGCATGAATAGCGCAAGAGGCGGTACACCCAAAGTCATGGCGAGGCGTGCGAGCCCAGGGTCCATTATAACGATGCTTGCTAAAAGCATATAATGTTTATGTGTCTCTCCTTCACGGCGGTTCAGGAAACCGAGAGTATAGAGTATGATAAACATAACCATTGCCATAGATGGTAGAATAATGAAATGAGATGGTGTAAAGGGTGTCCCCGCATTAGAACCAGCAGCGTATGCATTCTTGGTGACAATAAGCGCACTGATTGTCAGCAGAGCAACAACAGCGAGACTGGTTTTTCCAAGTGTCTGATGCAGTTTAATGTTTTTCTTTGCAATGAGCGAAGCTTGTACAACAAATAAAACAAACCAAAGCAAATAGGCAAAGCTATGGAAGATCAGGGCGGGGCCCAAGGTGCCGCCACTTTGAAACCGATTGAAGACAATGGGCGTGAAGCCCATCAATAACAAAGCAATAAGAATGAGCCCCATACGTTTATAAAAAAGTGTGTGTGATTGAAGTGGTGTCATAAATTTTCTCCCCCAAGAAAAGTTAAAACTGCCATATTAGGGCGATTTACACAAGCCTGAAGCATTTCACAGTATCCTGTAAAGTGAGGATTAAATTCTAAAGAAAGTAATGTTATTGGCCCGCATAGTTCAGGTTTGTGTAATCTTTTGTTTTCTTGGCCTGAATGCCGTGTCCTTGAAATTATGCCGCCGATGTTTGGTACAGGGGTGAATGCAGAACTGAGCTGCACTTTGGGGATGACGTATGCTTATTGGGCTACGGAAACCGGCACCACATATGAAGAGTTCCAGCATCTCACCACATATTATGCCCGGGATGATTTCAGTGTGGATATAGACGGCCTCATTTCTAAAATTAAAGAAATATTTTAGAACTTCATAAGGGTTTATGCTGGCTTTGCTGTAATGAGTAAGTGCCAGCCCATGCTCTTCTCAAGAGCACGGAACATATCCTTTGGCATGGCTTCAAACCAGGGCTGTTTCACATATTCATAGCGTATATATTTCTCGGGGATATAGGGGAAAATATGCTCATTCTCAATGCTGGTTACTTCAAATCCGACAAGAAGGTCATGCACCTCTTTTTTGGTATATGTTTCTGCAATGGGACACCCAAACTGTGCTTCTGGTTGGTCGTAACCCGCCTCAATCATTGCCGATTTCCAGCTGTTCCGCGCATAAAGCATAATACGCAGCTCCCCATCATCTTTGATGACTTTACGTATTTCAGCGTAAGCTGCTGCGGGGTTGGGTGTATGGTGTAAAACCCCAAATGAATATACAAGATCAAATGTCTTTTCAGGGAGTTGTTGGGTTAATTCTTCGGCGTTACCGCTGTGTAAATTGCCCTTGAGGCCAAAAACCTCAAAG
>Ga0316208_1002204_pt1 | contig 16321 bp, 11 predicted proteins | sample 3monopyrite_MG_FD_204944 | JGI IMG/M metagenome (GOLD analysis project Ga0316208, IMG submission 204944) | Microbial mat bacterial communities from mineral coupon in-situ incubated in ocean water Damariscotta River, Maine, United States -... | ecosystem: Environmental > Aquatic > Marine >...
CTCGCTGCCCAACAGATGACGTTGACCACGGCGATCGAGACCATGAACTCTCGGCTGGACGAGGTTCGAGATGAGCGCACAGAGCTTGTCTCCCAGTTAGCCGAACTTCGCGTAGAAGAGCAGGCGTTGAAAGAAACCGCGGCAGGTTTGAGTTCTCGCTGCGTGTCCCTCGAGAAGCAGCTCGAAGAGTTGAAGCAGCGGAACCAGCAGCTGGGTGGCTCAAGCGCCTCTACCGACGAAGACCGAAGCACGGAGCTGCTCTGGGACCCCATCATTAAGGTGAGAGAGGGCCATCCGGTTGCGAGCGCCAACCTGGACGAACAAGAGGCTCTATCGCGTGCAGAGACATACATCCGGGACTCCGGGCTGGTGTATGACCAGCGCGTCTTGCGTGCCTTTCACACCTCGCTCAAGTGCTCGGAGGAATCGCCCTTGCTGGTGCTCGCGGGCATCAGCGGTACTGGCAAGAGCGCGCTGCCGACGCGGTATGCCGAAGCCATGGGCATGAATATTCTCAACGTGCCGGTGCAGCCGGGTTGGGACAGCCCTGCGGACCTACTCGGCTTCTACAACCACCTAGAAGGTCGCTTCCGGCCGACCGAACTCACCCGTGCGCTGTTGCAGATGGACTACGTGCACCAAGCGCGATCGGAGCAACTTGGGGGAGAGATGGTTGGCGACTGGCCATTGAGTGCGAGCAGTCGAGTGGATCTGAGCGATCGTATGCTCCTCGTACTTCTCGACGAGATGAACCTCGCCCGCGTTGAGTACTACTTCAGCGAGTTTCTAAGTAGGCTGGAGACCCGCAGGGACATCGATCCGAGAGATGCCATTAAGAGGATGAAGGCCGAGTTGGTCCTCGACCTAGGAACGGCAGGCGAGGGACGGTCGCAGGCCCTGCAGCTGTTCACCGGCAGCAATGTCTTGTTCGTGGGCACGATGAACGAGGACGAGTCGACGCAGACCCTCTCTGACAAAGTGATCGACCGGTCCAACTTGATGAGGTTCGGCAAGCCCAACCGTCTCGTGCTTACTGATTCGGCGCTGGCCAAGAAGCCGGCTGTGCCGGCTTACTTGCCCCGCTCCGTTTGGCATGGGTGGATTACCGGGAGGGGAGAGCTTGGCACCCAATATGCCGATCAGGTCCGGGTGTGGACGGACGATGTGAACGAACTTCTCAATAAGATCGGCCGACCGTTCGCACACCGTGTTGCGAAGGCGATTAGCACGTACGTCAAACACTACCCCGATCCGTCAGAAAAGGGCCTGCGGGAGGCATTCGCAGACCAAGTAGAGCTGCGAGTCCTCCCGAGATTGCGGGGACTCGACATTCATGACCCGAACGCTATGTCCGTCATCCAGGGTATCACGACGCTTGTTGAGTTGAAGTTGCAAGACACCACACTGGCGAGCGCACTTGAAGATGCCCGTTCGCACTCAGGGGATCAGCTCTTCCATTGGAGTGGAGTTGATCGACTTCGAGTCAACGCGTGATCGGGGATCCGGAGCGCGAGTGACGAGTCATGGTTGAGTGGCGCTTACTGGAATCCCCGTGGTCCAAGAAGGCAGCGACGGAGCGATCGTGTTTCGTCGGAACCCGGCCAATCCTTCTTGTCGATCCCTCCGTCGATCATGTGCACGTCAGGAGCCTGGGGATGGATCTCCCCAAGTCTGGCAGTCGCCAACTAGATGGGCGTCCTTGGCGAGCGTTCGAGCTGACGAGTGCTGGCAGAGAGACCACTGGTTCAGAGGATGTCGAGCTAGAACTCGGGGCTCAGCGAACACGAGTTAGCCTGTCTCTGGTTGGCGGGCCGAGTCTCGACTTGGCGAGCGACGTGGAGCTGCCGTACGACCACGCAGGAAGGCAAACGCACTCGTTCCTCGGGCGATACGTCGACTTGGTCTACGGACCGATCGATACACAGCGCCGGCTCGTCGATGGTTGCGCGAGTCTTGACTTGGCTGAGTTTCTGCGGGGGTGGAGTTGCTTCGATGATGAGCAGGCTGCGCGTGTCGCGCTCATCGTCAAGGTCGCGGGGGCGATCGAACAGACCGTCAAGAGCATTGGGGAGCGTCCGCGCAAGGTGCTCCGTCGCCGACGCGCGATGGAGCGCGTTGCAGCTGTGCGCCAAATCGATCCGGCAGGCATTCGCTGGCTCGCAAGGCAACCGGGCAACAACCTGGCCGAGCGGGCTGGTCCGCGGCAACGCGTCTTGGCCGTTATCAGAGAGGAGTCTCTGAACACCTTGGAGAACCGGGTCGTCCGCGACTTAATCGAGCGTAGCGCTTCAGAGTGCAGGACTTGGTTGCGCGACAACTCGACGTTCATGGGGACTGATCGGTATCAGAGCGTGCAGCACTACTCCTCGACGGTGCGACGCTTGAAGCAGTCAGGGCCTCTGGCCGAGATTCGCCGGTCGGTTGGACTCGTTGAGCCCAACTACGTGCTCCAGCATGACGAGCGGTACTCGTTGGTCTGGCCGTGGTACGTGAAACTGCTTCGGAGGCAGCAAGAAGAGGATCAGCTCTGGCGATGGAGCCATCGCACGTTTGCGGAGGCAGTCGGGCTATCGGTCTCTTGGGCGCTCGACCTACTCGAAAGGGAATCGGGGTTGCCCTCCGGCGCCGGATACGAACGCAGACTTCTGCTTCGACCCGAGCAGCTTCACGGACACTTCGTGGACCCGCGTGCCGCGCTGACTGGCTGGCTCATCGGCCCTCCTAACCGACGAGTGGGAGTCTCCCTGGTGGTTGGTCCTCTCATCAAGGAGTTCGAGAACCGGTTGGGTACGGGCACGAGCCTTGGCGAACTCCAGCCTGACTTTCTCGTGGTCTCCCACGACTTGTTCCGGCCAGCAAGGCCTCAGCGAGCTCTCGCAGTCTGGTCTCGACTCCAGTTCGAGCGCAGCCTCCCGTCGACCCGTGACCTGGAGGACCTGGCCCGCTCGATTGGGGCTGCGCGAGGATCGATGTCCGTGCAAGGGCTCTTGCTTGAGCCCGCTCCGGCAGCTTCCCAGAAGGCCGAGATCGTTGATCAACGTTCCTCGCGCCAGCAAGAAGGTGCGCCGGTGCCGTTGACCGTGATTCAGACCCCACTCAAGACGGAGAGGGCGCTCGATGAACTTCAGCGGATCTTGCGAAGCGCACTACTGGATGGAGTCGTTTCGTGAACGCTTATCTTGGCATCGAACTGGGTGGCCAGAAGATTCGTGTCGCGCGAACTGGTGGCTTCAATGAGCCGCCAGAACTCGATCAGCGAGCGCCCGACTTCCCCGCGGCACTCGTCATCTCTCCGTCTACCGCTCCACGTTTGAGTGAGCGCGGGCCGATTCCCCTGGCTGGAGCGGGGCTGCTTTGGCCGACCTCCGCTCACGCAGGGCTTTCCACCGCATCGCCATCAGGCCGGCGAATTCCTCTGGCGAAGATCTGGGAGAGTTTCCTCAGCGGTGATGGACCTCCCGTCGAGGGCGCCCTCTCCCTCGAATCGGATGACGCGATCTCAATCGTTCTCGATGAGATCATTGATGGCTCCGGGTCCTCGGCCGGTGTCCCCAGACCGGCCTGTCTAGTCGTTCCCAACGATCTGAATGAGACGCAACAGCAGAGCCTGATTGACGCCTGCAGGCGAAGGGGGGTCGAGGCAACCCTATTGTGGCGTCCGGTGGCCGCAGCCTTTGGCTGGTTGGGTCTTCATGCGCATGAGTTGTCGGAGGTCGTTCAAGTCGAGAGATCGATCGGCTCACTCCTGACGATTCACCTCGGAGTGGATGGCTTCGAGGCGGCTTGGCTCGAACTCATCTTGAGGCCGATCACCGGCGCTTGGCTGCTGCCCGCTCGTCGACGGCCTCCCTCGAGTTGCCTCCGTCCGAGGATTGGCATCCAGTTGCTTGAAGATGCAGCGAGGAGCATGGCTTTCGCCGAAAGCGGGGAGCGGTCGGATTCCGGGTCTTGGCGCGGCCTCTGGGCGAGTCCGGGATCAATGCAGCTCGGAATCACGGCGGCGCCTGCTACCGAACTGGAAGCTTGGGGGGTCAATCCGAGCTTCGGTGTCGAGTTGCAGCGGAAGCTAGTTGAGACTCGGTGCGGCTTGGCTAGCGAAGTCCAGCGTGAGTGGATTCAGCAGGTGAAGGACGCAGGCGACGGACATGACCGCCCGCTGGGCGTCGTCGTCACGGGCGAGTTCGCAGGCATACATCTCGGCAATGAGGTCTTCGGCCAGACTGTACTTCGCGAGCTGTGGCCGAGCGGCGTGCCGAGAGTCGAGATTGAAGGCGTGGGGAACCTCCGCGCTGGCGTCCTGGCGAGAAGCGCGGCAACCTATGTTGCAAGGCTCGCAAGTCAGCAGCCAACTTACCTCGACTCCCTTCCCAAGATAATGGTCCTGCTCGAAGAGGGGGCGGAGCCCAAGTGGAAGTCCCTGCTTGAGAAAGACGATGATTCTAAAACGGGCTCCAGGCTCGAGGGGAATCAGAGGTACGTGGAGGGAGGGCAGCGGTGGCGCCGGAAGCCGGACCTTGGAGGGCTCGGCGTCCGAGCGAACGCGAAAGAGCTGAAACTCAGTGTCTGGGTAGAGCCAGACGCACACGTCCGCGAGGTGGCTTTCCACTTCGCAGATCCGCCGACGGAGAAGGTCGCGGTCACACTCCGCGCGGAGATGGAGCCTGCGGGCGGGCATGCGCGAATCGAGTTGATCCCAGAAGTTGAGGGCGCGCTGGGAAGACGTGAAATCGTGTTGGACTGGTCGCGCGCTAGGCGTACCGGCCAGGAGATGAGCGAGGTCGAGAAGAACTACCCGCGCAAGTGCCCGGGTCTTCATCGGCGCGAGGCATGGTTCGGTGCTTGGGCGGGGATCGAGTCGGTCATTAGGCGGATCCAGGCCGGTGGGGAGACTGCCCGTCGGGGGCCGATCACGCCTGCAAGCCCTCTCTTGGCGCAGCTCCGTCAAGCGATCAATGCAAGGAGGGTCGGCCCTGCCCCCCCTGGGCAGCTCATCGGCGTTGCGGGAATCCGTATCGAGCGCGCCCTAGATTCGGATGGTCGCTTACACGCGCGTCACGGAAGCCACCAGCAAAGGTTTGACGAACTGATCGCAGGTATCGCTGAGGGTCAGTTGCAGGTGCTCGAGCGCGGTGGGCACATTAATAAGGACGCAATGGCGATACTAGGTTATGCCTGCGCCGACGGCGAAAAAGTGCCGGCGGTCGCTGAGCTTATTCGCCGGGTGCTCGCCACACTCGAAGGTCATCTTGCACCAGAGAGCGCAATCTTTCTCGGCGGCTGCATCCGTGATGCGGAATCGTCGACGCTCTACATGGATGCATTGTTCGGAGCGATGCGCGAAGACTGGGACGGCTTCAACCACGCGCTGCAGTGGGCAGGTTGCTTGGCGCAGTGGAGGGGGCAGTCCTTGCGCCGGGTTTCAGTGGATACGGCCATGAAGCTCACCTTTCAGTGTCAGCAAATGATCGCCGCAGCCGCCTGCCGTCAGTTTGTGAGGGGCCCGGCGCCTCCACCAAAGAATGGGAACTTCGATCTCGCGTTCTTAGAGCGGCACAGTCTCGTGTTGATCGCCTATCTGCTCCGCAAGCGAATCGACGATGACTCCTATCTTGATCCCGACTCTAAGGAGGGACGGGCATTGAGGAAGGTGCTGGTTGCTGCCTATTGGAGGCTCAAGCGAGGGGAGCTCACCGCGATCGGCGGGAGCGTACAAACCGACGTTCTTCTGAAAAGAACTATCAGATACATCAAGCGTCGCGGAGCGGGCACAGTGGTAGCGGACTAGTCCGGGGCATGCTCACGGCGCGCAACTGAGACAGCACTGAGTCTTGATCCAGGCCATTCGGTTTCAGTTCAGTTTGGCGCATGCGCGCGGCATCGAGATTGAGATCGTGCTTGAGAGAATCTCTCGTAACGCTGCCAAGCACGCCTCATCCAGCGATGCGGCATCGCTTCCACACGGCAAACTGCTCACCCGCAGATCGCCATCGCAGTGCGTCCGATACCGCTGCTGCCCCTGCCCTGCCGGCCCCGGGTGCACCAATCCGATCAAGGGCACCTTGTAGCGCTGGCGATAAGCGAGCACCTGATACACATCCGAGATGCGAACGCCCATCGCCTGCTTCGTAGGATCGAGCAGCTTCCACTTCGTATCCAGCACCGCACCCGCGAACTCTCCATGTGGCTCGATGTAGACGTCGGGCTTGAGGTGGAAGTGATCTCGGTTGGTTTGAAGGTCCCGTAGCAGCGGAAGGCTGTGTCCCTTCGCCTGCAGATGGATCTTGCTGGGATCGAGGCCAAGGCGATGCGCGCCCCACTTCAGCAGGCGACCGAAGTACTCCTCGAACAAGACCTCCATCGGGATCAGGAGGCTGAAGGAGTGCTCGGTGCCGGAGCGCGGTGCGGGGGCGTGGTGGGCGAGGACGCTGCGCGCGAAGTTGTAGAGCGGGCGGTAGCGTTCGTTGTTGCGGTGGAAGTGGACCGGCTCGGTGAGTTGGGAAGGGGCCAGGTCGCTGACGTGGGTGAGTTCTTCGAGCAGGGACGCGAGCAGGGCGCGCGGGCGCGGGTGGCGTGTTTGGCGCAGGAGGATGCGCGTCGCTGCTTTGAGCGTGTGGTTGAGGCGGTGGTCCTCGGCGAGCTCGTCGTGTTCGACGAAGAAACTGTGCTTGAGGACGAGGTTGCGGCGTGAGTGTTCCGGCTCGATCAAGCGCCCGCGCAGGAAGCGCATGTTCTCGCGGCGCGTGATGTAGGCGCGGTCGAGGCCGCGGTTGAGTTCTTCGCGCAGGCGGCGCGCGAAGATCCAGGCGTGAACATCGAGCAGGGTGGTCGACTCGTGCGAGAGCGCAGCGAGGTCGGCGTTGTGGAATCGGATCCAGCCGGCTCGGCGCATCATGGCGAGGAGGTTGCGCTGCGCATGAGCGCACTCGGCGGGCGTGCCAGACGCGTCGCGGTCGAGCTTGGGAAGGATCTCGAGCGTCAGGCCGGGCACGGAGAGGACGCCGACCATCGAACCCGCCTTGGCATGGTGTGGATGACTCCAGTCGAGCACGGTCGTGCCGTTGCGGCCGGCGAGCGCGGCGTCGAAGCGCTGTAGCTCGCGGAACGCGCGAGCACCGACGTCGGACTTGTGAACGAGGCCGTACTCGAGGATGCGCAGGTGTCGATCAGTTCGCGACACGACCCTGGATGCCCTTGAAGTAGAGCGGGAGTTCGTCGGTGCCGGCGCGCAGGAATTGCGGGTTCACCGAGAAGGAGAGCAAGTCGTCGAAGTCGTCTGCGTCAGGGCCGAGCACTTGGGCTGCATCGCGACGCGTGGCGCGGAGCATCGGGTGTTCATGATCGCTGCGCCCAGCCTCGTTCGTGCCGCATCCCAGGACCTGAGCCACCTTGCGACCGTCTTGGTAGAAGTACTCCTGCAGCAAGGGGATGACTCGGTCGGTGAAGCACCTGCGCAGTTGATCGAGCGTCTCGATGCCGAGGAAGTACGCGTGGCCAATCGTGTGGTCGCGGTCGAGCAAGAGCTCGATGCGTTCGTTCATGCAACGCAGCAGGTCGCCGACGGAGAGGTCGCGCAAGTCGACCCATTCGTCCACGAGGGCCGGGTCGGGCATCAGCTCCGTGAACTCGAAGCGGCGGCGGAGCGCGACGTCGAGGAACGCGATCGAGCGGTCCGCCGTGTTCATCGTGCCGATCACGTGGAGGTTCGCGGGGACGCCGAAGACCTTGCGCGAGTACGGCAAAGTGACGGTGAGCTCGTTGCGTGCACCGAGTCGCTTGTCGGGCTCGAGCAGGGTGATCAGTTCGCCGAGTACTTTCGAGACGTTGGCGCGGTTGATCTCATCGATGATTAGAACGCACGGAAGCGGGGTCCCCGTAGCTTGCTGGCCTCCATCGGTGATGTGGGCTGCAATCGCATCGACGTCGATGTACTCGTGGTCAAACCAATAGATCGTCTGAGCCGAGAAGCGCCTGACTGCGCCAAGATCCGCGCGCGGTAGACTGGGCGAGAAGGTTGCGAGCCACTCGATGGGCCTCTTCTGCCACCCCGTCGCTTCGTCGACTCCTTCAGAGTCTCCTGAGATGCGCCCTATGGCTTGAACGTGTTGGCTGCCATCCGGGACAAGGACGATGTCGCCAACTTGCATCTTGTTGCAGAACAGATCGACTGCCGTGATCTCGTAGGCGGTCTTCTTGATGCCGGGCCGCTTGGGTAGCAAGCGTTCGAGTATGGAGGCGCGGTCGGTGGCTCCGGCGAAGTCAACCTCTTCCCCGTAGCCGAGCAGGATGCAGTTCCTGTCCAGGCACTCCTGGAACAAGTCGGCAGAGGTTGCAGAGTCCGCCTTCAGGGACATCTTCCAGATTCGCTTGTCGCTGAGTGAAGTCTCAGATGCAGTGGAAAGCGGGGCTCTGTGCAGTCTTGCCTGCGAACACATCTTTCTGAAGATCCCCTCGTGCACTTCATAGCGCACGTTCCCGCCATCTTCGTCGACCTCGGGTCGGATGCCCTCGACGAAGTCCTCGTATGAGTAGGACTGGTGGAAGGTGACGAAGCTCACGCGTCCGGCGTCGATCAACTTCTTGTACTCAGCCTGCGCAGTCTCGTCTTCGGTCTCGACGCCGCAGATCTGCAGCGCGAGTTCACGCGTGCGATAAGTCTTCCCCGTTCCGGGGGGGCCATACAGGATCTGGTTCAGCGGGTGTGAGCGACGAGGTTGATCCATGGTCGTAGGGGCAGCGGGCTCGTCGGCGTCGGCAGACTCTTCCTCCCTGCCGATGAAGTTCATGAGTTCGGCCCGTTTGTCGGGAGCGAGCGATTCGATGAAGTGTTCGTTGCGCAGGATCGAGTAGGCGGCGCTCTGTGCGTCGAGCGGGTCGCGCGCGCTCGCACCGCTCTCACGCATGGCCTCGGTCAAGCGCTCGAACAATGCGACGGACGCGGCATAGACTTCGCTCGCCGGCGATCCCTTGCGCGGCAACGGCGTGCCGCTGACACGAAAGATGTCGACGTTGAGGCGATGCTTGTAGATCGTCCACTTGGTGGCGTCGCGACCGAGCAGGAGGGCCGAGGCGATGTTGAGGTGCGTGCCGACACCACCTTTCAAGGCCTCGGCGGGGACTGAGGAGCGGAACACGTCGATGCCTGCGACAGGATCACGCTCTTCGCCCCACAGGTGGTCGAGTGCGATCGCCGCCGCGTCGGGCTCCTCGGCCACCCACTGGTAGAACGGCTCGTGGCTGAAGTACGACGTCATGTTGTTCGGCGCACCGAACCCGCGCTTCAGCTGTGCCGACCAGTCCGGAGTCCTCGCGAGGAACGCCTGGCGCGCTGCGCTCATGTTCTCGCCGACGCGGAGCTTGTAGTCGCGCTCCTGCTCGTCGAAGTCGGGCCACTTCAACGTCTCGCAGCACCAGTCGACGAAGGAATCCCAGCGGTCTTCCTCCTCCGCTTCCTCGGCCGCGCCGGAGCCGCGAAGCTCCCGTACCCTCACCATGAAGTCTGCGATGCGGTCCGGGAGTTCCGGGGATGAGACGTCCCCGATCACAAGCACCTCTCGTTCCCGCTCTCCGCATCGTACGGACTCCGGGGTGACGTCCAGGTGGGCGAACAACTCGCTGCGCCCAATCCCTTTGCGCCCGCCGCCAATCCGACCATCGTGAGCGAGGAAGACGCGTCCATTGTCGTCGCGAACGAAGAGCCCAGACACATGTGAGTTCGCGCCGGCCTTTGGCGAACTGATATGCACGACGTACTGAAGCGCGCTACCCGAGGGACGACCGGTTCCGAAAGCGTTGCGCAGTCGATTCGGCAGCTCGGACGTAGCGACCCACAGGTCGAGTTCGGGGATCCACAGGACGGAGACCTCCTTGGGCTTCGTCGTGTAGTTGATCTGCTGATCGCTGCGCTCCGCGCCACGATCGCTAAACCGCTGCAGTAACTCTCTCTGTGCGGCGGCGATTTCCTCGCGGGATTCGAGGGCTTGCATCGGCGTTTCCTTTGACTGTGAGGTGCGGGCAGCCTACGCCCAGTCACCGCGATCTTCCAACGCGCGGTAGCCAACGAATCGAGTTGGCGCGCTGAGGCAGTGGTCGCTCAGGCGCTTGGCCACGCAGAAGGGACGCCGCCTGAGCTCGTCGCGCGGTGGGTCATGCCACCACTCCTCGCCGCCACGACGAGGCATCCGACTCCGAGCGGGAACTCCACGCCCATCGCTTGGATCAGTCCCTCGTGCGGCACCCTGTCGAGCAGCAGGCTGACGCCGCGCGATGCTCCGTACGCAAGGTAGGTCGCCGCACCCAGGGCCGCGGAAGCCCGCGTGTGCTAGGGGCGAAAGGCGCCGAGTAGTACGAGTGCGCCGATCGCGATCAACGCACCCCCGGGCGCCCGCACCTCACTCAAGAGGCTCGGATCGGCCGGCAGGGTGATGTCGTTCATGGCGTGAAACGCGTGCGGGGCGAAGAGGATCGCGATGCCGACGCCGAACAGCACGAGGCCCGAGAGGAAGAGGGTGGCGCGCTTCATGCCGTCGCTCCTTGGGTGGCGGTGGACGTGGCGTACCCGCTCGCGAACTCGCGCAAGCAGCGCGGCGCGCGGCCGAGGGCGCGGTGTACTCCGTTCGTCGTCGCTTCGTTGCGGCCGTCCAGCACCGTCGTGAACAGGTAACGCATCAACTCGATCGCGTCGGCCGGCAAGCCGGCTTGCTGCGCGCCCGCGATGAACTCGTCGATCGTGATTGCGGAGTAGTGCACGTCGCGGCCGGTGGCGTCGGCGAGCTCGGTGACGGCCTCGGCGAAGGTCATCGAGCGCGGGCCGGTGACTTCGTAGAGCTCGCCGGCGTGGTGCGGCTCGGTCAGGGCGGCGACGGCGAGGTCGGCGATGTCGTCGCAGTCGATGAAGGGCTCGCGGACATCGGTGATCGGGAGCGCGATGTGGCCGCTCTCGATCATCTCGGCGAAGGGGCCCTCGGTGAAGTTCTGGAAGAACCAGGAGGCGCGGATGATGGTGGCGGGGATGCCGCTCGTCATGACGATGCGCTCGCAGTGTTGGGCGGCTTCTTCGCCGCGGCCGGAGAGGAGGACGAGGTGCTCGAGGCCTGCGGCGCGGGCGAGCTGGGTGAAGGCTTCGATCGCTGCGGGCGCGGCGGGCACGGCCAGGTCGGGGGTGTAGACGACGTAGGCCTTGCGGACGCCGGCGAGGGCGGGCGCCCAGGTGGATTGGTCGTCCCAGTCGAAGGGGATCGGCGCGCTGCGGGAGCCGCGGCGGATCGGGATGCCGCGTTGCTCGAGGCGCTCGGCGACGCGGCGGCCGGTCTTGCCGTTCGCGGTGAGGACGAGGGTCAGGGGTTGGGTCTGGGTGGCTTGGTTGGTGGTCATCTGGGACTCCTCAGGTTGTGGCGCCTCGGTGAGGCGCCGGGGTAGTTGACTTGCTTGGAGTCCACTATCGGCCCGTGGGACTGGACGATCTATGGCTGCTGGTCGCCTCTTCATGCTCGATCGTCCAGGGCGGCTGGCGTGGGGTGCGGGCGGGCTTTAGGGTGGGGGCATGCCTGAACCTGATATGGCGCGCGGCGCCGCTGACCCTGTGAACGGCTCGAGGGGCGGCGCCGGCGGCTTCGCGGACGCCTCGGCCGACCGCACGCAGGACTCGTCCGTCGGCGAGTCCTGCGTGCCGGCAGACGCCTGGGCGTCGCACGACCCGCTCGGCGAAGCCCTCCACTTCCTGCGCATGTCGGGCGTCGTCTATGCGCGCTCCGACCTGAGCGCTCCTTGGGGAGTCGACCTGCCGGCGATGCCCGACTGCGTGCAGTTTCATGTCGTCACGGCCGGTCGGTTGTGGGTGTTGAACGACGGCGAAGAGCCGCGCGAGTTGCGGCCCGGTGAGCTGAGCTTGGTGCCGCACGGTGAAGGTCATGCGCTCGTGGATCATCCCGACACGCCGCGGGTGAACTTCTTCGACTTGCCGATCGAGCGCGTCGGTCCGCACTACGAAGTGCTGCGCTATGGCGGCGGCGGGGCGGAGACGACGTTGATCTGCGGCGCGGTGCGCTTCGATCATCCGGCGGCGCGCGAGCTGATCCGGCACTTGCCGAAGACGATCCACGTCGAAGCGTGGAGCTCGCCGCACGCGGATTGGATGCAGAGCACGTTGCGGCTGATGGCGTCGGAGGTGTCGGAGCGTCGCGCGGGCGGCGAGACGGTCGTGACGCGGCTGGCCGACATCTTGGTGATCCAAGCGATTCGTTCGTGGATCGCGGACAATCCGACGGCGCAGACGGGTTGGCTCGGTGCGTTGCACGATGGACGGATCGGTCCCGCATTGTTGCGCATCCAACGCGATCCGGCGCGGGCTTGGACGGTCGAGAGCATGGCGCGCGCGGCGTCGATGTCGCGCTCGGCCTTCGCGGCGCGCTTTCGTGAGCTCGTCGGCGAGACGCCGATGCAGTACGTCACGCGCTGGCGCATGCACGTGGCGTTCACCTGGCTGCGCGAGGGCGAGTTCACGATCGCGGAGCTGGCCGGGAAGCTCGGGTATCAGTCGGAAGCGGCCTTCGCGCGGGCGTTCAAGCGCGAGATGGGTGTCGCGCCGGGGGCGGCGAGGAATACGGAGCCGCACGAGTTGTTGCGCTGAAATGACAAGCTTGTGCCGCGTGGCTTTCGGTGCTCGAGCGGCAGCACAAGTGCGGCTTGGTACGGTCAGTACGCCCCCTGCGAGTACGTCAGCTCGTAGCTGTGCGAGTAGATCTCGAAGATCAGGCCGAAGGGGTCTTCCATGTAGACCATGCGGTACGGCTTCTTGCCGGGGTAGTACTCGCGGATCGGCATGCGTTGCTTGCCGCCGTGGGCGACGATCTTCTTGACGAGACCCTCGACGTCGGGGTCTTGGACGCAGAAGTGGAAGGTGCTCGTCTTCCAGTACTCGAAGTCCGTCGGGCGCTCGTTGTTCGGGAACTCGAACATCTCGACGCCGATGCGGTCGCCCGTCGACATGTGCGCGATCTTGAAGGAGCCCCAGCCGGTGCCGAAGACGTCGATGCACATCTGACCGATCGGTGAGTCGGATTCTTCGGTGATCACGGTCGGCTTCATGATCAGGTACCAGCCCATGACTTCGCTGTAGAACTCGACGGCTTTGTCGACGTCCGGGACGGAGATGCCGATGTGTGAGAAGGTGCGCGGGTAGTTGGTCATCGAGGGTCCTCTTGGGTGGCGTGTACCGAGTTGTCGTCGGCGGCCCGAACAGGGCGTGCGGCGGGAGAGAGGGTACCAGTACGGAGCGGCACGACTTGTTGCGCTGAGACGACAAGGTCGTGCCGCACGACACTCGGTGCTCGAGCCGCAACAGCTCGTGCAACCCGGTATCAAGTCAGCGCCAACAAGATCCACAAGCTGATGTCGGCCGAACCGCTCGCTTGCATCGCTTGCGCGTGCATCACGCGCGCCGCTTCTTCAGGATCGCACTCGCGGATGAGCTGGATGGTGGCGTAGGGGAGGCTTCGGCTGCGCTCGCGGAGCAGGGCGAGGAACTCCTCGCGTTCGGCGGCTTTCATGCGCTGGATCACCGCGTAGTCGAAGCTGCCGAGGGTCGTGGAGTAGCGCTTCCAGGCGTCGAGGAAGCGACTGCCGTAAGTTCGTTCGACTGTCATGTGATGGAGTTCCGTGCCGACGGGGCGAGCCGCGGGAAGCTCTGCGCGAGCGCTCGTTCAGCGGTCGGGCCGCCTTCGACGTCGATGAGGCCCTTGAGCCCCGCGGCGATGTATGGTGCCGTACTCGGCTGGATGGGATTCGTCATCGAACCACCATAGCGCGCCGCCCGAGTTGTGGAGCTTGAAGTGCCGAGTCGCGCCGCACAACGAAAGCGTGAACAGCGCAACCTGCAGCGCCGATCGCTATGGTGAAGGCGCATGCTCCAAGTCACCGTCAAGCGCCACGACCGCTTCCAGATCGAGCTGAAGGTCGCGTATCCGTTGTCGAAAGGGAAGCGGCGCCAGTCGCATGAGTTCGACTTGTACTTCTTCGCTCCGCTCAGCCTCGGCGTGCGGAGGGAGACCTACTCGAAGTCGCAGTTCTACGCGGACCTGCAGTCCCATCTGAGGTTGACGACGCCGTCGGTGCCGCTCGATGGCTTCGTGCAGGGAGAAGAGAGTCCGCTCGAGAAGTTGCGAGCTGTGATCGAGTCATTCGGACTCGACGATTCAGTTGAACCTCCCGATGCCTACGAGCGCGCGATCAAGCTGTACTGCTCGATGCTGAAGAGCGCGGCGCGTGACTTCAGCGAGCAAATTCGGCGGGCGACGGATGAGCACGAACAAGAACGGCTCGTCCGCGTCTTCGTCGAGAGCATGCAGGACGTTCGCCGCGAGTACCGCGCACTGCGCTCGCGTATCCAGCGGCCCGGCGTCGCGCAGACGACGCTCGGCATCTATCTGTTCGGCGACGAGTGGCTCAGCTTGTTGATCGAGGATCGCGGCTACCGACTGCTCGAAGAACTTTGCGGCGGCGACGAAGTCGATGAGCGCTACGCAGAGCTGCTGGGGCTCGTCGAGAGCGAAACTCTCTATCGCACGAGGGTCGGTTATCCGTCCGTGTCCAGAGAGGACGGTGACAACGAACTTCCGATCTTCCGGCGCAGCGTCCTGAAGAAGTACATGGCCAGCATCCTGTTCTTGCAGACGGAAGTGCGGAAAGAAGGCGCGTTCCTGCGCGAGACGCTGTTCGGCATCGCTGCCGCGTTGGCGATGATCTTCGCGACGGCCATCGCGTTCGCATCGCAGACGGTCTACGGGGCGTTGACGCCGGCTTTCTTCGTCGCGTTGGTCGTGAGTTACATCTTCAAGGATCGCCTGAAGGAACTGCTGCGGACGTACTTCCAGAAGCGCATGAGCAGGCTGCTGTTCGATCAACGCACCAGCATCAGAGATGCGGCGCAGCGGAAGGTTGGTGAGTGCCGCGAGTCCTTCGACTTCATCGACAAGCGTCGGTTGCCGGAGAAAGTGCGCGAGCTGCGTGACAGTCAACACATCACCGAGATCGAGAACCGCTGGCGCGGCGAGCAGATCCTGGTCTATCGCAAACGCGTGCAGTTGAAGGCGAAGGCGGTCCACGAGACCTTTCCCGATTACGACGTGCCCGGCGTCACCGACATCCTGCGGCTGCGTTTGACCGAGTTCTTGAGTCGCATGGACGACCCCACCAAGGAGCTCTTCGTGATGGACGATGAGGGTTATCAGCGCATCAAGGGTGCGCGCGTCTATCACCTGAACCTCGTCCTGCATCTGCGCGGCAACGGGCGAGCGGATCTGCGCCGCTTTCGCGTCGTGCTGACGCGCAAGGGCATCAAGCGCATCGAGGAGGTACGGAGTCAGGGCACTTCTTCCACGATTTCAGGTGGGCCTCCCGCACGCGAGAAATAGTGGAAGGAGTGCCCTGACTCCGTGCCTGTCATGGGTCGACCCGCACTTGCCGCGGGCGGCGGAATCGACTCACGGGAGCTCAGAAACCGGCTCGAGGGCCCCCAGGATACCCGCCAGGGACGCTTGCGCGCCGCATCGCCTCGGCCTATCACGCCCATCGGGAGTTGCGATTGGTGCTCTTCGCCCGGAGGGGCGACGATGCGCGCACAAGTGAGAGAGCGCGGACTCGTCCGCTGCCCGGCGCACGGAGCGGCCGGCGAGTTGCATCCACGCCGCGCACCGCCGCGATCTCGAACAGGAGCTGCCATGAACACAGACCGACTTCCCAGCACCGAACCACCTTCCCGCACCGATCACTCGCGACGTTCGCGAGCCGCTGTCCACCCCCGAACCGAAGGAGCAGCCATGACCGCTATCCACCACACCCGCAAGGCACTGAGCCTCGCCTTGCTCGGACTCGCCGCATCCGCTTGCGCGAGCTCGACCACCGGCAAGGTCGGCAAGGAGGCCATCGGCCCCAATGAACCCAACCCCGCAACCTGCCCCGTGATGGGCGCCGCACCGGAGACCGCCATGTCGACGACCGATGATGTGATGACGAACCGGGATTGGTGGCCGAGCATGCTCGACCTCTCGATCCTCGCGCAGAACTCCGAGAAGAGCGACCCGCTGGGTGAGGACTTCGACTACGCCGCGGAGTTCGCGAAGCTCGACCTCGCGGCGGTCAAGGCCGACGTGACCGAGGTGATGAAGACCTCGCAGGACTGGTGGCCCGCCGACTGGGGCAACTACGGCCCGCTCTTCGTGCGCATGGCATGGCACAGCGCGGGTACCTATCGCGTTCAAGACGGGCGCGGTGGTGCGTCGGACGGAACGCAGCGCTTCGCGCCGCTCAACAGCTGGCCGGACAATGC
>Ga0316208_1002205_pt1 | contig 16311 bp, 8 predicted proteins | sample 3monopyrite_MG_FD_204944 | JGI IMG/M metagenome (GOLD analysis project Ga0316208, IMG submission 204944) | Microbial mat bacterial communities from mineral coupon in-situ incubated in ocean water Damariscotta River, Maine, United States -... | ecosystem: Environmental > Aquatic > Marine > Coastal...
CTTCAAAACATTCGCACTTGATCGAGTATCCCGGTCCGCCGTATCCGTCGTTGCTCGGGTCATCGTCGAGCGTGTTCGGGTCTCCGCCTTGAGCCATGAATCCGTTGATCACTCGGTGAAAACCGATTCCGTCGTACTTGCCGCCTTCGACCAGGCTGATCGTATTCGCAACGGTGTTCGGAGCGTGGTCTTCAAACAATTCGAAAACAATATTCCCTTTGGTCGTTTCAAACTGGATTCTGGGGAGAGCGGCGTCGCCTTCCAGAGCATCCTCTCTGGACCGAAGTTCCTGCTCGACCTTCCACAGCTCCTGGTATTTCGTCGCGGATTCGATGTAAGTTTCGTAACGAAGGTCCAGTCGGTTCACCTTCTGAGCTTCGGCGAAGATTGCAGACGCCTGCTCGAAATTGTGCAGCGCGAACTGAGAGACGGCTCCCATGCTGAGCACATCTTTGGTCTTACGGTCAGCGGCCAGCAGCTTTGACGAGATCTCTGCAGAGCGATCGAAGTCGTTGTTGTTAAACGCTTCTTTCATCACGATCTCTCCTGCGTCGAGATCGCCTTCGTTCTTCTCGTAAACCGTCGCGGCCAGATCGATCATGTCCGGATAAATCTCGACCTCGAACTCGCGGATCAGATCGACGTACTGATCGCGGACCGTCCGTTTTTCGTCGCTGGTCGCGGCGGTCGCGAACTTCTTCTTCAGATCCTGCAACAGCTCGAAGATTGCAAGACGGCGAGTAAGCAGTGACTTCCACTTCTCACTCGGATCCTCGTCGCCAGCGTCGACCACGACCTTCAGCGCTGGAGCCTTCGCCGCGTCGCCCTCTGCCTTTTCATCCTGTGCATTGGCGTTTGATGTGAGCATCAACTGAACACACAGCGGAATTAAAACGAGTGCCGTCAAGAAACGGGATTCGCGAATCATGGGTCTCATCCTGTCAGAATTCTGTGGCGCTCCGTCTTGCGGAGCGATTTGTGTTGAACCAGGGCGGCGAGTTTATCGACCACACCGCGACGCGACCACGGAACCGGGAATATGCAGCCGTAGATGAATTGATTGCTTGGTTGGGCAGCGCCACTTTGTGGTGGCAGTTCGCGATAACGTCATGACGGCAACTGAAGCTGGCAGCTTCAGCAACGTTGACGGCAACTGAAACTGGCAGCTTCAGCAACGTTGACGGCAACTGAAACTGGCAGCTTCAGCAACGTTGACGGCGACTGAAGCTGGCAGCTTCAGCAACGTTGACGGCGACTGAAGCTGGCAGCTTCAGCAACGTTGACGGCAACTGAAACTGGCAGCTTCAGCAACGTTGACGGCGACTGAAGCTGGCAGCTTCAGCAACGTTGACGGCAACTGAAGCTGGCAGCTTCAGCAACGTTGACGGCAACTGAAACTGGCAGCTTCAGCAACGTTGACGGCGACTGAAGCTGGCAGCTTCAGCAACGTTGACGAAGCTGCCAGCTTCGTTGCTGTTGCTTCCAAGTGGCGGTGTCCGGTCAATTTTTGCCCGGCAACAGCAATTCCGGATTTTCGAGGACCAGATAGTGGCCGTGGTCGGCCGTCACGAAAACGGCAGTATCTTCCCAACCTCCGTTGGCTTCGACCCAGTCAGTGACCGTACTGAATGCGGCGTCTCCACTGAGAACCGCACCGATCGAGTTATCAATGTTGTTTGCGTGGTTCGCCCAGTCGACGTCGCCGGCCTCGACCATCAGCCAGAACCGATCGGATCGCGAGGATAGAACCCGCAACGCAGCACCCGTCATGTCGGCCAGTGTCGGATTCTCATTGATGTCGGCCTTCGAGTATTTCTCGGCAGCGACTGTGGTCGCGATGTTTGCGACGGCGGCTCCCGCACTCACCGTCGGGTTGAAGTCTCCGTCGGCGGTTTGAAACGGTAAGTGCCCCTTCGCAACGCCGAACATCCCGAACAGTCGCTGATTCTGATTCGCCGCCCGTTGCGCGGCGGCGTTAAGAGCGATCGTGCCGTTCTTGCCGGATTCGCGAAGCACCGTCGTCCAGCGCCGATTCTCTTGAGTCTGAATCATTTTCAAATCGGCGGCTGCGAGGTAGCGGTTTTCCGCCTTGTCGCCCGGTTTGAAATTCTCGCCCTGTGCTGTATCCATCAGGCGGTCTTCTCCGACGCCGGCTCCCAACAGTACATCGACTCCCGGCAGCGCCTGTCGCGGGTGCGAAATTGACTTCAGACCAAGCAGGTCGCGAGTCAGATCCTGATAATCGCTCCGTACCACATTGTTGGCATATCCACAGGCCGGTGTCGCATGACTGATGGGCACACTCGAAACGAGACCGATGGCGAAACCGTCACGCTGAAGTTGCCTGGCCAGAGGCTCGACATGCTTCCCGGAGTGGTCGACGTTGACGGCTCCGTTGTAAGTCTTGATGCCCGAGCAAAGCGAAGTCGCGCTGGCCGATGAGTCCGTGTAGACGTGCCGGAAGTCGCGACCCAGCCCAATCGGATAAAGAGGGTCCAACGGTTTCGACCACGGATACTGTCCACCGATTCGGCCGGAGTAACCACTCGGCTTCGTGCCACCGGGATTCTCGACGGTTTGTGCATCAACGTTGCGCTTTGTCCCATCGTTGTGAGGCGTCGAGACGAAGTACCCGAACCCGGTGTCGGTCTTCGAATAATCCTGGAAGGCCAGTCCAGCGCCGCGGCCTGTCCGATACTTCACGGCGCCCGACTTGTAAGTTGCTGCCGCCCAAGTCGTTTGCCAGTCCATTCCGTCGAACACGAACAGGATGATCCGTTTTTTGCCGCTCGCCGCTGCGGTCTTCTGAAGTGAGTAGACGTCGGTCTGGTCGAAGTACTCTGCTTCCGGATTGATCGTTCCAGCGGGCACCTTCCCATAGAGTCGCTCAAGTTTCTCCACCGATCGGTACGGGCTGTTCTTACCAGAAACCGTTTTCAGGCCCATGCCAAACGAGTAAACCGGGATCAGGCGATTGGAATGGCTGGTCCAGCTTGAATATTTGTCCGTGTGAGATCCCCAGCGCCCCCAGTCGGCCTTTCCGGCTTTGATGGCCCGAGTCTGCAGGTCTCGAATGTGGTCCTTTTCGGCCGCCGAAACGACGAAAGGGCAGACCAGCAGCAACGATGCCGCGACAATTGCCAGCGTGATTTTCCGTCCGCTCATTCGTTGCTCCAGGTGCAGTCTCTCAAGAATGTCAAAGTTGGACCTCGTACTGAATTCCCACGAGGCGGGCGGAGTTTCGGGCATCGGCACTCCGTTCGCCACTCTGCCGCCTGGCGACCGTCCACGGTCCCGCGTTACGATCCGCCTCTGAGAATCGTCGACCGCCGACACCATTACGAGGAAACAATGAGATGCCGCGAACTCTGTCTGTCTTTTTCGCCGTTGCTGGCTGTCTTCTGAGCATTGCTTCCCCGAACGGCCAGCTCCGCGCCGCCGACATCGTCCTCACGGACAAGTTGCACCATCTCCGCCAGATAGAACCGCGCGAGTGGTCAACGTTCCCCGAAAAGGCCGAAGCCACAAAGCTCGAATTGAAATTCGAAGCAAAGGCCGCAACCCGCGAACGCTGCCTTTCACTGAGGCAGCAGGACGTCAAAGACAATTGGACGATCAGCCTGAACGGTGAGCCACTCGGCAAACTGCACATCAACGAAATCGACATGCGCGTCTATTACGAAGTCGGCTTCGACCTGGTGAAAGACGGCGAAAACACGCTCACGATCGAATGCCCACGAAGTCGCAAGGCTGACGACATCCGAGTCGGAGAAATCACGCTGCTTGATCGGAAGAAACGCGGTCTGTTCAGCGAGGCGACTATCGAGGTAACAGCCACTGATCCGGTCTCCGTACCGGTGCTCAAGCTGCCGAAAGACGATCTGGACTACCTCCGTGGGGTGAACGGTCTCGAGAAGAGGTTCGGACGAGGGACCAGAAGCGGCCAAACGGCTGAACAACGGTGGCTCGAAATTTTGTCCTCGGGCACAAGCAAACTTCCGATCCCCTGCCGCATCACCATTTTGAACTCAGATGGCAGTCTTCAGGAGTGCATTGCTGAGTCTGAGAAGCAGGTCGCTTTTCGTCCCGGAACAGTCTACGCAAACAACCGACCGGTAATAATTCGCCTGCCCGCAGGAGATTACCGAGTTCTCGTCGGACGAGGCTTCGAGTACTCACTCGCGGAGAAACAAGTCAGCGCAAGCGAAGGTAGCAACCAGAAACTGTCATTCTCAATAAATCGGGAAGTCGACACCGAAGGCTGGGTAGCCTGCGACACTCACGTTCACACGCGGACTCACTCGGGGCATGGAGACTCGACCGTTCAGGAGCGGATGGTGACGCTGGCCGGCGAGGGTATCGAACTACCGATCGCGACCGACCATAACGTGTTCATCGATCATCGACCGTTTGCGAAAGAGGCCGGCGTCAATCGCTACTTCACGCCGGTGATTGGCAACGAGGTCACGACAAAGATCGGGCACTTCAATGTGTTTCCGGTTAACCCCGGCGCGAAGCTTCCCGACCACAAATTGACTGACTGGGACGAGATCGCGGATTCGATCAATCAGGTCGATGGCGTGAAGGCGATCATTCTGAACCACGCGCGGGACATTCATTCCGGAGTTCGCCCGTTCGGTCCGGCATTGTTTAACGACGCCGTGGGAGAAAATATCAAGGGCTGGCGTTTCCGAGCCAACGCGATGGAAACAGCGAACTCGTCTGCCAACCAGACGGACATCATGCTGATGTTTCGCGACTGGATGACGATGCTCAACCGCGGTCTCAACATCACGCCGGTCGGCTGCAGCGATTCTCATGACGTTTCCCGCCACTTCGTCGGCCAGGGAAGAACGTACATCCGTTGCGACGATCGCGACCCTGGCAACATCGACGTCGACCAAGCGGTCGACAGTTTCGTGCAGGGCCGAGTGATGGTCAGCTATGGGTTGCTGACAAACCTGCGCGTCAACAATCGCTACGGCTCGGGAGAGCTGGCACGAGTCGGCGGCGACACGGTCAAGGTCAACGTCAGAGTCCAGGGGCCGCACTGGACGATGGCGTCGCGAGTTCAACTCTTTGCCAACGGAATCGTGATTCGCGAGGCGACGATGCCGGCCAACGACGATTCGGCACCGGCCAAACGTCTGGACTGGAAGACTGAGTGGATCATCCCTCGGCCCGGCCACGACGTGCACCTTGTCGCCATTGCGACCGGCCCCGGAATCACAGGTCCTCACTGGAAAACGGCGTTGCCCTACCAGCCGACATCTCCCGATTGGGAACCAACGTCGCTCGGCTGCAGCGGAGCCGTGTGGCTCGACGTTGACGGCGACGGCCGACGATCGTCTGCTCGCGACTATGCCGAGTTCGCAGTAAGCGCGTCCGGCAACGACGTCGGAGCAATGCTGGAGAAACTCGCGATGTACGACGAAGCGACGGCCGCTCAGGCGGCGTTCGTCTTTCATCGACAAGCGGGCCTCGAAAAGCAGAACCCGTTTCTGAGCGGCGACGCACAGGCCGCCGTTCGCAAAGCAGCTCCGCACGTTCAGGACGGAATTCAGAATTACGTCGACGCCTGGCGCCGCAACCAGATCGCGGCCGTTGAATAACATCCGCGCAGGGTGGACGCTGCCCACCATCACAAAACGGATTGGTGGGCGATGCCCAATGTTGTTCGGCGCTGGAATTGCTTCACGATGACAAGTCCCCTCTCCCCCAAAATCGATGCGAAAATCTGATAAGAACTCAGCAATTGGGGGAGAGGGGACTTTCATGCCCCGCTTCGCGGAAGCATGATTTCTGCCGAGCAACGTTGGGATGCATGCCCTTCGCCAATGCTGAAAGTACATGAAGAAGCGATCTTCGCGAACAATTCAAATGACCGAACCGCCCCCCTCAGAACCAAAGTCCTGCTGCACGCCGAGTCGAGGCTCTGCCGCCGACGCCGGCACACCGTTGTCTTCGCTGGAAATTCTGACCGAACAAGAAGGTGCAGCACTTTCCAGCGAAGGCATGGTCGAGATCCCTGGCGGCGCATTCCTGATGGGTGGCGAAGGTCCGGAAACCTGGCAGCAGGATGGTGAAGGTCCCGTTCGTGAAGTGTCGGTTGATTCGTTTCAGATCGATGCCTGTGCGGTGTCGAACGAGCAGTTCTCGAAGTTTGTCGACGCGACTGGCTATATCACCGAGGCCGAACGTTTCGGCTGGTCGTTCGTTTTTCAGCTTCACATCCCTAAGAAACAGAGAGAACAGCTTCGTCAGACAAAGGCAGTCGCCGGACTTGAATGGTGGCTCGCCGTTTCGGGAGCATCGTGGAGACATCCAAAAGGACCGGACTCAAACATCGACGGCATCCTTAACCATCCGGTCGTGCAGGTTTCCTGGAATGACGCGCAGGCTTACTGTCGCTGGGCTGGCAAGCGTCTTCCGACAGAAGCGGAATGGGAATGTGCGTCTCGCGGAGGGCTCGAACAAAAGATCTGGCCGTGGGGCAACTCGCTGCTGAGAAGCGGGAAATTCCGCTGCAACATTTTCCAGGGCGACTTCCCAAAAAAGGACACCGGCAAAGATGGCTTCAAAGGAACGTGCCCGGTCGACGCTTTCGAGCCCAACGGGTACGGCCTCTACAACTGCGTCGGCAATGTCTGGGAATGGTGCCAGGACTGGTTCAGTCCAAACTTTCACCAGATTCGCAAGGACCTCAGCGACAACCCAACCGGTCCGCCGTCCGGAACCAACCGAGTTCAACGCGGCGGCTCGTACCTCTGCCACGATTCCTACTGCAACCGCTACCGCCTTTCCGCCCGAATCGGAAACACCCCCGACAGCGCCGGCGGCAATCTCGGATTCCGCTGCGTTCGAGACTTGCAGAGTGAGCCGACTCCGTAGAACAGGATCATGCGGCAACTCGATTCCTTACTTCGGGGCGAAGAAGATTTAGCCACAGAGTGCACAGAGGCCTCGGAGAAAGGTTCTTCAGAACAACTCCGTGTCCTCAGTGATCTCTGTGGCTGTTCGATTTCCTCGCGACGGAAAACTCCGTAGCCTTCTCGTCGTTGAATGGTCCTACCCGCTCCTTCCCTCAAGGAACTCTCCCTATGACACGCCTGATTCTCGCGACCGTTGTGTGCTGCGTTGCCGGCCTGACTGCAGAAGCCTCAGTTGAGTTGAAGAAAGATGACGCTGCGAAGACCGTCGCCGTCACCATCAACGGGCGGGACTTCTCTACTTACACATTCGCCGATGCTCAACCGAAGCCGTACATGTGGCCGGTTCGCGGAGGGGACGGCACGATTCTGACTCGCCCAATCTTCAACGACCGTTCGCAGGGTGACCATCCTCACCATAAAGGAGTGTGGGTCGCTGTGGACGAAGTCGGCGGCGTCAGGTTCTGGGCTGAAGACGGCAAGATTGCGAACCGCGGTGTCGAAGTGACGGTCGCCAAAGGCAACCCTGCTCAGATGAAAGTAGCCAACGACTGGCTCGACACAGAAGGCAAAGCAGTCGTCCGCGAGACCACGACGATCAGCATCTGGGAGAATGGGCTGCTCGGTTACGACATTGTCTTCACGGCGTCGGGCGAAGAGCCCGTCGAGTTTGGCGACACGAAGGAAGGGCTGTTCGGATTCCGCATGGCTGAGTCCATGAAAGAAAAGGAAGGCGGACGAGTCGTCAACGCGGAAGGCGCGAAAGGGACAGCCGACTGCTGGGGCAGACCGACCGGCTGGATCGATTACAGCGGCGAAGTCGACGGCAAGACATTCGGAGTGGCCCTGTTCGATCACCCGCTCAACTTTCGACCGTCACGTTACCACGTTCGAAACTACGGACTGTTTTCAATCAGCCCGTTTGGAGAGAGCGCTTACACGAATAAGAAACGACCGGCTCAGCCGTACTTCCTGTTTCCTGGTAAGGAGCTGCGGATGCGTTACGCGTTGTTCGTCCACGACGGCGACACCGCGTCAGCGAAAGTGGGCAAGGTGTACCTCGATTACCTCGAATCCGGAATGTAACAATTCGGTAATTTGAACCTGGCAAAACCCGTCTGATCGACTTCAGGCGGGTTTTGTTTTTTATCAAGATGCGGCAAAAATGTTTCTCCGCAGACGGCTCACCTGACTGACTGATACTGCTTCGCGCAAGTGGCGACCGGGAATCGGCCATACCTGGCATATCCGTTCGCAGTGTCACGAAACGCGGCGCATGAACGAGCGGTTCCCCAGGTCCGACCGGGACTAACTCGCACCGCCGGTACTGCTGGAGCAATGGTGAGTGCCTCGGACTTAACCGAACATTTTCAGAGTGATTGCCAGCGCGTTTCGCGAACCTGGGTCGATACTTTGGGTGCAACACGATACGCAACACCGGCTGTCTCTAAACTGCTCGCCACACTTGGCGCCAGCTCAAACGCTCCGGCTCGCGTATCCAGAAAGACATCGCAACTTTTGATTTGCCCTCTGGAGTCGTCACCTTGAGCCATTCTCATCTCGTTGTTCAACACCTCATGAAGCAGATGGAATCCTGGCAGCCTGGCCAGAACCGTCGGGACTCGCGTCCGGAATGGTTAACCGGGTTGATCGAAGAATTCGCTGACATCTTTGAGCCACTCACCGGCGTTGCCCGCGTCGGTTTTGATTGTCGGCTTGAAGAAGAAGCATGGGTCGTGCGGATGTATCTCGGAGCGACTGAAATCGTCGGCGGCCCTCGCGACGGCCAGACTCAGTCAATGCCGTTCGAGCTGGACCTGCAGCGTCTGTTCGCTCGATTCAAAGACGTCGACGAGTTCTTCTGGAGTGTCTTTCCCGAATCCGCTGCCGACGTGGACGAAGCTCAGTCCTACGTCACCCTCAGCGGGAAGGTCGATGACAATCCGGTGCGGTTCCATCTGTTTGCCGTGCCGCCCGAAGACGTCGGACCGGGCATGCGAGTCTATCCTGACGGACGTTTCGATCCGGTCTAACCGGCACGTCTCACGCTGTACGTCTCTGTTTACGCCGCGTGCCAGACGTTGCATCTCCTTCCGAATCGCTTCGCCCCGATTCGGGCAAGCTACTGTGGGCTGTCCACTTCAGTAGTCGTAACGATTTGACAAACGGTAGAGGTATGAAAAGTTGCTGACTTATTGCTGACAGGAAGTGCGTCTCCAGTACTTCGCTTCTCAGAGAAAGCCCGCCAATTTGGCGGGCTTTTTCTGTTTCTACGCGCAACCTGCTGTGTCAACTGGCGGCTCTGCAGTGATAGACTGGCCGTCGATCATCAAAGGAACCGACGAGATGCTTTTCAGCCGGATGCTTGAAATCCTGACCAGCAACAAACGCCCCACGCAGATGCCTCGCAACTATTGGCAACGGCTGACGTCGCGCCGAGTCACTCGCCGCTGTGATCGGAGCTGGCAGACGGAACAACTGGAATGCCGCCTGTTGCTGACGGCAACTCCGAACGGCGACAATCTTCGTACTTACCGACTCGCTGTGGCCGCGACGGAAGAGTACACCGCCTTCTTTGGCAATGATCGCATGGCTGCTCAACAAGCCATCATCAACTCGGTCGCCACGTTCAACGAAATCCTGAATCGCGAATTGAACGTTCATCTGGAGCTGATCGACAACCTCGACATTATCTTCGGGCCAGGTAATCCGGACTCGTTCAGTACCAACGTCAATGTCGTCCTGGGGCAGAATCAAACGCTGCTCGATTCCGTGATCGGACAGGCAAACTACGACATCGGGCATGTCTTCGGCACCTTCGGAAGTGGTCTGGCAACTGTTGGCGCGGCCGGCGTCAATGGCATCAAAGGCCAGGGTGCGTCCGGAACATCGACACCAACGGGGACCGGTTTCGACAAACTGGCCATTCATGAATTCGTGCATCAGTTTGGAGCGACGCACACTTTTAACAGTTCAGACTTTGCTTCAGCATCTGCTCGGAGCTCGTCGACTGCCTGGGAACCTGGCAGCGGCTCGACGATCATGTCGTACGCGGGGCTGGTTGGCGTCGACAATATTCAGCAGGAGGCCGACGATTACCTCCACGCCGGAAGTATCGACCAGATCGTGGCCCATCTCGAAACCCGCGATGCGGCAGGAGTGGGGACAATCACGACCGCCGTCAACCAGATTCCTACAGTCGATGCCGGTGTCGGTTTTACGATTCCCGCCAGCACTCCCTTCACGCTGTCCGCCACAGGAACAGATGCTGACGGCGACACGCTGCTTTACAACTTCGAGCAGATGGATCTGGGTGTCGCCCAAACGGTTAACCCGCTTGTGGATAATGGTTCGAGCCCGCTGTTTCGATCGTTCGAGCCGGCGGCGGCCGACGCGACTGGATCGTTCACGCGAGTGTTTCCTCAACTCAGCGATATCCTGAACGACACGACAACGAAGGGCGAACTGCTTCCCACGACGACTCGCGATCTCAACTTTCGAGCAACAGTCCGCGACCAGCAGGGCGGCACCGACGGCGACGACGTCCTGATAACGGTCGTCGACACCGGGGCGGCATTTTCAATCACGACGCTCAACTCGGCGACAACGCTGACTGGCGGAGCGGCTCTGGAGTTCACATGGGACGTTGCCGGCACCACGGCTGCCACGGTCAACGGAATCAACGTCAGCGATGTCGAGATCCTGATGTCGACCGACGGCGGATTGACATTTCCGCATTCGCTTGCGACGACGGCCAATGACGGAAGTCATTTCGTGACTCTGCCCAACATCGACACGACGACCGTGCGATTTCAGGTGCGGGCTGTCGGCAATGTATTCTTTGACATCACAAACGCGGACGTCACGATCGCTACAAATGCTGCGGCGCCCGGAGCGACTGTTACGGAATCCGACGGCGGAACGTCTGTCGGCGAAATATCAGCCGTCGGCGCGGCGACAGACACCTACACACTTGCCTTGAACACAACTCCGACCAGCGCCGTCGACATCACAATTACCGGCGACGATGACGTGCTGGTCAGCTCGGACGGCTCGACGTTCAGCACCTCGATCACGCTTTCTGTCTCCGACACGTCGGATCAGACCATCTATCTGCGAGCGTTCAACGATGCAGACATCGAGGGAACGCACACCGGCACAATCACGCAAACGGTGTCGGCGAGTTCCGACGCAAACTATCCGGTCGGCCTGCTCATCAACAGCGTGACGGCAACGGTCATTGATGACGAGCGCCCACCACTGGTGGCGGTCGACCTGCAGGCATCCGGGAACACAGTTCCTGCCAACTGGACTGAAATCAGCAATGCTGACGGAGTCTTTTCGGAAACGACATTCAGCGATCTAATTCGCGAAGATGGAACAGCAACCACCATCGATCTGACGGTCGGGCCGACAACTTCACAGGGTAGCTCATTCGGCGGATCGGACCCGGACAGCGGAACGATTCCCATTCACACGCCCTCACTATCAGGCGCTGGCGGAGTCCTCGGCTGGGGCGGAGGAGCCGTTGTTTCCAACTGGAGCGGCCTGGCGCCGAGCGAGAAATACAACGTCTACGTTTTCACTCTTGAAAAGTTCGGCGGAACGGACATCAACCAGACCGTGACAATCCTCGGCGTCGGCAGCGACGACCCGACTCCGTTTACACAGACCACCACCGGCTTCGTCGGAGAATTGCAGATCAACAATCAGCAGGGTGATGACTCGCTGGCTCTGGAAGAATTTGCGTTGACGGTGACAGCGGACTCGTCCGGCGAGATCGATATTCAACTCGTTCGTGATGACGGCGTCAGCTCAAATATTATCTACCTTGGCGCCGTTGCGATTCAGCAGGCACTCACTCCGACCAGTGAACCGCCCATCGTCGATGTCGTCTCATTTAACAGTGGGACGGGACAACTCACAGTAGACGCAGGAGCGACTGACAGTGTCGAGATCAGCGCACTCAACGGACCAGCAGGGACGGTGGTGGTTGAGATTAACGGTTTTGCCAACACGCAGTTCGGAAGCGTTGCTCCGAGCATGATTCAATCGATCGTTGTGAACGGCGGCTCGGGAGCAAACCTCGTTGATCTCAGCGCGGTCTCGAATCGAGACTTTACCAACGTCGGTGGCGTCGGCATCACCGTCCTGGGTGCCGCCGGAAACGACACTCTGTCCGGGTCGGACTTTGCTGACAACATCAATGGCGAAGCTGGCGACGACTTAATTCTCGGTGGCTCAGCCGCTGACGTGCTGGCAGGCGGCGCGGACAACGACACGATCCTGAGCGGCAGCGGCGCAGACAATGTCGATGGTGGATCGGGCGACGACTTCATTACTGGCAACTCGGGTCGAGACACGCTGCTCGGAAACGGCGGCGCGGACACCATCTTCGGAGGCGGAGGGAAGGACTCAATCCGTGGCGGAGACGGCGCCGACGTCATTCGAGGTAACCGCGGACCGGATAGTCTCTTCGGAGAAGCTGGCGATGACACCATCATCGGCGGCGCTGGCAAGGATTCGATTTCAGGCGGAGACGATGCGGACAGTCTGGTTGGCAGTGCAGGCTCGGACGGAATCAATGCCGGAGCCGGTGCGGACATTGTCAACGGGCTCGGCGGCGCAGACACAATTCTTGGACTGTCCGGCGACGACACGCTCAACGGCGGCTTTCGCGGCGACGTCCTGATCGGCGGCGACGACGATGACGACCTGACCGGAGCCGGCGGAACCGACACGCTGGCCGGCGGCGAGGATGCTGGCGACACCTTCGACGACGAAGGTGGCGAAATCGACGAGGCGTTTACCGAGAGCATGTTCGCTGCGCTGCTCGCGTTTACGTAAACGGCACCGGTCGTCGAGCATGCGTAGGGTATGTCAAGCGCAGCGCAGGCGTACCATTTTTCATTATGGATCGGCACTGATGGTATGCCTGCGCTGCGCTTGTCATACCCTACGGTTCGGATGAGCAGGTCTACTCGCCGGGGCCGTTGCTGACGAGGATCTGCCCGACCAGGCGATCTTCCGGGAAGTTGGCCATCAGGTAAGTGTTGCGACCGTCTTCGATTCCGACTGTATGACTGGCCTCGGCTCCGATCGGAGCGTTTCGGCTGGCAGGCGTCAGCTTCACGACATGCTCTCCGGCAGGGAGTTCCAGACGCAGCACCTGGATTCGGTCCGGCAGCAACCCCCAGCAGCGAGTGTCTGCGGATTCGCTGGCTTCCCAGAGAACGCCAGCCGCGTCCAGGGCAAAGCTGGCCAGCGGATCATCGATGTTGGCGGCGTCTTTGGTTGCGTAGACGGCTCCCTTCTTGACGACACGGCGGACGACGGCCCGTGCCATGACCTGCGGAAAGATCGCGTCGTACTGATCAACGGCCAGTTGACCGATGTCGGTAATCGTTTGTGTGACCCCGGTGACTCCGGTGTCCGTTTCGACAAGAACTGAATCGATCCGGTTGTTGCTTCGAACGACGACTGGCACTTTGATCGGTGCGATCGTCGGCGGCAGCGAATGTTTCGAAGTGACGGTCAAAATTCGATCAGCGATCAGTAACGCGTTCGACGTCGGAATTTCGAGTCGCTCTTCTTTGTAAGGCCCTCGGCCGACCAGCGTGAAGATGTACAGAACTCCGTTGCCCGGTTCAGAATGCCGGCCCGTGCTGACTCGCTTTAAGTCTTCGCTGGCGTTCTTGAAAGATGGCTCCCAGTTCGCAACCAACTGAATCGCTCGTGCGGCCTCGTCGTAGTTTGTGTGGGTTGCTTCCTGAATGGTCCCGTGAATGTACGCGCCTAACGCAACCCGTTTGTACGCCAGCCGGGGATTGTCGTGAGTCGGATTTCCTTCTGCGTTAATAATCTGCCGCTGTTTGTCGCCAACCTGCAGAGCGTACGCCGATGCGTCCTGCCCGTCGGACATCAAATTGGACAATGCAAGGAAACAGCGGATCAGGATCTTTTCATAGTCCTCGCCTGCGTAGGCCAGCTTTGTATCGTCGGTCAGTGTTGCGAGGACCGACTCGCCAGCGTCTTTCTGTTCGAGATAATCAAAGCGATCGCGAACTTCGCGCAGAGTTCGCTCGGCATCTGCTGGCCGGCCATCAGCGAGCTGAATGATCGCTCGGTCGAGCTCCAACACGTCTGCGTCGGATTTGCGGTCGGCGATCTCGCGTTGGATGATCGACTCGGCCTGTTCAACTCGACCGGCGTTGAATGCCGAGCGAATTGATTCCAGCTTGTCGCCGTGCGTCGCGCAGCCCGAAGCGAAGAATGCTCCGGCCAGAGCCATCAACAGAATCGATTTGAAACGACAGGCGTGCAACGCATGACCTTGCTTGAAACAGGGGGCGAGCTGGCAGACTTCCGCAGCGTTAAACTCAAAGGACGACAAGGATCAGAATTAAGCCACGAAATACACGGAGCACACGAAAAACGGATCGCAATTCTCCGTTGCCGAAGCTGCCAGCTTCGGACCGACGCTGGCAGCGTCGGCAACGACACACCACCACCTTGTATCCAACCCTTAATTCGTGGGACGACTACTTAGTAGTGCTTCACCTTGCCGAGCACCGACTTGTGGTAGCCCTTGCGAATCTTCTCGGAAACTTTCTGCGAAGTTCCGTTGTGAATATTCACCAGCTCCAGCGTCAGCACATAGTCTCGCTGATAGTCAGAACTGTTGCTGCGAGTCGTTCCTGACGTCAGCTTTGCAAAGAGCAGGTAGTCGAACGGGGTTCCCTGCTGCTCCATGATCGCGACGAAGGTTCGCTGGTTGTTCGGCAGAAACAGTTCGTCGGGTCGCAGCCTGCCTTCGCGAAGTCCGGCCTGGACAAAGCGACGACTGATCGGTTCGAAGACCTGGGCCTCAACGATCTGCTGATCGATGATCTCGTAGAGTTGCTCCTGGAAGTCACCCATCTCTTCGATGCTGTCATTCTCGAATCCGCAGAAGCAGATCTTCTTTGGAAACGTTCCTTGCTCGTTGAACGCAGCCTGCTGAATCGAACCGGCCGATTCTTTCGCCAACAGATCGACGACAGCTTTCTGGACGAGCGGTTCGAAAACGCTGGCACCGGCTTCGTGGCTGCCGACCATGTTTTCGTCATCGTCTTCGAGGATATGAGCGTGCTGCCTGCCGCGACAGCCGGAGATTACGAAGGCGGCCAGCGAAGAACCGGCAATGCTGCATCGCTGCAGAAATCGTCTGCGGATCATCGTGAATCCTTTCACGAGACGTGGTGGGATGGGTGGAGCGAGAATCCGCTCCGGAGGGGCTGCGAATGTTAGCCGCCGACCAGAATCCCAGGGAGACGAGTTTCATGGCATGTTTTGAGGCTGGGAATTGTCCATAAATGCCAGAGTTGTCTCGTGTTTCAATCGCGAGTAGCCGTGAACTCGCCCCGAAAATATGTCCGAGACCGATCGCTTCGGTAAGGCTGAAGACCACAACTCTGCAATCGGGCATCACCGAGAACGCTCTTGCAGATTCATCAGCGACACGCGGCTGATCGAATTCAGCGACTGCGAGGGAGCAGCCTGAATACTGGCAGAAAGTGCGTTGACCGCACTCGTCGAATCACCAACTTCAATGGCCAGGCTCCCAAGATAGAATAATGCCTCGCCACGTAACCGATTCGGAAAGTCGGAAGAATTCAACAGCCCAATCAAATCCAGATAGACGTCCTCCGGAGGGTTACTGATCGCTCCGGCCAGAACCTGAAAGAAGTCGCGCTCTCGACCAGTCAACGTCTTCAGTGCCGCGGCAACGGCAATCTGGTCACCAGATAGCAATGCCCGCCGAATCGATGTTTCATGTCCGTGCGCGCCATCGTTGAATCCTATGGCGCTTGCAGATTCACATCGAACGATCAGCTCCTTCGACCATTGCTGCTCCTGAACCTGGCCTGCGCCCGATTGCTCGGTTAGCTGCCTTGCGAAGTCGATGGCGACGGCTGGCTCGTTCAGCTCTTCCAATCCGCGAGCAACCCGGATCAGCTGTTTCGCAGGCAGCTGATTGGTGTTGACCAGTTGCCGCAGGTGATAGAGGGCACGGTACTGATCAAGCAGCGAGTGCGTCTGCGTGTGCCGAAACACGCGGTGCGAGATTTCGAAATGGCACATGGCCGATAGTTCGTCGTCCAGCTCAGTTGCTGCCGGCATCAGTCGGAGCGCCGCATACGGAAGCCGCATCGCAAGCAGAACACGCGCAACCTTCACACGAGCCTTGTTGCTGCTTGCTGCGAGCACGTTGTCGAACGATCCTTCGAACTGCGGACCTGGCCACTCAAACCCCGAAAGGGTCTGAGCCGCCTTCCGAAGCTGACTCGAGTTTTTCGGGTCGCTGGCGGCGGCGAAAATTGTACGGTGGCTGTCTATACCG
>Ga0316208_1002206_pt1 | contig 16292 bp, 6 predicted proteins | sample 3monopyrite_MG_FD_204944 | JGI IMG/M metagenome (GOLD analysis project Ga0316208, IMG submission 204944) | Microbial mat bacterial communities from mineral coupon in-situ incubated in ocean water Damariscotta River, Maine, United States -... | ecosystem: Environmental > Aquatic > Marine > Coastal...
CGGGCAGGTCGAAGACGTCTCGCAGACATTCGCGATAGGTTTCCAGCATCATCGGAAAGCTGGGATAGCGGGACGCGACTGTCAGTAAGTCGGCCGATTTACGACGTTGCAGCCAGAGCGGCGTCCGTTTGCCTGGTCGTTGCCGAGGTAACAACAACGCTCGCGCGGCATTCTCCCGAAAGTGCGAGGCGAACAAAGCGGTGTTGCTGAGTTCTCCGACGAGGATATCTTCGATCTCGTCGGCTGGCGGAAAGAGCAGGGCGGTTGAGGGGAGGTCGTCAGCGGCGGGAAGGCGGAAGATGATTCCTTCGTCTGACCACATGACATCGACTTTACCGTTCGACGTTTCTCGCAGGCGACTGACGACGGTCGACGCCAGCGGTGCGTGAATGCGGGCACCGAATGACGACAGGAGCACGATCCGCCAGTCTCCCACTTCATCGACACCGGCTTCGACAATGATCGTCCGGTCGCTGGGAATTTCGCCGGTGGCTTCGATTTGAGCTTCCAGGTATTTGAGCAGGTTCTCGGCGGCCTGGTCGGCGAGTCCGTGATGTTCGACCAGTTGGGTAAGTGCGTCGCTGCGGTCCATGTCGAGCAATTGCCGAGCGAGTGAGCCGATGGCCTGACCGAATTCGAGCGGCCGTCCCGGTCCTTCTCCCCTCCAGAAGGGCATCCGACCGGGTTGACCAGGAGCCGGTGAGACGAGCACTCGGTCCTGCGTGATCTCGACCACTCGCCAGGAAGACGCTCCTAACAGGAAAACATCGCCAGGGTGGATCTCGTAGACCATCTCTTCGTCGAGTTCTCCGACCCGGCTGTTCGCTTCTCCTTCTTTGCCGAGCAGAAACACGCCGTACAGTCCGCGGTCGGGAATCGTTCCGGCATTGAGTATCGCGACGCGCTGCGAGCCGCTGCGTGGAGAAAGCTCGCCGTTGATCCGGTCCCAGTTGATCCTCGGGCGAAGTTCGTAGAATTCGTCAGACGGGTACCGGCCGGACAACAGATCGAGAACGCCTTCGTACGATGACTTCGGCAGATCGACAAACGGGGCACTGCATTGGACAAGGCGATAGACCGCCTCGAGAGAAGTCTCGCCTTCCGAAACAATCGCCACGATCTGCTGGGCAAGTACGTCGAGAGGATTTCGCGGGTAGAACGTCTCTTCGACTTCTCCCTTGAGCATACGATCTGAAGCGGCGGCACAGGCCAGAAGGTCGCCTCGATAACGCGGAAAGATGATGCCCTGCGAAACGGCTCCGACGGTGTGTCCGGATCGACCGATGCGTTGCAGACCTGAGGCGATCGACGGGGGGGCGGCGATTTGAATCACCAGATCGACGGCGCCCATGTCGATGCCGAGTTCCAGCGACGACGTCGCCACGATGGCCGGCAGTTCGCCTTGTTTGAGTCGAGACTCAATGTCAAACCGAGCGTCCTTGGCCAGCGAGCCGTGATGGGCGAGGGCGATTTCTTCGTCAGCTTCGTCGTTGATCGCTCCGGCGAGACGTTCGGCAAGCCGGCGGCTGTTGACAAAAATCATCGTCGACCGGTGCGACCGGATCAGTTCGACCAGTCGAGGATGAATCGCCGGCCAGATTGATGAAATGGCGGGTTGCGGATCTCGCTGCCGAGCCTTGCCAGTCTGCTTCTTCGGCTGAGCCTCGGCGAGTTGCGACATGTCTTCGACCGGGACCTCGATCGTGATGTCGAGCTGTCGTTTCCGTCCGGCTTCGACGATCGTCACGACTCGTGGCCGGACGACCGAGTCAACTTCTGGATCGATGTCTGCGCCGCCGAGCAATCTGGCGACTTCGTCAAGCGGACGCTGAGTGGCGGACAATCCGATTCGTTGCGCCGCCGGGCGATCGGGGCAGGTTCGTCGCCGAAGTTGCTCAAGCCGCTCCAATGATAAGAAGAGGTGTGAACCTCGCTTTGAGGCCACCAGCGAGTGGATCTCGTCGATGATTACCGTGTCAACATTACGAAGGATCTCTCGCGCCTTCGACGTGAGGATCAGGTAGAGCGATTCGGGTGTCGTGATCAGGATGTCGGGCGGCGTCTTTGCGATCCGTCGCCGTTCAGCGGGATCGGTGTCGCCGCTGCGGATCGCGACGGTCGGCAGGCGATAGGGGACCTTGAATTTTTCGGCCGCTTGCTGGACGCCGACTAATGGTCGCTGAAGATTTCGCTCGACGTCGACGCCGAGTGCCTTCAGCGGAGAGATGTAGAGCACGGACACGCCGCAGTTCGCCTTTTGGGAAGCGGCTTCGGAATCCGGCTCAGACGTCCCTCGTTCGAACATCAGCCGATTGATTGCGACCAGGAATGCGGCCAGCGTTTTGCCTGAACCGGTCGGGGCGAGGAGGAGCGTGTGTTCGCCTCGCTCGATGGCTGGCCAGGCTTCGAGCTGTGCTCGCGTTGGCTCGCCCAGTTCCTCCGCGAACCATTTGTGGACAATTGGGCTGAAGAATTCGAGCATCGGATTCAGGACACGCTGGATGAGGCGATAGCGACCAGCCGCGACTCAATATTCGGCGGTCCGTAAACCGAAGGAGTATAGAGAGCTTCGTCAGGCAGCGTCGCTGTCGCCGAGACTTTGAACGACTGGCGAGAGTTTTCGTGGGCGTTGGATGCGATTGCCGGTTTGATCGAACCGTCGGTCGGATTGGGATGTCTGGCCGGTCGTCGGTGCTGTTTGTGGCTGACGCTGGCGACGATATCATCAGCCGCGAGAGAAACGCGGAGCTGCGGAACGCTCCTGTCCTGACAGAAAAGACTGCTCGATGGATCATTGGGAAGCCTGGTTTACAGTTGGAGTCGTCTTTCTGCTGATCGTCGGTCTTGCACGCAACTGGGGGCCGCCGGATCTGCTGGCTTTGGGAAGCCTGACACTGCTGATCGTTGTGGGCAGGCTGAGCGGTTCCACCAGATTGCCCACTCCTGAAGAGGCGGTCGCGAATTTTGGTTCCACCGCTCTGGTGACGGTCGGCGTGTTATTCGTCATTGTGACCGGGCTAACTCAAACCGGCGCGATGCTGCTTCTAACTCAGAAGGTTCTGGGGCGGCCAAAGTCTGAGAAAGAAGCTCAGCTCCGACTCCTCCCGCCTGTCGCCCTGTTGAGTGCCTTCTTGAATAACACCCCGATCGTGGCGATGTTTTTGCCCGTTGTGGACGACCTCTGCCGGAAGACGGGCCTCAGCCAGTCTCGACTGTTTCTTCCACTCAGTTATGCGGCGACGTTTGGTGGCCTCTGCACGCTGATCGGCACCAGCACCAACTTGATCATCAACGGCGAGATCGTTCGGGCCGGCCATGAGCCGCTGGGGATGTTCGAGTTGTCCTGGGTCGGGATCCCGTGCGCCATCGCCGGGATGATCTACATTCTTGTGTTCAGCCGAATTCTGTTGCCCGATCGGCGACCAGCTATCAGCGTCAGTGACGACCCGCGGCAGTACACGGTCGAGATGACTGTTTTGCCGACCGGCCCGCTGGTTGGTCAGAGCGTCGAAAAAGCCGGGCTGCGTCATCTGCCGGGGTTGTTTCTTGCTGAGATCGCCCGGGCTGACGATGTCATTCCGGCCGTTGCCCCGACTGAAAAACTACAGGCCGGCGACCGACTCGTTTTTGTCGGAATCATCGAGTCCGTCGTCGACTTGAAGAAGATTCGAGGCCTCGTTCCGTCCGACGAGCAGGCGGCGACGGTTAACGTCCCGGACACTCATCGCTGCCTGATTGAGGCTGTTGTTTCAAACCGTTGCCCGTTGATCGGCAAGACCATTCGCGACGGGCAGTTTCGGTCAACTTACAACGCGGCCGTGCTGGCGATTGCTCGAAGCGGCGAACGGATTAACGCGAAGCTCGGCGACGTCGTTCTGCAGCCCGGCGACACACTGCTGCTGGAATCGCACACGGCGTTCGAGAAGAAACAGCGAAACTCGCAGGACTTCTTCCTGGTGAGCAGCGTTGAGAACTCCGCCCCTATTCGCCACGGCCAGGCAGGGATCGCTCTGGGCATCATGGCGCTGATGGTCGTTGTGGTGACGATCGGCGTTCTGGACATCATGACCGCCGCGATGGTCGCTGCCGGGCTGATGGTGGGGACTCGGTGCTGCACGGGCACTGAAGGTCGACGCAGCGTTGATATCTCGCTGCTTCTTGTGATCGGTTCGGCGCTGGGGCTCGGCAAGGCGATGGAGACAACCGGAGCCGCTGAGACGATTGCCGAAGCGCTGATAAATCTGGCTGGTGGGAACGAGCGAGCCGTACTTGCCGCCCTTTACCTCGTTACGATGATCTTTACCGAGTTGATTACTAACAACGCGGCCGCCGTCCTGATGTTTCCGATCGCTCTGGCAGCGGCAGAGAAACTGGGAATTGATGATCCCAGACCGCTGATCGTTGCCGTGATGATTGCTGCTTCGGCGGCCTTTGTGACGCCGTTCGGATACCAGACGAACCTGATGGTCTACGGGCCGGGCGGATATCGATACTCGGATTACGTCCGCTTCGGCCTGCCGTTGGGCCTGCTGTTTATGACGATCTGCGTAATCCTGGTCCCTCTGATCTGGTAGCCAGCGACCGAACGTGTTGTATTGTGGCGACGTGCTAACAGGCCGTTGAAAAACGACAATCCACATATCTTGACGTGTGCCACTGGCTCTGCCAGTGCGAAGTTTCCTGCAGTCGCGGATTCCGAAAAGCACTGGCAAAGCCAGTGGCACACAACTTTTCAACGGGCTGCTAATCCCTGACGAGATAGATCGGGCTGGACCAGGCCATGTGGCCGTCTTCCTGGACGACGCAGATGTAGATCGGGTTGTCGCCTTTTTCCAGCTGTTTGGGCGACGGCGTGAATTCGAAGGACCAGTCGGAAGGTCCGTCGGCGGTGGGGAGTCTGTAGGCGGAGATTGATTTTCCGAGTCCGCCTGCCATCCGAGTTTTGCCTTTGTTGCCGAGGGCGGCGATATCCGCCTTCAGCGACTTCTGCGTGGTTGAAAGATCAAGAGTGCCGGCGGCCGGTTTCTGCAGATCGAGGATCAACCCCGCAACTCCGCCCGTCGTGATGGACTGCCATTTCAAGTGTCGTCCGCTGAGTTGTTCGCAGCGTTTTTCAGGATTCCAGAAGTTGATTGTTTCGAAGTCTGAAATACGGTTGCCCGTTAACTTCAGCTCGCCGTCCCAGGTGACCTGTCGGCCTCGCCCGCGAACTTCAGCACCCTGCCACAACAGTTTGACTCGGTTGCTCAGGTCGTCTTTTCCGTACGGGCGGACAGTTTTGAGAACCGTCATCGCGTTTCGGATTTCGATACGTTCAATTGGTGCGGTGCCTGACACCTTGATTTGAAACGTCGGAATGCTGGCGTCGTCAACTTTCGGGACGCTTCCCATCGGATCTGCGTTGTCGGTGGCAACGTCGAGGAAAATTCGAGCGCCGGTCGTCGCGTAAACTCGCCGAGCGTGGTACGCCTCCCAGATGTGGTCCCGATCAAGCTTCTCGGCGAGGATGCAGGTTAAGCCGCCGTAACTTCCGAAGGTACTTGCCCCCGGATAGCTGGCGCCGGGTCGGCCTTTGTGGCCGTCCGAGTTGGCGACAATGCCGATGCGATACCCGCGGGTGAACGCGTCGTCGAGCATCCATTCGAAGGTTCCCCACGCCGAGTGAACTTCGACGACCGGCTCGAGTCCTTCGCGGTGACGTGCCAGGTCGGCGAATCGTCCTCCGACGTGTGGGACCAGCATCGCCTCGTGGCCGCAACTCGCGATACGGTCAAACAGGTCTTCGGCCGTCTCGCTGCAGGGAGTCGCGGATGCGGATTCCTCAACGAGTGCCCGGCTGCTGCGACTGATGATGCCGCCTTCGGTTTTGAAGAAGACATTCCGGTCGCCGCCCAGTCCCGTGTTGCCGCTCCATTCCCAGCCGGGAAACGCGACGAATCGTCCATCCCTGTTGAAGCGAGCGGTTGTGTCGTTGATCGTCTGCCAGAAGTCGTCGGTGATCTGAAAATCGTTGCCCTGGTGACCGCAAACGTCGACGAAGGCTCGGTCACGGGCAAAACGAAAGTAACTGTCGATCGTGTTCGTCCCGACGGTCTCTTCACTTTGCCCGTGGATGTCCGCCCAGAATCGTCCGGTTTGTTGACTGTCGGAAACGATGCACGGATTCGTCTGCGTCGAAAGACCGGTTTCGTCGTCACGAAATGTCGTGCGAAATGCGCCGGCGGCTAATGGGGCCAGACATTGAAGTTTCCAGGGAGAACCGACCGGGTTACCCCATGCGTCCTCGCGTTTAACGCGCACTTTGATCTTCTTACCGGATGCGGCGACGGTGGGAGCAATCGCGACCAGCTTCGTCGGTTGACCGGGGCCGATGCGGAATGTCGGAGACTTCGGCAGCTCTTCATAGACGTACGTGGCGTAGCGGTCGACCAGGACTTTCAACTCGAACGTGTCTTCCAGAAACGTCTGCATTCTCCAGCCGGGCGAGCCCGCAGACGTGTCGCCAATCGTCAGCGTGATTGACTCGCCTTTTCGGAGGTACCCCTGCAGCACCTTGACGTGAACCGTGCGGCCCCACGGGCGACGATTGTCTTTGACATCGTAGCGAAGCTGGAGACGGGCACCGTTTGAAGCCACTGCCGTTGTGAAGTGCGGCGCGGCGGGATCGTCGAACTGCGGAAGTCCGCTGTCCGTCGCGTATCGCATGACGATTTTCAACGAGCCCGTGTCATCGATTCCCGCGAACCCGGCGGTGTATTTCAGCACGCAGGTCTGCCAGCTTCCGGCCGAGACTGTGCCTTTCAACGAGCAGGTGACTCGACCGAGGTCGTGCGATTTATCCGTCATGAAACTATGGGCTCCTCAGGGATGGCTGTAGATCGTCCGGGCTGTCGTTCTGAAGAATTTTAGTCAGAAGTCTCCAAGCACTTCATAATTCTGCATCGAGCCCAAAGCCGCGAAAAGTTGCTTGTCGATCTGATCGGCGATGAATCGAATTGATCCGTCGGCGAGTCCGACGTGGACGCCGCCAACGTGCTCGCTGGCCGGCTCTTCGTAAAAGTCGCTGTTGGGTCCTCGGCATCGATTGCTGCAGGTCGAGAAGATCGTTGGAGAACCGCCGATGGCCCAGCCGTCCTGGCTGAAGTTGCCAGTTGCAATGTCGAGGCGGTCGAGTTCTCCGATCATGATTGTGTTGGTCAAGCCGTCCGTGACTTCGCGAATTCGAGTCGCCGAGTTCACTCGAAACATTCCTTTGCAGGGAGCTTCCGGGCGTTTGCCCGTGGCGACTCGCCAGAACTCGTGAGTGCCACAGTCGTGAAATCCGTTGCAGGCTCCCACGCAGCCGCCGTAATCAGTGCCGCCTCGCACCCAGCCCTGAAACATACGCGCGTCGCTTCGAGCATTGCTGCGTCGCGAAGGGCAGTAGAAAAAGGAAATGTCTGTCTCGCCGACGGCGCGGTTTCCTGATGGGCTAACGTCAAAGTCCCATTGTTCGTAGAGCGTGTTCTTTTCGACGTACGGAAGGATTTGCAGCATCCAGCTCGTGCCGTGAACTCCGGCGCCCGACTGCGCCTCGGTCCACGAATCCGACGCACCGAATCCGAAACCAAGACTGCAAATGTTGACGCTCGCCGTCGGGTCAACGGTGATGACGCCGGCCGGAAACGTGGTGTGAGTCTCTTCGTAATTGTGCAGTGCGAGCGCCAGCTGTTTCAGGTTGTTCTTGCACTGAGCTCGCCGTGCGGCTTCGCGGGCCTGCTGAACGGCCGGGAGTAACAACGCGACCAGAATCGCGATGATGGCAATCACGACGAGCAGTTCAATCAGCGTGAATCCGTCTCGACGGGGCGACTGCTTCTTCACCGTGAGTCTCCTGGTGCGTCGTTGAAAATGCCTGCGGACGTCTGAACTTTTTGACCGCTGATTTGTGGAACGGACGGCCTGGTGACCGTAGGTCAACACCGTAGCAGCCCAGTGACAGAGTGTGCCACTGGCTCCGCCAGTGCGATCCTCAATCGGCGTTCAAAATGAAATTCCGCACTGGCAGAGCCAGCGGCACACCTGACGCTGTCAATTTCCAACCGGTGCCACCGAATCGAAACGCGAAACAGCCGCACGCGACAACAGATTCACAGCCCGGAACCACCCCTACAACCGCAACAGCCTGTTCCTACTGCCAGACGCTGGCGTCGTGTCTGCCCGGTCGGTTCAGCTGTGAGCGGTTTCTGGTCTATGATCTGAGTGTTGTTGCAGTTTGCGCAGACTCCTCAAACTGACACTCTGGTCTGACTGCAACGGTTATGACGAATAGTTCCGGCAATCTGCCAGCTTCCGGCAGGGTGATGCCGACGCGACTTACGATGCACTGAGACTTGGAGAGACGGATCATGCGGGAACGTACTGCGGTGGCGTACTGGGTGTTGCTTTCGATCAGCACTTTAATGTTCGGGATTCTTGGTTCTTCGATCGCTGCAGAACCTGAGGCCGCGGCAGAAAGTGACCGCAAGGCCGCCGAGATTATCTACGGGCTGATGCCGCGTCAGGAGACGGGCGCTCTGGATTTTCTCCAGGAGCATCCTGAATACGATGGCAACGGAGTTGTCGTCGCAATCTTCGACACGGGTGTTGATCCGGGAGTCGTCGGTTTGCAGACAACGCCGGACGGTCGGCCCAAAGTCATCGACATCGTTGACGCGACAGGCTCGGGCGACGTCGACATGTCCAAAGTCGTCACTCCTGAAAACGGTCAGGTGACTGGTCTCAGCGGCCGAGTGCTGAAGCTCGATCCAAAATGGAAAATCTCCGACAGCAAAGTCCGCGTCGGCATGAAAGCCGGCTACGAACTTTACCCGCACGCGCTGGTCGACCGCGTCAAGGAACATCGCCGCAAAGAATTCATGCAAAAGCAGCGGCAGATGGAGAACGACCTGCGGAGCCAGATCGAAAAGTTCAAGAAAGAAGAATCGAAAATCGACAAGGCGGAACTCGAAAAACGGCTTGAAGCGTTACTCGCCGCCGGCAAGAGTTACACCGATCCGGGACCGCTTTATGACTGCGTTGTCTTCAACGATGGCGAGCACTTCCGAGCGGTCGTCGACACAGACGAAGACGGTGACCTGGCCGATGAAAAGGCGATGAAAAACTACCGCGTCGCTCGTGAGTACGCTCAGTTCGACGAAGTCTCGTTGCTGAACTTTGGAGTCAACATCTACGAAGGCGGCAAGGTGCTGTCGATCGTCGCGGACGCGCACCCGCATGGAACTCACGTGGCCGGCATCGTCGCTGGCTACTACCCCGATCAGCCTGAGTGGAACGGAGTTGCTCCGGGGGCTCAGATTGTTTCCTGCAAGATCGGCGACACCTACATCGACGGCATGGAGACCGGACAGGCGCTGATCCGTGCCACGAAGACGGTCCTCGAAAACAAATGCGACCTCGTCAACATGAGCTTTGGCGAGCCGACGAAGTCTCCCAACAAAGGTCTCATCATTCGCTACTTCGACGAGCTGGTCACGAAGCACGGAGTCATCTTCTGTGCGAGTGCTGGCAATTCGGGACCGGCATTGTCGACAGTCGGTGCTCCGGGCGGAACGTCGTCATCACTGATCGGAATCGGGGCTCACGTTTCTCCGAAGATGATGGAAGCTCAGTACGCGCTTCGTGAGACGTTTTCAGATCGACCTTACACATGGAGTTCCCGCGGACCGACATTCGACGGCGATATCGGCGTGAACCTGTTTGCCCCGGGCGGAGCGTTCGCCCCGGTTCCGCAATGGACTCTTCAGAAAAGTATGCAGATGAACGGGACGTCGATGGCGTCGCCGAACTGCTGCGGCAACTTTGCTCTCGTCCTTTCCGCTTTGAAGGCCGAGAAGATTAGCTACAACCAGGAAAGCGTGCGGCGAGCGTTCGAAAACACCGCTCAGTGGATCGAGGATGCGTCACCGTGGGCTCAAGGGGCTGGTCTGATTCAGACGCCAGCTGCCTTTGACGCCTTGAAACGTGACGCCAGTCGAAACGCCGAGGTGTACCGACTCGAAGCAACTCTCTCGAACGGCAACCGCGGGGTTTACTTACGCGAGCCTCACGAGGCCGGCGACGATGCACAGCCCCAGGAGTACCGAGTCAACGTCAAGCCGTTGTTTCATCAGGACGCGACGAGCCGGGAGAAAGTCGATTTCCGAATTCGACTCGACCTGCAGAGCACCGAGGACTGGGTTCAGGTCGGCCCCGAATCGACGCTCTCTTCTGAGGGCGACATGATTTCTGTGTTTGTCGATCCCTCAGGTTTGGAACCCGGTGCTCATTACGCTGAGGTTCAAGGTTTCGATCCTCAGCATCCCGAACGAGGTCCGCTGTTCCGCCTCCCGGTCACCGTTCTTCGAACCGTTCCGACCATCAGTAGTTTCGATGAAAAAGTGATTGAAATGATACCTACGATGGACTTGGATGAGCTTGACTTTTTGCCGCTTACCATAAAGCAGCTAGACAAAATACAACAACACGACATGCAACTTGATGGTCCCCCGATCCTCGTCAACGGCTGGCTAGAGGAAGAAATTGAAGACATGGCTCCCGGCCGAATCGAACGTCGATTCGTGAGTGTGCCTGACGGATCGACCTGGGTGGACCTGCGATTCCAAATGGAGCCGCACGAAAACGGCGGACGGGCCCGCATGTTCATGATTCACGCTTTGCAGGCGATTCCTGGATTGACGAATCGCGACGGCGAGAAAAACAACGTTGTGATTCTTGAACCCGAAGTTCCGAAGGTTGTGAGTTTTCCCGTTCAACCGGGACGCACGATGGAGCTCGCGATCGCTCAGTACTGGAGTAGTCTCGGCGACTGCAACCTGCACTACGAATTGACGTTTCACGGGGTGACTCCTGATCAGCGCGAAGTGCGACTTCAGCCGGGTGATGAAGCGGTGCGAGTCGAGGTTTCGACGCCGCTGCAGTACGAAAAGCTCGCGCCGGCCGCGCAGCTGACATCGGTACGGCGGCTCGTGAAGCCGACATCGGCAAAGATCACTCAACTGGCGGAAGACCGCGACGGGTTCGATGAAAATCGACGTTTCCATCTGCTCGAACTGGCTTACCCGATTGAGCAGAAGTCGAGTGGCTCGGTCACTCCCAGCTTTGCGAAGACCGGTGACCTGCTTTACGACTCAGAATACGGCGGGCACGTCTGGGCGATCTTCGAGAAAGACGGGCGTCGAGTCGCCACGGACGACATCTGGCCGGACGCCGTTTCACTTGGCAAAGGCAGCTACACATTGAAACTCTGGTTGCGACATGACAACCGGGCGAAGCTGGAATCACTCAAGTCGGCAACCATGTCGCTGGACCGTTCGCTTGGTTCGCCGGTGTCGCTTTCGGTTTACTCGACATTGATCGATGCCATGCAGGGCGGCGGGAAGTTCCGCAGCAAGTGGCTCGCGCCCGGAGAGAAACAACGACTGTTTGTGGCCAACGTTTCGTCGGCTCCTGGCGGGACACTGGCGGGTGATATCCTGCTCGGAACGATTACGTACGGCGAAGAAGGAACTCACGACGGGGCAGGGCAGTTGCCCGGTGGCTTCCCGGTGAGCGTCGTTGTATCGACGGCTCATGCAGCGTCAGCGGCTTCTGCTGGCAGTTCGAGCAAGTCGTCGGTCGAAAGTTTTGATGAACCACTGACTGGCGATGCGGCGAAGAATCCTCGAGCGAAACTGAATCGCAAGCTGCGAGAAACAAAACTGGAGTTCCTGAACTCTCTGTCGATCGCCACGGATCGTGAAGCGTTCGATCGGATGGTCGAAGAGGCGTTGAAGAAGGACGAGAACGATCTCACAGTCCTCGTCGCCAAGCTGAGGAAACTCGACGACGAGAAAACACGCAAAGAACGACTCAGCGAAGTTGTCGAAGCGGCAGACGCGGTGCTCGCCCAACTCGACGAGGCTGAGATTGCTATGGCACTTGTTGGTCGTTCTCCGGCTGACGACAAGAAGGCCGGGAAAGCTCGAAAGAGTGCTGAGAAGAAAAAGGCTCTGCTGATTGACACGCTTTACCGCAAAGGCCGGGCCCTCGGCTACATGGAGCTGCCAGAAGTTCTGGCTAAGAATCCGATCAAGGATAAGAAGGCTCACGACAAGGCGTTTGAAGACGCTTACAAGGCTCTCAGTAAATGGGTCGATCCGACGGGGAGCGATTACTTCCTGCTGCACATTCGGCGGGAAGCCCGCAAGCGGCATCTCGGCGAGTCACTCAAATGGCTCAACAAGTACAGCAGCGGAGCGGCTCCCAACTACTGGTACCTCGAAAAGCGCCGCAAGATTTACGAAGCACTCGGCTGGGATCACCTGACTCGAAACGCCTGGCAGCGTCGCACGTCGCACTTCCCGAACGGCAAGCCGTAGAGCGAGTCTGTCGACGGACGAATCGATTGCGTGAAGGCCAAAGTTGCATCGGGACGACTGAACCGTCCCGGTGATGACCTCGGTTGAACGACCGTCGAGCGTGAATCGCGATGGATGGATGTGTCATTAATTAGCTTCGTGCAGGCGTGCGCGATGCTGTGAATGCACCTGAAGACTGCGTTCGATAGAATTCAGATTGCTCATTAAGCCTTCAGAAATATCGAACAGCCACTCAGTCATCATCCGATTGGTGCCCATGTACTACGTTCGCTCGATGCTTGTGTTGTGTAGCCTGTTCTCGACGCCTTTCGTCCTGGCATCTGACCAGCCCAACATTCTGTACGTGGTTGCCGACGATCTCGGTTTCAGCGATCTGGGGTGCTACGGCGGCGAGATCAACACGCCGGTGCTTGATTCACTGGCGGACGGCGGAGTTCGGCTCACTCAGTTTTACAACACAGGCCGTTGTTGTCCGTCGCGTGCCGCGATTCTGACTGGTCAGTACCCGCATCGAGTCGGGCTGGGCCACATGACGACAAATGATCTCGGGAAACCGGGGTATCGCGGAGTTGTTTCAGGCGATGCTGTAACGATTGCTCAGGTCTTGCGTGGGGCAGGGTACCGATCATTCATGTCGGGGAAATGGCATCTCGGGACACCTGATCCGACGCGACACGGATTCGAAGAATTTTACGGGACGCTGGTCAGCGCGAAGCGGTTCTTCGATCAGGATCATCTCGTGCGAACGCCCGACGGACGAAAGGCTCGCCGCTATTCAGATGGAGAATTTTACGCGACGGACGCTGTGACCGATCACGCTCTCGATTTTCTGAAGCTGGCTCGTCGAGCATCCGGCAAGCCGTGGTTTCTGTACCTCGCGTATAACGCTCCGCACTTCCCGTTACACGCGCCTCAGGACGAGATTGCGAAATACAAAGATCGATACCACGGCGGTTGGGACAAGCTCCGAGCGGAGCGGCTGGCTCGGATGAAGGAACTGGGCGTCGTTCCTGAACACACTCAGTTGAGTAAGCGTTCGCACTGGCGGAATTATGGCGAGACGAAGATCGGCCTTAATCCCGCCTGGGAAACGCTTCCTGAAGATCGGCGACTCGATCTGGCAAGACGGATGGCGATTTACGCAGCGATGATCGATCGACTTGATCAGCAACTTGGTCGAGTCATTGCAGATTTGAAATCGGCCGGAGAGTTCGAGAATACGCTGATCGTCTTCACGTCTGACAATGGCGCTTGTTTCGAGTGGGATCCGTTCGGCTTCGACATCGTGTCGAGCAATCAGAACATCCTGCACAAAGGCGAGATGCTCGACGAGATGGGCAAACCTGGAACATTTCATAGCGTCGGGTCGGGATGGGCGAATTCTTCAAATACCCCGTGGCGGCTCTACAAGCACTTTAACCACGAAGGTGGCATCGCCTCGCCAGGGATCGTGCACTGGCCTGTCGGGTTAAAGGCCAAGGCTGGGTCGATCAATCATTCGCCTGCTCACATCATCGATCTGTTACCGACCGCCGTGTCAGTTGGCGGTGCAAAGTACGAAGGCAAGCTCTCATTGCCGGGCGAAAATTTGATCGAACAGATCAACGACGGTGGCGAAGAACGGATGTTGTTTTTCGAGCATCAGGGCAATCGAGCCGTTCGACATGGCCGGTGGAAGCTGGTCGCGCTGGATGATGAACCGTGGGAACTGTACGACTTCGATGTGGACCGGATTGAGATGAACGATCTCTCGGAGAAACATCCACGACGCGTGAAAAAGATGGCAGCCGCGTGGGACGCCTGGGGAGCCGCCAATCAGGTGACGCCGCTACCGCGTGATCTGGGAGTCGGATATCTGAAGGCGGATTAGACGGCGCGAAGTACTCGAAAGCAGGTTAAGTGACGTCATTAATTCCTGTTTGCTGTTTTTGCGACTTCTGTGCCTTCTTGTGGCTGATCAGGATTTCAGCAGAGACGTGGCCGCAAAACAGCACAAAAGACGCAAAAACAGATTTTGGATCAAGGTCAGAGATTGAAATTAGAAGACGTGGCCGAGTTGAAGCTAAGCGGCACGGGCAAACTAACCTGACGTCATCATCTCCTGGAGAATCCGCACGACTTCGTCCGCGCCGGCTTTCGGCTGCAGGGCAGTGATGGCGATGCCTGAGACGACTTTCGTAATGTTGTGATCGACCTCGCCAGCGGCTTCCCAGACGACGCCACTCGGCGCGGTGATGTAGGTCGAGAATGTGTGATGCCCTGTGCCGGGTCGTTCGCCGATGACGTGGAGGATCGCCCGTGATCCGGGAAGACCCGCGAACAGCGACTCGCCGATTCGATACCCGGCTCGCACACGTCCGGACGTGACGACGATGTTGTCAGGAGCCGGCTTCATCCCGGCTTGTTTGAGTTCTGCTCGAAGTTGCGACAGGAATGGTGCGATGTGGCCGTCGTCCATAATGGATAGCGCGTTCAGACCGTCAGAAATAACAACCTGAACGTCGAATTGAGCGGCGTATCGCGTCCGGAGCTGGATAATTTCTCGTTGCGACTCTGACGATAATTGCTCGCCAGATTCCGGATGCAGAATGTAGTTCTGGCGATCGACTGATTTTGTCGCAGCGAGAACGTGGTTTGGGACGCTGTCGACGAATTCGTCGGACAGTTCAGTCCAGATGCTTTCCTTAGCGTCGTTGTAGATCTGGTTGATGTCGGACTTGATCTGCGGTCGGAGATCGGACGGCAATGCTCCGTGGCCATCGGCAATAAACACGCCCCGGGCCCGAACCTCTGCCAGCTGACGTCGGCCTTCGTTGTGAAGTTCTTCTTCGCTGCGCGTGTCACCCCTCCTTCGCTGATACTCGACGAAGACGTCGATCGGCTGCCCGAAGTTTTTGCCGGGATTACCGGCTCGATCAACAACACCGAGCGCCTGAAAGAAGTGCCACATCGCACCGTTGACTTTGTATCCGAACTTCTCACGAATCCGCACATGGTCCTGGTAGCCGGTCGTCAGGTAGCCGAGCATCGGGTCGATCTTCGTCGGCAGCGCCATCAGGTAGGCGGGGTTGGCTGGCATGATCCGGTCGAGACACCAGTCGAGATCTTCCAGCGAGACATCCATGTGCAGGGTCGAACAAACATCAAGGCCAAGGCACAGGCCGTGCAGCTTGCCCATGACGATGTCTTCCAGGCAGCAACGCACCAGTTGCTCTTTCGTGCGGAAGACTTCCGGGCCGATGAAGCCGGCGACATCGTTCAGATGTACCCACGGAGCGGGCTTACGTCCGGACTGTTTCTGAGCGTTCGCGACGTCCTGTGTCAGTGCTCGTGCCATTCCGTACTTGCGAGACTCGTGCAGCACCATGTCAAAGCCGTGAGCGTGGCCGTTGGTAAAGTCGGCCCCCTGACCGGTTTCAAAGTAGAGACTGTATTTGCCCGTTCGCCGCGATGCATACCGCCGCATTTTTTTAATGCTGATGTCAAAGGTGTGGTTGGCGTCGTCGGTTCCGGCGATACTTTGAAACCACAAAGCGGTACTGCCGGGAGATCGTTCTTCGACTTCCGCCTGAACGTCGATATGAGAAAGGACGCAATGCGGCATCAAATCTTCGATGCCGAACGTTTCAAGCAGGTCCTGCAGAGTTTGTTCCACTGCGGCGACAGACTTCGGATCGCTCGACACGGGGTTCGTGCCCAGCAGGACATCGCCGACGGCGTAAGACCACGCGTCAAACACCTGCCAGCGGATGTCGTCGACATTGTCGGTCGGCGAGTTCGGCTGCACCCTGGCGCCGAGATACCCTTTCGCCCCGATCGAACTGCCCGGCAACGGATTAAAGACCTTTCGGCCGACGGCGGTCAGCTCAGCGTTTGTCATCAGCTTCACGACAC
>Ga0316208_1002207_pt1 | contig 16292 bp, 5 predicted proteins | sample 3monopyrite_MG_FD_204944 | JGI IMG/M metagenome (GOLD analysis project Ga0316208, IMG submission 204944) | Microbial mat bacterial communities from mineral coupon in-situ incubated in ocean water Damariscotta River, Maine, United States -... | ecosystem: Environmental > Aquatic > Marine > Coastal...
GTTTAACCAATATAGAGCGTTCTTCAGTTTTATACTGGTCTATAGACATTTTTTGAATGCTATTTGCTACTAGTTTCACCATTTCATAATTTTCTTTAAAGAATTGAGGCCTGTAAATATTAAACTTACCCTCATAAGATTGTTGGTCAAAATCTATAGCTCTAATCTTATATACCACATGATCAAAATCATGAGTTGGCACAATTACATAATTATACGAACGCATATCTCCTAAAAGCCTAATCATGCAACGTTCATTAAATTTTACAAATTCTTTGGCTATTTGAGATTTCTCAGATTTATCACATTTAGGCAAAAAATTCTTGATGAATTCATCTCCAGGAATTCCTGCAATATGTTCTTCAATTAAAGTGTTTTTATATACCAGAAAGTTTAAATTATACGGCGACAACATGTGTTCTAACTCCAAGCCATAAATACGAGAGGCATCAGCAATTTTTACATAGAAATACGTGTAATTATCATTTAAAACATTTCTAACTTTAATTCTGAAAGGTTTTGAGTTTCCAAAGGTGCAATAATCAATAGCATCAACATTTAAAAAAGGTAAGATGTTCTCATTACCATCAGAATGGAAAATGGTATAAACTTTCTTTAATGCCGCATCTATTTCCTGCCTTTCAAATTCATTATAATACACACGAATCCACAGCGTATCAATTTCGTCTTTATCATAAACTACTATGGATCCTTGAAAGCGTAACAAATCATCATAAAAAATAGGAATTTTCACATTCCTGTTATATCTCGAAAGATAATCGTGTAACTTAGCCGATATTGGAAATGATGGTTTTTTTTTTGATATTTTTAAATCTTGCATAAGGCTCAAACTTGTTCAAATTTAATGTTTTTATACTTATTCTTGTAACAAAAATTGAAGACTCTCGTCATATTTAAACAACTAACCAACGCTGGCTTCTAATGCTAGTAAAAAAAAATATAGTTTGGAATCTATACTTACAATTAACAACCTAACAAAAAAATTCGGGTATTTAACCGCCGTTAAAGATTTATCTTTTACTATAAACAAAGGTAATGTTTATGGCATTTTAGGTCCTAATGGAAGCGGAAAATCAACTACTTTAGGTATAGTGCTTAACGTAGTTAATAAAACCGAAGGTGATTTTCATTGGTTTGATGGCAACACCTCAACACACGATGCTTTAAAGAAAGTAGGCGCTATTATAGAGCGACCAAATTTTTATCCATACATGACAGCAGCACAAAATTTAAAACTGGTTTGCAAAATTAAAGGTGTGGATTATAGTAAAATAGTTGAAAAATTAGAAATAGTTGGACTTTTAGAACGTAAGGATAGTAAATTCAGAACCTATTCTTTAGGTATGAAACAACGTTTAGCTATCGCTTCTGCCCTATTAAACGAACCAGAAATATTAATTCTTGATGAACCTACAAACGGATTAGACCCTCAAGGTATTCATCAAATTAGAGAAATAATAAAAGAAATTGCAGCCAAGGGAACCACCATTTTATTAGCATCTCATTTACTTGATGAAGTGGAGAAAGTATGCTCTCATGTGGTTGTGCTTCGCAAAGGCGTAAAATTATATTCTGGTAGGGTTGATGAAATGATTTCTAGTCATGGTTTTTTCGAGCTAAAATCTAATAAAGACACGGAGTTAGTTAAATTATTGGAAAATCATAAGTCATTTGGAAAAGTAAAAGTCCAAGATAATTTGGTTACAGCGTTTTTAATTGAACCTATGAGATCTGAGGATTTTAATAAATATATTTTTGAACAAGGTATAATATTAACGCACTTAGTACAACGTAAAGAAAGTTTAGAAGAGCAATTTTTACAATTAACTGATAACAAAAACTAACCAGAATGTTACGACTTTTAAATTTAGAATTACAAAAATTATTGCTTAACAGAACTAGTAAAATACTCATTTTTGTATCGTTTATTTTACCATTTTTTGTGATATTGCTTTCATCAATAAAAATTAATGTTTTTGGTTTTTTTACATTAGAATTAGGTGAATTAGGCATTTTTAACTTCCCAATTATTTGGCATCTAACTACTTTTTTCGCATCGCAATTTAAGTTCTTTTTTGCTATTGTTGTAGTAAGTATGATTGGAAATGAATACAGTAATAAAACTATTAAACAAAACCTTATTGATGGTTTAAGCAAGAAAGAATTTATACTTTCAAAGTTTTATACCATTGTATTCTTTTCTTTAGTTTCAACGATACTTATTGGTTTAATTTCATTCTGTATTGGCTTATACTATTCCAGCTATACGGAAGCTTCTATTATATTTAGAGAAACAGAATTTTTATTAGCTTATTTTGTTAAATTAATTGGTTTCTTTAGTTTATGTTTATTTTTTGGAATGTTAGTAAAACGTTCTGCATTTGCATTAGCCTTTCTATTTATACTATATATCTTAGAATGGATATTATTTGGCTTGATGGCTTGGAAACTAGACACGAGTTTAGCTGAAAAGATTCAAAATTTCTTTCCACTTAAATCTATGTATAAATTAATTGATCAACCATTCCAGAGAATTGCCATGACAAAGTTTCCAGATAAAGGAGAACTGGCTTATGATTATGGAGCACATGGATATGAATTTATTATCGTTTTATGTTGGACAGCCTTATTCATCTTTTTATCGTTAAGATTATTAAAAAGACGAGATTTATAATACCTTTGGTAGCTATTGCTACTGAAAAATGAAAAAAACTGTATTATTCGTAATTTTTAGTCTCATTGGACTATTGATTTATGCCCAAAATGAAGCCTCTAATTGGTACTTTGGCGAGAATGCTGGTTTGTCATTTGACCTTAGTGGCAATCGAATTATAAATAAAACTGACGGCCAACTTAATACTAGAGAAGGCTGTTCATCAATTTCTGATGAAGACGGAAATTTATTGTTTTATACAGATGGCGTAACGGTTTGGAATCGAGACCATTTACAAATGGTTAATGGATTCGCATTGCAGGGAGATTCGTCAAGCACCCAATCGGCAATAATTGTTCCTAAGCCGGCTTCAACATCTATTTACTATATTTTTACTGTTGATAATGGCATTGATGGTGTAAACTATGGACTAAACTTTTCAGAAGTTGATATGACCCTAAATGGCGGTCTAGGAGCTGTAACCGTAAAAAACACAAATTTACTTCCGTTATGTTCTGAAAAAATCACTGCTGTTTTAAAAGACTGTTTAACAGAAGCTCTATGGGTAGTAACATTTGCCCCAGAAAATATCACACAACAAGCTTTTAACACTTATCACGCCTTTGAAATAAGTGACATGGGTGTAAACACTACTTCAGTAAAATCTACCTTCACTAATCAGATTACCGAGCCTAGAGGCTACTTAAAACTTTCTCCAGATGGCACAAAAGTAGCTTGTGCCAATGTAAAGAGTGGTTTATTCTTATATGATTTTGATGCTGCCTCAGGGACCTTATCCAACGAAACGAGTCTTTCTATAAATTCCGATAACGGAGGTGCTTTTTCCTATGGAATTGAGTTCTCACCAAATAGTAAACTTTTATATGTTCATGCTTCAAATGATTTTTTCGATTTTGAAAATCCAAATAATGCTAACAATCCATCAAACCATACCTCAACTCTAACACAATTTAATTTAACAGAAGTTAATATACAAAGTTCTCAAGTAAATTTAGATTCCAGACAACTCTACCGAGGTGCTTTACAATTGGGGCCTGATGGAAAAATTTATAGAGCATTAAGTGCAACTTATCTTGCAGGATTACCTTTTCTTGGTGTTATTGAAAATCCAAATGTGGTAGGTACAGGTTCCAATTACCAACACAACGCTATTAATTTAGCACCTTCTAGTTCTTCACAAGGCCTACCTCCTTTTATAGCATCCTTTTTTAATACAGAAATTGATATTATAAAAAATGGTAAAAGTTCAATTAATTTGGCTATTTGTGGCGGTGACTCATACACTTTAGTCTCTGCCGACATCCCTGGCGCAACCTATGCATGGTCATTAGATGGTGTTTCTCTATCTGAAACAGACTATGACTTAGAAGTTTTTCAATCAGGACATTACGAGGTTTTTATTGATCCAAATAACGGTGACTGCGCATTCGAAGGACAGGCTTTTGTGAATTTCGTTCCTAACCCAGAAGCTTATAATCATACCTTATTACAATGCGACGTGGATAGTGTTACAGATGGATTTACTATTTTTAATCTTAATCAAGCTAATAATGATTTAACTGGTGGTATTTTAAAACGATCAACTAAATTTTATCTAGATTTTGCTAGAACTATTGAAGTTGATGGGAATTCGTTTAGCAATACATTAAACCCTCAAACCATTTATGTAGAAGTTATAAATGATGTTACGGCGTGTTCAAGTTTTTCAGAATTAATTCTTGAAGTGAGTACTACTGGGGCTAAAGATGCCATTCTAACTAATTGTGATGATGACGGTGTAGAAGATGGGTTTTATAGCTTTAATTTAAGTAATGCAGACAATGATATAGTTGATGGTTTGCCTTCTGGATTGAATATCGCATATTATGAAACTTATAATGACGCGCTTCTAGAAACAAATTCTTTAGCAATGTCATACACTAATACTGTACCTTATTCTCAAATAATTTATGCCCGTGTTGAAAATGTTAACAATTGCTATGGAATTAGTGAAATTTCACTTACTGTTTATGAATTACCTAATATTGAAACAGAAGGTTTTGAGTATTATTGTTTAAATTTTTTTCCAAGTACAATAACAATCGATGCTGCTATATTAAATGATGATCCAAATAATTATTCATACAATTGGTCTAATGGCGATAACACTTATGAAACTCAAATAAATGCACCCGGAGTTTACAAGGTTACTGTAACAAATAGTAATAAATGTTCTAAAGAAAGAACCGTTACTGTAGAACCTTCAAATATTGCTACTTTTCAAATGCCTGCATTTGATGTAAAAGATGCACTGCAAAATAACACTGTAACGGTCTTAGTTTCAGGTGAAGGAATCTATGAATATAGTTTAATTGATGAAAACGATACTACAATAAAACCTTATCAAGATAGTAATGTATTTGACAATGTATATCCAGGTATATATACCGTATCTGTTAAAGATTTTAAAAATGACTGCGGTAGTGTTGATAAAAAAGTTTCAGTTATTGGGTTTCCAAAATTTTTCACCCCTAATAATGATGGTATAAATGATACTTGGCAAGTATTAGGTGTTTCAGAAATGTTTCAGCCTAATTCCAAAATTCATATTTATGATCGATTTGGAAAACTGTTAAAAGAAATTGCACCTACTGAAAAAGGATGGAATGGAACCTTAAACGGTTATGTTTTACCTGCTGATGACTATTGGTTTTCAGTAAAATTACAGGATGGTAGAGTATACAAAAATCATTTCTCACTCAAATATTAATCTATTGAAATACGTCCTGAAAGTTTGTTTAATCTTTACGTTTTCACTGTATTCAAGTCATATCTTAAGTCAAGAACCTACAGATTGCGTTAATGCCGTTATTGCTTGTGGAAACGCTGATGTCACTCTAGATGTAAGTGGTATTGGAATTCAAGAATTAAATGGTTCAAACACGTGTTCTAGTCAGGAAAACAATAGTATTTGGCTTAGTGTAACCACTATTTCTAGTGGTACCTTAGGATTTACTTTATCACCAAATAGCACAAATATAAATGAAGATTATGATTTCTTTGTGTTCGGACCAAATGTTTCATGTGGGAGCATTGGGCAGGCTCTTAGGTGTTCTACAACAAACCCATCTAATGCTGGATTAAGCAACAATTTAACAGGCATGAATGGCACTGAAACAGATACCTCTGAAGGTCCTGGACCAAATGGTAATAGCTTTGTAAGATGGCTGAATGTAAATGCTGGCGATACTTATTTTATTGTTATTGATAGACCTGTTGGTAACAGCCCGTTTAGTTTAGAATGGACTGGTACTGCTTCATTTTCTGAACCTCCAAGTGATGAATCTGGTACATCTGGAGCCGCCTTAGATTTTGAAAAATGTGATGACCTTGCACCTTTTTCTGATGGATTTGCAGATTTTAATTTATCAGACAATACGGCTAGTATAATCGGAACTCAAACCAATGTTACAGTTACATACCATGAATCTGCAAGTGATGCTAATATTAGTATTAACCCATTAGTAAGTCCTTATATAAATATTACAAACCCTCAAATCATTTATACCAGAATTACGAATAACTCTACTGGATGTTTTGAATTAACAGATTTTGAGTTAAATGTTAGTCTGGGCCCTAATTTTGTAGCACCCACAGACTATATTTTATGCGATAATTTAAATGATGGTAATGATAAAAACGGACGTGTTGTTTTTGACTTAACCTCTAAAAACAATGAAATTCTAGATGGACAGAATCCAGCAGATTTTAATGTACTTTATTACACATCAAGTACAAATGCTGAAAATAATACGGGAGCACTTCCTAATTCATATTACAATGCAAACCCATTTAATGAACAAATTTTTGTTAGAATTGAAGACGCCACCAACCAAAATTGCAGAAGTTTTACAACCTTAAACCTACAAGTAAATGAGGCTCCAGATGCTTTTAATTCAACTTTAATACAATGTGATGAAGATGGTTTAGCTAATGGTTTAACCACATTTAATCTTAATCAAGCCAACAATGAATTAACAGGCGGCATTGCAGATAGGTCCACAAAATTTTACATTGATACGACAAGAACTACCGAAGTGAATGGAGATGCTTTTAACAACACTATAAACCCACAAACTATTTATGTTGAAGTTATCAATGATATTACTAGTTGCGTTGCAAATTCTTTATTATCACTAGATGTAAGCGTAACCGATTCAATAAATACCTTTCTCACTAATTGTGATGATGATGGTATAGAAGATGGGCTTCATCTTTTCGATTTAAATGATGCTAATAATGCTGTTGTAAATGGCTTACCTGTCGGATTAGATATAGTATATTATGCAACATTTAATGATGCGGTGTTAGAGCAAAATCCATTAAATTCAACATTTACAAACACCAACCCTTATTCACAAACCATTTACGCTCGTGTTGAAAATGCGAATGAGTGCTACGGAATAAGCGAAGTTTTTCTTTATGTATTTGCATTACCAGATGTTCCAATTGAAGATTTGTTTTATTATTGTTTGAATGATTTTCCAAGCACCATAGGAATTGATGCTGCTGTATTAAATGATGATCCAAATAATTATTCATACAATTGGTCTAGCGGAGATAGTACTTATGAAATTCAAATAAATACACCTGGGGTTTACACAGTTACTGTAACTAATAGTAATAATTGTGCTAAAGAACGAAAAATTACAGTAGAACCTTCAAATATTGCTACTTTTGAGATACTGGCTTTTGATGTGAAAGATGTATCTCAAAATAATTCTATAACAGTTTTTGTTACAGGAGAAGGTATTTATCAGTATAGTTTAATAGATGAAAACAACAACATTATACAATCTTACCAGGATAGTAATATATTCGAAAATGTGTTTCCTGGTATCTATAATGTTTCTGTTAGGGATATTAAAAATAATTGTGGTATTGTAGATGAAAATGTTTCGGTTATTGGATTTCCTAAGTTTTTTACACCTAATAATGATGGTGTAAATGATATTTGGAATATTTACGGAGTATCTAGTATGTTTCAACCAAACACAAAAATCCAGATTTTTAATAGATTTGGTAAACTAATCAAAGAATTGAATCCTTTGGGAGAAGGTTGGAATGGATTTTTTAATGGACAAAAATTACCAAGTGATGATTATTGGTTCTCAGTTAAATTGCAAGATGGTAGAATATTTAAAAATCATTTTACACTTAAGAATTAAATGCTCAAGTCGAAAAAATTAAATAAATGCGTTTTAACCGATTTTTTTTGCGTTTCATCTGAAAAATGTTTATTTTTCGTCCATTATTAGCCCCAGCTAATGGTATTATTTTACGGAATAAAAACCAAATAGAAAACACCTGCATGTTATGAGATTTATTTACTTCATCTTATTTACACTATTTTTTTGTAGTAATTATTTGTTTTCACAGCAAATATCAGTAGATGATTCTGTTGGTTTACAATCATTAATACAAAACAATCTAGTCGATGGTTGTGTTGACATTACAAATATAAGCTCTCAAGTTAATGGTAATGCTAATGGCTTTTCAAGTTATGCCTATTTTGAAAGAGCAGGTTCTAATTTCCCGTTTGCAAATGGTATCATGCTTTCTACAGGCGGTGCTGCTTCTGGTGGTAATTCTACTGTAACTCCAACGCTTAGCGAAGGGTCTACAACATGGGGAACCGATACTGATTTAGAAGCTGCTTTAGGAATTACTAATACGGTTAACGCAACATCAATAGAATTTGACTTTGTCTCAATTTCAAATCAATTTCAATTTAACTATTTATTAGCTTCTGAAGAATACTTTGGTATTAATCCTTGTCAATTTTCGGATGGTTTCGTTTTTTTAATTCGAGTAGCAGGAACAACAAATCCATATCAAAATATAGCATTAATACCTGGTACCTCAACACCAGTAAACACAAACACTATTCATGATGAGATTTTTGGTGTTTGTCCTGCACAAAACGATCAATATTTTGACGGTTATAATATTGGAGACACAAATTATAACGGAAGAACAACCGTTTTAACAGCTTCTGGCAGTATTTTACCAAATGTTACTTATCATATCAAATTAATAATCGCTGATCAAACTGACGGTACTTTTGACTCTGCCGTTTTTATTGAAGGTGATAGTTTTAGAATTTTAGATTTAGGAGATGATATTACCACTTGTGCCAGTTCAGTAACATTAGACGCTGATTTGCAGAATCCTCTTGCTTCTTACGCTTGGTATAGAAATGGTATTTTAATTGCGGGGGCAATAAGCGCAACATATATAGCTGTTCAAGATGGTACATACCAAGTTGAAGTTGGCGTTCCAGTTAATGGAACTACTTGTGTAGAAACTGATGAAATTACCGTCGTTCTTAACACCGAAGAACCTATGGATCCTGTAACTGATTATGAATTATGCGATAATCCAAGTGGTGATGGAATAGAAATTTTTGACCTCGTAACTAAAGACTCCGAAGTTTTAGCAAATATCCCGTTTACGAATTACATGTTTAGTTATCATTTATCTGATAGTGATGCCAGACTTAATATAAACCCTATAACTACTCCTATTGCTAATACTCTAAATCCGCAACCCATTTTTGTTAGGGTTCAAGATTTAGATAGTAATTGTTTTTCGTTTACTACTTTTAATTTAGTTGTTAATGCCCTACCTAATATAGTAAACCCAACACCTTTGGAAGTTTGTGATGGTGATGACAATCCAGATGGTTATGCCATTATCGATTTAACTCAAAAAGATGATGAAATTACATCTGGTCAAACCAATTTAATTGTCACTTATCATTACAACCCATTGGATGTTAGTACAGGAAATAACCCTATACCTTCACCATACATAAATACAAATACGCCTAACGAATTAATATATGTTAGAATTGTAGATACTGCAACTGGATGTGTTATAACTACTACTTTAGATGTTGTAATAACAGTTAGCCCAGTAGTTAACAGAGATACACAATATCTTGATGCTTGTGATAGAGATTTAGATGGAGCTGCTGCTTTTGATTTAACACAAGTGATTAGCGATATTTTAAATGGGTTAACTGGAGTTTCAACAACATTTCATGCCACGTTTGATGATGCAGATATGAATATTAACGTCATAGCAGATGAAACCAATTATCAATATACTAATGCTATTATTGAACCTGGTTCTGCAACCATTTATTTAAGAATAGTTGACGATTCTACGGGTTGCGCTACCATAGTCCCTTTTGAAATTCATACCAACTTACTACTAACAGGAACAGATACTGGGGATTTTGCCCTTTGTGATACTAATGATAATAGTACGGATACCTTAAATTTTGATTTAAACACTGTTGAAACATTTATTGCCAACGATTTACCCAACTCAATAACAGTTGCTTTTTACGAAACTGAAGACGATAGAGATAATGGTGTAAACGTATTAGATCAGACAACACCCTACGCGGCTGTAAGTCCTCAAGTATTATATATTAGAATAGAGGATGGTGGCTGTATTGAGAACACAGAAATTACATTATTAGTTAACCCAATAATACTATTTGCAAATATTACATTACCCTATTGTGATGATGATGATGATGGCATAGCGAGCATAGATTTACAATCTTTAGATGATATTATTACTGGAGGAAATACCAATTTTACAGTTTCTTATTTTCCAACAAATGCAGATGCTCTAAGTAATAATACGGCAAATCAATTACCGCCATTTTACAGCAATACCAACCCTGTTGAAACACTTTATGCCCGTCTTGAAAGTATAGACTCTGGCTGTTCTACAGTCAATCCTTTTCAAATTGAAGTGTTAGTTGCACCTACTACTAATCAAGCGGTAGATGAAATTATTTGTGATGATGATCAAGACGGTTTTTCAATAATAAATCTTGAAACCAAAATTGATGAAGTTGTTCCAAGTAGAACGGGTTTAAATATTGATGTTTTCACATCATTTGACGATGCAGATAATAACGTAAATCCAATTCTTGTAACAGATAGAAATGCTTACAATACAAATACACAAACTATTTATATTCGTTTTGAAGATGCTTTAAGTGGCACAGGTTGTTATTCCATAAGCTCATTTGAAGTTATAGTAAATACATTACCAGTATTTCCTACTATAAGTAATTTCCAAATTTGCAAGAATGACGGTACCAATGTTGCAGATTTTTTATTAGTTGATAAAGATGCTGAAATTCTTAACGGGCAAACAGGTAAAGAAGTATTTTATTTTGAAGATGCTGCTTTCACAATTCCAATTGATAAAAATAGTATTTATCAAAATACAACAAGTCCACAAACCATTTATATTAGAGTTGAAAACAGTACTGACCCAACCTGTTTCGGAACTGAATCTTTCATTTTACAAGTATCACCAGACCCCATTTATAATCCTGTAATAGATTATTTAATTTGTGATGATGACAGTAACGATGGTTTACATGATTTTAATCTTGATGAAAAAGCTACAGAGATAAGTACAGGTTCTCCTGATATGCTTAATATTTCATTCCACCTATCAACACAAGAAGCTGATACAAATTCAAACCCATTACCTTCAATCTATACTAATGTTTCTAACCCTCAGAGTATTTACATAAGAATTGAAAGTGATGATTCATTATGTTACATTATTGAAGAACTTGGAATAAACATTATTGCAACTCCTGATATTACTGACGCATCTGCACTAACCAGGTGTGATGAAGATTATGATGGCTTCACAAATTTTGACTTAACAACGGCAGATTTTCAAATTCTAGATAGAGTTCAAAGCAATCTTATAGTCAACTATTTTGAAAACTTGGCTGATATAAATCCTAATGATGGTTTAGATAATTCAAATGAAATTTCAAATCCATCTAGTTTCAATTCAAATGCAAAAACAATTTTCATTAAAGTCGCTAATACATTAACAGGATGTTACACCGTTATACCTTTAGAACTGAGAGTGAATTTACCACCTGCAACAAATGCTTTAGGCACCATACAGATTTGTGATAATGATACTGACACTTATGATTTATCACAAGTTGATAGTATGATTGTTGACGACCCTATGTTAGTTAACATATCATACCACAATACACAAAGTGATGCTGATGATAACCTATCATCAATAAACAACATTTTTAACTATACGGCTAACAGCCATACCATCTTTGTTAGGGTTTCAGATATAACCACTGGATGCTATTTTGCACTTTCGTTTGTTTTACAAATAAATCAAAATCCAATTGCAAATACACCTCCAGATTTAATAGCATGTGATGACGATTATGATGGGAATCAAAATTTTGATTTAAGAGATAATAACAATATCATTTTAGGCGGTTTAAACCCTTCTAATTATTCTATAACATTTTATGGTAGTTTAAATAATGCCGAAAATGAAACTGATGCTTTCCCTAATATATATTCTGCTGTTAATGGCGACACTATATATGCTAGACTTGAAAATAACAATTCGGGGTGTTTTGATGTTACACAATTTAACATTCGTGTAAACCCACTACCTGTTATTCCAATAAATGAAATTGTACCTTTATGTAATAACCAACCTGTAACAGTTACTGCGGATACAGGAGTTGCAGGAGATACTTACCTATGGTCTACTGGAGCGACTACAAGTGATATTGTAATTCCGCCAACTAGTCCTGGCACATATTCTATAACCGTAACAAGACCAAACCTAATTGGTAATGATTGTTCTTACACACACAATTTTAATGTTATCCCTTCAGATGAAGCCATAATTAATTTTACACCAACAGTTAATTTTGCTGATCCTAACAGAATTACAGTGGAAATTGACATCTCTAGAATTGGAGATTATGTTTTTATTTTAGATAGCGGTGAACCTCAAAGCTCAAATATTTTTGAAGCTGTTTCCTTTGGACCACATATTGTTACCGTAAGAGATTTAAATGGCTGTATGGACATTTCTAAAGACGTTTTTGTGTTTGATATTCCAAAATTTGTAACACCAAATAATGATAATGCTTATGACACGTGGCATATCGTTGGAGCCAATCAATTACCTGGAACTGTAGTCTATATTTATAACAGACATGGCAAATTAATTAAAACGCTTCCTCATTATTCTAACGGTTGGGATGGCACATATAATGGACAAAATATGCCCTCAGATGATTATTGGTTTTCAGCTGATATTGTTCAAAACGGGGAGTCTTTCAATATTAGAGGTCATTTTGCTTTAAAAAGATAAGCTTTCGTTTACAACACATAAATAATTCTTTGGTATTTTAACCTTCAAAATTAAACCTTGAAAGGTTTTATAAGTCCAATAATATTAAATGTCATATTTTAGTTTTCAATAAAAACATTTAAATTATTACTTATCTCAAAGAAATGCCCAAGAATCATCTTATAAAATTTTTTTTATTTGTTCTTACAATACTTCTCAGTTTTAAAGGCTTTTCTCAACTAAGTAAAAAACATTATATCCCGCCATTAACAAGTGCTGCCTTTGGAAATGCTAATGTGGAAGATCAACATATTTATTTATCCACTCCTAGCAATTCCAGCATTCCATATACCATAATACCTGTGAGCCAACCAACTACAAGCTATATTACTGGAACAGTTTCAAATGCCACACCGCAGCAAATATCAGTTGGCACTGGTAATGGGCAATTATTTATTCCATCAACACAAACTAGTGTGGTTACAAATAATAGAGGCTACATTATAGAAGCCGAGGCACCTATTTACGTTTCCGTTAGAATGAATGCTGGTGGTGGTGCACAAGCTGGTGCACTGGTTAGCAAAGGCATTTCTGCTTTAGGTACTACATTTAGAGTAGGCAGCTACACAAACGGAAATCCTCAAAGCAATTATTTAAATTTTGTCTCTGTAATGGCAACAGAAGATAATACACAAGTTAATTTTAGCAACTTACCTTCAGGATTAATTATAAAGAATTATACTGGAGCAACTCCAATAAATATAACTTTAAATGAAGGAGAAAGTTACACTATAGCAACTAATAGTGATGATACAACAGTTAATCAAGACGGTTTAATTGGCTGTTTAGTTAGTTCTGATAAACCAATTGTAGTTAATTGTGGTTCTGCAAACGGGAGTTTTGGCACTGGTGGCGGAAGAGATTACGGTATCGATCAAATAGTTGATTTAAGTAAAGTTGGTACAGAATATATTTTTGTAAGAGGTGATGGCGATAATGCTTGGGAAAACATTCTTCTTGTTCCCCACACACCCGGTACAACTTTTAGCATAAATGGCGGAGCAGCCATTCCGATTACTTTTCCTTATGAAATAATTGAAGGGAATCAATATAACTCAAATGGCAATTTATACGTTGAAACATCTCAACCAGTATTTGCATATCAAGGTGTTGGTGGATTAGGAAATAATGGTTCTCCCAGTGAAGCTAATCAAGGTATGTTTTTTGTACCGCCTTTAAGTTGCGAAACGCGAGGAAATCTAGATAATATTGCAAACATAAATAACATTGGCAATACTAATTATCAAGGTGGCATTTCAATTGTTACCAAAGTTGGAGCAACAGTAACCATTAACAATAATCCAATCGCAGTTGCACCCAGTACAGTAACTGGCAAGCCAGATTATATAACTTATAAAGTAAAAGGTCTTAACGGAAATATTTCTGTTCAAAGCAATGATGAATTATATTGTGCTTATTTTAATTATAACGGTGCTGCTACTTCTGGTAGCTTTTATTCTGGGTTCCCTTCTCCACCAGAAATTAATTTTGATGCACAATTTGTAACTTTAGGAAACTGTATTCCAAACATAACTCTCGAAGCTGCAAATGCTCAAAATTTTGATAGTTATGAATGGTTTTATGATGATGGTTCTGGCTTTCAAATTTTAGCTTCAAATGTCCCTACAATTACTCCAACAATAGCCGCAAGGTACAAGTTAATAGGTATTATAACCTGTACAGGAGAAACTTTAGAATCTGTTGAAGTTCCTATAAGTATTTGTCCTGATGATAGAGATAACGACGGAATTATAGATAATATTGACATTGATAATGATAATGATGGCATTTTAAATTGCACTGAATCAAGAGGTGATGTTGCGTTAAATATAAGTAACCTTAGTTCGCCAGAATTAATTTTTCAAGATAACACCAGAAACAATACAATTTCGAATGGAAGCTTTGTAGCATCTAATAGTTCAGGAAATACTAATATATTTAGTGCAAATAGTTCTGGCGGTTTTACAAGTATTTTAGGAGATGCTACAAATGCTGAAAATTTATATGCTGTTTCTTTTACAGAACCTGTGAATATTAAATTTGAAGAAACTATTTCACTCCCAAATAATAATATAGATGGTGAATTTTTTATAGCCAGAATTCTCCCCGTAAACAAAAATATAACCTTAATAGACCCTGATGATCATTTATTAGTCGATTCAAATTTTGATGGTATTTTTGAAGTTGGCATAACTCAAATTTCAGGATCAGAAATTCATTTCAAAGTTAATCCTGCTCCTAATGGTAATATATCATATCAATTCTTTGCAAATCAAATAGATGGTTTTTCATTTGTACACAAAATAGAAAACGGGACTACGTCATCAACTTTTACTGGAGGATTATCTCTTACCTGCTTTAAAAATGACAACGATTTAGACGGCATTAAGGATGAATTCGATTTAGATAGTGATAATGACGGGATTCCAGATAATATTGAAAACCAAGGAACACTTATAACTTTATCTTCAATAGATGCAAACCTAGATGGATTAGACGATATTTTTGATATTTCAAATTTACCAATAGACAGCGATAATGATACTGTTTTAGATTTTTATGACTTAGACAGTGATAATGATGGTATTTCCGATTTGATAGAAACGGGCCAATTAGGGATATTATCAGACACCGATTTAAATGGTGTTGAAGATGGTCCGACTTATGGCGTTAATGGATGGGCCGATGCTGCGGAAACTTCTCCTGACAGTAATGAAATTGGATACACAATAAATGATTTAGATAATGATTCTATTTTTACATATTTAGATTCTGATAGTGATGGTGATGGATGCAGTGATGTTATTGAAGCTGGTTTTTCAGATGGGAACAGTGATACTATTTTAGGTGATAATACAGCAACTACAGACACATCAGGACTAGTTAACAATGCGAGTGACGGTTACACTTTACCAAATGCTGATTATTTAGATTTTGCTCCACTTTCTATTACAACACAACCAGAAGATACAGAAGTATGTGAAGCTTCTAGTACTTCAATATCTATAGGTTCAGCTGACGCAGAAAGTTATCAATGGGAAATAAGTAATGATGGTATTAATTGGAATTCAGTAATAGATGATGCTAATTACAATAATTCGCAAACGGCAAACCTAGATTTAACAAATACACCACTAACTTTTAATACTTACAAATACCGAGTTCAAATTAATAGAAACGGAAACAGTTGTGGTTTATATTCTAATGAAATTGAATTAACGGTTAACCCATTACCTATTGTAAACTCGCCTGTAGTTTTAATTCAATGTGATGATGATGACCTTTCCACATTAGGCTTTAGCCCTTTTAATTTAACTGA
>Ga0316208_1002208_pt1 | contig 16291 bp, 15 predicted proteins | sample 3monopyrite_MG_FD_204944 | JGI IMG/M metagenome (GOLD analysis project Ga0316208, IMG submission 204944) | Microbial mat bacterial communities from mineral coupon in-situ incubated in ocean water Damariscotta River, Maine, United States -... | ecosystem: Environmental > Aquatic > Marine >...
ACGGGCCTGTGTATATCAGAGGCGCGATGCATGTACCACCCAATAGAGAAGCGGTGCGAGATGCCATGCCTGCGCTTATTGAATTGTTGCAAGAAGAAACAGTGCCTGCAGTACGTGTCGTGCTCGGCCACTTTATATTTGTATATATCCATCCTTATATGGATGGTAATGGTCGTTTGGGGCGTTTTTTAATGAATTTAATGCTGGGAAGCGGTGGTTATCCGTGGACTGTAGTGTCTTTAGATGTTCGAGATAAATATATGACTGCACTCGAAGAGGCGAGTGTGAGACAAAATATCATCCCGTTTACTGAATTATTAGCAAGTCTGGTAACTTAAGGGCTAGTCGTTTAGCTGTAATATCGCTTTTATTTTTTTTCGCTCTGTGAGTAATGAGCGAGTAAAGTTACTGCGACGGACTTAAATTGATTAGTTCAGCAGAAGATAGATATTTAGATTTGGATTCAACGCCGTAAAGACAGACATAATTCTGTTGGGGAAGTATGATAGCTTTTACTTTTTTATTTACATAGTCAGTGATAACTTTTTCAAAGAGTTCGTCGAACTTTTTCTTATTTTCTCCATTTCCTTTGCAATAAATCGTTTTATTTTCAAATTTGTTTTCTGTTAGCGAATTTCCATCCAGGTAATGCCCAGAAAAGATAAGGGATTTAGATTTTAAAGACTCAAGTGTAAATACCCCATAGACAACATGCGGCGCATCAAATAAAACCTTATCCTCAACAAGAGAGGGATTAGGTAGAACAAAAGGTGTTTCATCAATAATAATCGTTGAGGCTAAACGAGCAATTCTGGCTGTCGAATTAAATAGTGCGTGAATAAAGCCTGCTGCACCAATGTTATTATATTTTATATGATGGATTAGGTCAGAATCAAACGGGTTTAGAAGAACTGATCTAATATCATTTTTAGGAATTGTTTCATTTATTTTTGTAATTGTAGATTGTATCTCAGAGAATATCTCTCGGATATAGGATTTAATACCTCTAATATCATCTTGACTTAATGGGTCACCATTTTCTTTTAGTGAAACTAAAAATAACCGGCTATCGGTGATTTGTTTTATTTCGCGAAGTAATATATTGAAAATATTTAGCATAAAGAAACAAGGAGTTTTCTATGGCTATTCCATTCGCTAAACCCAATCCTCCTCTGAAAATTCGTAGCTCAAAAGAAATACGTGCGCTTGATTCTCATTTTCTAAAGCGCGAAATTCCAGTGACAAAGTCTAATAACTTGCTATTGGCAAGTTGGAATATAGCAAATCTAGGCGCACAAGATAGGAGTAAAGGCGCACGAGAAGTTATCGCACATATAATGAAACGATATGATCTTATAGCTGTTCAAGAGATCAACGATGACTATCGCCAATTCGTAAAAATTGTTGAAATCATGGGTGATAAGTATGATTTCATTATGTCTGATACTGCTGGGAATGATGAGCGCCTTGCCTATGTGTATAACACTGAAAAAGTTTCACCAGGGAAGTTGTTTGGTGAAGTGGCTCTACGACCTCGTGAATACCCTAAAAGAAATGTAAAGGTTCACTACCGTGAAAATAGGAAAGACAAAACCCAGATATTCAAGAATGTAAGATTTACACCTTTTGACCGTAATCCATTTATTGGTAGCTTCTCCTGTGGTGAAATTGATTTTGTATTAGCTAACGTTCATTTATATTTTGGTAAGTTTCAGCATTCAGGCAAAGAAAAGGATCGGCGTAAATATGCACGTCGAGTGTTAGAAATATATGCACTCGCCAAATGGGCGAAGGACAGGAGTGTAGGTGGTAACGCATGGGATAAAGATATCATCTTGCTTGGGGATATGAATATTCCTAATGTTGAGAGTAATGAGTCAACGATTAAGGCGTTGGAAGAGTTTTCCTGGACCTCTGTTGATTTTTATGATGACAGTAATATGCCTCGAGCGGAAAGCCTTTCTAGAATCGGTGGCTCAAATCTCGGTAATGATAAAACATATGATCAAATTGCATTTTCCCCCACGGCATTGCAAAATCGTATTCGTAACTATGGCGTTTTTGATTTTGATGCTGCAGTTTTTGCAAGTAAATGGAATGATTTAGCAGAAACACGTACGCATTCTAAAACCGTAAAGGCATTTAATGCTTATCTACGACACTACATTTCCGATCACCGTCCTATCTGGGTTGAATTAAAGATGGGGTAGAGCAGGATAAAAACTGGTGCAATGCATATAAGTTCAACTGAGTTTCAGATCTGAAACCGACGCGCTTATTGCCCGGCATCTATCCATTTTCTACCATGCAGGAATGGTGTGGTTGTAATTGATGTGGGTTAGAGCAGGGAGTGGAGGTTTAGCATGAATATCTCCGCTGCCCTGATAAATACCCTTTCCTAAATTGCCCTTGTGAGGGCAGAAATCGCCCATCTATATAGATGTCGCTATACATATGGCTGATGAAAGTCCTAACTGACACAAGAAGAAATACACTCGCTGGCATGTATAATTAACTATACACGGAAAGACAGGTAAAATTGATTTTACACGCAAATACGTGTATTCTAATGTTTACACGGTCTTGCGTGTATTAATTGATCAGTATAGAGAGGCAATGATGCTTATTCATTCACCCGCAGATCTGGCTCAATATTATCGGGACCAGCGTAAAAAACAGGGATTAACACAGGTATCCGTGGCTGATGAAGTATCAGTGCGTCAGGATACGGTCTCCAAATTCGAACTGAAGCCAGAGAATGTGCGTCTGGATACGCTATTTCGGCTGCTTTCAGCACTGGATATGGAATTACATGTGGTACCCAAAGGACAATCGCCAACCACGGTGGATACTGAGAAAGGGTGGACTGAGCAGTGGTAAGCCAGGATCAAAGTCTGGGTGTCTGGATGAATGGTTTCCATGTAGGTGCCCTAATTAAACGCAGCACTGGTGCACTTGAATTTATCTATACGCAAGAATGGCTGGAAACAACAGGCGCACGACCAGTGTCCTTGTCCATGCCGCTTCAGCATAGGCCCTATGCGGGCGAGCTTGTTTATAATTACTTTGATAATTTACTGCCGGATAACAAGCAGATCCGTGACAGAATCCAGGCGCGTTTCAAAGCAGCCACATCGCATCCCTTTGATTTGCTGGCGGCGATTGGTATGGATTGTGTTGGTGCGGTACAAATCGTTGCTGAAGGTAAAGAGCCACATGATGTAAAACGTATAGAGGGTGACCCCCTCACAGATACACAGGTTGCACAGTTATTAAAGAACTATCAGGCGGCGCCGCTGGGTATGACGGAAGATGAAGGTGAAGATTTTCGGATTTCAATTGCGGGCGCTCAGGAAAAAACCGCGTTGCTTTGGAAAGATGATGCTTGGAATCGACCTATAGGGGCTACGCCAACTACTCATATCATCAAACTACCTATCGGTAAGATTGAGCATTCAGGAATGGACTTGAGTGACAGCTGTGAAAATGAATGGCTATGTCTGAAAATAGCTGAAGCCTTTGGGTTGCCAGTATGTCATGCAGAAGTTGTAATGTTTGATGATGCAAAGGCGTTGGTTGTTGAGCGATTTGATAGGCGACACGCTGATGGTTGGATCATGCGCCTGCCGCAGGAAGACATGTGTCAGTCATTGGGTATATCGCCTAATATTAAATATGAGAGCGATGGTGGGCCGGGGATAAACGCTATCATGCGGTTCTTGATGCAGTCGAGAGAATCCAGGCAAGATCGAGAAGTGTTCTTCAAAGCGCAGGTGCTATTCTGGTTGTTGGCGGCAATTGATGGTCATGCAAAAAATTTCAGTATATTTATTGAGCCAGATGGCCGTTATCGTATGACGCCTTTGTATGACATTATGTCAGCGTACCCACTAATAGTGACTAGGCAGTTAGAAGCTAAAAAAATTAAAATGGCGATGGCACTGACTGGAAAGAACCGTCATTATCACTGGGATAAGATCCAGCCTCGACATTTTATTAGTACGGCGAAGCAGGTAGGTTTTAATGAAAAGACGGCGAAAGCTATTATTGATGAAATGCTAGCAAGGGTAGATGAAGTTATTAGCAAGCTTGAGTCACAGATACCTTCTAGCTTTCCAGAAGCAATTTCGATAGCCATTTTAGGCGGTATGCGAAAGCAGCGTGACCGGTTTATTGGTGCGGGTCTTGCGTAGTTTCATTAATGAAACTGATCAGGATTTTAATCTTGATCATGGCTGTCAATTGGCAGAAGCTGCATTTGAATAGTGAGATCATCTGTAATTAATTTTACAAACTCAATATCATCTATTCGGCTTGTAATGCCACGTAGCTCTTTTTCAAGTCGATAAATCTCTACAAGGACAGTATCCTCATACCTGGCTTTTTTACGTATTTCAGTTAGTTCATTTGGGGCGGCAGACTCAACATGAGTCTGCTTTTTTGGTGCAGCTGTTCCGAGTGTAATAAGAAAACTACAGGCATTGATAGCCTGATTGCCGTTACGCAGGATTGCTGTGCATTGTTCAGGTGTGTCATATTTATGTTTCTTGACGGGTTGTATTGCTTCAGAAATTCCTGGAATGGATATGGTTTCACCATTCATGCCTACGGTGATGTATAGATCTTCGTCAATTTTATTTAGATTAACCAGAGTATTTTGAATGCGATTGGCAATGCTAGAAATTATCTCATGCGAATAACTTATCGATAACGATTTATTATTCTCATTTAGTATGAGGCCAGGTAAATTTGAGGGGTAGTTTGTGTATGAGCGCCTTGAAAAATACCGTTCAATAACAATCAAATCTATAGAGAGTGTTACGAAATCCATAATACTTTGTGTAATGGATTGTGAATCATGCATAATCTCAGTTTTATGGGTGAAAATAGTAAGTGAAATGGTGTTGTCTAATAGCGCTTGAGAGTTGATTGAGATAATGGGGTTTGTAAATGTCCCAGAAAATGCATCATCAGTTGAAATAACCTTGCGTAGTTCATTACAAAAATTAAGCAGTATTCCATGTAATTTCAGGAAGTCATCGTTGACTAAATGAGACGAAAATAGATGAGATTCCTTTGGGGTTTCAAGGCTGCATGTCAATAAGGGAATAAGGTTATTTGGCTTCATAGTGCTTTCTCAAGTTAATAAGCACTATTATGAATAGATAAGGATGGTTTAAGGAGTGAAAATATCACAAGTTAAGTGAAATACTTATAAAGAATATTGTTTATGGTTGATTTATGGCTGAACTGGATAGTTTATTGATTACTATATATAGCTCCCATATAAATAGAAAGTAAAAAAAAGTAATCTATGTAATCGTTTTTGATATGCAATTCTAGATTTTGCATTTTTATCAACGCTCAAGCTTATACGATCTTTGTTTATGACTCTTGAACGAGTTAAAGGCAGCGGTATGTTTTTAGCTATGCTGAGATGATTGAATTTGAATAGGGTTGATTTATTCTTTGTCTCTATTTCTAACACAGACGACTCGGTATTTAATTTATAAAAAGTACCATTGTGTTTAGGTGAGGTAGCAATCATATCAGAAGCTTCAATATCGATAACTTTCATACCATTAATGAAATCAATAACGTCGTTAGGATTTGAAAATACGAGTGGGCAATATCTTTTCTTTGGATAATACGATTTTTCCCAAGCAGCAATACCTTTTTTAGATGAGAAATGTCATTGGAATTAAGTTGGTATAACTTATTTTGTATTTCAGGAAGAATGCTATGTAGAGCAATTGTTTCAGATGGTGACTCCGCGTCGCAAGATGCGTATTGCAGAGAAAAAATGCCACCTCGGTCATGAAGTCGTTCCACCCAAACCAGTAAAGTGCTTCCACCCTGGCAGAACTTTCCACCCAGAAAAGAGCCGATAAAGGATTAACATAATTCATTTCACACGGCATGAACTGAAAGAAAAACCAGCTTAGTAGCATAAGTTTCTATTGAAAACACACCCAGGATTGGGCGTATAATAAACCCCATGGATACAAAACATCGACAATGTCTTGTTCGCGACTCGAATAACTCAGCCAGGGTTTCCGTGAGTATGAGTTTAAAAAGGGCCATGAAAGAAGCACAGTCAGGACACTGGGGAACTTCGTGTCAAATCGAAGAAATCTACTTATTTGACCATAATACCCCATATCTTTTAAGAGTCATCGCCAGCTATGTTGAGCATAGAGGCTTTAAGATTATTCAAGTAGACCCGGTATTTAACTGTTATTTACGAAATAACGATTTCGTTATGCCGCATAGCACTGCAATCGATTACCTGATGAGAATTGGAAATTAAAATTTAAAACTTGCGTTGAGGCGATGGATTATTTATATATTTTTAATCTGATCCCAAATATGTCTTTAATTTTCATAAAGGCATATTTTTTCAAACCCTACAAACTCATACTTTAGATCAATATTCTTTGAAAGCTCGTGCATCCCAGGCCAAACAGCTCTAACCCCAACAATATCTGTTGATATTTTATTATCAGGTAATTTTAAAAAATCAATTAATCCTTGATCTGTCATATAATAATATTTTATTGATTCATCTTTAAACTCTATCTTAAAAAAAAACAGTTCAACTTTCATTTTTGATATATTAGATTTATATAACGCATATATTTCATCAGCGCACGACTCACTCAATCTATTTTCACTAGGTTGGAAATCAATTATGTCATTTGGACTTACAATATATTTATCTTCTAATTTGTCATTAAAAGTAAACTTATTCCAATCTTTTAAACTAATAGCATACACATCAATTTGATCACCTTGTTTTAAAATTGCTTTACACGGTATAGCAGAAACATAATCATTTGGTGATTTAGAAATCATCGACAATTTTTTATCTAATGCATTAGATAATCTTAAATTATTCATCTTTTAGTACCTTGGATTAACTGCAAATGTTCCAATAGGAATTATTGCGCCTCTTTTTAATGGTGGGCTACTCCTGAAAAAGTACTCAGGCCAACCTCCAGTATTTCCAAATAGTGGTAATGCGGGCCGAACAATTATTCCCCTTACTTTATTTAAAATGCCTAAAGTTAATTTATTTCCAGCATTGATTTTTGGTAGTCCTGCAACATTTCTAAAATTCAAACCTATTTGAGTAGCTAAAGGTGGTGGTAAAGGAGTCCATGACCTACCATCTTTAGCCGCACCTCCCCCATGAACACGCCATACAAACTGACCTTTTGTAGGTCGAATACTAATAAATTTCTTTATCAGTTTTTTAAGTGAACCAGCAGTTGCATTACCAATTAAACTTTTTGGAATACCAATTGAACGAGGTGTTTTTCCAAGTATTAATCTAGACGATGTAAAGAGTCCACGGATAATGTATGAAGAAGCTACTTGTACATTAGATACCTCAGTTAAAGTGACGTTCCCACTAGGATCAACCCCGTTTACAGGATCCACGTTAGCATACAAGTACTTATACAAGGTAATTGGCTCATTATTACGACCTTGATACGTATCCATCGACGTAAACCGCCCAACAGACGGATCCATATACCTGGCCCTTAGGTAATAGCTGTTTGTCTTGCTTACTTCGCTCACTCAGTGGCTTAGTTTTTCAGCTATGGTAGCCACTCCTGGAAACTTCCATGCAATCCAGCCACCAGATCAATGGATAGCTGTTTCGATTGTCATGAATAAACTGATACCTTAATCGAGTTCTTTGGCGAAGTAAGCTGCAGCCTTTTTTAGTATGTCTTTCTTTGCTTCTAATCGTTCAACTTGTAACTTCAGCGCTTGTATTTCTGCATCTTTACCGGTTACTACCGTCTCATCAACCTTTGGTTCTTTAGCTGTGCGTGAGAAGGCATTTGATGATTTCTCTTCCACTTGTTTTTTCCATTTGTAAATTTGCTTTACCCTGACACCAAGTTCTCTAGCTATTTGAGCAACAGGCTTTTCTGCTTCACTCATTAACCTGATTGCTTCAAGTTTGAACTCTTGGGTATAACGTTGGTATTTACGCGCCATTTTGACACCTCTTTTAGTTAGTTTAAACTAGAAAGTAATGTCCGAAAAATCAGGGTAAGATCAAGTCTTTCATTGTGCATAATGCCGCCCGATTATTATTCTTCTACATATTATTCGGCTGATACTCGAATAATGTAAATCAAAGTACGTTGCAATTTCTTTCATGCTATAACTACCACTTTTGCTCATGGTGATAATACAGAGAAGTAGCTAACATCTGCAGATTCAACCGGTCGATGCCATGGTATGGAAATATATGATGATGTTCATCGCTTTGAGAATAATGAGTCACTGCCTTTACTTAAAAAATTGAAACTCTTTTGGTGTTAGAACGACTAATGGGATTAACGCACAATTTTTAGATTTGATTATTCTGTTTAGGTGATGAGAGTAATTGTTTTTATCTAGTACAAGATAAAAACGATTCCGGGTTAGGTTTAACGTTTAATTAGCCCGTAAATATTTAAGTTGAAGACAATTGAAACTGCAGTTAGACTCACGATCTATGGAGAAATACCCTAACAATTCGATTTTCCAATACCTATTGGTTCTGTGCCTCAGTCTTGCACTGATACTGTCACAGGCAAATCGGTTGCATATGCATCTACAGCATGATGATCACTCGCCAGTTGCATCAGGGCATATAGTCGATGTTCATACAGCATCGACACTGCATGATTTTGATCTAGCTGATCACCATGAAAATCATCACCCCGCTGCAATCGATATCAGCCCTGACAATTTAATAAAGAAAACTAATTTATTAAATCCACTGGTACTGATTCTTATATTTATAGGGCTTTTTCTATACATACCTCGTTTGGTTTGCCTACCTCGGCAAAGACGTTATAAAACATTATTTATCCCCTGTAGTTATTTACTTCAACCCCCTCTGCGCGCTCCACCCTTGCATTAATTCCGGGTCATTCCCACTGTTATTGAGATAAGTTTTTGTAAAAAATCTCGCAGTTTTTTGCGTGATGTTGCTTATCAATTACACATCTTACCTATAAAAATTTTAATTAAATATTAGTCGCATTAGCACTACAGCTGCGTGCGCAACTGATTATTAAGCTTTAACTAACACAGGAGATAACATCACTATGTTATCCAAATCGTCGATAATTTTTTTCGGCTGTATGCTGCTGTTTTTTAGCACAGTATTACGCGCTGAACCGGGCCTGAAGACAGGCCTTAATCGCATTAATTTACACGATGCTATTAGTAAAACGTTTGAGCATAATCCAGAGCTGCGTACTTTTAGTTATGCACTAAAAGCACAGGCTGGCAGGCAATTTCAGGCAGGTCTTTCAGCCAGCCCTGAATTGAACTTCACCATAGAAGATGCGGCGGGTACAGGCGGATTTACAGGCACTGATAATGCTCAGGCCACGCTGAGTATAGGCTGGGTACTGGAAGACGATATACGCCAGGGTTATATCGATGTCTCTAGTGCAGACAGCTTATCGCTCAACACACAGCAGACGACTAAACGGCTTGACGTAGCGGCTGAAACTGCCCGCTTATACCTGGTCTGCCTGGCTAATCAGGCCCGTATGACGAATGTGGTTAAAACCGTTGAACTGGCTAAAGAAACCGTATCTGCGGTTAAAAAGCGCGTGTCCGCCGGTAGGGCACCAGAAGCTGAACTGGCACGCGCTCAGACAGAGCTTGCTCGCAGGCAGTTGCAGCAGGAAGATATTGGTCACGAACTCAGTTCGGCTATTCGTTTACTGGCGGCGCAATGGGGTGAGACTCGTCCTGGCTTTACACAGGTGCAAGGCGATATCTTTAGTATACCCGCCAACATGCCTTATGAGGCACTCAGAGAAAGACTTCAGCAGAGCCCGGCGTTTCTTCGCCTGCTTTCAGAGAAACGCTTAAAAGAGGCGCAACTAAAACTGGCGAACTCTCAAAGTGATTCTGCGTGGCGAGTTAATCTCGGTGTACGGCATTTTCAAACCACTGACGACCAGGCGCTGGTAGCTGGCATTAGCATCCCCTTTGGTGAACGCAGTCGAAACACCGGCCGGATAACTGAGGCGAGGGAAAATTTATCTCAAATCCAGGCGAAAGAAGATGAACTCAGGGTGCGTTTTGAAACAACACTCTATGTGTTGTCTCAAGAACTTGAACATAGTCTGCACCGCCTGAATACCTATCGTAACAATATTATTCCACAGTTAGAAAAGGCGCTAAAGCAAACCCGTAGAGCGTATAAGTTAGGTCGATACAGTTATCTTGAATGGCGCAGTGTACAGGCTGAATTGCTAGATGCACGTAGCGCATTAGTTGAAGCGAGTATCGATGCACATTTAAAAACGATTGAAATTGAACGTTTAACCGGTGTGCAAATTGCACAAGTGGGTGACAAGTCATGAGAACAATTATGAATACATTTAAGCAACACGCTATAAGCCAACTATTCGGGATTATTTTTCTGAGTATTTTAGTAAGCGCATGTGGCAACAATAATCCATCACAAGGTGGTGAGAACTCACATGGTGAAGTAGAAGTTGAAGTAACTAAAGGGCCTCATGGTGGTCGTCTGTTAACGAGTGATGATTTTACGCTTGAGCTTTCTATTTTTGAAACGGGAGTCCCACCGGAATTTCGTGCCTGGGCAACTTATAAAAAACAGTTACTCAAACCCGAAGACACCAATCTTAATATTACCCTGACCCGATTAGGCGGTAAGGTCGATAATATTAATTTTAAACCGCATGGCGATGCACTGCGGGGAGATATGGTGATTTATGAACCTCATTCTTTTATCGTCACTATTAATGCGACCTATGATGGCACTAAACATAGCTGGACATATGATAATTTCGAAGGCCGTACAAAAATTGAAACCGCAGTTGCCAAAGCACTGGAAATAGAAACTGGCGTTGCCGGACCTATTGTATTGCAGGAAACCATTAATGTATTTGGGCAAATCAAAACCAACACAGAGCGCGTGAGTCAACTAAGAGCGCGTTTTGCGGGTGTTATAAAATCAGCTTCAGCTTCGATGGGTGACACGGTTAAGAAAGGACAAACACTGGCAATCATTGAGAGTAACGAAAGCCTTAATTTGTATTCTGTTAAAGCCCCCATTAGTGGTGTGATCATCCAGCGTAGTGCAAACCCCGGTGAGCAAACAGGCGATCGACCCTTATTTACGATTGCCGATACTTCAGTCGTCTGGGTTGATTTATCCATATTTCCGAGTGATGTAAACCGCGTGAAAATAGGTGCGCCCGTTAGTGTTGCAGTTGCAGGCAAAACACAAATCGCTGAAGGAAAAATTTCTTTTATTAATGTCGTTGCAGAAGCCAATCAATCGGTGCTCGCACGTGTGGTTGTCGATAATAAAGATAGACAGTTTTTACCTGGCAGTTATGTAAAAGCAAAAATTAAAGTCGCTGAACATGCCGTACCCTTAGCGGTGAAACGTTCGGGGTTGCAGGCATTCAGGGACTTTACTGTGGTCTATGCGCAAATTGGTGAAGAGTATGAAGTGCGTATGCTGGAACTGGGTCGACAGGATGATGAATGGATTGAAGTACTGGGCGGACTTGAAGCGGGTACCCGTTATGTCAGCGAAAACAGCTATGTCATCAAAGCCGATATCGAAAAATCCGGCGCATCACACGATCATTAAGGAACTCTCATGCTTGAAGCAATAATTAAATTTTCACTGGCTCGTCGAGGGCTGGTGCTAGTGCTGGTACTGATGGTTATGGGACTGGGTGCATGGAAATTCACCCAGTTACCGATTGATGCAGTACCCGATATTACCAATATACAGGTTGTTATTAATACTGCTGCGCCGGGTTATACACCGCTGGAAGCCGAACAACGTGTCAGCTTTCCAATAGAAACTGCCATGGCCGGTTTACCTAAATTATCCTATACACGTTCCCTCTCACGCTATGGTTTATCGCAGGTCACCATGGTGTTTGAGGAGGGTACGGATATTTATTTTGCACGCCAGCTTGTGGGTGAGCGACTGAGTGCAGCAAAAAGTAATATCCCAGCAAATTTAGAACCGACTCTCGGCCCCATAGCAACCGGTCTGGGTGAAATTTTTATGTTCACTGTGGATGCTGAGCCGGGGGCTAAAAATAAAGATGGAAGTCTTGTTACACCCACTGATCTGCGCTCAGTGCATGACTGGATCATTCGCCCGCAATTAATGCGCGTGCCTGGTGTAGTTGAAGTCAATCCTATCGGTGGCTTTAAAAAACAAATACTGGTCGCTCCTGAGCCAGCCAAACTTTTGGCTTATGGTATTAGTTATGCCGATGTTGTAAATGCCTTAGAAAAAAATAACGACAACCGAGGAGTTGGTTTCATTGAACGCAATGGTGCGCAGTGGTTAATGCGTGTACCCGGTCAGGCTAACAATATGGATGACCTGAAAAATATTGTGATTCAACTTCAACAAGGCCTGCCGATTCGCATAAAAGATGTGGCAAGTGTTGAGCTAGGTAAAGAATTACGCTCAGGTGCGGCGACTCAAAATGGCCGAGAAGTTGTGATGAGTACGGTCTTTATGTTGACCGGTGAAAACAGCCGGACAGTGGCTAATGATGTGGCACTTAAGCTGGAAGATATTAAGGCCAATTTGCCGCAGGGCATTACCGCAACAGCCGTTTATAATCGCACCAGCCTGGTCGATAAAACATTAGTCACCGTGCAGAAAAATTTAATTGAAGGCGCACTGCTGGTTATAGTTATTCTGTTTTTACTTTTAGGTAATGTTCGTGCGGCACTGTTAACCGCGGCGGTTATTCCTATTGCCATGTTAATGACCATTACTGGTATGGTGCAAAGTAAAACCAGTGCTAATCTAATGAGTCTTGGCGCACTGGATTTTGGGCTTATTATTGATGGTGCAGTTATCATTGTAGAGAACTGCTTGCGTCGTTTGAGTCATTCAGGGCCGAAACAACTGAATCTAAATGAACGATTAGCCCTGGTCTTTGATGCAACACGTGAAGTAATACGCCCGGCATTATTTGGTGTGTTTATCATTACGGCTGTTTACATTCCAATTTTTGCTTTAACCGGTGTTGAAGGAAAAATGTTTCATCCAATGGCACTGACCGTTATTATCGCGCTGGTTAGCGCAATGATACTTTCAGTAACATTTGTGCCGGCTGCTGTTGCCTTGTTATTTAGCAAACCTATACAGGAAAAAGAAAATAAAGTTATTAAGGCGGCGCGTTCTAGTTATCAACCGATATTAATGTTATCGCTAAAATATCGCTGGAGTGTGGTAAGCGCCGCAGTGGTATTAATGCTTGCTTCAGCCGTACTAATACCTAAGCTGGGTTCTGAATTTATCCCTAATCTTGATGAAGGGGATATTGCGATGCATGCACTGCGTATTCCGGGCACTTCTTTAGAGCAAGCTATCGCTTTACAACAGGGTCTGGAAGTTGAAATAAAGAAACTGGCCGAAGTTGATACTGTGTTTGCGAAAATTGGTACCGCTGAAGTCGCTACCGATGCAGTACCACCCAGCGTGGCCGATAACTTTATTATTCTTAAGCCTCGCGAAAGCTGGCCTGATCCGAACAAACCTAAATCTGAAGTAGTCGCTGATCTTGAAGCATTGGTGAATCCCATTCCGGGAAATCGTTATGAGTTTTTACAACCGATTCAGATGCGCTTTAACGAATTGATATCAGGTGTCCGAGCGGAGCTTGCCATTAAAGTTTTTGGTGATGATTTTGATCAGTTGATTGCTTTAGGTGCTGCCATTGAAAAATCGGTTAAACAGGTTCAAGGTGCGGCGGATGTTGCGGTTGAACAGGCAACCGGTTTACCGGTGATGACCATTGAACCAAAACGAGAAGCCATGGCTCGATATGGTTTGAGCATTGTGGAACTTCAGGACTTATTGTCAACAGCACTGGGTGGTAATGTTGCTAGTCAACTGTATGAGGGCGACCGACGTTCTGAAATAGTGGTTCGTTTAAATGAAACATTACGAACGGATATGAATGGCTTATCCCGTTTACCAGTCACACTGGCAAATGGTGATTATGTTCCTTTAGGTGAAGTTGCTGAACTTAATTTGGTGATGGGTTATAACCAGGTTTATCGTGAGAATAGCAAGCGGCGTATTGTTGTTACTGCAAATGTACGTGGGCGCGACCTGGGATCTTTTGTTCAGAATATTCAACAAACCGTTAAAGATAATGTTGAAATTCCTCCTGGCTACTGGGTTGAATACGCCGGCACTTACGAAAAGCTGCAATCTGCCACTCAACGACTGTCTATTGTGGTGCCATTAACGCTGGCATTGGTTATCGGTTTGCTAATTATGGCGCTGGGTTCGGTTAAGGATGCAGCGATTATATTCTCAGGCGTTCCCCTGGCTCTGACAGGCGGCATAATGGCGTTACTATTGCGCGATATACCTTTTTCAATTTCAGCCGCGGTTGGTTTTATCGCACTGTCAGGAATTGCTGTACTTAATGGTCTGGTAATGGTCGCGTTTATTCGAGATTTAAGAATGCATGGCAAACATTTGCACGATGCCATTGTTGATGGTGCACTTACGCGACTTCGCCCTGTGTTAATGACAGCGTTAGTTGCAGCCCTTGGTTTTATTCCAATGGCACTCAATACAGGCATTGGTTCTGAAGTTCAACGCCCACTTGCGACTGTTGTTATTGGAGGAATTATTTCATCTACACTACTAACGCTCATTGTGTTGCCTGCATTATATCGATTGGTGCATGCACGCGAGGAGCGGCCATCGTTAAAATAAATCCTGTTTGATGAAGTGTTTCTAAAACAAATATTTAAAAAATATTCAGATAAAATTTGTCATCTGAATTAAATAATTAGAGGTATTTATGGTTACATTAATTAAAGAATCACGATGGTTATTGGTTATTGTGACTTTGTTATTTGTAGGTCAGGTTTTTGGGCACGGCATGTCTGAAGCCGAAAAACAAACCATTATTGAAGGCGGTAATCCAGGTTATATATGGATTGGTGCCACGCATATGCTGTCTGGCTATGACCATTTAGCCTTTGTATTTGGCATTATCTTTTTCTTAACTAAATTTAAAGAAATTGTTAAATATATCACCGCATTTACTATTGGTCACAGTATTACCCTTATCATCGCAACCTTTAATGCAATACAGGTTAACTATTTTCTGATTGATGCGGTTATTGCATTAAGTGTTTGCTATATCGCTTTTCATAATCTTGAGGGCTTTAAAAAGTGGCTCAATATAAAAGCGCCTAATATGATGGCTATGATTTTTAGTCTTGGTTTAATACATGGTCTTGGCTTATCAACACGATTACAACAGCTGCCACTGAGTGAAGATCATTTATTAATGAATATAATCTCATTCAACATAGGCATAGAAGTTGGACAGATTGCTGCCTTAACTGTGATGCTTATGCTAATTGCAGCGTTTCGAACCAGTCATGTTTTTAAGAGCTTTAGTAAAGCTGCAAATACCTTTTTGATTATCGCAGGAGGCTATCTTTTTCTAATGCAGATGCATGGTTATGAACATGTTGCTAATGCAGGGGAGTTTGTCGTGGATGAAAGCTCAACTCAAGAAATAAATACACCTGAATTAAGCCAACAATTAGACTGGAAGGATGTTGTTACGATAACGATTCCAGCCAGAGGCGATAAAGAATATAAATTACACATGGAAAATGGAGGATTTTTTCAATATTCATGGGAAACACAGGGCGAGAAATTATTCTTTGATTTTCATGGGGAGCCAGAAGGTGATACAAGTGGTTATTTTAAAAGCTTTAAAAAAAGCACGAGTAGTCAGGACAGTGGCGCTTTGACGACAAGCTTTGCAGGTACGCATGGCTGGTACTGGAAAAACAATAGCGTTTCTCCCGTTATGATTACGCTGAAAGTAAAAGGTAATTATCAATTGCCCGAGTCAAATAAAGTAATTCCAGCGAAAGATATATTACTAGCCCCGGTTTCAACTACTCACGATAGCATCGATTCACTTTAGGAAAACTATATCATGCGATTTATTACATTATTATTTTCAGCTATTCTAAGCTTAAGCACATTTTCAATAATGGCCGGAAGTGGTCATGATCATGGACATGACCACTCGCATTCTCATACGCCAGTGAATCAGGCGCAGATCGGTGTAAATGCGGCAGAAATTATGAAAGCGCTTGTAAAAAGAAGCAAGCTGGATAAAAGCTGGAAATTCATCGAGGCAACTTCAATTGAGAAAATTACGGTTCAGGGTAATCCTGAATGGCTGGTGGTTTT
>Ga0316208_1002210_pt1 | contig 16281 bp, 13 predicted proteins | sample 3monopyrite_MG_FD_204944 | JGI IMG/M metagenome (GOLD analysis project Ga0316208, IMG submission 204944) | Microbial mat bacterial communities from mineral coupon in-situ incubated in ocean water Damariscotta River, Maine, United States -... | ecosystem: Environmental > Aquatic > Marine >...
ACGTGCTTAAATAACTGCTTCCCTACTGAGCGTCACGACTCTGTGCTACTAACGTGAAAAATTTTTGACGCTTGCACAAATTATTTCAGAATGAGAACATAACTTCAATGAGACATGCAGGTTAAGTATCGATGCCTATTTCATGATTTTTATTATTTTTTACCACCAAGACTCAAAGTTACCAAGAAAAAAGCAAAGAACGAGCCTGATTGTCTGGCTGAAAATTGATTTGCGATAACTGGCGTTCATTCGCGGTTCGGTACCTTCAAAATAAAGCAAACCTGTTTATGCAGTCGCCTTCGGCTTGCCGTTAAACGAATGCTTGTCTCTTCTTTCGTGTTTTTCGTTTCTTTCGTGGTTCTTTAAGGTTTTCCGAAACCAACCTGGAATACAATTTTTCTTTGCGTCGCCGCGTCTTGGCGAGAAACTCTTTTTTTTATTTCAGCACGAAAGAACTTAGCTGGAATTTTAGCAATGCCGTTGGCAACATGTCGTATCAGCCTTTTAACGATAACTTTTTCCATCTTACCCAGTCCAATAGATTTTCATCAGCCCAGGTTAATACCCTTGGCTCGCCTGTCATAGTGGCTAAAGTTGTCTCTTATTCTGATATTCTGATTCAGAACACCTGCGAGCTTGCGAAATGGCTCGCGGTTTGGACAATCAGGGAATTCCCAGCCGGTGTGACGCAGAATACGCTACCCGCGCGGCCCGTCGCATGAACGCAGGCATCGAATTTTCCGCAGGGCTTGCAAGAACGTCCCTGACAGATCAACAGTTATCATTTTCAATAAAAAATAATGTCCAATAAAAAAAACTCTAAGCTGATTATTTTTCTGATCATCTGCATCGATTTACTCGGTTTCGGGATCGTACTCCCTTTGCTTCCGTATTACGGTGCGTATTATCAGGCGAGCAAAGTCGAAATTGGTTTATTGATGGCATCATTTTCAGCGATGCAATTTCTGTTTGCACCCATTTGGGGGCGAGTTTCAGACCGTGTCGGTCGGCGTCCTATTTTGCTTCTCGGGTTAGTTGGCTCTACCGTATGCTACGCTGTTTTTGGATGGGTTTCGCAGTTTCCTGCCGATCATTTGATTGCAGGGATTTCTCCATTAGCCTGGCTGTTCATTTCCCGCTTGGGGGCAGGAGTTGCAGGGGCAACAATTTCGACCGCCCAGGCGTACATTTCTGATGTCACCACAAAAGCAGAGCGTGGTAAAGGAATGGTATTGATTGGAATCGCATTTGGAATTGGCTTTACGTTTGGACCGCTTATTGGTGCCCCGTTTGTCAGTGATAACCCCACGGATGCCCCCAGTTCGTGGCCCGGATATGTCGCAGCGGCTATTTCTGCTTTCGCATTACTGCTTGCGATATTTCGATTGCCAGAATCATTGCATGAAGGTTCAGCACCGACAGGAAGGAACTGGTTCAACCTGAAGGAATTGCGAGTTGCAGTGACGCAACCTTCTGTTTTGCTGACTCTCATTACAATTTTTGTTGCCACCTTTGCTTTTGCACAACTCGAAGCAACACTTCCGTATCTGATGAAAGAAATGGGTTTCAGTGCGCGCTCAAACCTTTATGTCTTTGCTTATATCGGTTTTACATTATTGTTATTCCAGGGAGGGTTGATTCGCAGGATGATCCCGAAAACGGGTGAATATAAAATGGGGATCATGGGAGCGGTTTGCCTGGCGACTGGGTTGTTGCTGATTGGCAGCATTATTGGTCATATGTCGTTCACGACGCTCATGATCGTGCTTCCTGTGAGTGTCTTGGGATTTTCAGCAGTCTCTCCAGCCCTGCAGGCAATGCTTTCTTTGGGGAGTAAAGAATCTGATCAGGGAGGCGTTTTAGGTGTGGGGCAAAGTGTTTCATCGATTGCAAGAATTTTCGGCCCTGTTTTGGGGTACTGGATGCTTGATGTAACTTTGGCATTACCCTATTGGGTAGGAGCAGGATTGATGTTGCTCACCGCATTTCTTATTTCACGAACCAACATCCCGGGAACAAAGCGAGGGAAAAGCAAAGAAGATCAAGGCGAGCCGGGGGTGTGAACCCCCTGGTTGCGATGCTGTATCGCTACCGTTCACCAATATCTTAAAATCACCCGAGCTATCACTTACTCAGCTCGTCAGACAGTTTCATTTTAACTTAACCATTGCAGACTGAAGAAAGATTTCAGACTGCAGCAACCCAGAAAAACGAAGAAGAGAAAATCAAATGGCCAAACGAAACACCCGTCAGCAACAAAGTACCGGGCATAGTGCCTCTCGACGAAAATCATCACGAAACAGTTCTCAGGCACAGGCACGCAGAGACTCCAAACTTCCGCCTGTAGAAGGACCGGAAGAATTTCGATTGCAGAAATTCCTGGCTTCCGCAGGATTGGGATCTCGCAGACAGTGTGAAGAGTTAATCCGCACCGGTCGCATTACGGTTGATGGAATGCCGGTCGAAAATCCGGGCATCAATGTCGATCCGAAAAAACAAAAAATTGAACTGGATGGCGAAAATCTCAAGCCGCAAAAGCTGAAGTATTTTGTTCTCAATAAACCAAAGGGCGTCCTTTGCACGAACAACGACCCGCAAGGCAGAACCCGTGTGATCGATTTGTTCTCACGAGAAAAAGTCCGCTTGTTTCCTGTCGGTCGACTCGATGACCAGAGTGAAGGGCTGCTGATCGTGACCAACGATGGCGATTTGGCCCATCAATTGGCGCATCCTCGCTATCGTATTTACCGCACGTATCGAATTCAGGTAGCCGGTTTCCCCACCTCGGAAGACCTGCAACGCTTACGGGACGGCATCTTCTTCCAGGAAGGAAAGTTTCGAGTCATTTCTGTTAAGCGAGCAGGAAAAATGGGGAAATCTTCGTTTCTGGAAATCGTGCTGGGAGAAGGACATAACCGCGAAGTACGCCGACTGTTTGCCAAGATCGGTCACAAAGTAATGGCGTTAGAACGAACTGCGTTCGGACCGATCAAGCTCGCAAAATTAAAACGTGGGCAGTACCGGGAACTGACCGCAGTCGAACTGAACGAATTGCGGGAAATGCTGGTTCGCAATCGAAGCACGCCGACGAAGAAAAGGCCTCGTCCTGATTATAAAACAGGGAAGCCCGTTTCAGAAAAAAGAAGCATCAAAAAATCGATCACAAAATCCTCACGAAGCAGCCAGGAAAATAAAAGTTCAACACCCGGCAAGAAAAAAGGCCCAAAGATTTACGTCTTCAAGTAAGGCCTCAACATTGCAGCGACGTAGGGTCCGCTACCCACGGACCATTCTGTGATTGGCAGAAAAAAAAGAGGAGTGGGTCGATAAGCCGGGTTTTGTCGTGGACGATCATTTCTCTGGGGCGGCAATTACTTGCCGCCTCGTCGCGATCTACCCGAGAGTCGGACGGTTCGGACAAAACCGTGATGGAAACCATCTTCTCTCTGCTTGACCTTGCTCCCGGTGGGGTTTACCTAGCCATCGCAGTCACCTGCAATGCTGGTGCGCTCTTACCGCACCGTTTCACCCTTACCTGTGCTTCGGCAATGTCCAAAGACATCGCCAAAGTCATCGGCGGTTTACTTTCTGTTGCACTGGCCCGATCCTCGCGGACGGTGGGTGTTACCCACCACCGTATCCTACGGAGCCCGGACTTTCCTCCACGAATGAAACTTTTTCAAGCCACATCCACAGCGATCGCCTGACCCACTCCTCTTGTTCTCAAGTAACGATTCAGTGATGTTGCAGGGTCCGCTACCCGCGGACCACGATGGGAAGTGGATCCCCCAAATTCACGCGGTGGTCCGCAATAGCGGACCCTACAAACAGCCCTCATTCCGACAATAAACAATCATCGCTGAATAGTTACGTTCTCAATGGATAGAGGTTTCCTAAAGTCTCTGTAATTTTGCTTGTAATACAATAAACAGAGAGGGGAATCGCTGTAAAATTCGCAATAAATATAATCCGAACATTTTACCTGCACAACGTAACCTTTTTCGTGCATGCAGGTTCCGTCATGATCGGAGGAATTATCACTTCTGTTCCTATCTTTTAATAAATAGGTCTTTAATTCTCCTGAGAACAATTTACAATGTAACCATGTGACGATATGTATCGTTGTCTGGTCTTATCATTATTGCCGACTTGCCGAAGGCGTTTGCCCATTCGGTTTAATTTACTTCAGCAGGTAGCAATATTTAAATTTTTTCATTTGTTTTTATCGGGCTGTAGATGGTATTTTCATTCTATGTATGGTGAACTTATTCCAACTGGTGGCGGCGATCCGATTCCCCTGCTTAAGCAGCGGTTGCTGATCGGGCGACGTTTGACGTGCGATATTTCGCTTCAGTATCCGAACATTTCTTCTCAACATTGCGAGATGGAACTTCAGAACGGGTACTGGCGCATTCAGGATTTGGGTAGCAGTAACGGCATTAAAATTAACGGGGAACGTTGTGAATCGAAGTTCCTGTTTCCTGGCGATGAAGTAGCGATTGCCAAGCACAAGTTTGAAATTTCTTACGAGCCAGACCCGGATGCACTTCCCCCTGAAGAGGAAGATCCGTTCGCAACCAGCTTGATGGAAAAAGCGGGACTTGTACGGAAGAAACGAAAAAGAAGACCGGACAGCAGTCACGTCGATGATATAATCGGCGATGCCTCTACCACAACAATCAAGCCTCCCATGAAGTCAACCGGCAACAAGCAGGAAGACGAAATTCTCGGCTGGCTTTCCGAAGATTGAATTTGTTCTCCCATTTTGGGCAGGGTCCGCTGTGCGGGCCAAAATAGACTTTCGTAGTACTTCAATGGTCCGCACAGCGGACCCTACGTTAGCACATCAAAGCGACCAGATCAAAAAATCTCTTGGCTCCTAAAAAACGTAAAATCCGTGTCGCTTTCAAAAAAAATCGAGGGAAAAGATCTCGGGCGGGTCACGAATTGCGCGAAGCGATTCGCCAGGACGATCTCGATAACCTCACCGGCGGGGAACGTGTTTCCGGCAAAGGGAATCTGAGTAGACATCGCACGATAATTGCGGAAGAAATTGAAGATGGGCAGGAGCTTGTTGTCGAACTTGAGGTTGACCGCGAGCGTTGCCTGGCCGGGCGAGTCCTTTCGATTGTTGGGGCGCACCAATGCAAAGTGCAGGCGGAAGAGGGGACCGTTTATGTTTGTGCGGTCAGGCAAATTATACGCACACTTTCTCAAGATGCCCGCAATGCGGTTGTTGCGGGAGACCGGGTTCTGTTCGAGCCGGAACCTGGGAATCAGGGGATGATCGTTCGCATCGAACCACGCAGCGGAATTCTTGGACGAGGCGTGGGGCGCTCTCACCAACTGCTTGTTGCGAATGTTGATTTAGCGGTCATTATTATCGCAGCAGTTGAACCTCACTTTAAACCGAATTTAATTGATCGGTTTCTGGTCAGTTGTGAAAAAGGAGGCGTCAAGCCGATCATCTGCATCAATAAATGTGATCTGGCTGAACTGCCGAAACTGCTTCCGGTTGTCGGGCTGTATTCCGGATTGGGATATCAAACAGTTCTCACTTCTGCTGCAACCGGATTTGGCATGAAACACCTGGCAAAAATTATTCGCGGGCGTCAAACTGTTTTCAGCGGTCAAAGTGGTGTCGGAAAAAGCACGCTTCTGAATGCGATTCAACCTGAACTGGGTCTCGCCACTTCCCATGTTTCCTTAGATTCCGGCAAAGGGCGGCACACAACACGTACCGCCATTTTGAAGCAGTTGGATCAAGGTGGTTGGGTCGTCGATACCCCCGGCATTCGACAGCTTCGGTTGTGGGATGTCATTCGCGAAGAAGTCGAAGGTTATTTTGTCGAATTCCGCTCGTTTGTGCGTTACTGCAAATTCCCCAACTGTATGCACGTGAACGAAAAACAATGCGGCATCAGAGCAGCCGTCGCAGATGGTTTAATTTCGGCAGAACGCTACTCCAGTTACCTGAAAATCATCAGCGACGAAATCGATCCCGACTGATTTTAGGGAACCTCTATTCATTCAAAAGGAGAACAGACATTCGGTGTCTGTTTTATTAAAGCATGCTGTATAGCAGGCAGACAGGAATGTCTCCCCTCCGTTAAGTAGTTATTGTTTGGATAAATAGAAGGGCTCTTGAGAAAGTAATGCCGGGAATAGTCACCACATTGCCCTTCCCTCTATGGCATGTGCTCGTTTGACTGCAGTTTCAAAGATCCCACTCCAAGGATCAAGAAACTGACTCGCATCATCACGACTCTTGGGATCCATTTCAAGCATTCGGGCTATTACATTTGCAATGCTTCCTGACAGCGCCCCAGGTATATCGCCGATGCTATCCAAGACAACAGGGCTGTCATAATCCCTTGATGCCTTCTCAGGATTTCTTCCCGTGAATAACTCAGCCAAAACCAATCCCAGTTGGAAAACATCACTCTTTGGTGTTAAATCTGCTTCACCTTTCAAATAGGAAACCTGGTCTGGTGTTCGATAGCTGAAAGGCATTCCAGCGCCAACGCTTTCCTTGAATACTTCCCGATCATCAGATGCTTTTGCGTTGGCATGTTTGATCAATCCAAAATCACCGAGTACACAAGATCGCCCTTTAACAAAAATGTTCTGTGGTTTAATATCGCGATGAATTACCGCTGTTTCAAATTGCTTGAGGTAAACAAGAGCAGAGAGTAGTTGCAATGCGTAACTGATCTTTTCAACAACCGAAATATTCTCTGCTCGTATCACTTTATCGAGAGTATCCGGTAAATACTCCGCGATAAAAAAAGGATGCTGCTCCTTGTACGTTCCCGTATCAAATACCTGCATGATGCTGGGATGATTACAATCTTGGAGAAAGCGAAACTCTTCTAAAAAACTATCAAGGCGTTCTGGCTTTGACAACTTCCGAAAGACTTTCATTGCAAAAAGCACTCCACGATGAATACCTGAAGTTGCAACGACTAAAAAAGTAACTGCATTCCCGCCAGTCCCCAAAACTTGCAAATTCTTATACCAAGTTTCGGATACTGATATGATGCTCTGACCAATATCGAGGTAAAAAGAGTCGACCATGATATTCCCTAGAGGAAATCGTTATTACCCAGCACGGCTGGTTCATTCTGATAGACGTAACCAAAATGGAACTTTAGAAACTTGAATCAGATGCAAAGAAAATTACCGTTACTAATACAAAAGGCTACTGGCTCGATACAACATCATTTTCGACAAAATGAAAGAATGGTGAAGTAGGGTTGTCAATATTGTAACCCCAGGAAAGCACCCCCTTTTGAAACAAACTATGCCATGCAGTAAGTAGCCGTTGCTCTTCGATAAGATTTCCTTCGATTTCGAGTTGCTCGGCAGCCTGGCGAAGAACAACAGTTTCCTGTGCATATCCTGGTCCCTGTGCACTGTATCTCTTTGCGATATCCAGCAGGACATTTTCAAAATCGGGTGAACTCATTGCATTAGTCCTCAACAGTTTTTTTAGGGGGGGATTCCATCACATTATATGCGAACGCCTCCTGTATAAGTCAACATAAAATACAGATGTCTTCTCGATGCATTGGGAATAACCGCAGCTGTCATTTATTTCTCGCGAAATTGGAATGAATATAGGTCGGCGTCTTTTAGTTCAAATAACAATCGGATTGGTTTGCCAGCGAGTGCGGCAAGGTCGCTGCCGGTTTTCCATTCGACAACGCGGTTAATATCGTCGCCGAAGATGACGGGGCAATCTGCCAGGGAATAGCCGGGGATTGTTTTTCCATCTTCGGTTTGCAGTTCAATGCGAACGCCGCCTGCTGCGGAAGTTTTGAAGTTAATTGTTAATTCCGAACCATCAAAAATGAATGGTTTGGTTTTTAGTTGCCCCACTTTCCCGCCGGCATGAGCGGAAACAAAACCATCGAGCCGTAATGTATAACGACGCAGGCGGCTGCTTTTGCCGGTCCAGTAATCTTCGGAAGCGTACAGCGAAAGTTCATTCGGTTGCCCTGCAATTGGCGATTTCGTTTCGACAACGTGCCACGCAATGTAGTTGTCGCCGTACTTCCAGTTATCGGGGTAGCCGTATCCTGCCGGAAGGAAGGCTTCGTTCCAGCGTTTGAAAGTGTGACCGTCTCGACTTGCCATGAGCAGTCCTTCGGTGATGGCGGTGCCGTATCTTGGAGAACCACTGGAACGCATCTTTCGATTTTCAAACTCAGGAAGCTTCTCCATCGATTTCGACCAACCGCGATCAATATATCGTTCCGGGAAACCGATCAAAATATGCGGTGCCCGGTGATACGGCTTGATCTGATTTGTATAAAGGTGTTCGTCTGGAGAGTCGGTATATTGCACATCGAATTGATCGGTCCAATGAATTAAATCGTCGGAAACTGCGGTGCGGATGGCTCGGTAACCAGCCGGTTTCCAGTTTTTTTCGTTGGTTGTGCCCGCGGTGAAAATTCGCCAGTAAGCTCGATACTTTTTGATGTTCGGATCCCAAAATGCCAGATTTTGTGAATCGAACGCACCGACTCCAGAAAGGATTGGCTCTTGACTCAACGGAGACCAGTGAATCGCATCGGGAGATTTGAAGACGAGCAATCCATTTTTCCCCGATGATCTCACGATGGCTTTGTATTTAGCATCGGCTGCTGCGTTTGGGTTTTCATCTTTGAACACAGCCGGGTGTCCTGCATCAACTTTGAGGTTCCCAAGTGTGCCGCTGGTTATTGCAATGTTATTCGCTTTCGATCCCTTAAAATCGTGAAGACCGAGATTCGGTTTTTTCCAGTGGATGCCATCCTTACTTTCTGCATAACAGCAATACAAAGGGTGGCTGCCCGTGTTGACTTTTCCCTGTGTCACATCCAATTGCCAGGCTTTGTAATACAGGCGGTATAAATCGCCATCTTGAAAAATCGAATGATACCCAGAACCGCTTCCTTCCCATGGCTCGCCATGCACAATCACCACGCTTTGCGGTTTCGGTTTATGTAAGCGAAGCTGCGTTCCTTGCATTGAATCGATCAGCGTCTCTTCAACAAACAGTTCCCGCCGATTACCGATATCCAACGGCTTTGGTTGTGCGAACGATGAACTGGTCGTAAGAAGAAGTAGAGTCAACACCACAAGGAGTGTACGCATTGCAGGTCTTTCGGTTTGAAGGTAGGAAGGCGGAACCTCAATCAGTCAAACTAATTTCAACCGATAAGAGCTTCGGTGTCAAGAAATAGCGATAAGGGGACCTCTTTCAATTCAAAAAATGTGTCTTGAATAAAGGGTAGACATTCTTGTCTGCCTTTAATACGGCCTACTCAAACGAGACAGACAGGAATGTCTGTGCTCCTTTTGAATAAGTAGAGGTTCCCATAAGATGGTCACATAAAAGTCGGTCTTGGCTTGGATAGAGGCTCTGCGTTAAAGTAGGGTAGGCTCTTATCAATGAAATGCTGCTCATAAATGGCAGGATATTTCAGGCGAGCCGGGTCAGTGATGACCCTGGTAAGTTTGAGTGTAGATTGCACGCCAATTTACAACTGTTGAGTAACCAGGGGTTAACACCCCCGGCTCGCCTGAAAAATGTTTAGTTTTGGTTCAGGGATGATTGATGGTACTGTGGCTGTTACAAAATGTCTTGCCTTTGTTTCAACAGGTGGAATTACACACCTCGGGAGATTCACGCGTTTATTTAACAGCTCGCATTGCGCTGGCGAGTGTGACCTCTTTTCTGTTTGCGTTGTTTCTTGGTCCGTTTGCGATTTCATTTTTGAAGAAGCGGTTCCGGGAAAAAGTGGCCAGCTCGTCTCCCACATTGGATAAACTGCATCAGGGGAAAAACGAAACGCCGACAATGGGGGGACTGTTTATCGTTTCCGCCGTTATTCTTTCAATGCTGGTCTGGGGCAATTTGGCGAATCATTATGTGCAATTGGGACTGTTTCTGACGATCAGTTTTGCAATGCTCGGTGCTGTTGATGATTGGCAAAAATTGAATTCATCAACAAAAGGAATGACCGCACGCACAAAATTTATGATTCAATGGATACTCGCCATTCTGGCAGGGTTGCCGTTGTATCAACATCAAATGAAAATTCCGCTGGGGACAGAATTGATCTTTCCAATTGGTAATTACGCGATTCCGATTGGGATCGGTTTTATTGTCTGGACGGGATTGGTTCTGGTGAGTACCTCTAACGGGGTGAACTTAACTGACGGGCTGGATGGACTGGCGGCAGGCTGCACCATTTTTGCAGGTGGGGCGCTCATCGCGTTAAGCTATTTGGCTGGACACAAAGTGCTGGCAGAGTACCTGGCGATTCCGTACATTCCCGGTTCCGGCGAAGTGGGGGTGCTGGTCGGTTCGCTGGTCGGGGCGATGCTCGGTTTTTTGTGGTACAATTGCTACCCGGCTCAGGTCTTTATGGGAGACACCGGCTCTTTACCGATTGGGGTCATTCTCGGCTTTGCCGCGTTGGTAACCCGGCAAGAATTCTTACTGATTATCATCGGCGGCATTTTTGTGATCGAAACGCTTTCCGTCATTCTGCAGATTGGTTCGTATCGTTTCACAGGCAAACGAATTTTGAAATGCAGCCCGCTTCACAATCACTTTGTACTTTGCGGTGAACACGAAATTAAAGTCGTCGTCCGTTTCTGGATTTGTGCGGCACTACTTGCCATACTCGCTTTGGCAAGTTTGAAGATCCTCTAACTCATTGAAAAGAGCAGAGAGTTAATCATCGGCAAAACAATTACTGTCGTATCTTCGGGATGGCTCGGTAGTTCCAGGTTGGTAGCAGGTCATTGTAAACGATTTCCAGGTTTTCCTTCATTTCTTTGGTTGCGTTCCGCCCTGTTTCGTAAGCTCGGCGGATGACGTTGACGGTTGTGGTCAGACCCGTCGATGTCGCTGCACGTCGCATCAAAGAGACGACCGTTCCAAGTGTATCAAGCAGCATGCCGCTACACGCTCGTCCAAGATGAGGAAAGAAGCGGCGTTCAATCAAATTAGACTTCGAACAATAGGGAGGATAATGGGCAATGCGAATTTCGATGCCGATGCGGTTGACGAGTTGTTGCAAATCGTGCTTGAAAATATACTTGCGAGAAGAATTGCTACCACCGCGATCACAGGTTAATAAAATGGAGGTGGCATGGGGGGAACGTTTCTTACCAATTCGATTCCAATACCACTCAAAACTATCACAGGCGAATTGATTTGTGTCGTGTGAGAGGCCAATATTAACGTGGCCTCGCAAATGGGTATGATCATAAATGCCGTGCGGAATAATTACGCCATCGGTCCAACTGGGGAAGTCGTGATCAAACGCAAGAAACGGCGAAGAACAGCGAACTGGACCAGCCCGATAGAGCTTGCTCAGATGCTCTTTCGCCTTTGTATCCATTGAAAACCAGGGGTTTCCATCGCTTTCATACTCTTTAATCAACGCAGCGATATTTTCAAACTGAGCGTTGCGATTCGGGTGCTTGCCCCCAGCAATATCTTTGCGAATTTTGCGTAATCGATAGTTCGCTTCGTCCATCCAATTGCGAATCGTTTGGTTGCTTGCCGGAGTTCCCATGTGGGAAAGTTTCTCTGAAGAGCGCTGCGGGAGACAGGTTGGTGAAGACAATTTCTTCGTCGTCAGGATCGCCTGCGGTTCGGGTTTCCAGAAGCGATTTTAAGTTCTGTTCGACTTCTGAGTCAGGAGCAATGTTTTTTTTCGACCAGCGCCCAGCCGCCGCACTCGACCAGCGGCAGGGTCTTCACTCAACTGATCCAGTTTTTCGATACCGCGTTGGATGATTCGTTCAGAACATCCAATAATGCCCGCAATATATTCAATTCCTCCGTATCCCTGCTGGCTGGCCTGAACAGCAGCAAAGCGACGACGATCTTTTTCAGAAAGGGTTGCAGCAAAACCCCGCATCCATTTTTCGTTTTCCGTATCAAGTTGATGAGCAACAGAAACAGCCATCCGTGGCGACCTCCATTAAATTAGATTCGTGGAAACAAACTCCTCGCTGGAAATAATAGCAAATTCCTTATAAACTTACGACAGTAATTGTTTGACCGATGCTAAACAGGGGGGAACTCAATGGCTGGCCTATGCTTCCCTTCACACGGGCGCTCAAGATCGTTGCGTTACCGCAAACCGCCCCTGGGCTGAAGGCCGAAGTGATTGGCTAAATCTTCCTCGTAAGAAACTTTCATTCTCTACCCCAAACCGGTTTATCCCGGCAGACCCTGACACCTTTATTCAAACACCTTTAATTCAAATCGAGAAGCTATTCTCGGGCGTAATCGAACATTGGCGTTGAGAGATATCGTTCGCCGCTGTCCGGCAGAATAACGACGATCGTTTTGCCAGCTGACTCCGGTCGGGCAGCGATCTTGAGCGCCGCTGCGATCGCGGCACCGCTGCTGATTCCTGCGATGATCCCCTCTTCCTGGGCGAGCTTTGGCGCCATTTCAAAAGATTCTTCATCGGTCACCTGAACGACATCATCAATTAAAGAAACATCCAGAATATCGGGAATGAAACCAGCGCCGATCCCCTGTATTTTATGCTTGCCAGGCGAACCACCGGAAAGGACCGGGCTGCCGGTTGGTTCGACTGCAATCGATTGAATCGCTTTTCCTTTTTCCTGTTTAAGGTATCGACTGACTCCGGTAATTGTGCCGCCGGTGCCGACACCGGAAATGAAGATGTCAACGTTGCCTTGCGTATCTTCCCAGATTTCTGGACCGGTTGTAAGAACATGGGCTTCGGGGTTAGCAGGGTTGCTGAATTGCTGGGGCATGAAAAATTCCGGGTTTTCTGCCAATTCTGCTGCTCGGTTGATTGCCCCCTTCATCCCTTCCGCGCCCGGCGTCAGCACTAAGTTTGCTCCAAACGCGCGGAGCATCATCCGGCGTTCCACAGACATTGAATCGGGCATGCAGAGTGTTAATTCGTAACCACGAGCTGCACAGACGAATGCCAACGCGATGCCGGTGTTCCCGCTGGTTGGCTCTACCACTTTCATACCGGGTTTCAGTTTTCCGCTTTTCTCGGCGTCCCAAATCATGTTGGCGCCAATTCGGCACTTCACACTATAGGCCGGGTTACGCCCTTCAATTTTCGCCAAAACAGTCGCGCCAAGCCCTTCTGCCATCTTATTGATTTTTACAAGTGGGGTTCTGCCAATGGTCAATGTGTTGTCTTCAAATACGGGCACGACTTTACTCCTTCATGTGTGCAATGTTTGTTCTGTGTAACCTTTGCCGTTCGCTTGATTTAGATTATTAAGACTTTTCGTCAGGTTGGCAATATCGATTTGGGAAAAATAGGCGTTAGGTAGTAGATGTTAGCCCAGATTATTTAATAATGATACTTCTGGTGAGATATTGGGGAATCGACTTTGGAGCGAGGTAGATGGCCCCTTTTCGCCCCGTTGGGGTCTTGGACAATTATGATTGTTGGGGTTCAGGTGAGTATTGACACGAATGGTATTAAGAAGGAGGGCAACCGACCAGACCAAATTGGAATGTCTTGTCGCAGAATTTCTTGAAGTGATGCAGGTAGAGCCAATGGCGTGGCAGGGGGATCAGAATTCGACGGCGGGTGGCCCAGCCACTTTAGTGACTGGGTGCCGAGAGGCACAAGATGGACGCGCCATGTGCGTCCAATTTCAATATTACTTTCAATGAAGAGGGAATTCGCATGGCGCGTACGTCTTGTTGCTACGCAACCCAACCGCCAGAGGCGGGCGGGCTACCCGGTCGGTGATCAGTTGCCGTGCGTGTGCTAATAGATTGTGAGAGAGGCAATGAAGATTCAAGCGGAACAGGCTCGCCATATAGCGATGATCGCTAAGACAATCTGCTTCTAATTCGCACTTTAATTCCTTGTTTCGCCGTGTAATAAAGAGAAAAGGGGCGATTTCTCCGCGGATGACATAGCATCGGTCAAACAATAACTGTCGTATCTTTGGATGGCTCAGACGCATCGCGTCTGGGTGACGCAGTCACAGGAAACCTTATCAGACACTCTGCCCGGGCAATAAACGCCCCCTCTTTTTTTACCGTTTCATGCTTTTTCTTCGTAGGAAATCACATTCTCGGATAGGGGGAGGGGAGGCTCAACCCAATGAGTCTTTCCTCCCCCCTATCTCACGCCATGTGCTTTCCTTTTACATGGGACGTTTCAATGATATTGAACGCACAAGACGCGAGCATCTTGTTGCCTGAGGACACCCAACCACTGAAGTGGTCGGGCCACCCTGTTGAGTTTTTACTGTAACAGATGAAACAATGGGTTTGAGGCGAAGCCTCGCTAGTATCTTATCATTGAAATGCTACGCAAAGATGACAAGATATTTTTACCGCGAAGTAGCAAGAAGTGAAGCACCGAGACACTGAGTTAAAACAAAAAGAAGAGAAAATATAGAAAAAAGAGTTTCACGCAATGGCGCGACGACGCAAAGAAAAGGAAAAAAGAACAGATACGATGACTGATAATTAATTCGCGAAAATTCACGTTGATACGCGGTTCGGCACCTTCAAAATAAAGCAAATCTGTTGACGCAGTCGCCTTCGGCTTGCCGTTAAACGAATTGTTGTCTCTTCTTTCGTGGTTCTTTAAGGTTTAACCTCTATTCATTAAATAAACAGCTTGAACGCAGGGTTAACTTGGACTGATGAAAATGCAGTTGACGCTCTTTTCAAGCTACCCGATAACGATTCAGTGATGGGTGACCAGGGTCAGATTGTTTTATGAAAGGTTTGAATACTCAGAGGAATTCCGCACAATTTTCTCAGGCACCCGAGGCATTGAGTGAAAGAGTTGAGAATCAAAATAAACGCTACTTAAAATAAATTCCTCGGGTTGCTGCGCAACACAGACAACCCTGAACGGGATTGTCTGTGCTACCCGATCCGCTGAATCGTTAGACCAGAACTAATATACATGATTTCGTATCAGCCTTTTGACTCTAACCTCGCCTATTTTTCCCAGTTCAATAGATTTTCATCAGCCCAGGGTTAACACCCCCGTCTCGCCTTTAATGGCGGAAGTGTCTTCTGCCGGTGAAGATCATTGTCATGCCATGTTCGTTGGCGGCTTGAATGACTTCTTCATCTTTGCGGGAGCCTCCCGGTTGAATCGCTGCGAGTATTCCGGCAGCGGCTGCCTGATCGATTCCGTCTCGGAATGGGAAGAACGCATCTGAGGCAACAACGCCTGCTTTACAGCGATCTTCTGACTTTTTTGCTGCAATTTCCGCAGAATCGAGCCGGCTCATCTGCCCGGCTCCCACGCCGGTAATCATGCCCTCTTTGGCGAAAACAATCGCATTCGATTTCACATGTTTGCAAACAAGCCACGCAAAATGCAGGTCGATCATTTCCTGATCAGATGGTTGCCTTTCGGTCACCACTTTCCAATCTTCTTCGGGATCAGCCAGAGAATCGCAATCTTGCACGAGTAAACCGCCGGAAACTCTGCGGTAATCGAGTCCTATTCGATCCTTACCACTTGGAATTGCACATTGCATCAAACGGACATTCTTTTTCCATTTGGGGACGGTTGTGAAAATTTTGAATGCTTCCTCATCAAACCCGGGAGCAATCACTGCTTCGATGAACCGGCCCGGCTCGCACATTTTCTCGGCTGTTTCTGCATCAACAATCCGGTTGACGCCGATAATTGATCCGAACGCAGAAACGGGATCGCCGGCGTACGCATTCACAAACGCAGTCGCCAGGTTTTCATGAATCGCACAACCACACGGGTTGTTATGCTTATTGATAGAAACGGCTGGAGCATCGAATTCCGAAACTAGATTAAAAGCGGCATCCAGATCGAGCAGGTTATTATAGGAAAGCTCTTTTCCATTAAGTTGTTTCGCCCTGGCAACTGTTGCAGGGGCTGCATGATCTTCCACATAAAAGGCAGCTTTTTGATGCGGGTTCTCGCCGTATCGCAGTGTAGCCTGCTTCTGATAAGATAACCTCAGCGATTCAGGCCATTCATTCTCTGGGATGGAAGAAGCTTGTTTACCGGATTCATTTTCCGCCTTGATTTTATTGAAATACTCGGAGATTGCAGTATCGTATTTTGCTGTTTTTGTGAACGCAGCCAATGCGAGATTTCGCCGGAAGATTTCGTCATAACTTCCCTCTTGCAATGCAGTTAGAACGGCATCGTACTGGTTGGGATCGGTGATGACGCCCACATATTTATGATTTTTAGAAGCAGAGCGGATCATGCTCGGACCGCCGATATCGATATTTTCGATCGC
>Ga0316208_1002212_pt1 | contig 16264 bp, 15 predicted proteins | sample 3monopyrite_MG_FD_204944 | JGI IMG/M metagenome (GOLD analysis project Ga0316208, IMG submission 204944) | Microbial mat bacterial communities from mineral coupon in-situ incubated in ocean water Damariscotta River, Maine, United States -... | ecosystem: Environmental > Aquatic > Marine >...
ATAGTAAATTTGGTCACCAGAAAAGCGTTTGGTTTTAGGGAGCATGAAACGCTTGAAATAGCGCTATTTCATACAATGGGGAAGCTTCCGGAGCCAAAATCAACCCACAGTTTTTTCTGAAGACCCTACCGGATAAAGTATCTCCTTCCTGAAGATTTGCTTCCACGTAAGTCTTTAACAGCAAATTACCTCCCGGTAATAACCCAGAGAGCCCCCCGAAATCGCGGTAGTGACACCACTACTGCGATTTCACCTCATTTTATCCACTACACAGCCCTTTGCTACTCAAGCAAAAGTCATTTTATTTTTTTAAAAACAGTGGATTACGAGAGCCGGCATTTAATTCACCCAGTTGTAGTCAGTGACCTCACTGCTTCACCCTATTTTTAAATTTTTTGAGGCCGACAAATACCACAAATCCCTGAAAAACCTGACACAATCACGAGTAATGGCAATTAAGCACTTAAACAAAACATGGAATTCGTTACGCACGCGCATCATTGTCAGCATGTTTATCATGTTATTGCCAGCGACGGTGCTTATCTTCAGCGCCTATCATTCAATACTCGCCGGTCAGGACTCGATGACGAATATCGTTAATACCCCATTATCCAAGCTAGTAGCAACTAAACACATTCAGGGAAAAATATTACGTACCGAATTGCCTTTTCACCTTTATTTAAACCGTGGCGAAACCGGTGACCGGGAATCATTCATTAAACTCAGCGTAGAGATTGATAGCTTATTTGATATCGTCTCAAAAACCGAACAACTGACTCCAGACGACATCGAGCTGCTGCAGTCATCAAAAGACCAATGGCTGCTCGCAAAAACTCTGGCGGAAACACTCTTAACAATTAACGACATTCCAGAAAATAATATACTCATCGACAGGGTCGCACATTTTGGCAAACACTTAGAACGCTCCGCCTCGTTTCTGGACGAAATTTCAGCGCTATCGCTAGAGGACATTCAGAATATTCGTGCCCAGGCACAAGTTAACGAGTGGAAAAGTATGGGTTTATTGATGCTGGTTTATGGTTTAGGCATACTGCTCGCGTTACTCGCCACATTATCACTGGCGCAATCCATTTTCGAACCGATCATGAAACTCAAGCAAAGCGTTTTAGATTTTAGTGCGGGCAATACAGGTAGCCGGGTAACATTAACATCCGACGACGAACTTGGTAGCCTGGGGCAGGCATTTAATTCGCTTGCCGCACATTTCGAGCAGGTACAACACGACCTCAATCGTTTATCAACCCATGACAGCCTAACCGGCCTAGCGGATCGCAGAAAACTAGACAAAGAAATTAAGCTCGAAATCGAACGCACAAAACGTTACAACCGCACTTTCTCGATATTACTCATCAACATCAACAATTTTTCGGAAGTAAATGAGACCCACGGACGACTTATTGGAGACTCGGTACTTTGCTCTGTTGCTAACACAATACGAAATACCATTAGACCAACCGACCTGGCCGCGCGATGTGGCGGTGATGAATTTGCCGTCATGTTATCAGAAACCAACCTACGTGGTGCCTATTATTCCAGCCAACGCCTGTTTGAGGCATTCGAAAACAACGCATTAAATATTGGCGACGGGAAAACACTGCCTATATCGGTAAGCATCGGTCATGCAAACTATCCCGACAATGCGGACTCAAGCACGGCGCTATTCGCGCTGGCAAAAAAAAACCGCAGCCACGATCGCTTTAATCAAAAACTAAAAATTCAGTTATTGTAGTTTTGTCACTATTCGCTCTCTCTGGCCTCAGCCCGTGACTTGCCACAATGCCAGCATTGTGAAAACTGCGGCTCAATAAGCTCATCACAATCTAAACACTTCCAGACGCCCATCTCCGCAGGCACAATATTATCTCGTGCTTCAAACACAGCGACTAATTCTTTGGCGCGATCATAATCGTCGTCATCCAGCACCCAGATAGAAGGCGTCGTGTCTGCGGGTATCTCACCAATCGCCCCAATTAATAAACCGCCTTTTATCAGGACTTCTATTTTATGATCCGAGATAAAATCATTTAGTAACTGCGCATCCAGCAGATCTCTCGCACTGTATATTTGCTTCACTTTATTCCTCCCGGCCTGTCGTTATAAAAGCAGAACACGAACCATTCACCACCTGATTATCCACGCAAATCATTCACATTTCGCTACCATACTCTGCTAGTATGGGCCATTACTGAGAAGAATGACAACACATGCCTGAATTACAAGAACACCATAAACACGAGCAAACCGAGTCGAATATTGTTTCCGAACCGCTCACCATTATCGAACTTGACGGTCGAAAAATAACCATACTTGGTACAGCTCACGTCTCGCGGGCCAGTGTAGACAAAGTGCAGGAGCTCATCGCGACTAATGAGTATGACGCAGTGGCAATTGAACTCTGCCCCAACCGTCATAAAGCCATCATTGATCCCGATGCCATGGCAAAAATGGATTTATTCAAAGTGGTAAAAAGCGGGCAGGCCAGCATGGTTGCTGCCAGCCTCGCACTTAGCGCTTATCAGCAACGTATGGCCGACCAGTTTGGCATTGAACCCGGCGCAGAAATGAAAATCGCCATCACCGATGCACGGGCAGCCAACTTACCCATTGCCTTAATTGACCGGGAAATCGGCATTACTCTGAAACGCGTTTACCGAAATATTCCCTGGTGGAAACGCTTTGGGCTTTTTTCCGGTCTGTTTGCCAGCATCATTACCCGTGAAGAAGTAACTGAAAAACAAATCGAACACCTCAAAGAAGGTGATGTACTGGAAAGCACATTCTCACAATTTGCCGAAGATGAAAAGCACCTGTTCAAACCCCTGATTCACGAACGTGATCAATTCATGTCCGCTTCACTGATAAAAGAACTTCGGGAAAACGATTACCAGCATATTCTTGCCATTGTAGGTGCCGGACACATGAACGGCATGGACAAATTATTAAAAAGCCGCACGATCGAACAACCGGGACAGTTAATTGACGAACTCAATACCATCCCCGAAGGTTCAAAATGGCTGAGTTATCTGCCTTGGGCGATTGTGGCACTGATATTAATTGGCTTTGCTATTGGCTTTAGCCGCAGCCCTGAACTGGGACTGGAACTGATTCTAGACTGGGTACTCATCAACGGCGGTTTTGCGGCGCTTGGTGCCGCCATCGCCATGGCGCATCCGCTAACGATCTTAACAGCATTTATCGCCGCACCATTAACCTCGTTAAATCCGATGATTGGTGCCGGCATGGTGACCGCAGCGGCAGAAATATATTTACGCAAACCGCAGGTGCGCGACTTTAGCCAACTTAAATCGGATGCCACCACCCTAAAAGGCTGGTGGAACAACCAAGTCACACGAGTGCTGATGATTTTTGTGCTTAGCTCTTTTGGTTCTGCCATTGGTACATACGTTGCCGGGTTTAGAATATTTGACCGGCTCAGTGGCTCTTAAGCTGAGCTAATATTCAAACTTAATTCCCAGCCTATAACTGCGTCCGCCAAGATCGACAACCGGGGCGTGGGTTTGTGCACGGGTAATTTTACCTTCAAACACCAGATAAGAATTAATCACCCCGTAATTCTGATAAATCCGCATCGCCGATTTTACATCCAGTGGATCAAGCAAAAACTGTAACCCGGCTTTAAGGTGCATCCCATTAACTGAGCCACGCGCATAGGTCTTACCCTCAATCAACTGGCGATAAAAAAAACGGCTATAGCCGCCACCGGCATACGGCACAATCCACTGCTTTTGAGAAAACTGCGCCCGCAGTACGGCGTAAAACTCCAACGGTAAAATATCATACGACACCTTACCCGATGGCAGCTGACTAAGCGGCAAAATACCAGAACCGCTGTCACGCCCGAAACTCACACTACTGCCAATATCCAGCACCGAAAAAACGCGGTAGGCAAAAGAAATTCCGGCCTCAGGCAAATTATTACTGCCGTAATAATTTGCCCAGTTTGTGTCATCGGGAAAATAAAGACCAGCCGCTATATCCAACGTATAAGCGGGCACCTGACGACGGGTTTCAGCCTGAAGCGACGCAGCAAAAGCACTAAACAATAAAATTCCAAAGGCTAAAAATCTCAACATGCACCCGAGCCTTTTACTCGCCAACGCCAAACCCATTTGACCATCAAAACCAACAGCAACAAATAGAAAAAAAACAAAACCCAAAATAAAACCAGGTGATAGGCAATTGCCTCGGCCAATAAAATAAGTGGGTAAAGTAAAACACGCGCTACCGGCTTCAATATTTCATACTGATTAATCAATGCCGCAGCAAACGGTCCGTAACGATAATACCAGCGAACAAAACTCCGCCCAAGCTCGTTTGTTTGCAGATAGGCATCTCGAAAATCACGCAGGATTTGCACCCGACCGTGGGAATAAAACCCAAACGCTGCGGTTGCAACAAAACAACCTTCATCTGGTAAAAAAGGGTAAGGCACCACGGCCTCAGGCATCGCAACAGCCGAAGCTGAAACCTCGCTGATAACATCTTTGTCTGCACGGGCATAAACCGTATCCGCATTAACAAAAAGGCCTTCGATTATCGAACCATTATTTTCAATAGAAGCAACGGCCTGAAAATAATATTTATACTGATTTGTTGCGGTGAGCCAAACCGTGTAATTTACACCATCAGTTAATCCAGTCAGCGTATAAGCATTAACGCCGCCCACGTCTAACCCAGTTTCAGCGACATTATTGGCGCGGTAATAAAGCGTATAACTTGTTGCATTACTCACCTTGTTCCACGTAACTGCTAACTTACCTGAGCTAACCGGCAACACACTGACCAAAACCGGTGCCGTTATATTCGCGGACTCAGCGCCAAGTCCTTCAATAGTAAGCTCGGCATCACCGACAAGGGCAGTTTCATTCTTCAGCCTGCTTCGATCTGCATCGTAGCCGAAATCACTTAAACTTTCCTGAGCATAATATATTTTATAACCATCAATACGATAGTCATTATTTTTTTGCCAGCTAACTTTTACGCTGTCATCAAGCACACCTGAAACCACAGTGACACCTGATAACGGAAAAGCATACTCATCCGCCTGCGCTCCACCGTAAGCCCCCATATCAATCACAACGCCGGGACCGTCTTTACCCGCACCCTTACAGACCGAGCTATCCAGCAAATGAAAATCGTTATTATCAATGTTGACAAAACCCAGGTCCGCTTCAACTTCGCTAAAAGCTAAAGTAGAATAACCCGGCACGACTTGATCAAAACAATTAGCGGACACCGAGTCATAAATTACGTTTATAAACAGAACATCTATATTTGTTAAATTAGAAAACGTATTATTTTTGATAATTACATTCTTTTGCTCTAATACTTCAACCGCGACCCTGAGATTATCAAAGGTATTGTTCTCAATTGTTGCGTTGGAATCAAAGTCCATTTCGATTGCGGTATTGTCGGCACCGGGCAGAAAAAGTGTATTTTGTATCGTCACATTGCTAAGCACAATGCGCACACCAACTTCGCTGTCCGCTAACGTGAAATTTTGAATAACAACATCTGCACCGTCGATCACCTCAAAAATAGGTTGCTGCCCGTCACCCTTTAAAATCACATGCGAGGTAGAAATGCCTCTCAAGTTAATTGATTTGTTAACAAGTAAATTTAATGTATAAGTCCCGACATCAAAAACCAGCGTGCTATTTTCTGGGGCTTTATCAAACAACAGTTGAACATCATCACTGACGGTGACTAAAATTTCATTAGGCTGCAGATCGCGCTGCTGTACAGAAAAGGCGAGCGGCATTTGAAAAAATAAAATCAGATAAACAATAAGCAACGCGAATTTGATTTTCATTATTGATAATACATCTTCAGTTTATTCAGCTCGTTGGCATGCCAGACACTTTTATCAAAGCTGCTGTCGTTTAAATCAACGACATTAAGTGACGCGAGCTTCTCAAAAAAACCCGGCCGCGGGAGTGAGTTTCCGCCTTTTTGAACAACAAGTGCGGATAAAACTGGTCTGTCATTCGCCACATCTTCTGCCATTAGTATTTCAAGCAGTGCGGTCACAGTTGCAATCACCGGCGCCTGCGTCACACCCAAATTTGCGGCCAGATCTCTATAAGAAATACACTGGGAAGTTAACGCGCGTTGCTCCAAAAATTTGCGCATTCGCGTTTTTTTCATAAGCGATTTTCTCATAGATAAGTTCGCGTTTTTCAGTTTATCTAACAAAGGGTGCGTCGAAGCACAATATAAACTCGGCCAAATTTATGAACAGGGTCTCATCGTTAAACCGGGTCTTGATCTCGCCCACAGCTGGTATTTAACCGCCGCTGAAATAGGGCTTAACCATTTGAAGCCACCCAGGAAACGCCGAATTAATAAGCGGCGCTTAGTGCGTAACCTTTATTACGTAACAGATTGAGCACGCCTGATTTTCCCGGCAGATGCAAAGCACCAATCGCAATAAATGCATTACCTGTCTCGATCAACGGTATCATGCGCTCAGTCATGCGTTTATTTCTGTCAAAAAGTAAACGTTGATTAAATTCGTCGGCAATGTCTTTGTCCAATAGCGCCACATATCGATCATTAAGATCCATAATTTGCTGCAGGTCATGGGTTAAATAAATTTCCATGGTTTCATCCAGTATCTTATTCAGGTCTTCACCACTTTCCAGCGTGCTTTCCAAGAGAGAGACCTGGGTTTCAATTTTCATGTCATCAAATACAGCCAGCTGCTCTTGCATTGATTCAAGGCCCACAATTTTCTTACCGCTTTTCAGTGACAATTCGTACAGCATCACATCCAAAAACATGCCCGTTTTTTGCTCCGGCATATTTAACACAGTGAAAACCGCCCAGGGTTTCATCATGTCCACCAGATCTTCTGGCATATCTTTTTTCGCCATTGCCGCAACTGACTGGCGATAGGTTTGTGCACTAGTGACCGACTTTAACGTACGACCATCACTAAAATACATGCCCCGCAACATCATCTTGGAGGTTTTTTCATCCAAAATCACTTCCATTACAAAGGTATTTGCTGCGTTCAGCGCCGCGTTTATTTCATCCGATAAATCAGTGACACGTTTATCTTCCGAATGAATAGTACCAAAAACATAACTGGCACTGACGCCGGGTTTTTCAACTTTCCACAAAATGCCCTTATCAGATTGATATTGAGAGCCCGTGAGATGACTTGTCTCTTTACCGTACTGACCACCCTGACTACCATCTTGAATCGCGCCACTGCTCGCGCAGCCCGCAAAAACCAGAGCAAACGGAAAAACAAAAGTTAAGATTAGAATACGGAGATTAAGGCTTTTCAAAATACACACCTGTTAGCTGAATTTCCATAATGGTAACAATTCAGGCTGGTGATGTAGAGGAGTAATGCAGAGGAGTAATGTAGAGAAGTAATAAAGTGTTGAGTCTAACGATCGGGTATTAAGGGTAATCAGGAAATGATTTGAATAAAATCTAATGAAATCCTAATTTTTTACTGACTATCACGAACCAGGCGAACATAACCTCCCCTGTATTTATCATAATCACCCACGTAACCATTGAGAAAATTTACGCCCCAGGCACTGGCGCTATTGCCTGCGTATGGCGACGATGACCAATAGGGGTTACTCTGCGTATTGGGGAATAAGGTTTCATTGATAGCCGGACTAAAACAGGCGTCTTCAAGCAGTGATTCTAACTCGTTTTTATTCGGCAAACGCCAGTCACTATAACCGTAATCCGTATTCTCATTTGCGGCGGCCAGGGCGGCTTGCCAGGTCAGTATGAGTGCTGCCGCCTCGGTGGCGCAATTAGGGCCTGTTAAACCCAATGTGCATTTTTGCCACATAAGCCCGACTTTGTTGTCCGATACGGTGTCATCATGGTCGGTATAAAGACTATCAGGTCTGGTAATTAAAATATCGGCATTCCGATTAGTCACGCATTCCGCAGTCACAAAAGCACTATGCAACAAAGCACCGAATAAAATAACTGTTGAAACCACAAGCTTCATAAACAACCCCCAAATGACTAGCAAGTCACTATCAAACTAAAAACATTTTCACTTTTGTCATAAAACTGCCAAAAAAAGACTACTGACCAGTGCGAACTAGTCGGATATATCTGCTGTCATTTTTATTGTTAAGGCCGGCGTAACCATCGTAGAAACTGACGAACCAGGCAAAAAATTTACCACCAGCATAAGGCGAAGACGACCAGTAATAACTTGACTGAGTATTCGGAAAATACGCAGCGTCGATGGATGGGCCTACTTTACTATTATTAACGATACTGGTTAATTCATGTTTGCTGGGTAAGCGCCAGTCGGTTGCACCGCAAAGCCCCGCACCGCTATTTCCGGCATTGATATCACTAACATATTTTTCGGTATCGCAACGAGTGGTATCTAAACAGGCGTCGCTGCCGTCAGTATTTATGCCGTCAGTTGCGCCGGCATAACCGCCAGTATTTATGCCGGTCGACTTATACCAGGTATAAGTATAACTGCTCTTTTGTCGATTACTGCTCGTTTTCACTTCCCAGATTAACCCCGTGACATTATCTTTTACACAAGCCCAGGGGTTAGCCGCATAAGTTTGCGTCTGGTCTGACAGTGCTTCCCCATCTGCATCAAGTTTGGTAAAACTAAAACCGGCATAACCGTCACTGCTATCATTATTTGTGTCATCCCGCCCGTAAAGTGCATCTTGTCCGACAGGAACTATATCGCCATCGTTATCTTGGCCATCTTCATCCCTGGTCACTATAACCGGCTGCACCGTACAATCCAGGCCGATATCATGTGAGCCCGAACCTGTGACGCTGTAAATGCCGGTATCGTTATAGGCATAATCTCCGCAGCCGGTAATGCCGGTATCATTGAGTGACCTCCCAAATGTCCCGGTATAAATACCAGAAGAAGTAACCGCATTGCCCGTGCGCTTACCGGTTGCAGCAACTGGCGTCACTTCAAAAATAATTTGAGCAGGCACATCGGCTGAAACCAGGGTATAATCTATAGAGGTTGCATCATCAATGACAACACCATCACGTAACCAGCGAAAAGTGCTTACCCCTTCAACATCGCCTTCTACATCGGCATAATCATAACTACCCGTGAGAACATCGTCAACGACAGCACTGTCGCCCGTAATATTGACGCCGCTGACTGTGGGACTGGTATTAAATTGCGCCTCTATAACACTTTCACTACATGCAACAAGTGAAAAAATCATTAAAACCGGAATAAAACCAGAACAGACAAGCCTGTCAGATACCGCGTCGCGCATTTAAATCTTCACCTTTTTAATTCACTGATCTAAAACCTGGCCTGGGGCCTGATCTGGAACCTGATCCGGGCACAGATCTTAAGCAAGCCCTGTCTATATAATAGTTTGGGGCATCAGCAGGGTCAAACACGATTGAGCACCGAAAAAAGTAGTGCGGCAAGGGGAGAAGGGTAACAGAAGGTTCCATCAAAATTGGGGCGTCATCGCTAACCACCCCATTTTAAAAAAGGCAAATTATCGCAGGCCGAGAATTTCTCTTTCCATTTGCTCTGGGCTGGTATGGCGAACATCCTTCCCTTTCACTAAATACATCACGTATTCACAAATGTTAGTCGCTCTATCGCCGATTCTTTCCAGCGCACGTACCGACCAGAGTAAATCCAGCACATGGGGAATGGAACGTGGGTCTTCCATCATATAGGTCATTAACTGACGCATGATACCTTCATATTCCTTGTCGACTTTACGATCTTCATGCCACACTTTTAATGCCGCTTCGGCATCCATACGGGCAAACGCATCAAGCGCATCATGCACCATAATACGCACATGATTACCCATGTGACCAATGGCTGACAAAGATGAACGAATGTTATCGGACATCTGCAATGCCAGTGACATTTTGCTGATACGCTCAGCTTCATCACCTATGCGCTCAAGGTCGGTAATGGTTTTAATCACCGTCATAATTAACCGAAGATCACCGGCGGCAGGCTGACGGCGCGCTAGTATCTGCACGCATTCTTCGTCAATTTCGACTTCTAGGCTATTCACTTTGTAGTCCGTCGCAATCACGGAATCGGCCAGATCCCGGTTACTTTCTTCCAGGGCGATAATCGAATTACTTAACTGCTGCTCAACCAGACCACCCATAGCCATTACTTTGCTGCGAATGTCTTCGAGCTCTTCGTTATATTGACGCGAAATGTGGTGACCGATGCCTTCAATGTCCATAAAATTCCTTCAAGCTTTTGTTTTTATCAGTTTCGATTAACCGTATCGACCCGTAATATAATCTTCTGTTTTCTTTTTCGCGGGATTGGTAAAGATGGTATTTGTTTCATCAAATTCAATTAAATCGCCCATGTACAAAAATGCTGTGTAATCCGATACACGTGCCGCCTGCTGCATGTTATGCGTGACGATTAAGATTGTATAGGTATCTTTAAGTTCATAAATGAGTTCTTCAATCTTAAGCGTTGAAAGTGGATCAAGCGCCGATGCCGGCTCATCAAGCAACAGAACTTCAGGCTCAATGGCAATCGCACGGGCAATCACTAAACGCTGCTGCTGACCACCGGATAGACCCATCGCACTTTGGTTTAAACGATCTTTGACTTCATCCCATAAGGCGGCACCTTTAAGCGCTTTTTCAACCGCTTCGTCTAAGCGACGTCGATTATTCACACCTTGAATCCGAAGACCGTAAGCAACATTTTCGTAAATGGATTTTGGAAACGGGTTTGGCTTTTGAAATACCATACCAACACGGCGACGTAAGTCAGCAACATTAACTTTCGGATTGTAAATATTATTATTATCGATGGCAATGCTGCCTTCGATGCGTACATTATCGACCAGATCATTCATGCGATTAAAACAGCGCAACAAAGTTGATTTACCACAACCCGATGGCCCGATAAAAGCCGATACCTTGTGTTTTGGTATATCCAGATTGATACCGTGTAAGGCTTCATTTTCTGAATAATATAATCGTAAATCACGAACCTCAATACAAACGTCTTCGGATTTTGGTAAATTACTCTCGAACGCCTGCGGACTGTTACTTGTGTTCTCACTCATACTAATGATCCAAACCTTTGTATTTTTCTCTTAACCGGTTTCGTATTGCGATGGCCGCTAAATTTAAAACAATAATGACACACACCAGTAAAAATGCGGTTGAATAAACCAGTGGTCGTGCGGCTTCAACGTTCGGGCTCTGGAATCCAACATCAAATATATGAAAACCCAGGTGCATAAATTTTCTGTCCAGGTGTAAATAAGGAAAATCACCATCCAGCGGTAACGACGGCGCCAGCTTCACAACACCCACTAACATCAGCGGCGCAACTTCACCCGCTGCACGGGCAACGGCGAGAATCAAACCGGTCATCATTGCCGGGCTGGCCATGGGTAAAACGGTTTTCCATAAAGTTTCCCACTTGGTCGCACCCAATGCCAGACTGCCCTGTCGAATGCTGATCGGCACACGTGACAAACCTTCTTCTGTTGCGACAATAACAACGGGCACCGTTAAAAGCGCCAATGTGAGAGACGCCCACATGATTCCTGGCGTGCCGAAAGTTGGGGCGGGTAATGACTCTGGATAAAACAGCTGGTCAATATTGCCACCCAGGAAATAAACAAAAAATCCTAAACCAAATACACCATAAACAATAGACGGCACACCGGCGAGATTATTCACGGCAATTCGAATGGTACGAGTGACAACACCCTGCTTTGCATATTCACGCAAGTAAACCGCTGCCATAATGCCAAAAGGCGTAACGATAACCGACATGATCAAAACCATCATTACGGTGCCAAAAATAGCCGGGTATATGCCGCCCTCGGTATTTGCTTCCCGTGGGTCGTCTGTCATGAAAAGCCAGATACTTTTCACATAAAAAAACATCTTTTGTGGAATGCTCATGGCGTTGGGTTTAAACGCACGAACCACATGACCGACGGGCACCTCAACAACAGTACCATTGGCAATTTTCACCTGAACGCTGTCACGCTTAATTTCGCGATACAAATTGGCGAGATTATTTTGATGTGACTTATACTGGCTATCGAGCAGGGCTTTTTCATTTTCAAGATTCTGCCGTGCGGCCGCATCAAATGCATTCGCCAATTCCAGCTTTCTCTGCTTTAAACGTAAACGCTCCATGTCGTAGTTGATGCTGCCGATTTCCGTTTTTTCAATCGCGGTAATTTCTTCCTGCAACTGAGTCGCACGTGCCAGACGCTCGTTAAACGCCAACCATAATGCAGCCGAAGTTGCACCGGGCGCTACGACATATTCGGCCTTTTCTTTTATGCTTTCGATAACACCGTAAAGATTGCCCCATTCCAGGCGTTCAAAAACAACAATGTCTTCTGGGAAGGTTTCGGCAACAATATTGTTTTCAATCACCCATCGAAAATCAGGCCCGGCAACATCTCTGTTACCCGTTTTTACCAGGTAACGGGTAATAATATGCTGGTCTGTTTCTATAACAATGCCTGCATCGTTAAGACGTTCTTTGGAAACCTGCTCACTGTCAAAAATTTCACCGGCGATTATTTCCGTATTACCTTGTGCGTTTTTTACATCCATTTGATGGATGTCGCCCGGCCAATACATGCTCAGTCCACGCACGGCGATTAGGCCAATGAGGCCCACAACCATGATCAAACTTATACTTACTGTGGCACCGGATAACCATATCCACGGCGCGCCACTTTTAATCCAGTTTTTCACGTAAACTTACCTTACAAAGAGCTGTATTTGGATCGTAGATGTTGTCTGACAACTTCTGCCATCGTATTAAATAGAAACGTAAACAGGAACAATATGAGTGCAGCGAGAAACAATACCCGGTAGTGGGTACTGCCCACTTCGGACTCTGGCATCTCTACCGCAATATTGGCGGAGAATGTTCTCATTCCTTCAAAGAAACTAAAATCAAGCACTGGTGTATTACCCGTTGCCATCAATACAATCATGGTTTCACCAACGGCCCGGCCAAAGCCGATCATCACTGCGGAAAATATACCGGGACTTGCGGTCAAAATGACAACCTTAGTTAAGGTTTGCCACGGTGTTGCACCCAACGCTAGTGAGCCGGTGGTTAAATGTTTTGGTACGCTAAAAATCGCATCTTCTGCAATCGAAAAAATGGTCGGGATAATGGCAAAACCCATCGCAAAACCAACAACCATTGCATTACGCTGATCATAACCGATGCCCATTTCATCGTTTAACCAGGTCGGCAGATTGCCACCAAAAAAGGCAGCTTCAATCGCAGGGCTGACTGCAATTGCCGTCCAGGTAAAAAGAATGATGACGGGCAGCAGTAAAACCGGTTGCCAGCCATCAGGCACCCAGCCCACCAGTGAATGTGGCAGTTTATGCCAGATATAGGCAAACAATAAAATCATCAACGGCAATAGAATCACCACTGAAAAAACACCGGGCATGTTCAGTTCAAGAAACGGCGCAAACCACAATCCGGCGAGAAAGCCCAAAATAACCGTTGGCAGGGCTTCCATAATTTCAATGGTGGGTTTTACAGTTTGACGTAATTTGGGTGACATAAAATAGGCGGTGTATATCGCACCTAAAATAGCCAGTGGCATGGCAACCAGCATGGCATAAAACGCGGCTTTTAGCGTACCGAATGAAAGCGGAACCAAGCTGAATTTTGGTTCGAATTCGTTACTGGCTGAAGATGACTGCCAGGTATATTCCGGCTCGCTGTATCCCTCGTACCAGACTTTATCCCAGAGGGAATAAACCGAAATTTCAGGATATTCATTGGTGATATGCCAGAAATGAAGTTTACCGTCTTCGGATTCAGCAAGTAAGTAGTTCGCACGCGGTGAAATCGCTAAGTGCGTCAATTTTCCCGCTTCGATATTCTGCGCCAGCAAAGTAGAATGTGCTGTCAGGTGATGAACACCCAGTTCACCCTTTTCATTGCTGCTGATAAAACCCTTACGGAAATATTCGGAGGCGATGTTTGACACCGCTGAAGCGCCCAAATCAAAATCTCGCACAAACGCCAAGGAGTAATTATTGCTCTCATCTCTCACCGGAAACCACTGTGCAACACGACCATTTTCATAACCGATTAAAAGCGAAAAACTGCCTGCAGCAAATTTAATGTCAGTGATTTTTGATCCGGTTTCGATAAGACTTTTGCTTTCATACAACTGCACATCGTCTTTGTCGCTAATATCATAAAAATAGACTGAACCCAGGTCATCAAAAATAAACAGCATACGCTGGGTTGAATCAAGCAGCACTTTTTTTGGCGTATAATTAATGCCTTCAACTTCGTAGTCTGACTGCTCAAACGAAATTTCATCATCAAACATCGACTCTTCGTACTCAAACACCGAGAGTCGCAATCGGTTCGTATCGCTAATTGAAACTAGCGTGAGACTTTCTTCACCATTTTGTAAGGCGAGATGTTTTATCGACTCGCCGCGAGCAAATACATCTACTGGATCTTCTCCTAATATATATTCGAATTTTGGGGTGACTATTTTGCCACTTTCAGCATATTTTATATCGAAGCCGACTTTCACTACCACCGCTGAACCGTTTTCCAGGCCATATGCAACGACGCCACTGCTTGATTCTGCCGTGGTAAAGCTACTCACTGGCGAATCAACCAGTGCTTTTTCAGAAATCACTTCGCCAGTCTCGGTATAAAATGAAATTGCCTTACCCGTACTGGTAAAACGAACACCGATTTTACCCTGTTCGTCAATTATGTAATGGCTGGTAATCTCATTATTAGCAGCGGCTACAGATGCAGTTGCAGATGATGCGGGTAAAGCATAACTCTGAATTTTCTTTATCTCGGCCCCTTCAAATAAGGGCAAAACCACCATAAGCAGGTAGAAAAAGATTAAGGTGATAGCAACAATAACGCTCATTCCACCCAGGGAAACAACCCAGGCAGCGAGTTTGTCATTAAACATACGCCATTTCTGACGTTTCGAGGTCTTAGCGAATAAATCGCTTTTTGCAGTAGTTGTAGTCATAGCTCGCGAATAATATTACAGAATTGTGACAGTTTTGTTACAGCGTAATTTTTGATCACGCCCTCATCTTCATTTAAAAACTTAACACTTTGATCGTTATGATGATTTCATCATCATCCTCATGCCATTAATCATGCTGTTGACCCGGCGTTTGACTTCATCTCTGCTCTCACGAAAGGCCAGTGTTATTTCCTCTTCTGTACCACTGACTTTGGCCGGATCTGCCACAGGCCAGTGTTTTCTTCTCACATGAGACGGTACAACGGGGCAATTTTTTTCGGCATGGTCACACACGCTTACCAGCAAATCCGCCCATCGCAGCATTTCTTCGCTAGCAACCGATGAGGCCTGAGCGGATATATCAACCCCGTCTTCCGCCATAATGGCAATCGCCCTCGGATTTTTGCCGTGCACTTCAATACCGGCGGATTTTGCGTCAATCCAGTCCTTACCCAGTGAATTGGCGTAACCTTCCGCCATTTGCGAGCGACAGGCATTAGCGGTGCACAAAAATAAAACGCGGGCTTTTCGTTTGTACATCAATAATCCCGGCTTTATTTCAGCTCGGTATTTGAGTCTTCATCGACATGGGGCGAGTATTTGCTGGTCACGATACGTAAAATAACCAGCACGGTAATCACTACCAGGCTCAATACGACTTCCATCGAAGTATACTCGCGATACCAGAGGCCAATCAGCTCACCGATTAAAACGACCAGTGCAGCATCAAGAATAAAAGTGACCTTCACCCGGCCCAGATGCATATAGGAATAAAGCGTGCGCAAAAGTTCAAGCAAGGCCAGCATCGTAATAATTTTCATAATGCTATGATGTGCGACGGTTTCCCAGCCATCGCTGAAAACATGTGACAGATTAACCAGTAAGGCGATAATGCCGGTAAATATCCAGACGGTGACTGCTATCATTAAACTGGCTGTGAGCAGTTTCACAACAAAAGGATAATAGGCACCCGATAGCGCCTTATCCATCAATGTGCGTGTTTGTTTACCCTGGTCTTCCATTGAGTTTACTCTTCTTTAAGTTAAATTAGTGATATTCGGGCCATTATCCTGTCATAGGATTGTCAAATAGCAATTTGTAGCTTTATTCGTGGTTATTTACCACACAAAATCCTTCTTGCTGAAAATAATATTCAGTGAATTCATTTAAGTGTAGTTTGTGAGTTGAATTATCAA
>Ga0316208_1002213_pt1 | contig 16264 bp, 12 predicted proteins | sample 3monopyrite_MG_FD_204944 | JGI IMG/M metagenome (GOLD analysis project Ga0316208, IMG submission 204944) | Microbial mat bacterial communities from mineral coupon in-situ incubated in ocean water Damariscotta River, Maine, United States -... | ecosystem: Environmental > Aquatic > Marine >...
TTATCAAGAGGATGGCTTTTAATGAGAAGCGTGTCGGTTTTTTTTGCCTTTTTTGCAAAGGAGGCAATAACTTCACCAAGGAAATCAGGCACCCCGTCATATGGAGAGTGCTCACGGATCTGAAAATCGCTTGTGAGCTGTAAAGGTATGAAAAAAAATCGCGCCTTTGTAGTTTCATACAGTTTTATGAGGGCTTCATTTTCAGTGCGATAGCGCCGCTTTCGCCAAAAGCGGGCAAGCCACCCCTTAAGCTCGGCGTATACTTTTTCGGGTCTGTGGGTGACATAATTCGGGAACCACCAAAAATTATTCAGGTTAGCAGCATGAAACTGCAGGTCCATCTTAACGCGGGGAGGCATAGCGTTAGGTAAGGAGGGCTGGACGGATTTTTTCTGTGTTAGCTCCGTCTGCGTAAGGTCTGTAAGGGTCACAGCGCGTTTTCTTATATCCGCCGCCCTGCGTGGTAGGGGGGACCCGTCATTCGTACCGCCAAATTCACATGTTATCCATCCGGGTCTTATGTATCCTTCTTCGAAAACGATAATTTCAATGCCCTTTTCTGCTGCAGCATCACGGGCAATTTTGTGAATGGGCCTACAGTCACCAAAAAGAATCATGGTGGTTACATGGTGCTCTTTGATTAAAGTATGGTATGTTTCTTTCAGCGCAGAATGGTTTCCGCGAAAATTAGTCTGGTTGACTTTTTTGTCTATTCCGCGAGCAAACCAAACATCCCCCGCACAAAAATTTACTCGGTGAACAAAGGCCCCGCCTGCCACAAGTTTATTAGCAAGAATGCGAAAGAAGGGCGATGCTAACCCTTGCAGAAACAGGAAGGACGGCGGTGTGGAGCCGTGTGTTCTGGTCATGTTTTCTTCCTGTTAAAGGCTAAAACTGGTGCACTTATAGCGGGTCTTTAAAATCAGACTTAATGATCCTAGTAACAAATGTAAAAAAGTCGTTCAATTCTTTTGTATGCTATGGTGCCAATGCCTGTTAATCTTCAGTTCATGCAAAACCGTTATTTGTTAATATAGCAGTTTTGTCAAAGGGTTACAGCCTAACTATTGGCGTTCGGAAGTTGACGGCACCAGTGTGCGGTACTACAAGATAAATATAGGAGCTGAATACAGGCAAGGCTTGTAAGGCACGAGAATAACCGTAATTGATATAAATTTGACAGATTTGTTGAGATAAGGTTACAGCTATGATAGCGTGCCGCAAATTTTTTGAGTTCGCCATGCTTAATTGCAAGGATGACGGAAAAATATATATTTATCAGTATGTTACTACTTTGAATATATAATACCAAGGTGGGGGAGTATATATGGGTAATTCAGTAAGCAAGGGTGCAGCATCAGAGAATGTTCTTGAACTCCCGAGCAGTCTGAAGGCCGACCTCGGTCAAACACTGGAAAACATTGGCGCAAGTTTTTTAAAGCAGGGTCAAGCCCTGGAGCGCCTATCTCAAACGTATGATGAAGATGCTTTTCGTGAAGCAATCATGCTTGCGCTCAAGACAACGGGCCATATGATTGTTATTGGTATGGGTAAATCTGGTCATGTGGCGCGGAAAATTTCAGCGACACTAGCATCAACAGGAACACCGTCTTTCTTCCTTCACCCTGCGGAAGCATCCCATGGCGATCTCGGTATGGTAACACCCGGTGATACGCTTCTCCTTATTTCTTATTCAGGTGAAACACAGGAACTCGTTCAGCTTCTGCCATCCTTGAAAGCCTTTGGTAACACGGTTATTGCCATAACGGGTGCGAAGGCTTCCACGCTTGGCCGAGCGGCTGACATTGTTCTTGAGATCCCTGTTGCTGATGAAGTTTGTCCTAATAATTTAGTGCCGACGACCTCTATTGTTTTGACGATGGCGATTGGCGATGCTCTTGCGATTTCCTTAATGAGCTTGCGAGATTTCCATGCAAAAGATTTTGCCCGGTATCATCCGGGAGGGTCTCTTGGCCGCCGGTTGCTTACCCGCGTTGAGGATGTCATGCATGTGAACCATGTACCTGTGGTTTCTCCTGATATGGTTCTTCTTGAGCTTGCCGCAGAAATGGCTGGGGCAGCGGCAGGGGTTGCTGTGGTTGTTGATACTATTGGGAAGCCTATTGGTGTTGTAACAAAAGGCCAACTTGGTGTGGCCCTTCGGGTTACGCGCCGCGTGCGGGAAGTGTCAGCACAGCAATGTATGAGCAAGGATTATTCTGTTATTTGCCGTGATGTCATTGTTGATGAAGCGGAAACTATGATGCGCACAGACGAAGTTAAATTTCTCGTTGCTGTGGAAACTGATGGCCGCTATGCAGGCATCTATAAACATGATGATGCTTAGCTGACTGTTCGAAAGGCCGGGTCGGATGGCCAGCTCGGATGGCCGGACTCCTGAAGGTGTACCAAGATGCGAGCGAGATCGGCATTTTCAATCCAGCGTGATGTGATTTTCGCAATATTTTTGCGGGAAATGAACGCACGTTTTAAAACCTATACCTTTGGTAATGTCTGGATACTTCTGGAACCTGTCGTGATGATTACAGTTTTTGTCACGTTGTTTGGTTTGCGGGGCGCGGGACATTTTGGCTATAGTGAACCAGCGGTATTTGTCCTTGCAGGGTATTTACCTTTCAGGATGCTGTGGCAGGCGACCATGCGGCGTAATATGTCAGCGCTTACGGGTGCGAGCGGGATACTTGCTTTCAGACAAGTTCGCCTTTTTGATATTTTCCTTGCCCGCTCTTTGGTAGAAGGGGGCGTTTTTATTGTTTCAGGCACAGTGCTTGTGCTGGGTCTTATGTGGCTTGGGTTTTCACCTATCCCGAGGGATCCGCTTCTGACCCTGTTTTATGCAGTTCAGCTTTGGTTGTTTGGTACCATGTTTGGTATTCTCGCGTGCGTTGTGGCCCAGATTGCTCAGGAAGTGGAACAGATTATCAATATTCTGACCATGCCGCTGTTGTTTTTATCAGCGGTTTTGTTTCCGGTTTCTATCATTCCCTATAGTCATCAGTGGATATTTGATCTGAACCCCCTTGTGCATGCGAATGAACTCATTCGTGAAGCCTGGCTCCCGGCTTATACCAGCCCGGTGGCTGACCAACGATATTTGACGGCGTGGATATTAATCACGTCTGCGTTTGCTGTAGCTGGTTATCGTTTGCGGTGGCAAAGGATGGTAGCAACGTGATTACCCTCAATAGTGTCTCTAAATACTACCCCACTCGGTTTGGGCCACGGTATGTTCTAAAGAATTTGAATTTTACCTTACCTGATGACCGTGATATTGCGCTAGTGGGGGCAAACGGGGCAGGTAAGTCTACGCTTCTCAGAATGCTGGGTGGCATTGATTTCCCGTCATTTGGGCGGATAGCGTCTGATCGTTTTATCAGTTGGCCGCTTGCTCTGGCGAGTGGGTTTCAGGGTAAAATGACAGGCCGTGAAAATGTACGGTTTGTATGCCGCATCCATGGTGTACGGGAAACAGCTGACATTGAAGAATATGTGAAAGACTTTTCTGAACTTGGCCGTAACTTTGAATTGCCAGTGGGGAGCTATTCCTCAGGGATGCGGGCAAAATACTCCTTTGCTGTTTCTATGGGCTTTGATTTTGACACGTATCTCATTGATGAAATTACTGCAGTGGGCGACGCGGCCTTCAGGAAAAAATGCAAACAAGCCTTGGAAGAAAAGAGAAGTTCTTCAAACGTCATCATGGTAAGCCACGATGAAAGCACCTTGAAAGCACAGTGCAATGCCGCAATTTTACTTGCATATGGTAGAGCAGAATTCTACGAAAGTGTGGAACGTGCCCTCTATCGATACAGAAATTTATAATTGAAAGCCCATGTGTAGCTGATGGATAAGATTTTATCAAAACTAAGAAAAGCTGTTGCGGACCGTGGAAACAAAGGGCCTTTCATTCAAGATGTTCGGACTGCCACGCTCAGCTTTCAAAGCTACAAGTGGGTGCTGATCGCTGTATTGATTGCGACGCTTTATTATGTTTTCATTGCAAGTGACAGGTATGTCACGGTTGCTCATGTTTATGTAAAATCAACCGACCAGTCCAGCGCGATGCCTCAGTTGCAGTTGCTCTCCGGGGCCAAAGGTGAAACACAGGACGCAATTTTGCTAACAGTTTATACCCAGTCGCGGGATATGATGCAGCGTGTAGAAGACGCTGTTCAGTTTAGTGAGCATTTTTCAAATGGGGGCGGGGACTTTCTGTCCAGGCTTTCGAGCGGGGCCTCTGAAGAGCAAAGGCTGCATTATTTTAAAAACAGGCTTTCTGTAAATATGAACCCGGATTCTGGAATTATCACTTTCCGGGGCCAAGGTTATACACGGGAATTTTCGCTAAAATTTGTGGAAGCGGTGATTGCCGCGAGCGATGAGTTTATCAACAGTGTTAGCCAGTCGATTGCAAAGGAAGAGATTGCCTTTGTCGAGCAGGAAATGCAACGCGCCCGTACTGTTCTTGATGAAGTGCGGACACGGCTTCTCAAGTTTCAAAATGAAAATGGTATCCTTAGTGCTGAAATTTCTGGCATAGCCCTTCAAACGCTTATCAGCGAAATGGAGGGGGATTTGGTTCGTCTTCAAACAGAAGAAAAAACATTGGCCAGTTATCTAAATTCTGGGGCCGCTGAACTGGTAACAGTACGCAGTAAAATTAAAGCCCTTGAAAACCAGTTGGTTGTTGAGAAAGCAAAATTGGCGAGCACGGATATCGTTTCTCTCAATGATGTGAATGCCGAGTATCAAGCCCTTGAGATGGACCTGCAGTTTGCCACGGACCTTTATAAAACAACCATTGTTGCCCTTGAGCGCGCCCGGGTAGAGAGTTACCATAAGTTAAAGCATTTGGTTGTAGTACAATCACCATCTTTGCCGGATGAAGCGCACTATCCTCGAAAATTATATGACCTTGCCACACTCTTTATTGGGTTGAGCCTGTTATACGGAATTATTACAATGATCCTTGCAACCATTCGGGAGCACCGTGATGTTTAATCTACGCTTTTTGAAAGGTATCGCTTTGAAAGGTATCGCTCAGACATTGCCGGGTACAGTAGGCGCGCTTTGCCTGATTATGGCGGCGGCTTGTCTGGTGGTTACACCAAATGTTTATGCACAGGCAACCTCCGTACAGCAAGAAGGTGCCACAACTCCAGAGGTTACAGCCAAGGTTGTTGAAGGTAAAAAGGCATTTGGAAGTTGGATTTTTGGCGGGGAGTTTGCCAACCAGTCTTTCATTGGATTTAATCCTGACTATACAGTTTCTGTTGGGGATTCAATCACCCTGAAGCTTTGGGGCGGATTTGATTTTACTGGGACTTTACCTGTTGATCCACAAGGTAATATTTTTGTGCCTAAAGTAGGCCCTGTTAAGGTGCTTGGCGTTAGAAACAGTGAATTAAATGCCTTTGTAGGCGATTCAGTGAAACAAGTTTTCAGGACAAACGTTGGGGTTTATGCCAGCCTTGGCGGTGCTGAACCTGTGAAGGTTTTTGTCACTGGATTTGTCCGGCAACCTGGCCTTTTTGCAGGGCATTCATCGGATTCAGTTCTATTCTTTCTTGATCAGGCAGGGGGTATTGACCCTGAGCGCGGGTCTTTCTTGAATGTGAAGGTGCTGCGCGGCGGGCGGGAGCACCGTGCGGTCAATTTATATGACTTCATTTTGTCTGGCAGTTTACCCGTGTTTCAACTTCGGGATGGGGACACCATCATTGTTGCACCGGTTGCCTCACAGGTAGGTGTTTTTGGGGAAGTGCAAAATAAAAACCTGTTTGAATTTGAGGGTGACTCAATTTTAGCAAAGAACCTGCTGAGCATGGCACGGGTCCATCCACAAGCAACTCATATGCGTATTAGCCGCAACAACCGTAGTAAAACTGAAGTGGAATATATGCCACTTGCCAAGGCAGAGACGCAGAGAGTGTTTGCAGGCGATGTTATTGATGTGATGTCAGATAAAAATAAGGGCAGCATTAGTATTCGCGTTGAAGGGGAACATAATGGCTCACAAGAGTTTGTTCTGCCTTATGGCGCTAAACTTGGTGATTTACTTTCACAAATAAAATTTGGTGAAAATGCCCAAGTTGAAGCAATTCAATTGATGCGAAAAAGTGTGCAGCAACGCCAAAAAGAAATGCTCCATGCGCAGCTCCGTGCTCTTGAAAGCAGTGTTTTAACTGCGCGGTCAAATACGGTGAAAGAAGCTGAACTTCGGGAACGGGAAGCTGACCTTATTCTCCGGTGGGTGGCGCGCGCTGAAAAAATTGAACCGCTTGGCCTTGTCTCGCTCGCAGGGTCTTCGTCGCGGGATGATATTTTACTTGAGTCTGGAGATGTGATCCGCGTGCCGCGCACAAGTAATCTTGTGATGGTGCATGGGGATGTTTTATTCCCAAGTGCGATGGCATATCGGGAAGGCATGACCATCGAAGGTTATATTGACCAGTCAGGCGGGTTTTCGCAGAGTAAAAATACAGCAAATATTTTATTGTTGCACCGGGATGGTACTTTCACAAAAGTTAGACGCGGCGATATTGACAGTAAAAGGCTTAAATTACATTCCGGGGACGAAATATTCGTATTACCACGTGTGCAAACCAAGCATATTCAAATTGCGTCTGATATTATCAATATTTTCTATCAGCTTGCCTTGTCTGCTGGTGTTGTGTTGAGGCTCTAATAGGGGCTTCTGGTGAATACAAAAATACGCAAACTTCTACGGGACCCAATCGCTTATTGTTTGGATTCGCGCCGCGGCTGGTTACGTGAGTGGGGACAGCGTGCCTATGAAAAGCAAACGCGGCGCTATGAGGTTATAGGCCGTGTAAATGCACACCGAAAAATTACAGTTATCATGACCGCTTATAATACAGGCGGGCTGGTTGAGGGGGCTGTGAAATCTGTTTTGGCGCAGACCCATAAAAATTTTGAGTTGATGATCTTTGATGATGCAAGCACTGATAATACTCGCGGGCTTCTGCAAGGTATCGCAGCAAGAGATGCCCGTATCAGGGTTTTTCACTCTCCTAAAAATCACGGTACTTACTGGTCGAAAAACTGGTGCCTTTCTAAAGCAAACACCGAGTTTGTAACATTTCATGACAGTGATGATGTGTCGGATCCTATGCGGCTTCAGATGCAGCTTGGAGCCATGCTCGATAAAGGCGGGGCGGTGGCGTCGACGTGCCGTTGGAACAGGGTTGATCCTGCAGGGAATGAACTTAGTATAAACGATGAAACCAGTCGCACTGCCGTGATAACGCTGATGATCAACCGGGCGGCGGTTATTGAGCGTGTAGGGTATTTTGACACGGTACGCATTGCAGCTGACACAGAATATATGCACCGTATTGAAACTGTGTTCGGGGATAAGCGCCTGCGCCCTATGCGGCAGCGGCTCTATACAGGCTTGCTGCGCGACAGCTCTTTAACACGTGGTAAAGATGGTGGTTTCCACTGGAAAGAGGAAGGCACCAATATCCGCCGTAGTATATCAGGCGACAGGGCTGCCTATAATGCCGCGTTTCATGCATGGCACAATACCCATAAGGCCAACAAAGATAAGCTTTTGATGCCATTCCCTTTGGAGATGCGCCGGTTTGAAGCACCCGCTAGTATTACAAGGGACTGTGATGATATGAATATGATGGATGTTATGGAAGTGAATGCCGCGACATATGCGGTAAAAAACGGCGAATAAGATGACAGCAAACGAAACAATGCAGAATTTTATTGCGCGCCTTGAGGAATGGCGCTGGCCTGAAGCATTAAGGGCGCTGGAAGCAGATGTCATGCTCGTGACTGACGCTAACATAGCCGCAGCCCTTGTGGCCGCTTACGGGCCGTTTAAATGTATGGTTGCTAGTCCTGAAACTTTTTCAGCCTCTCTGACACCGGCTATTCACAAACTGGTCTTTCTCTGCCGTGAGAATGAGCGGGCACAAGTACGTGGCGCTCGGTCGAAATACCCGGCGTTGCAGGTTTTCTCTACCACATATGACCTTGCGCCTGTCAGTGTGGGAGGGGGTGGCTTTTTTGAGTGGCAGGTAGCCGACACGGACCCTGAAGCACACGAGCCCCTCATTATTTTGGCGACGCCTGGAAGTGATGCTGAATATTTTAATACGCTTTTGGAGAAAAATGGCCTTGGGTCGCCGCGCGAATATATAAACCGCACTGTAGCTTGTTGGGCAGGGCACCAATCAAGGTTTGAGCCCTTGCGGTTTTTGCGCGGTGTAAACCGTAAATATGGCCGCAAAAGGCTACAGATTATTCTCTATACAGATGTGCTCTTGTCCCTTGTTGAAAACGGGCATTTGACCCTTAAGGTGTTTGCCTCGCTTTTAAAAAAATCACGGGCCAAGGTGATCTATTTTTCACGGCGGGATAAATCCATGCAGGCAACCCTTTTGTCGGCCATTGGGCAGGCGAAAAGCCGGTCTCTTTGGCCAGCTTACGCTCATACTCCTGCACCCACAGCGAAACACACAGAAACTGATACACTTGGGCAAGATGGATGGATAAACACCCTGCTTTATGCCGAATCGCTGATTGAACCCATGTTAACGAGCTTGGACAAGTTTAAATTTATCACTCTGGAAGAGACGGTTGAAAGCCCGCAGGAGGTTCTGGAATCTGTCGCTGTTTATCTCAATAAAGCTTTGGCGACAGATATCATAGGGACAGACTATTTTGGCCCCTATAAAACAGCAGGGAATATTTTTGAGGCTGCCAATATTTACCGCAAAATATTGATTGATAGACTTGGCCTTAAAGTGAATGAACATGGCTCTTATGTGGCAGATACCGATGTGAGTGAGAAGTGAGTACGCTAAGGACGGGCCACCCGTATCTCATTCACAGCAAGACTTACATAAGCATCAACCCCCTCAGCAAGAGGTGCCATACCCGGTGACTGTATGCGCAGTATATAATAGGGTCGCGGCGTCATAGCCGGCAGAGTGCCGGAGAAAATCCAGCGGTTAAAACCACGACGGGTCAAGCTATAAGGGACCTCGTGGTCGTCGATCCAGAGTGTTGATTCTTTCAAAAACTGGCGTTTCGTGAAACCGCAGCCCTTGATAACAAGCTCTGTTGGTTCTGAGAGGTCAAGGGGTAATAAAAGTGTACCAAGACGCCCCATCCAGCGAAACGCAGTGCCGTCACGACGTTGGCCGAGAGTGCTCCAGCCCGTGCCAATAAATTCATCCGATTCTGCAAGTATATGTGCTGAGGGTGCCTGTTTTGGCATAGATGTTATATTGGGCGTGCTATAGGCCGCCATTTCTTTTTCAAAACGGTCTCGTTGCACGGTTAAAAGAGCATCGACAAATTCAATTGCGGCTTTTGGAAAACGGGGCTCAGGTGTTTTAAAAGATAAAACATTATTGCCTGCGGTGTGCGTATCATCAGTCATGTGAGCACCATTCCAAATAAAGCGGGGTCGTAGCAAGTTTTTTTAACATATGATCAAACTTTAGCGGGTAATGGTTAACAGGATGTATTGCAAGTAAGGAAAACTGTATAACGCCCTGTGCATTGGCTTCAACGATGGCAGGCACCCCCTCTTTCATCGGGGCGCTCGTGTGATCATTTACAACCATAAGGGATAAGGTGTCGGTTTTTACCGACAGTTTATAAGCGCCCGGCACCCCTGATATAATCAAGCAATCGAGGCGGTGCTCGATTGGGTTAAGTTGCCAATATGTGGCTGATTGTTCAATGAAGCCACTGGGCCTTTGGCGCTTCACGTCGTCATGTATTTCGTCGGCAAAGCAAAGCGTGAGGCCCCCAAAAACTGTAGTGTCTTGTGGGGTAAGCGCGCGCACTCTGGGTAAGCCTTCCACTGAGCAATCAAAGGTCAGTGCTTCAGGGTGGTTTTTTAAGCGTTGTTGAAGGGTAGGCCAAGGTAGTACAGGAGGCATATGGGCCACTGTTTCCGCCTCTTCAGGGCCTATGTCCGCCGGCCCAACGAGCATATTTTCATACCCAAGAATAGCCAATATAATAGAGGGTGGTTTCCTCGTTAATATTGCGAGAGATATAGCTAAGCTTGGTGTGGCAAACTTAGGGCTTTTAGCCCAATCAATTGCAGGGAAAATTTGTTCGAGCAGGGCTTTAGGCGGTACCGCACCAATAAGGGCGAAGGGTCGTTTTTGCCCCTCCAAACCTAACGGTAATGGAACCTCGTCTGCTTTTGCCGGTTCTGTTTCGAGGGGATGACGTGTTGGTGGTTCATAGGCAAAGGGTATGACGTCAGTATGTAAAATACTGTCAGCTAGGGCGCTATGCTGTGTTTCGGTTTCAATGTTACGCCAAAACCATAGTGTATTGTCTTCGAGCCAGGGTTTAACAGTGCTGTCCTTTAACAGGGACCCAAGCGCTGCCACAAGGTGATGAAGTGCCTGACTATGAGGAATATTGAGGCGTGTTGAAGCAGGTAAATGCCGGACCCATGGCTGGCTTGCCGTTATCATTGCTTTGCCGTGCTCTAAAGCGAGCGTTAAAGCAGCTGGGGGTAGTCTGTGGGCTTTATCAAGAAAGCAAACAACATCGGCTATTTCAATAACAGTCGCGAGATCTGGCTCGCCGCCACCCATTTCTTCGAGGGTAACTTTATGGCCCATAACTTCGAGAGTGTCTCGAGCATCCTGACAGTCGGTCTCTCCAATCGTTACGATAGTGAAACAATCAATGGTTTCTTGAGTTTCTTTTGATTTTTTTTCGCTGGGAGGGGCCAGTGCCAGGTCTAAAGTGTGATTTGCTCTTGGATACTGAGGGCCAAGAGACTTTAAAGCATCGAAGCTCGTAATTTCTGAGGCTATGACTTTAGAAACGCGCATATCCCCAGTAAGAGAGTGAGCAATATGGTGCCCCGCCTCCCCAAGGGATGTTGTCATATAGGTAAGATACGCGTCTGGCCACTGCGCCTGCCGTTTGAAATCTGCATGAACAAGAGTGTGCAGTGTTGTATCGGCATTAATCCAGGGCCCTGGCGCAAGGCGTAACATGGACAGGGCAAAAAGACTCTCATGACTGTCATCAAGAATATAAAGGCGTTTCGTATTTTTATAGCGCGCCGAATCATTTTTTAGATCGCGTTCTCTAATGACGGTCAAGCACCCTTGGAATGTAGGTGGCGGGGGTGCCGAATCACTAATGACAATCGTTACCGCCGCGTGAGCACTAAAATAAAGAGCTGTTTGCGTCGTCATTGCTGCTGCATTTGAGCGGGAAGGGGCCGTTACCCCAAAGATAAGCAATGGTGGTAAGTTTTTATGCATGGCCCGCGCTTTCCGGGCTGGTTATGACAGCTTCTCCGCCGGTCTCGGGGAAGAGGGTATCAAGTGTGTCTTTTTGACTTTGGCTGTAGCGTATAAAAATAGTGCGGCCATCAATGCCAAGGGTGTTTATCATCGCGGGATTTTGCGCAAGGTTAAGGAGCCCGTTACATAGCGACTTTAGCGTTTTATGCTGGTGGTTTGTTTCCTGTGTTTCAATGCCAATCATGGCATCAACCGTTGCGATTAAGGGTTTACCAAAACTCAAGGCTTCTACAGATTTAATCTTAAGACCAGTGCCGCCGATGTTGGGATTTAGTATGATGTCCATATCGGCATAAAAGCTATCTACATTTTCAACAAATCCCAGTTTTTCAAAAGGGCTATCATCAGCAACACCACTGTTGCATACAGCCCCCGCGAGTTGAAATGATACCAGATCAAGAAGGTTCGGGTGATTCGCCAGCTCTTGGGTCAATTTATGCAGAGAATGCTGATTGATAGGGTTGTTGCTCGCCAAATAGCCCGCCTTTAGCTTTTTGTGGGGGGTGCGCTGGACACTGTTAAGGAAGTGCGGGGGTACATAATGCCCGAGGGTTGCTACTTTGGCTTCAGTGACGCGCCGGAATGTTTCAGCTTCGCTTGACTGGATGGCAAGCACAACATCAGCGCGGTTTAAAGCCTTGGTTTCCTCAGCGCGTGTTGTTGAATACCAGCGTGCATTCATGCCATCGCGTTTTAGGTTTTTGTTACGGTTTGCAAACATATCGTGGGTATCAAGATATTTGGGAATACCGGCGGGCACATGCTCAAGCCAGCGGCTAAACCATACATAGTTGGCGAGGCAGTGGCTGATATCCCATATATTCAAAATGCGCTGGGTTATGTCAGTAACGGCGGGAACATACCAATCATCAATCAGGTGGTGATTGCGTTTAGATTGTTTGCGGGGGGCTGGGTCATGCGGGATAATATAGACATGTTCCCACGCTGCACGCATGGCAAGTTCTTGCGCTTCACTTAGTCCTTCGAGGCCGCCGTAAACAAAATGAATTTTATAACCACGCCGCTGCAAAGTGCGACAGAGCGAATACACACGTGCCCTATTGCCGTGGTTTTGTGGGTGTGATGGGATCGGCGATGTAACCAAAACCTGCATAAATTATTTGGCGGAGCGCCATCCTTTTGATGTGGTCGAGTGTGTAAGATACAACAGGCACCTTAGCGATTTGTAGCAAAATAGGCAGGCCTTGCTGGAAACGCAAAATATTTTACACGGCTGGGCCGGTAAGCCACGAGAGAAATAGTGGTTACCGATTCTTTAGAAAAGCCCATGCATGGGCCACCATATCATCAAGAAGAGGGTATTGGGGCTGCCAGCCAAAGGTTTCTTTTGCTTTCGACGGGTCAGCAACCAATTTTGCCGGGTCACCCACACGCCTTGCCTCTTCAATAACTGTAAAATCTATCCCTGTTACACGGCGGGCGGCCTCTATGACCTCCCGGACAGAAAAGCCTGTGCCTGTTCCAAGATTGTAAGCATCGTAAAAACCCTTTGAGCTACTTTCGGGTTTATCTTGCAGGGCAAATAAATGCCTGAGCGCCTTGATATGCGCGTCGGCAAGGTCATCCACATGGATATAATCCCGGATGCAGGTGCCGTCAGGAGTAGGGTAGTCAGTACCAAATATTTTAATAGCATCGCGTTTGCCACTTGCGGCTTGTAAAACAAGGGGGATGAGGTGGGTTTCAGGGTCATGCCGTTCTCCGAGCGCGCCTGATGGGTCGGAACCAGCGGCATTAAAGTAGCGGAGGGCAACGGCACGTAAATTGCTGCTCGCCGCTAAATCACGGAGCATACATTCAACCGCCCATTTGCTTTGACCATATGGGTTGATAGGCTTTTTAGGCAGGGTTTCAGCGAGTGTGTCAACACCGTCTATCTGGCCGTAGACTGCGGCAGTAGACGAAAATACAAGGGTGCTCACCTTTGCCTCAAGCATGGCACGCAGTAAGCACAAACTACCCCCCGTATTATTATCATAAAATTTGAGCGGGTTTATTACACTTTCCCCGGCTTCAATGAAGGCGGCGAAATGCATCACGGCATCAATTTTATAATTTTGAAATAAGGCTTTAAGAAGAGAATCGTCACGAATGTCCCCCTCGACACTTTCACCGCCGACGCATGCGTCCCGGTGCCCGTTGCTGAAATTATCCAGTGTTACAGTATGAAACCCCTGAGACAGCAAGGCTTTCACAGTGTGCGAACCGATAAAACCAGCCCCGCCGGGTACTAAAATAGTCTTCATAATCAAGCCTTTATGGATTATCGTCTGCTGGCTCTGCTCAGGTTCTCTATATAAATATAAACGCCTTCTCTATATAAAGTGCACCTTCATCATTGCAGTTGAGGCATTTTTTAGCTAACTCCTGTGCACTTGTAAATTGTTTGTCCTTTAAATATAGGCAAGCAAAAGATGTTGGGGAGAGTGTAAGCCGTATGCGTATTCTTTTTGTTCATAATAATTTTCCGGGTCAATATCGGCGGATTTCAAGCTATCTTGCTGATTTTCCCGAGTATGAAATGTCGGCAGCCACCTTAACGACAAACCAGCAAAAATCTCCGTTAGTGCAGGCAGAATATAAACCACACCGTGAGGCAACAAAGGGTATTCACCCGGCCCTTATATCAACTGAGCGCGCGGTGATCTTGGGGCAAGCGGCTTATCAAGCCTTGTTCGATTGGAAAAAAAAGCAGGGCAGCCCCGACATTATCATGTCCCACTCGGGGTGGGGCGCGAACATGTTTTTGAAGGATCTATTCCCGGATGCGAAGCTGCTTACCTATTTTGAATGGTATTATCACTGTCATGGTAGCGACGGGGAGTTTTTTAAAGACGAACCATATGGCCCCAATGATGAACTACGCCTCAGGATGAAAAACACCCCCATATTACATGACCTCGCGGCGATGGACTGGGGGCAGTGCCCCACGCAGTTTCAGCACAGCAAATTACCGGCAGCCTTCAGGGACAAGGTAAGTGTACTGCATGACGGTGTTGATGTTGATTTTTTCAGCCCGGCAGAAGGCACCAAGCTTAAGGTGGGGGACATTACCCTCACGGCTGAGGATGAAGTTATCACCTATGTTGCGCGCGGTATGGAAGAGTACCGTGGCTTTCCGGAGTTTATGGAGGCGGTTTCCATTTTGCAAAAGGAACGCCCGAACCTGCATGTCATTATGCTTGGTAATGACCGTGTTGCATATGGTGCAAAACGCGAAGACGGCAAAACCTATAAAGAGTGGGCCATGGAAACCTTTGAGTTTGACCATAGCCGCCTGCATATGATGGGCCTGCAACCCCTGGGGTTTTTCCGGGACATGATGCGCATTACATCCGCGCATGTTTATTTAACGGCCCCATTTGTGCTTTCATGGTCACTTATGGAGGCCATGAGCACTGGGGCCCTTATTATCGGTTCCGACACTGACCCACTGCACGAGGTTATCACACACGGTGACAATGGTTTGCTTGTACCTTTCTTTGAGGTGGATACGCTTGTTGCACAGGTCAACAAGGTGTTAAATGATAAACCTGAATTTCGTTCATGTGGCGTTAAGGCTCGTGAAACTATCGTCACAACCTATGCTACACAAGATTTGTTGCCGCAATACAGGCAGCTCATTGAAAATGTTGCAAATGGGCAACAGTGTGGCGGCTAGGTAAGGTTTTTTACTGTGGCACGCACTGCGTTGTTGAAATGTTTCACCAACAATGATGTTGTGCTGAACTAATGTGTCAATAGCATTGTTTTATCTTGACTATTGTTTGGTTGAATATAATTATGCGGTTGACAAAAAAGGCTTTTTCTATGTAGAGAGGGTCTTTAGGGGGCTATTGAATATTGCGTTCGTGCCTCGTTATTGAATATTCGGTTGCTTTTCAGGAGGATTACAATGGCAACAATTACAGGTACATCAGGCGTTGATACCCTTCAGGGTACTGCTGATGCTGACACTATTACACCGCTTGCGGGCAATGACATCGTCAATGCCCTAGCAGGTAATGATACAATCACAATCGCAGGCACAGCTGACACTGTAGCTGGTGGCGCAGGTGATGATACTCTGATTGTTCAGGGCGGTGCGGTTAGTGCTGTTACGTTCCAGGGTGACGCAGATGTTGATGATACTGGGGCTGTTTTTACTTCAGCTGCTGCAGGTACAGACACCATCAAGTTTACAAATGCTGCGGATAGTGTGAACTTCGCTACTGCGATAACTAATAATGTGAATGGCACGTATACTGTTGTTCATGAGGGTGATGGTACAAACGCTAATACAATTACTGCGACGGGTGTTGAGAAGGTTCAGTTCCTTAATGGTACAATTGATCTTACTAACCCGTTGAAGCAATATTTCAATGTTGCTACTTCTGAGACGCATACAACTGGCGGTGCAGTTGTAACAGTGAATGATGATGCTGATATCTGGTCTTTCACACCAAGTACTCCAGGCGTGGCAGCTACTTTTGACATGACTGAAGGTACTGCACCTACATGGAAAATTACCAAAGTGGGTTCGACAGCAATCAGCGCTGATGGTACTACAGACCTTGGTGATTTCACTGTAACTGTTGGTGGCACTCAGACTACTGTTGCTGCGACTTATGATGGTGATAATGCTGCGTCGGTAACTGGTGTGAATAATACATCAGGTTCTTTTGAGGTTACATTGACTAGTGCTGCAGGTGATACGCTTGTTAAAACTATCAAACTCACTGATAATTTTTCTAATGCTGCGGCTAATACTGGTATCAAGGGTACTTCTGGTAATGACCTTATCAACTTGGGCGCTGGTGTTGATGGTGCTGACGGCGGCGCAGGTAACGATACTATTATTGGTGGTCTTGACGCTCAGGATGAAGTTGACACCCTGACAGGTGGTTCAG
>Ga0316208_1002214_pt1 | contig 16252 bp, 8 predicted proteins | sample 3monopyrite_MG_FD_204944 | JGI IMG/M metagenome (GOLD analysis project Ga0316208, IMG submission 204944) | Microbial mat bacterial communities from mineral coupon in-situ incubated in ocean water Damariscotta River, Maine, United States -... | ecosystem: Environmental > Aquatic > Marine > Coastal...
GTGAAGTTGGCGTAAATACTAACTACATTAAAAAAATAAACCACAAACCTACAAGCGTTATTTTTGTATCTAGAACCGATAGCACACCCGATTTTATTCCCTTTCGAAAAGCTGATTCTTGTATTATAGAAGATCAAATTTCAACGGACTTACTTTCAAAAACAAATATTTATCACACAACGTGTTTCGCTTTAAGCAAAAATCCTGCACAAGATACCATTTTAAAAAAGGCAGAAGAAGCGTGTAATTTGGGATGTAAATTAAGCATCGATGTGAATTATGCTAAAAAGTTATGGAAAAGTCAGCAAGAAGCGCTTAAGGTTATTAAGGCATATTGCAAATTTAATCCGTTGGTTAAGATTAGTGAAGATGACATGCTTAGACTTTTTGAGCAAAAGTTGCCTCATGAAGATATATTTAATTTTTTCCACTCGGAAGGTGTAGATACGGTGTGTTTAACGCTTGGGAGCAACGGTGTTAAATTGTCTCAAAAAGAGGGAGAAGTTATTCAATTACCAGCAATAAAAATAGATGTGGTACAGGATGCAACTGGAGCGGGTGATGCATTTTGGTCTGGATTTTTGTTTGCCTATATTAAAGATAAGCCTATTAAAAAATGTTTAGAAGTCGCTTTGCAACTAGCTGCCTTGAAGCTTCAAAATGTTGGCAGGTTGCCTGATAACATTAATGTATTATCAGAACTTCTATAAAAAACACTACGCATTGTTATGATTCAATCTAATAATATGATTACAAATGGTGTAATGCTTAATGCTTACCCCGATAGTATTGGCGAAAAATTGAGCGACACTATTTCTATGCTTAAAATGGCTGAGTTTAAAGATGTTTTTTCATTATTCTATGTACTTCCTACTTTTTTTAACAGCGATTTAGATAGAGGTTTTTCTGTAATAGATTATAATCTAAATGAGGAGCTAGTTTCAAAAGACGATTTAAAAGTATTGAATAAACTTAATATTCAACTCAAGTTTGATATTGTTTTAAATCATCTCTCCGTAGCATCGCCTCAATTTAAAAATTTATTAAAAAACGGAGAGCAAGCAAAATATAAAGACTTTTTCATTAATTGGAACACCTTTTGGGAAGGAAACGGTACCATGGGAGATGATGGCATTATCATCCCAAAAGAAGAATTTCTTAATAAGTTGTTTATGAGAAAATCGGGTTTGCCAATCTTGAAAGTACTTTTTCCAGATGGCACAGAAAAGCCTTATTGGAATACGTTTTATCAGCAAATTACATATCGTAAATTAAATATTGAAGATTTAATTAAAGTTGAGGGATTAACTTTAGATCAAGCTGAATGGATTTGCAATATAGTCAATTCAGCAATTGAAGAAAACAAAGATTTCATTACAATTGATTTTGAAGATTGCCATCATGTAAAAGGTGAGATTTTGGAAATTATAAATCGAAACCGTTCCTATTTAGGGCAAATGGATGTGAATGCTAAATCAGAATTGGTTTGGAGTTTTTATGAAGAAACCTTAAAAAAGGTAAGTGATTTTGGCTGCAAAATATTAAGATTAGATGCTTTTGCGTATTTGCATAAAGAGATTGGACAATCCAATTTTTTCAATAAACCCGGCACTTGGGAGTATTTAGAGCGAATAAAAAAAATAGCACAAAAAAATGATTTAACCTTATTACCAGAAATTCATGCAGAATACGGATTGCATTTGCACGATGAGGTCGCCAATGAAGGTTATTATATATACGACTTTTTCTTACCCGGATTAACCATTCATACCATTGAAAACGGTAATAGCAAAGCACTTGTAACTTGGGCTAAAGAGATTATTAGCAAAGGTCATAAAACGGTGAATATGCTAGGGTGTCATGACGGTATTCCTGTTTTAGATTTAAAAGGGAAAGCCATTAATGGCACGTACAATAAAGGCTTATTACAAGATGATGAGATAGAAGCTATCATGAATAAAATCATGGAACGCGGAGGTCGAGTAAAAAATCTTTACGATCCATCAGGAAAAAAAATATCCTATTATCAAGTCAATGCAACATTCTTTAGTGCATTAGGCGAGGATGAACAAAAATTATTACTAGCCAGAGCTATACAAATGTTTATGCCTGGGATTCCACAAATTTGGTATTTAGATATTTTTGCAGGGAAGAATGATTATGAAGCTGCCGATAATGGAGGAGATGACGGTCATAAAGAAATAAACAGAACCACTTTAACCATGCAAGATGTTGAAGCGGGGCTTAAAAGAAAGGTTGTGCTAAGTCAGCTTAAACTATTAAGATTAAGAAATACATCTAAAGCATTTTTAGGAACCATAAGGATTAACGAAGCTTCGGATAAAGAAATTGATATTAAGTGGATTAATCAAAATGAGGTTGCACATCTTATAGCTAGTCTTAAAACATGCAACTTCACAATAAATTACTCAGAAGCTGGCGTAAGTAGAGTCTTGTCTTTCTAAATGTTATCAATATAATAAATAAAAGAAACATCAATTTTCTAAAAGATTAGAGGTTTCCTTAAAAGGATTATTATATTTTTACGTTTACTTAATATCCAATGTTATGAGCGAAGAAAGCAAACGAAGAGAGGCCCTTATATACCACGCAAAACCAACTCCAGGTAAAATTAAAGTAGTTCCAACCAAAAAATATGCAAGTCAAAGAGATTTATCTTTAGCTTATTCTCCGGGTGTAGCTGCACCTTGTTTAGAAATCGAAAAAGATATAGATGCAGCCTATAAATATACGGCCAAAGGAAATTTAGTTGCTGTAATTTCCAACGGAACTGCCGTTTTAGGTTTAGGGAATATTGGTCCTGAAGCTTCAAAACCTGTTATGGAAGGTAAAGGTTTGTTGTTTAAAATATTTGCAGACATTGATGTATTTGATATTGAGGTAGGCACTGAAAATGTAGAAGAATTTATTCAAACGGTAAAAATGATTGCGCCTACTTTTGGCGGTATTAATCTTGAAGATATTAAAGCTCCTGAAGCTTTTGAAATTGAAAGGCGTTTAAAGGAAGAGTTGGATATTCCAGTAATGCACGATGACCAACATGGTACAGCTATTATTTCGGCAGCAGCCTTGTTAAATGCAGTAGAACTTTCTGAAAAGAAACTTGGCGACGTAAAAATAGTTATAAGCGGTGCAGGAGCAGCAGCCATTTCATGTTCACGCTTATACCAAGCCTGTGGAGCAACACGTGAAAATATGGTGATGCTAGATAGTAAGGGTGTTATTAGAAATGATAGAGCAAGTTTAACCTCAGAAAAAGCCGAATTTGCCACGGATAGAAAAATAGATACACTTGATGAAGCCATGAAAGATGCCGATGTGTTTATCGGGCTTTCTAAGGCAGATATTGTAACTCCAGATATGCTTCTGGTTATGGCTAAAAACCCCATAGTTTTTGCTATGGCCAATCCAAATCCTGAAATAAAATACGATATTGCAGTTGCTACCCGAAAGGACATTATTATGGCAACTGGCCGTAGCGACCATCCTAACCAAGTAAATAATGTATTAGGATTTCCATTTATTTTTAGAGGCGCTTTGGATGTGCGTGCTACCAAAATTAACGAAGCTATGAAAATGGCTGCGGTACAAGCCCTAGCTAAATTAGCAAAAGAGCCTGTTCCAGAACAAGTAAATATTGCCTATGGCGAAACACGTTTAACTTTTGGAAAAGATTACATAATCCCAAAACCTTTTGATCCACGTTTAATAGCTGAAGTTCCTCCAGCTGTAGCAAAAGCAGCTATGGAGAGTGGTGTTGCTAAAAAACCAATTACTGATTGGGAAAAATATACAGATGTTTTATTGGAGCGTTTAGGGTCTGATAATAAATTAGTGAGGTTGTTGTTAAATCGAGCTAAACTAAATCCGAAGCGTGTTGTTTTTGCTGAGGCAGATCAGCTTGATGTTTTAAAAGCAGCTCAAATAGTACATGAAGATGGTATTGCAATTCCAATTCTTTTAGGAAGAAAAGAGACTATAAAAACACTTATGGTAGAAATTGAGTTTGATGCCAATATCCTTGTTATAGATCCTAAAGAGGAAGAAGAAAACGATAGAAAAAATAAATATGCCAAAGTATATTGGGAGCAACGTAAACGTAGAGGTGTAACGTATTATTCTGCACAACGATTAATGAGAGAGCGTAATTATTTTGCTGCTATGATGGTTAATGAAGGCGATGCAGATGCATTGATTTCTGGGTATTCTCGTAATTATCCAACTGTGGTAAAACCTATGTTAGAGTTAATTGGAATGGCAAATGGGGTTTCTAAAGTGGCTACTACTAATCTAATGATGACTAAAAGAGGGCCGTTATTTTTAAGTGATACTTCTATAAATATAGATCCAGACTCAAAAACTTTAGCTAAGATTACTCAAATGACTTCTAACGTTATTAAAATGTTTGGTTTGAAACCTGTGCTAGCTATGGTGTCATATTCTAATTTTGGTTCTTCAGAAAACGAAAAAGCTTCAAAAATAAGAGAAGCTGTATCTATTTTACATAGAAATAATCCAGAGATGGATGTTGACGGCGAGCTACAAACTGATTTTGCTTTGAACGACGAGATGCTTCGCGAAAGATTTCCTTTTTCTAAATTAGTTGGTAAAAAGGTAAACGCCCTTATTTTTCCAAATTTGGATTCAGCAAATATTACTTATAAACTTTTGAAAGAACTTAATGAAGCAGATTCTATAGGGCCTATTATGATGGGGATGAGAAAACCGGTTCATATTTTACAATTAGGGGCAAGCGTTGACGAAATTGTGAACATGACTGCTATTGCTGTTATAGATGCGCAACACAAAGAAAAACGGGAAATAGAAAATGCTGAGAGTAAGTAAATGAAATGTGAATAATTTTATTACATTTGGTTGTTTAACGAATTGCTCTAAATGATAACACATATTCAAGGAAAACTTACTGAAAAAAATCCAACACATGTTGTTATTGATTGCAACGGTGTAGGCTATATGCTTAATATTTCTCTACATACCTATTCTCAAATTTCAGATAACGAACAGTTAAAGTTATTTACCCATCTTCAAGTAAAAGAAGACTCTCATACTTTGTTTGGTTTTTCGTCTTTAGCAGAGCGAGAAATATTCAGATTATTAATTTCTGTAAGTGGTATAGGCGCAAGTATAGCGCGAACCATGTTATCATCTTTAACTCCAAAACAAATAAGAGAAGGGATAGCCACAGGAGATGTTGTTTTAATTCAGTCTATTAAAGGCATTGGAGCTAAAACAGCACAACGTGTTATTTTGGACTTAAAAGATAAAATATTAAAGATTTACGATATTGACGAAGTTTCTGTTTCTCAGGGCAATACCAATAAAGATGAAGCGTTATCTGCTTTAGAAGTTCTTGGTTTTGTGAAAAAACAGGCAGAACGTGTTGTGGATAAAATTATGGTAACTCAACCTGATGCCAATGTTGAAACTATCATAAAACAGGCCTTAAAAAATTTATAATATATTTTGAACCGAACTAACCATAGCCTTTACAAATTAGCCAAACAATCTCTCCTAATAGTATTCGTTCTATGCTATTCTCTAGTAGCCTGGTCTCAGCAACCTACACAAGACTCAGTGAAAACAGGATTTAGTTTGGGTAATATTAAAATACCAAACCCTAATAGCGTAGAGTCTAAATACACATACGACCCACTAAGTGATCGTTACATTTATACTGAGAAAATAGGAGAATTTAATATTAACTATCCTATCATTCTAACACCCAAAGAATACTATGCTTTAGTTGCTAAAGAAAATTTGCGGAATTATTATAAAGATAAAATTGATGCTTTTGATGGAAAAAAAGAGGGTACGGAAGACGAGCGTAAAAATTTGCTTCCAGAATTTTATGTAGACTCTGGTTTTTTCGAAAGTATTTTTGGAAGTAATACCATTGAAGTTGTTCCACAAGGATCTGTTGAAATGGATTTAGGAGTGCTATTTTCAAAACAAGATAATCCATCTTTTTCACCAAGAAATAGAAGTAATTTTACTTTTGATTTTGATCAGCGTATCAGCTTAAGTTTACTAGGTAAAGTTGGTACAAGACTACAGGTTACAGCTAATTATGACACGCAGTCTACTTTTGATTTTCAACAGCTTATAAAATTAGAATACACGCCAACCGAAGATGATATTATTCAAAAAATAGAAGTTGGTAATGTGAGTATGCCTTTAAATAGTTCTTTAATTACAGGAGCACAAAGTTTATTTGGTGTAAAAGCACAACTTCAATTTGGAAAAACGACAGTAACAGGAGTGTTTTCAGAACAAAAATCTCAAGCTAATACCGTTATTGCTCAAGGCGGTGGTACACTTGAAGAATTTGAATTTTTTATTAGAGAGTACGATGAAAATAGGCATTTCTTTTTAGCACAATATTTTAGAGATGAATATGATAATGCGTTGGCAAATTATCCATTTATCAACAATAAAGGTTTACAAGTTACACGATTAGAGGTTTGGGTTACTAATAGAAGTAATAGAACCGAAAACGTTAGAAATATTGTGGCGCTTCAAGATTTAGGAGAAAGTGATAAAGTGTTTTCTGCAGTTCCTGTCTTTTCTGGACCAGGGGCTTTTCCTGATAATGAGAATAATGGTTTTAACCCTATAACCATAACAACAGGAGGGTCAACCTTAACAGAACAAATACGAGATATTTCTACCGCAGATCAGGGTTTTGGTGCTTTAAATAATCAAGTTAATGAAGGCGCAGATTATGCCAAACTTGAAAATGCTAGAAAATTAATCAATGGGCAAGAATATAATTTGAACACGGATTTAGGTTATATTTCCTTAAATCAACGATTAAATAATGATGAGGTTTTAGCTGTTGCATTTCAGTATACTGTGGCAGGACAAGTGTATCAAGTAGGTGAATTTGCTAATGATGGCCTTGATGCGACGGATGTTGGCACGAATGCCCAAGGTCAAGTGACTTCTGTAGTTAATACAGCTCTAGTTTTAAAAATGCTAAAGAGTAGTATTACCAATGTCAATCAACCCGTTTGGGATTTGATGATGAAAAACGTGTATGATACAGGTGCTTTTAATTTAAGTCAAGACGATTTCACCTTAAACATTTTCTATAACGAAGCATCGCCTTTAAACTTTATTTCACCTGTTGGCGCTAATTTTGATATAGATATTAACGGAAACCCAGTTAGCGGGAGTACACCAAGTGACGATCTTATTGAAAACTCACCATTATTGCGTGTTTTCAATCTGGATAAATTGAATTTTAATAACGATCCGCAATCCAGAGGAGACGGTTTCTTTGATTATGTTCCAGGAATTACGGTAATTCCCCAAAACGGAAAAATTGTATTTACCAGTGCTGAACCTTTTGGCGAATATTTATTTAACATATTAGGTGGTGGTAATTACAATGATGACAATTCGTTATATAACGATGACCAGAGAAAATATGTTTACGACATACTTTATAAAAGCACAAAAACAGAAGCTTTAGACGAGATTGAAAAAAATAAATTCAAACTTAAAGGACGTTATAAGTCTTCTGGCGGTGGCGATGGTATTCCTATTGGATCTTTTAATGTGCCTAGAGGTTCTGTTAGGGTTACTGCAGGTGGTCGTGTTTTAGTTGAAGGGATTGATTATACTGTAAATTATCAATTAGGCCGTGTTCAAATTTTAGATGAATCTTTAAAAGCATCAAATACACCAATTCAGGTTTCAACAGAAAACAACGCTGTTTTTGGTCAGCAAACCAGACGTTTTACAGGATTAAATGTAGAGCATAAATTCAATGATAATTTTGTTTTAGGAGGAACTTTATTAAACTTAAACGAACGCCCTATTACACAAAAAGCAAATTTTGGTAATGAATCTATAAATAATACCATTTTCGGATTAAATGGGAATTATTCTACCAAAGTCCCTTTCTTAACCCGATTAGCAAACAAATTACCAAATATTGATACCGATGTAGAATCTAATTTATCGCTTCGTGGTGAATTCGCGTATTTGGCTCCGGGTGCTCCAAAAGGCACTAATTTTAATGGTGAAGCCACCTCTTATATTGACGATTTTGAGGGTTCGCAAAACGGTATCGATTTAAAATCACAGCAGTCATGGTTTTTATCGAGTAGACCTTTAGATATAAATGGCAATGGTAATCCGGATGAGTTAGAAGACGAAGCAGGTATTCAAAATGGTTATGGCAGAGGGCTTCTAAACTGGTACACTATTGACCCTATTTTTTATAGTAGTCAACGTCCTACTGAAATATCTGATGACGATGTTTCTAATTTATATACAAGCCGTGTTTTTATTAATGAACTGTTTCCAGAGAGAGATTTAGTTCAAGGTCAAAATTCAGTTCTGTTCACATTAGATTTAGCCTATTATCCAGAAGAAAGAGGCCCTTATAATTTTGAGCCAGGTTCTGAAGATGACGTATTGGATAATCCAATGGATAGTTGGGCAGGTATAACAAGACAAATAACGTCCACCGATTTTGAACAACAAAATGTGGAGTATATTGATTTTTGGTTACAAGATCCATTTCAAGATAGCCCAACAAATCCTGGAGGGAAGTTAGTTTTCAACTTAGGAAATATTTCAGAAGATATTATAAAAGATGGTAAAAAACTTTATGAGAACGGATTGCCTGATGATGGTGATGTTACTATATTGAGGCAACAGCCAACAAGTTGGGGAACCATTGTGCCACAAAATCAATCCCTAATTTATGCTTTTGATACTACAGGAGCTGAGCGAGACAATCAAGATGTTGGTTATGATGGTTATGATGACGCTAACGAAATAGATGTTTTTGGTAGTCAATTTGGGGATGATCCAGCAAAGGATAATTACACATACTTTTTAACTGCTGAAGGTGATATTTTTGATCGTTACAAAAAATATAACGGTGTAGAAGGCAATACGCCTGATTCATTCACTAATACAGATAGAGGTTCTAATACACAACCCGATGTAGAAGATATTAATCGTGATAACACTATGAATACGATTGATAGTTACTTTGAATATGAGTTAGACTTAACAAGACAAAATTTACCGCAAACACAATCTGATTTTGATAACCTTCCAGATTCAAACCCTTTAAAAGAATTTTTAAGAGATTTTAAAGAAAAACAACGTTCATTTCCTAACGGAGATTCACGAAATGTAAGATGGTATCAATTCAGGGTTCCTGTTGAAGGAAGCCATGTTAAGGCAGTTGGTGGTATAAATGATTTGCGTTCCGTAAGGTTCACAAGAGTCTATCTAAAAGATTTTCAAGAAGCAACCGTATTCCGTTTTGGTACTTTAGATTTAGTGAGAAGTGACTGGAGGCGATATACACAAGCTTTAGATAAGAACGACCCAACGCCTGAGGATTCACAAACCGATTTTTCTGTAGGTGTTATTGGCACTATTGAAAATGAAGTGAGTTACGACAGTCCTCCAGGAATTGAGCCTGAACAGTTATTTAATAATAATACAGTAGTACGTCAAAATGAACAATCCTTAGTTGTTAAAGTATGTAACTTAGAAACTGAAGATTCAAGAGGTGTATTTAAAAATATAAATATTGATATGCGCCAGTATAAGCGTATGAGAATGTTTATGCATGCTGAAGATGGTGAATCAGGAATAGGAGATTTAGCTAGTGATGATTTAGTAGGATTTATCAGATTGGGTAATGACCTTACTGAAAACTATTATCAAATAGAAATTCCGTTACAGGTGTCTACATCTACCTCAAGAGAGGGTTTATGGCCAACAGCGAATGAAATTAATTTACCCATTGAAATTTTAGGAAAAATCAAAGCTCAAGGCATTTCGGATATGACTTTAAGTAACGAAGACCCTACGTTTTATGATGTTGTAAATGGCGAAATAGTGCTAGCTGCGAATCCATTTGGAGGTTATACTGTAGGTCAACATCGTGTTGGAATTAGAGGAAATCCTAATTTTGGAGATGTAAGAACATTAATGGTTGGTGTTAAAAATGTTTCAGGAGATAATGACCTTTGTGCTGAAGTATGGTTTAATGAATTACGTTTGTCAGATTTAGATAACGAAGGCGGTTGGGCAGCCGTTGTAAGTATGGATACCAACATTGCCGATTTCGCAAATATTAGTGCAACAGGAAGACAAAGCACTTCTGGTTTTGGCTCTTTAGAGCAAGGGCCTAGTCAGCGTAGTTTAGAAGATGTAAAGCAATATGATGTGGTTACCAATATAAATGTTGGTCAATTACTCCCAAAAAAGTGGGGCATTCAAGTCCCTTTCAATTACGCACAAAGTGAAGAGCTTATTACACCAAAGTACGACCAGTTTTATAAAGATTTAACTTTAAACTCTAGATTGGATGCTGCGGATAGTAATGCTGAAAGAGAAGAAATAAAGCAACAATCCGAAGATTATACAAAACGCCAAAGTATCAATTTTATTGGTATTAGAAAAAATAGAACAACAGATAAAAAGCCTCGTTTTTATGATGTTGAAAATGTGACTTTAAACTATTCATATAACAAAGTTGAACGCAGAGATTTTGAAATTGAAAACTCGGTTAATAAAACACTACGTATTGGGGCAAATTATGCACATAATTTTAACCCAGTTACTATTGAACCGTTCAAGAAAAACGACTCACTTTTCACGGGTAAATATTGGAAAATTTTAAAAGATTTTAATTTCAATTTATTGCCAACCAGTTTTACAATTAATACAGATATAAACAGACAGTTCAATAGACAAAAATTTAGAGAAATTGATTTAACTGCAGGTAGTGGAAATATAGGTATTGAAGAGTTGTTTAGAAGAAATTACACCTTCGATTTTCAATATGCTATTAACTATAACCTAACCAATTCGTTACAATTTAACTTTACTGCGGCTAACAACAATATTGTTCGAAATTATTTTAAAGACAATGATTTAATTGCAGGAGAACAAGATGGTGACTTGGATGTTTGGGATGGTTTATTAGATGTAGGAGATCCAAATAGGCAAACTCAAAACCTTGGAATCACTTATCAGTTGCCACTTAACAAAATACCAACATTTAGTTTTATTGATGCAACATACCAATATACAGGTAGTTTTCAATGGCAAAAAGGGTCAGATTTATTTGGGAATTTAGAGGTTAATGGGCAAACTTATGATTTAGGAAATACCGTTCAAAATTCAAACGTTCATAATATCAATACGTCGTTGGATATGAAACGTTTTTACAAGTACATAGGTTTGGTTAAAAAACCAATTAGAAGAGTAAGAACAAGAGCAACACCTGGTGGTGCACCTCCAGGAGCAAAACAAGAGGAAGCTAAAAAGCCAACTAAAAGACCAAAAAATCAATCCGTTACTAAACTTTTAAATGCAGGTGTTGATATTTTAACAAGTATTAAAAGAATTCAAGTAAATTATTCTGAGAATAATGGTACGTTCTTGCCAGGTTATACAAATACTCCAGGGTTTATTGGTACCTTAAAACCAACAGTTGGTTTTACATTTGGTAGTCAAAGCGATGTTAGATATTTAGCAGCAAGACGTGGCTGGTTAACAACATTTGATGAGTTTAATCAACAATATACAGCAACAAATACAAAACAATTAGATGTTTCTGCAAGTTTACAACCCGTTAGAGATTTAAAAATAGACATAGTTGGAAATAGAGCATATTATCAAAATTTTACCGAAAACTATCGCGTTGAAAATGGGGTATATAACCCTTTGACGCCTAATACTTTTGGTAATTTTAATATTTCAACAGTGTTGATAAAAACAGCATTTAGTAAGAGTGATGAGGTAAGTTCTCCTGCTTTTGATGACTTTAGAGTTAACAGATTAAAAATTGCAGACAGGCTAGCTAAAAAATTCTATGGGACTGATTCTTATACCAGAGATGCAGAAGGCTATCCTGAGGGTTTTGGAAAAAACAACCAAAAGGTGTTACTGCCAGCATTTTTAGCTGCTTATTCCGGTCAAGATGCCAACAAAATAACAACCAGTGCTTTTAGAGATATTCCAATACCAAACTGGGATTTAAAATACACAGGATTCATGAAGTTTAATTGGTTCAAAAAGCGTTTTAAGCGTTTTTCTGTAACCCATGGCTATCGTTCTGCATATACCATCAATCAGTTTAATACCAATTTAAATTTGAATTTAGATCCTGATGATAATGAAGCACCTGTTACTGGAGTTCCGTATTCTGATCCAAGTCAGCCAGATGAAGGAAAAGATCAATCAGGTAATTTTAAGAATGAACAACTATTCAGTAATATCAATTTAACAGAATTATTTAGCCCGTTGGTTAGAATAGATTTAGAGATGAAAAACTCCGTTAGAATTCTAGCGGAAATCAAAAAAGATAGAATGTTATCATTGAGTTTTGATAATAATTTAGTTACCGAGGTTCAGGGATATGAATATATAATAGGATTAGGTTTCAGAATTAAAGATTTGCCTATTCGCTCTAAGTTAGCAGGACCAAAAAAGCGTGTTGTTAGTGATTTAAATATGAAAGCTGATATTTCTGTAAGAGATAACAAAACAATTATTAGGTATTTAGATTTAGAAAACAATCAAATTACATCTGGACAAACCATTTGGGGGTTTAAATATTCCGCAGATTATGCGTTTAGTAAAAACTTAACTGGAATTTTTTATTTTGATTATACCTTTTCAGACTATGCGATTTCAACGGCTTTTCCGCAAACAACAATTAGATCAGGATTTACTATCAGATATAATTTTGGTAATTAAATATTTTAAAACAACTTGAAAAATGGGTATATAGCATAGCCAAAAGATGTGTTTCTTTTAATTCAAACTCCCTTTAACCTTACTAATATCGAGTAATCTGACATCGCTATTGAGCTAAGCTCGGTATCTTCAAAGAAAAATATATTTTCATTTTGATAACCCTCAAGGGGACAATTGTTCACGTAAATAGAGTATGTTTTAGATTCTGGCTAAATTGTTGAAACATCACGAAATTTTTATTCTAAAGTTTAATATGTAATTTGTCCCCTTGAGGGGACTTTAGGGGTGTTCATAAGAGGTGTTCTTCAGAGAATTAGTATTTCTATATTTCTTCGATCAATTCTTTTACAGTCTCTTCAATAAACAATAAAACACTAAACATATTTTTCTTAACTTTAACCAATAAGGAACGAAAAAAGTTGAGTGAATATATAACAAAACGAAAAGTAGAAAGTGTTTGAATTTAAATTACAAATAAATACATTTGCCAAATAAAAACTTAAATTAAAGACATGAACATTCCATCAGAATTAAAATATACTAAAGACCACGAATGGATTAAAATAGACGGTGATATTGCTACCATTGGAATTACTGATTTTGCGCAAAGCGAATTAGGAGATATAGTCTATGTTGAAGTAGAAACTGTAGATGAAACTTTAGAAGCTGATGAAGTTTTTGGAACCGTTGAAGCTGTTAAAACAGTATCTGATTTGTTTTTACCATTATCAGGCGAAATTATTGAATTTAATGAAGGTTTAGAAGATGAACCAGAAGTTGTAAATTCAGACCCATACCATGCCGGATGGATGATAAAATTGAAGTGTTCAGATTTATCACAAGTTGATAAACTCATGTCTGCAGACGATTACAAAATACTTATAGGTGCTTAAAAAGGTTACGTTTTTAGTGGCCCTAGGATATTCAGTTGCATTAGGCGCAGTCAGTTTAATAACCTTAGACATTCCAAATGTACAGATTTCTTTTGCTGATAAAATATTTCATTTCTTAGCCTATAGCCTCTTTACCGTTTTATGGTATCTTGCCTTTTTTTATACGTTTAGTTTTAAAAAAAGAAAGTCAATAATATATGCTGCAGTTTTGGCAATATTATTTGGTATAGTTATTGAGGTTTTACAAGATACTATAACAACCTCAAGAGCATTAGATGTATATGACGCTTTAGCTAATACTTTTGGGGCGTTAGTTACAACAATGATAATAGGGATTAAAAATAGTCTGTACGTTAAAAACTCTTAAACACTTGTTTTTTTGAAAAATAAATAGTTATTTTAGCAATCAGGATAAACGATTTAAATTATGGAATCTAAAAAAAATACCAAAGCAAATGTTGGACGTAACAGTTCACTTTACTTCGCCATTGGATTAGCGGCAATGTTGTTTATAACAAACTACGCTATTAATTACAAAACTTATGACAAATCTGATATTGACATCGGGCAATTAAATATGGATGAGTTAGATGAAGAAGAAATTCCAATTACAGAACAAATTCAAACACCACCACCACCACCACCACCTCCTGCGGCGCCAGAAGTAATAGAGATTGTTGAAGATGAAGAAGAAGTTGAAGAAACGGTTATTGAATCTACTGAGGTTGATCAAGAAACAGAGATTGTAGAAGTGGAAGAAGTTGAAGTAGAAGAAGTTGAAGAAGATATTGATGTACCGTTTTCTGTAATTGAAAATGTGCCAATTTTCCCGGGTTGTGAAAAAGGAAACAACTCTGCAAAAAGAGATTGTATGTCTAAAAAAATAGCTCAATTTGTAAACAAAAAGTTTAATACAGAGTTGGCTAGTGATTTAGGTTTATCAGGAAGACAACGTATAAACGTTATTTTTAAAATTGATAAAACTGGTAATGTAGTAGGTATTCGTGCTAGAGCGCCACATCCAGGATTAGAAAAAGAAGCTACAAGAGTTATTGGTTTATTACCTAAAATGAAACCAGGAAAACAACGTGGTAAACCTGTAAATGTTCCATATTCGTTACCAATTATTTTCCAAGTTCAAGATTAAGAATAAGCATCTATATTTATAAATATTAAAACCTCGAAGATTAAACTTCGGGGTTTTTTATTTTACTCGTCCATTGGAGCCATCGAAACGGTATTTCGCAGTTTTGGGAGAGGTATAAAATCCCGTTACAAAACTGTAACGGGAATTTTTTTTTTGGTATGCTTATTGTGATTTTATCATAACATTAACCTGCCTGCCGTCAGGCTGGCATTTAATCTATAATTATTATGAGGAATCAAAAGAATTCTCACGAACTCATTCGGCAAAATGAGCAAATCGTGAAAAAATCACAAAAGCATGATGCCAATTTACAAAAAAACTCGACCCTATATTTTCAAATAGGGTTAATTGTGTGTTTGCTAGTAGCATTCGGGCTATTGGAGATGAAGTTTGAAACGACAATTCCAAGCATTTCGAAAGTTCTTCCGCCCGATGATCCAATTGAAATTTCAGTTGAAAATTTCAAAGTTTATGTTGAACCTAAAACTGAAGTTCGGCCAGAGGTTAGGAAGAAAGTAATCTTGACTAATAAAATAAAAGAAGTTGATAATGATTTCAAATTAGAAAAGGTTATTGATATTATTACTAGTGAGCAGAATACTTCTTCAGAACCAGCAATTGATCCTAGTAAAATATCAGTTGTTGATAACCCTGATGATGATGGGTCTGTATCAATAGTTTTTGTTCAAAAAGTCCCGATTTATCCGGGTTGCGAAAATGCAAAGAATAACCCAGAAAGGAAAAAATGCATGTCTGAAAAAATTGGAAAACTCATTCAAAGGAAATTTGATGGAAGTGATATTGCATCTAATTACGGTTTGACAGGAAAACAAAAAATAGACGTTCAATTTACTATTGATAAAACAGGACATGTAACCGATATCAAAACGAGGTCTCCACATCCACAACTTGATAAAGAGGCAGTTCGTGTTATTAATTTTATTCCAGAAATGACTCCAGGAAAACAAAATAATAAAAACGTTGGTGTTATTTATAACCTGCCAATAGTATTTCAAGTTCAATAAATAACACCAATTTAACGTTCAAATGGTATACAGAAAAAAAAGTTTTTTTTGCACATGACAAAAATTTAGATCCGAACTGTAAGCTACATATAACGTATTACCACTTTTTCGTTACATAGATCTCACAGGTTTTCAAAACCTGTGAGATCTTTGTTATCCTGAAAATGGCGAGTAGTTATTTCTCAAAATAAATTTTTGTCATGTACTTAATTTTTTATAAAACCCGGTGATTGTTTTGCATAGCCATAGCTACGGAAATCATGAACAAGGAAATAGAATGAAATATGAGCGAGTTTTAGCCGTTTTTTCTGAGTACATGACAAAAATTGATAATATATCGGATGTCAATCTGAGCGCAGTCGAAGACATTGGAAATATCGTATTCAAAAGCATTTCGACTG
>Ga0316208_1002217_pt1 | contig 16241 bp, 13 predicted proteins | sample 3monopyrite_MG_FD_204944 | JGI IMG/M metagenome (GOLD analysis project Ga0316208, IMG submission 204944) | Microbial mat bacterial communities from mineral coupon in-situ incubated in ocean water Damariscotta River, Maine, United States -... | ecosystem: Environmental > Aquatic > Marine >...
TGCGAAACCCGATCGATTTCATCGGTGAATCACAGCATTCGAAGTCGGTCAGAGACGAATATTCGATCTCGATGCCTTCGCGGGGCGACGAATTCGAGAGGATTTCGGTCGATTGCTTCCGTCTCGAGCCGCTTAAGCGGGGTTTTAGCTCGAATCCGAGGGGACTCGGACCCTCTTGGCGCTCAAAGCAAAGAACTTTCATCTCTTTGAGATCTCCTTTGAAAACAGGGCCCTTGCGGGCCAGAGCTGCGGTATGCTCTGGCCGCCTCGCCACGCCGTCCGACGGATACTTTTTGCCACGGCAAAAGTGCCCATCGAATCCGGTGTCCTGTTCCCGGTGCGTGACTGCCCCGATAAGAAGTGGAAAAGCGGTGCGGGCACATGCATCGACGCGAACACGTCGACGAATCGAAAAATAGAAAACAGGCTGATTAGATTCGGCCAGCGGGGAGCGTAAGCGCACCCTGCGATCCCGATGAGGGATGCAAGGAGATCTTCGGATGCGACAGGTAGGAACCGTAAAGTGGTTCAACGACGAAAAAGGCTTCGGCTTCATTACGCGCGACGACGGTGAAAAAGACGTCTTTTGCCACCACAGCGCGATCAACGGCGAAGGCTTCAAGACGCTCGCCGAAGGTGCACGCGTAGAGTTTGACGTAGTCGACGGCCAAAAGGGCCCGGCAGCGGCGAACCTCGACGTCATCTAAAAAGCGAATTTCGCTCTAGAGCCTTTCGGGTGCCGCGCACTTGAGAAGCTCAAACACAGAGCGTGCTCGTGAACAGCCCCGTCCAGGACTTCCTGGGCGGGGTTGTTGCGTTTCAGGCTCCACGTTTCGACCCCAGAGAGTCGAATCAAAGCTATTTTCCGCGCCCGTTCAATCTGATCCCATCTGACACGATGATCCTGGAGCTGTCCCCATGTCCGACTACCGAGCACCGACCCGCGAGTTTGAGTTTCTGTTAGGCGAGGTCTTTGGGGCGAGCGACCATTATGCATCGCTCGAGGGCTGCGAGAAGCTCACTCCGGAATTGCTCGACTCGGTCCTGATGGGCGCGCGTGATTTTGCGGAAGGTGTTGCCGCGCCGCTCTATCGAAGTGGTGACCAACAGGGCTGCCGTTATGAGGATGGGAACGTCCTCACGCCTGATGGATTCGCGGACGCGTTCAGGCAATACGGCGAAGACGGTTGGCAGGGCCTCACAATTGCCGCGGAAGAGGGCGGCCAGGGGCTGCCACCGTCGCTCGGCTTTATGGTGACGGAGATGATCGGCGCCGCGAACTGGGCCTGGAGTATGTACAGCGGTCTCGCGATGGCACCGGTCAACTGTCTTATTTCGGCGGGAACGCCGGAACAGAAGGCTCAATACCTCCCGAAGATTCTGGATGGCAGCTGGGGCGGGACCATGTGTCTTACCGAGGCGCATTGTGGATCCGACGTCGGTTTGATTCGAACTCGGGCGACGCGCGAGGACGACGGCACCTATGTCCTGACGGGTTCGAAGATCTTCGTCTCCGGCGGCGAGCAGGATATGACGGAGAACATCATCCACAGCGTGCTCGCGCGGGTGGAAGGGGATCCCGCCGGTACAAAGGGTCTCTCCCTGTTCATCGTCCCCAAGATGCTCGTCAACGAAGCGGGTGAGATTACCGGACCGAACGCAGTCTCCTGTGGATCGATTGAGCACAAGATGGGGCTCAAGGGCTCAGCGACCTGCGTGATCAACTTTGACGGGGCGACGGGCGTGCTGATCGGTGAAGAATGCCGCGGCCTCGAAGTGATGTTCGAGATGATGAATACCGCGCGTCTGGGAACTGCACTCCAGGGGCTCGCGATGGGCGAACTCGCTCGACAGTACGCGCTCGATTATGCGCAGGAACGGGAGCAGATGCGGTCGCTGACCGGACCGAAGAACCCGGACGGCGAAGCGGATCCGATTCTCGTTCATCCCGACGTGCGTCGGATGATCCTGACGCAAAACGCCTTCGTCGAAGGAAGTCGCGCCTTTGCTTTCTGGCTCGGGCAGCTGATCGATCTCGGCCGCTTCGGTCCTGAAGCAGGACGACAGCAGGCATCCGATCTGCTCGAGTTCCTGACGCCGATCGCGAAAGCGTTCGTGACCGAGACTGGGCAAGAAGTCGCGAACCTCGGTCTCCAGGTCTTCGGCGGTCATGGATATGTCGCCGACAACGGTATTGAACAGGTCGTGCGCGATGGACGGATTTCAACGGTCTACGAGGGAACGACGGGGATCCAGGCCCTCGACCTGATCGGTCGCAAGGTCCTCGCGAACGGCGGATCGCTGCTCAAGCAGGTGACCGCATTGATCCGTGCCTTCTGCGCGGAGTCGGCCAGCGCGAGCGACGAGATCGGCGCCTACTGTGACGAACTTCTGCGCCTCTGCGACGAGTGGGAAGGCCTGGCGGCGACGATCACCGACCGGGCAATCAAGAACCTGGACGAACTCGGATCGAGCTCCGTCGATTTCTTGATGTACTCGGGATACATCGTCCTCGCTTATCTCTGGGCACGAATGGCGCTCGCGGTGGAGAGTGGAAGTGACGCTTCGAACGCCGCTTACTCCGCAAAGAAGCTCGCAACCGCGCGCTTCTATTTCGCCCGCCTACTTCCCAGGACGAGCGCGCACGCCGCCGCTGCCCTCGCGGGCGCGGAGACGCTCATGTCGATTCCCCACGACGACTTCGCGATTTAGCCGGGGCGAAGATCGACGAGCGCCGTGCTAGTTCGACCAGTAGATGTACTCGTCGTCCGGTGCGTCGAGTTGGCTCAGGTCCTTGTCGAGATTGATGGGCATCGTCGCTTGCGCCTCCCACGCCGGCGGCGCTTGCTCGGCGTTATGCGCGGCGAGGGCGGCCCGTAATTCGGCGAGCTTCTCGGGTCGGGAGGCCGAGAGGTCGTTCTGCTCGGTCGGATCGTTGCGCAGATCGAAGAGCCACTCGCGGCCGGGTGGATCACTGATAGCGAGCTTCCAGCCGTCCACGAGAGCGCTCTGGGAGGCGCCACTTCGCCAAAAGAGGCGATCATGGGGCACGCCCTCCGCTTCGCCTCGAGCGAAGGGGACGAGGTCGACACCGTCCATCTTTCGGTCCGACGGGAGGGGCGCATTTCCCGCGGCCGCCGCCGTCGCGTAGAGATCGAAGTGGTGAACGGGGTCTTCGACGAGGGTTCCCGGCTCGATCTGCGCCGGCCAGCGCGCGAAGAAGGGGACGTGGATCCCGCCCTCGAAGAGGCTGATCTTCCAGCCGCGGAAGGGCCTATTCACGTCGGGGAGGCCGATGTACCCGGCGCCGCCGTTGTCCGAGGTAAAGAGCACGAGCGTGTTCTCGTCGAGACCATTTGCCTCGAGGGTATCGAGGACACGACCGACCCCGCGATCAAGCGCCCGGATCATCGCCGCGTAGACGCGCTCGCGATGGAGCGGAATATGGGAGAGCGCCTCGTAGTCCTCGCGTGTCGCTTGAAGAGGCGTGTGCGGAGCCCAATGGGCGAGATAGAGGAAGAAGGGACGATCCTTGTTCGCCTCGATCATCTTCACGGCTTCGTCCGTGTAGTAGTCCGTCAGGTAGCCGCCGGGCTCGAAGGCCGGCCCCCCATTCCATTCCGCCGCGTAACGCATGGCCGACCACAAGAATTGATCGATCGGGTCAAAGCTCTGTTTCGCATTGACGACGTCGGGATGGTCTTCCGGGAGGTACATGCCGCTCGCCATGAGCAGGCTCTCCTCGAAGCCCTGATCGTAGGCCGCCATTCCGTTGGCTTCGCCGACGTGCCATTTCCCAATATGGGCGGTGTGATAGCCGCGTTCCGCCAGGACCTCCGCGATCGTGATCTCCGAGGCGGGCATCCCCATGTCGTTGTAGTCGACCGCTTCGATGTCCTCGTGGATGATCGGTTCGCGAAGGCGCTCACGCCCGGTGTCGATCTGCGGGACGAGCGTAACCATGCCACCCGGCGTTGGCGTGAACTCGAATCCGAAACGGGTGCCGTAGCGACCGGAGAGAATCGCGGCACGGGAGGGAGCGCAGGTGCCGTTCGCGGCGTAACCGTTCGTGAACTGCACGCCCTCCTGGGCGATCGAGTCGATGTTCGGCGTGGGGACAGTTCCGCCCGCGACCCCACCGCCATTGACCGTGAGGTCGTTCCAACCAAGGTCGTCAGCGAGAATGAGAACGATATTAGGGGGTCGATCCGAGGGCGCGCGTCCCTCCGGATCGGAACCCGTCGCCCAAGTGATTTCCTGGTGGGGCCCAACTGGAATGCGTCGTGCCATCGCGAACTCAACGCCCTTGAGCAGGAGTTCGATGCGAAATACGTAGGCGAGCCCGCCTAATACGAGAAGCACGGCAAGAGCGGAGACGAGGATACGTTTCACTTGGATTCTCCTTCGGAAGACGCGAGAGAGGCGAGAGAGGCGAGGCATTGATGGGCGTCGAGGACGGGATCAACGGTTTGCTTCGCTGACGGGGAGAGTGCGGCATAGCGTTGACGCAGCTCGCGCAGACACTTCAGTTGGTACTTGAAGGGAGCCTGGCTGTAGGTGAGGCCGTGCGCTTGGATCCGAACCTCGTCAGAGCCCGTGGCGAGTGCTTTCTCGTTCGCAAGCAGGAAGGGGAGATAGGCCTCACCCGCAAGGGAAAGGAGTGCCGAGACCGCAGTCGGAAGCGCTTGATCCGGGGGGCGCCACGACCCTTCGTGCCCTGACAGATCATGGACATGATGGATCCATCGCATCGTATAGGGTGCGCGCTCGCGACAAGGCTCGATCGCTGCGAGGTCGAGGGCGAACTGACAGACCTGACCATGGAGGGCGAAGTCGGCGAGGGAAGGGCGCGTACCGAACAGGAAGGGCTGAGTCGGAATCATGGATTCGAGCGCATCGAGTACGAGTTCCGAGATCCGCTCGATGAGGGGAAGGTTGGCTTCTGTGCAACCGACGAGGGCATTCCGGCTGACCTGGCGCGTCTCGAAGGCGTGGCCCCTTGCTTCGATCACGTCGAGGGATTCCACGTCCTGCGTGAAGAGCTGGTCGTAGGCGATCAACCGACCAGTCCACTGCGTGGCCTCCGGATAGGCCCATCGATAGGCGTACATCGCTTTGCTGACCCACTCGTCGGCGAGGTCCTCGATCAGGATCGCGAGAAACGCGTCCGCTTCATCTTCGGGGATCACCGAGCGCGCGGCGTGGCGCGATTCGAGATCGAAGATGAGCGGTGTTGAGTCGTTCTGAAACGAGCCGTCGGGATATTCCAGAACGGGCATGACAGGAACCGCCACGTTCTCGAACGCGCGAGCCCAATCCTTCATTCCGCTCATCACGACGTGAGGGATCCGTCGGTAGCGAAGGAGCGCGCGCATCTTCATCGAGTAGGGCGACCCGATATGTGCGTAGAGTCGGTAGGAGTCGGGGGAGGACGAAGTACGCAAAGTCATGGCATCCTGAGAGCGGGAAGGTAGTATTGGCACTCATTGTGACAATACCTGAATCCGCTCCGCAAACAACGTGTGTGGAGCAAGCCGCGAATGCGCAAAGGCGTTCAACCGCTTAAAGGAGAACCGAGATGATCGTGACGAACGAAGTGATGCCGACGGACCCGGGCCGGATCGCCGAAATGCAGGCGCCGGGACCGGATAAGCCGATCATCATGGTGAACCTGCTCAAGTTCAAGGAGCGCGCCGAGTACGCCGACGGGCGGGAAACCGACCTGACGGGGTATGAGGCCTATCAGATCTACGGCAAGGCTGTGTCCAAGCTTCTTCCGGAATTCGGGGGCGAAGCAATGCTGGCGGGGGACGTCACGTTCCTGGCCCTAGGGCAGGTCGAAGAGCTCTGGGATGAGGTCGCGCTTGCAGGCTATCCCAATCGTGCCGCGCTCTGGGCGATGTCAACCTCCGCGGCGTGGCAGGAGATCGCGGTTCATCGCGCGGCGGGCCTCGCGGGCCAGCTGAACATCGAAATCGTACGGCAGGACGGCTTCGGAAGTGCGTCGAGCTGACGGACTCTGCCGCGTTTTGGGGTGCTAGCCTCCGGGCCTGCGCGCTTCCCTGACTCCACGCGGAGCGGAGGGCGCATCGACCCGACCAGAGGAGAGAACCGCTTTGCCCGGCTCAGTTCAGTTTGAAGTTTCCGACCACATCGCCACGATCACGCTCGATAACCCCAAAGCGCGTAACGCCTTCGACTATGAGATGTGCGTTGAGCTGAAGCGCATCTGGGCCGAGGTGAAGACCAACCCCGACATCCGCTGCTCGATCGTGACGGGGGAGGGCGATCGCGCCTTTTGTACGGGTTGGGATATCTCGTCGACGGCATCCGGTGATAGTCAGCAATTCGCAAAGGTCGGTCGCATGGACGCGCCCTTCAGCTGGATTACCGCTGTTCAGAATCGATGTTGGACGCCGACGATCACAGCCGTCAACGGTCAGTGCAACGGCGGTGGCCTCCACTTTCTGGCCGACACGGACATCGCGATCGCTTCCGATTCCGCGACCTTCTTCGATACGCATTGCCAGAACGGAATGCCGGCCGTGCTGGAGATGGTCAGCCTCGCCAAGCGCATCCCCCTCGATTCAGTCTTCCGCCTAACGTACCTGGGGTCGAAGGAGCGCATGACGGCCGAGGCCGCGAAGGATTGCGGATTGATCGGGGAGGTGGTGCCCCAGGATCAGTTGATGAGCCGCGCACGCGAGATTGCCGAGACCATCACGCAATGGTCGCCGACGGCTCTCGCTCGATCGAAACGCGCCATCTGGGAGAGCCTCGATCGCGGACTTGAGCCGGCGCTCGATCACTCCATGAAGGAGCTCGATCTCCATTCGACCCATCAGGACCAGATCGAAGGGCCGACGGCCTTCTTCGAGAAGCGAACGCCCAACTGGGAGCCCTATCTCGGCGATGACGACTGAGCAGAGGAGGGCCGGCCCCCCGGCCCGCTCAGTTTCGTGCTTCGACCCAGATCGGTGAAGACCAGGCCATTTCCTGGACCGTCGAGGGATAGGAGCCATCGTTGCAGACGGCTGGGCGTTCTTCTTCCGGAAGTCGGCGGCAATCGTAGGTGTGCCAGCGTGCCGACGGGTTCTCGACGACGCGCAGGTAGTAGTAGGTCGAGAGCGACGGGTCGTAGGTTTCGTCGCGGTAGACCTCGCAGAAGCCGTCGTGTCCCGTGCCGACACGCTCGCCCGTTGCGGGATCCACGCTCGCGTCGTTCGGCCCCCCGGCGATGGTCAGCACTTCGTTGCGCCGCTTTCCGTCGGCATCGATCCAGCCCTTGATGATCTGCATCTGCTGGAGCGGGGCACCGGTCGCGGCGGGATCGCGCAGGGCACTCGCCAAGAAGACCGGCTTGCCGTCGGGGTTCGTTGCGACCGTTAGGTCACCGCCCATCGGAACGCCTTCGGCGTAGGCCTGCTCGATCATGTCGCCCGACTCGCAGAGATCGGGAGAGAGGGACCAGCCAGCGAAGAAGCGCGGCGCGATGCGCGGACCTGAAGTGCCGAAGACTTCGCGTCGGATCATCGCTTCGAAGATCGCGTCGCGTGAATTCTCTACGGCCCACACGCCGGCGAGTCCGCCCGGGTTGCCGTCGATTCCGCTCGTGAGCAGGCCGGGCTGGAGCCTTTCCTGGGGCGTCGACTCGAGGGAGACATGCCCGCGCCAATCATTTTCAAGGACGGCGCCCGGGGTCGCGGCGTGGGTATCCGTTGCGGCGATGACGCCAAGCTTGACCGGGTTGAGCCCCGTCGCTCGTTCCTCTTCGAGTCCGACCAGCAGAGCCGAGCGATGGAAGTCGGTGGCATCGACGCAGCCCGCGCCGAGCATGCCGTTTGCGCCCACGCCATCCGTGCATTCCTGCGTGACTTCCGTCGCCATCTCGAGCCGAACGTTCGGACCGTCGATGACGCTTACGCCATAGCTCTCTTCCGCGCCCATCGTCCGGACCGCTTCGACGTTGCAGAGTTCATCCGGCGCGCCGAGGACGCTCGCGAGGCCGTTGATGCATTCGGAGGCGCCCTTGTGCTGGAAGATCTCCATGATCGGTTCGCGCTCTAGGCGCTTGGCCGCGTAGGCGCGCTGGTTCTCCATACCCGGAGCGAGGCGCATATACGGCGCCATACGTCCATTCGCGAGGTTCGAGTTATGCGGAATCGTGAGGTAGGTGCAGCCGTTCTCGATCAGGCAGGCGGCGTCGAGCTGTTCCCAGAGTGCTGAGTCGTAAGGAGCATCGACGTAGGAGACGGGGAGGTCCGGGACATTGTCGTTCCGGAAGATCACGTTTCGGTGATAGTTCGAGGTGCCCGGTGTGCCCGTGTATTCGTAGGCCTTGAGGCTCGTGAAGGTGCAGCCGGAGCTCTTGTCGTAGGCGGCGTCCGCGGCATCACCGAGGCGTTGCCAGGGAAGCTTCGCGTACTCGAGGCAGAGCTGGCCGTCTTCGTCACAGACTTCCGGTATTCGCGCCGGCGTCTCCGTCGTGATCACCTGGCCGAAGAGCATCATGCCCTGGCGCTCGTTCTCACGCGTTTTTCGGCAAAAGGCGGAGTCGTAGCGAGGGGAGTCCTCCTCGCGACAGAGTCGACGCTCGCCGAGGAACTCACCGTGATCGGTGACCGCCAGGAAGTCGAGAGGGCGGTCGATGGCGAACGTGCCGGCGGGCTTGCCGTCGACGATGGGCCAGAACGCGATCGGTTCCCCCTTCGCGTACTGATAGGCATCGGTCGGCGTGGCTCCGATGGTATTGGCCGCCGCGTCGAAGGAGAGCGACGTGTGGACGTGGAGGTCGCCGAAGAGCGGAAGCCGCGTCTCGGTGTAGTGCTCGCAAGGCTCGCGGGTCTCGGTGTAGGTCACGAGGCGGCCGTCGCTGGCTGCTGCGTTCGCTGCCGCTGAGGGCGCGCTCGATGTCTCGCTTGCGTCGTTGGCACAGCCGTAGAAGCCGGCGGAAGAGAAGAGGACCAGGCTGGTTGAGAGGGCGAGAGCCGAGATGCGTGTCGTGTCCACGGGAGCTCCATCAATGGGGCTGAGAAGAGGGGGCGCCGGAATCCGGCGCCCCTTCGTTAGTCGAGGTCAGCGGCGCTATGTCGCTCGATGACCTGTTCTTCCTTCGGACCGAAGGGGCGATTGACGCGTCGGCCGCGCTTGACCGCTTCGCGCTCGAAGAAATCATCCGACCAGCGAATGACATTCTTGTATTCGTGCACGCTCAGGAACTCGCCGGCCTCGTAAACTTCGCCGCGCACGACACTGCCGTACCAGGGCGCCGTCGCCATATCGGCGATGGTGTACTCGTCGCCCGCGAGCCATGCGCGATCTTCGAGGTTCTTGTCGAGCACATCGAGCTGGCGCTTCACTTCCATCGCGAAGCGGTTGATCGGATACTCCCACTTCTCCGGCGCGTAGGCGTAGAAGTGACCGAAGCCGCCCCCGAGATAGGGCGTGCTTCCCATCTGCCAGAAAAGCCACGAAAGCGTCTCGGCACGCAGCGTCGGTTCCTCGGGATAGAAGGCCCCAAACTTTTCGGCCAAGTAGACGAGGATCGCGCCGGACTCGAAGACGCGGGTCGGCGTCGGGGTGCTGTGATCGACGAGGGCCGGGATCTTCGAGTTAGGATTGGCCGCGACAAATCCGCTGCTGAACTGATCGCCGTCCTGAATGTTGATGAGGTACGCATCGTATTCCGCGCCCGTATGCCCAAGCGCGAGGAGTTCCTCGAGCATCACTGTGACCTTGACGCCGTTCGGGGTCGCCAGGGAATAGAGCTGGATCGGGTGCTCACCGACGGGGAGGTCCTTGTCGTGGGTGGCTCCTGCGATGGGTCGGTTGATCGCCGCGAAACGGCCCCCACTTTCCTTATCCCATTCCCAGACTTTCGGTGGCGTATACGTATTCGAATCGGTCATTGCGAGGCCCTTTCATTCGGCGCGAAGGGCAATGCTAGTAACTCACGACGCGCAGCGGTACTGGCCCCGCGTCACCTGGCTTGGCCCGCCCCTCAAAGCGAAAGTGGCAGCTCGAGATGCTGCGCGTACATCCTGTCTCGATGCTCGATCAGGATCGGGTCGAAGGCATCGCGTGTGACATCGTCGGAAGCTTCGAAGGCCGGGCGAAGGGCTTCGGCCATCGCGCATTGCTCTGCGGGCAGGGGCTTGAAGAGCGCCATGAAGGTCGCGCTGTAGATGTCGACGGCGGTGAGTGTGGTTCCGACGTAGTAGTCGCTGCCACGTGATTTCTGATCGTTGAGTCGGGTGGAGAGAAGTCGCAGGAGCAAGGCCACGCGGGCGGACTGGCGGGGGGCTTCGCTTTCGCGATAGCCGTACTTGTCTCCCAGGTAGGCCGCAACCGGAGGAGGAAAGCCAGGCTCTCCTTGAAGCCCAGCGTGGATTCCCTGCAGTCGCCGTGCCCAACCGAGGCCGTCCTCGCCGCAGATCTCATGACATAGTCCCATGACGAGTGCGCGGTCTCCGGCATCTTCCGGGAGGAGCGCCGGCGAAGGAGCGAGGCGCTCCGCGAGCAGGAGAATCTGGGCCCAATTCGATCGCGGCACTTCATCGTTGTAGATCGCAACGGGCCCACTTCGATCTCCCGACCAGGCGGCCATCTCATCGTTTGCGGCGTCGAGTCGAACCGCTTTCCATGGAATTCCCTTCACGTGCAGGATTCCTTTTGCCCCTTCTCCCCAGGGACTTGGGACGCCCGAGACGACCACCATACGGAGGCCTTCGGCGTTCTTTGCGGATTCGAAATCGATGTACTCAAACGGCATGACAGGCTCCAGCGGTCGACGGGCGGGCGCGCGAAAACGCGTGATGATCCTACCGCAGCGACCGCGAAGGGGACGAGGAAGGGGGGCTTGAGTGCGTGACTGCGGGGATGAGCTTCGCGCCACGGGTCCCGTTATGCTCGGGAGATGGCTGATGCTTCCGATCTGGGCCCGGGTGCCCTGTCTGATCTTCGCGTTGTCGAGTTCGCGCAAGCACTCGCGATTCCGTACTGCGGGAATTTGCTCTCTGACATGGGGGCCAGCGTCATCAAGGTCGAGCCGCCGCGCGGAGACACGTATCGACTGCAGAGTCGAACCTCGGTCAAGCACGAAGGCAAGGACTTCGCGATCTGCAATCGCAACAAGCGAAGCCTCTGTCTCGACCTGACCCGCCCCGAGAGCGCGCAGGTCATTGAGAAGCTCGTCGCCGACGCAGATATCGTGCTCGTCTCACTCAAGGCGTCAGACGTCCCACGCTACGGCCTCGACTACGAAACGATCGCCGGATATCGCGAGGACATCGTCTACCTCGAGAACACGCCCTACGGCCCCAAAGGCCCGCTCGGTCAGCAGGGTGGATACGACGTCGTCGCGATGGGGTTGTCCGGGCTTTCCTCGATCATGGCAACGGAAGAGGGAACGACGCCGCGCTTCGTTCGACCCGCGCTCGCCGACATCGTGACGGGAATGATCTCCGCCCTTGGTGTGGTGACCGCCATTCGTCATCGCGAGAAGACGGGCGAGGGACAGAAGGTACAGACCTCCCTCTTTCATACCGCGCTCGGCATGATTTCAAACATGGTGCATCGCTTCGAGGATCTCGATGGCGCTCATATGGATGCCTTCTCCGACGTCTTGCGAGAACTCCGCGCCGAGGGGGCGGGCTTCAGTGAACAACAAGCGGCCTATCGCGATCACTTCGGCGGCTGGCCCGTCGGGAATATCTATTTTCGCCACTACCGAACCCTCGACGGTTTCCTCTCCGTCGGCTGCCTCTCGCCGCGGCTCAACGAACGCTTTCGCGACGCGACGGGCCTGGTAGATCCCCGAGGCATGGCGGGCTTTAGCGAGCGAAGCGAAGCGGGACGGGCGGCACTCGAACTGCTGAACGCGGAAGCGGAAGCGCTCTTCGCGACGAAGGCCACCGAGACCTGGCTTGCGCTCCTTCGAGAGCACGGGGTGCCTTCTGCCCGCCTGAATTTTCCGCACGAGATCTTCGACGATCCGCAAGCCAAGGCGAACGGATACATCGCAACGATGGATCACCCGGTTCATGGTGAGCTGCAGCTTGTGACGTCTCCGCTACAGATGACGAAGACGCCCGTTGCGCCGCGCGGATCGTCGCCCGCACTCGGTGCGCATACGGATGAAGTATTGCTTGAGCTGGGTGTGGATGAGGAGTCGGTCGCCAAGTGGCGCGAATCGGGACTCGTCGGACGCTATTCGGAATAAACTGAACGGAGAAAATCATGGTTTACGCCCCCACGACGCGTCCCTACTACGATGCTGACAGCCATATCATGGAGCTGCCGAATTTCCTCAAGGAGTATGCGGATCCTGAGTTTCGCGACGAGCTCCGGGACATCGACTACACGGCATCGATCGTCACGAACGAAGAACTCGACGCGATCGTGGCGCAGGGTGGGCGGCACACGGATGAGCACATCGCCGAGATGATCGCCCTTGGCGATGACCTGATTGCCAAGTCGAAAGAGATTCAGGCGCTCGGCGCGTTCAATCGCGATGACCGGAAGACCGCGATGGATCTGTTGGGCTTCAAGAAACAGCTCGTCTTCGCGACCCACAGCGTGGCGCAGCCCTTCCATCCGAGTCCGAACTATCCGACGCCCCTGCGCTATGCGGGCACCCGCGCACATAACCGCCACATGGCGGACTTCTGCGCGAACGACGATCGCCTGATGGGCGTCGGCGTCTGTCCTCTCGACGATCCCGCGTTGGCGATTCAGGAACTTGAGTTCGCGCTTGAACTCGGCCTCGAAGCGATCTGGGTTCCTCATCGGCCGCCGATCGAGATCTCGCCGGGTCACGTCGATCTCGAGGGCTTCTGGGAAAGGCTCGCGGAAGCGGGGGTTCCCTTCGTGAATCACGTCGGCGGCTCGCCGCTTCATTCGCTCAAGGCGTGGAGCAATAATGGACGCGGCAAGGTGAAAGACTTCTTTGGCGGAGGTGAGAATGTGCGGACCAAGGACGCCGCGCTCATGCATCAAACGCCGGAAGCATTCATGACGATTCTTATTTTGGACGGCGTGCTCGACCGACATCCGAAACTTCGCGGCGCGGCGGTCGAGCTCGGCGCGGGCTGGGTTCCGGAGATGGTGCGACGTCTCGACTGGGTCTCGAATATCTACGGTCGAGTCGATCAGTCGGTGCGCTTTGAGCGACCTCCGTCGCAGCAGATCATCGAACAGCTCGGCTTTACGCCGTTTCCGCACGAGCCGGTCGGACAATTGATTGATGAGTCCGATCCGGGGCTCTATCTCTTCTCGAGTGACTATCCGCACGTCGAAGGAGGCCGCGATCCGATCGGGAAATTTGAGCGCGCCGTCGCTGAACAACCTTCCGAAATTCAGACGCAGTTCTTCAGTGAGAACTTTCTTCGCCTCTGGCCGGAGGCGCGCGTTTAGCGCTGGCCACAAGCAAGTCGTGTTCGAACCGTCTTAGTCGAAGATCGCCGGATCGCTCGCGCGTGCATCAAGATCGATCCCCTCTCGTGCGACGAGGCGCCGTCGAATCGGGTAGTAGGCAATCGCGGCAACGAATCCGATGGCGAGTGTCAGGATCACACCGAGGGACAGATCCCGCGCCAACAGCAAGACCCCAAGAAGGGTCATCGTCTCCGCGAAGAGAAAGAGGCCCCACATGGTTTTGGGGCCAAGCTGGATGAGAGATCGCGAATACGCTTCCGGAAACTTCGACGGTATCCGTGTCACCACCCAATAGACCGCGACGGCGGGGAGTGACGCCGAAATCGTCGCGGCCCGTGCGATATCACCAATGTCGAGATCGGCCACGAGCGGAACGATGCCGATGATGAACATCGCCAGCAGGATCCAATGGGGCGCGCCGTAGCGATTCGTGACACCGGCCCATTCGGGGAGCACGCCATCCCAGGCGGCGACCATGAAGTTTCGCGGGAGCTGAATGAACTGTGCGTTGAGGGTTGTGCAGATCGCGATGCCCGCGCCGCCGACCAGGAAGTAAGTGAGGGCCCAGCCCGGTAGGAATGCCTTACCGGCGATCGTCAGCGGTTGGTCGATCATCTCCGTCCACGGAATCACGCCGACGCTGGCGAGTGCGATAAAGCCGTAGACGACGGCGACGCCGAGGGTGGCGGTGACCATCACGAGGGGGATTGTTCGGCTCGGGTTGCGGGTCTCTCCGCCGAGGCCGACGACGAGGTAGGCGCCGCCAGTGGCGAACTTGAGCAGGAAGACGGCGGAGAGAAAACCGAGGGGGCCCTTGGGAAAGAGCGGCGTTAGGAGACTGCGGTCGACCTCCGGGAGTGCAAAGCCCGCATAGAGGGCCATCGCGGAGAGCATCACAAGAACGAGCACCGCCTGGACCCCGGCGGCGATCTTCAGACCGAAGAGGTTCGCCGCAAAGAGTAGGCTGATCACGACGATGCCCCAGCCGTTGACCGAGAGGGCCGGAAAGATCGGATTCAGGTAGAGCCCGAAGGAACTCCCGTAGAGACTGAGGCTCACACTCGCCAGCATGATCAGCATGAGGACGCCTGTGCCCAGCCAGCCTCCGCTCAATCGGGAGGACCAGGCGTAGTAGGCCCCGGTCGTGGGAAGGGCCGCGCCTGCCACCATGATGGGGATGGAAACGATCAGGACGAGCAGCGCCGCCGCGAGATAGGCGAGGGTGACGCTTGGACCCGTCATGCCGATGGCGACACCGGTAAGTGCGACGACGCCGGCACCGATGATCTGGCCGATCGCGATAAAGAGGAGATCCCGAAAGGTCAGGACACGTTCGAGCTCGGGCGGGCGGGTCGTCATGTCACGCGTTCTTTCGGGGAGTAGGGTTCCTAAGGGGCAAGGAGTGCGTAATCAGAGGCTAACGATCTCAGCGAGATGATCGAGGTGTGCGAGATCGGTCTTGACCGGTACGAAGATGAATTCGTCGCAGCCGATGTCCTCGAATTCACGGACGACGGCCTGGATCGCTTCAGGCGTCACCGTGCGCACCGCACTGAGTAGGGACTCGACCTGTCCGGGCAGGACGTGCGGGTAATACTCACGGAAGTAGCGTTCGAGGTCTTCGGCGGCTTGCGGACCCGCAGAGAAATAACATCCGCATACCCGTCGCGGGCGACCTGGGCGATCGTGTTCCTTCCACGATTGCTCGACGACGTCGAACATGCTGCGAGTCTCGATCGGATCGGCGGAAAAGCTCCACGTCGTGACTCCGGCGGCGAATCGACCGACGCGGGCCAGGGAGCGCGGACCCGTCGCGCCGATCAGGAGTTCGGGGCCGCCTGCGCGAACGGGTGGCGGTCCGATCGCGCGGACGCCTTCGATGAGGGAGTCGCCTTTGAAGAGTTCGGCGAGGGTCTCCATATGAGACTCGAAGCGTGCGCCCCTTCCTTCACGCGGCGCGGGGGCCACATCGTAGTCCTCGAGCGGATTGCCGAGTCCGACTCCAAGGCTCAGTCGTCCGCCCGAGTAGTCGTCGAGGCTGAGCGCTTGTTTGGCGACCGTTCCGACCGGGTGAATTGGAAGAATGACGACGTTCGCGAGGAGGCGAATGCGCTCGGTCACACTCGCGGCGGCGGTGAGCGAGAGGACCCAGTCGTAGCCCGAGTAAGTGAGGCGCTCGCCCATGCAGAGGGACGAAAAGCCTGCCGCTTCTGCGCGGCGCGCCCATTCAAGTACCAGGCTCTTGCTGGTTCCGCTCAGATTGGTCGGGAGTCCGATGCCGATTTCCATGTTGAGGCGCGTCCTTCGCTGGGCAGTTGCTTTAATCTTATTCTATCCGAGAGACCTGGGTGAAGAGGGTCATACTCAGCAGGATGACGGCCATTGCCGCACCGCTCAGATAAAAGGTTCCGCCGAGCCCGACCACCGAAATGGCATAACCCGAGGCGAGGGCGCCGATCGGACCACCTCCGGTAAATCCGAGCTGATAGGCGGCGAGGACGCGTCCACGATAGGCCGGCGGCGCATGCTCCTGGAAGATCGTCCGGCTGCAGTTGATGAAGACCGCCGCGGCGAGGCCCCAGGTAAACGTTGCCAAACAGAAGATCACGAAGGAGGGCGCGGTTCCCAGAACAACTTCCAGAATCGCACCGCCTGAAAGCGCGATGAGCATGGCGCGGCCCTTGCGCTTCAGGCCGAAGACGCGAACGACAATGGATCCTGAGATGGTGCCGAGGGGGAAGAGCATGTTGGCGAGGGCGAGCTGGTCGACGCCGCCGGAATAGACTTCGCGGATCATGAGGGGTAGG
>Ga0316208_1002218_pt1 | contig 16235 bp, 6 predicted proteins | sample 3monopyrite_MG_FD_204944 | JGI IMG/M metagenome (GOLD analysis project Ga0316208, IMG submission 204944) | Microbial mat bacterial communities from mineral coupon in-situ incubated in ocean water Damariscotta River, Maine, United States -... | ecosystem: Environmental > Aquatic > Marine > Coastal...
AGGTGCCATCGCCGTTGTTGAGCAGCACGCTCGCGTCGTCGCTGAAGAAGTTCGCGACGACCATATCGAGGGTGCCATTCCCATTCAGGTCGCCCAGGGAGACGCCCACCGGCGCGTTGCCCGCGCTGTACCGGGTCTGAGGGACGAAGGATCCATCGCCGTTGTTGAGCAGCACGCTTACATCGTTCTCACCTGAACCGCTGTTTGCCGTGGCCATGTCGAGGTCACCGTCGCCATCAAGATCGCCCAGATAGACGCTGATCGGTTTTTCGCCCGTGGCGTAGCGAATTTCGGGGGCGAAGGTGCCGTCGCCGTTGTTGAGCAGCACGCTCGCGTCGTTGCTGGTGAAGTTTGCGGTTGCCATGTCGAGGTCGCCGTCGCCGTCAAGATCGCCCAGCGAAACGCTCTGTGGCGCATCGCCCGCGGCGAACCGCTGCTCCGGTGCGAGACAGAGCGCATCGCGTTCGAGCTCGATCAGCCCGAACCGTTCCCCGCCGCTGCCGAAGCTCCGGATGTCGTTCCAGCAGCCCATGCCGGACCGGTTCAACTCGACGGCGTCCTCGCCGAAGCTGTTGTTCGGCTCGCCGTCGCACCAGTTCGTGTAGCCGATCGGGTCGCCATTCTCCCAGACGAAGGTGCCTTCCGAGACACGATCACTGAACCCGATGAGCCAGGAGGCTGCACCGCTATCGATGAGAAACTGCTCCTCGTCGGCGCTGTTGATCGACGCCGCGTAGACGTCCTGGTTGTACACCAGGCCCCGATCGTCGGCGAGGCCCTCCGCGGCCGTGAGCAGCGCGGATAAATCGACGGGTTCCGTCGTCAGGTAGTAGTCGTGCCCCTGGAACGTGCCCACAAACTGCAGGCCGGCATCGATGCACTCGCCGAGCGAGTTGAGGATGAGGCTCACGTCCCCGCTGTCCCTGTTGGTCGTGATCAGGTCGAGATCACCGTCGCCGTCGGTGTCGGCGAGCGTCACGCTCCTGGGGTTGTCGCCGACCCCGATGCGTTCGGGCGACGAGAACGCGTTGTTGCCGAAGCCGCGGTTCCGCAGGACGCTGGCCGTGTCCACCGCTCGGTTGGTGACCACGATGTCGGTGTCGCCGTCGTTGTCCATATCGTCGAGGGCGAGGCCGCTTGGCGCCTGGCCCGCGTACATGCTCATGCTTGTGGCGAACCCCCCGTTCCCGAAACCCGAGAGGATGCTTACGGTCCCGTCGGCGGCGTTGGACGTCACGATGTCCGCCGACCCATTCCCGTCGGTGTCGCCGATCGCCACCCACTCGGGCAGCGAACCGACCGCGTGGGCCGTTCGTGCGGCGAATGTCCCGTCGCCGTTGTCGAGCAGCACGCTGGCGGTGTTGTCGCTCCGGTCGGCGGTCACGGCGTCGGGCACGCCGTCGCCATTCACGTCGCCGACCGCGACAACGGTGGGCGCACCACCAGTCGCGAACGAGGACGCCGGCCCGAGCGTGCCGTCGCCGTTGCCGAGGTTGACGACGACCTCATCATTGAACGCGTCGGTCGAGACAACATCGAGATCCCCGTCGGCGTCCAGATCCGCGACCGCGAGCCCGCTGATGCCGTCGCGGGCGGGCGTCGACGTCTCGGGTCCGAATCCCCCGGCGCCATCACCCGGGAAGATGAGCACTCGGTCCAGCGCACCCGTCAAGCGAACGGCGACCACAATGTCAAGGTTGCCGTCGTTGTTCATGTCGGCCAGCACAACACGCTCGGGAGCATTGTCGAGCGGGATGGTCGATGTCCCGGTGAAGGTCGTACCGGTGTTCACACGCAATGCCACCGTCTCGCTCACACGGTCGGCCACGACCATGTCCGCGTCGCCGTCGCCGTCGAGGTCCCCGAACGCGGACGATACCGGTCCGATACCAATGTCGGTCCGGGACTCGGGTCCGAAGCAGGGCGTGACCCCCGCATGCGCGGCTCCCGCCGCGACGGCAAGGATCATCGTGTGCGAGATGCGACTGAAGTTCGATGTGTTCATGGTGACTGCCCTCCGGTGTCCGGCCCGATGAGGTGGAGGCCGGTTGTGTGATCTCGGAATGGCCCCGGCACTCGCCGTGGTCCCTTTCCTGATCCCAGAGCGACACAAGAAGGTGCACCCCGCCATGAGCAGAGAATTTTCTGTGTTTCGCTGAGAAGCTCGGATCGGGCTCGCGTGCGATCAGCCGCCAAACCGCGTCAGCAGTGTGCCCATCAGGAGCAGCTCGCCGACCTCGGCGTCCTCGCCCTCGAGCCCGAGGCGCTCCAGCGCCGCCCACGCGTCGCCCGCGTCCTCATCGACCGAGCCATCGACGATCCGCTCGATGGCGGGCCTCAGGCGGTCATAGACCGCCCGGCGCGCCGCGGCGAACCGGGCCTGCTCGGCGGGCGTGCGGTCGTTCCACACGCGGAACGTCCCGTCCCCCGAGAGCGAGTAAAGCGAACGCCCGTCCGGCGCGAACAGCACTGTTTGGACGTACTTCGTGTGCCCGGCGAGCACACCGAGCAGCTCCAGGGTCTCGGTGTCCCAGAGGCGGATGACCGCGTCCTCGCCCGCGGTCGCCAGCACCGCGTCGTCGGGGCTCCACGCGAGCGTCATCGTGTCGGTGGTGTACTCGGGCAACGCGCCGATCAGACGGCCGGTCTCGATCTCGCGGATCTCGACGGGCACAAGACGCTGGGGGATCGCGATCCGGGTCTCGTCGTGCGAGATTCTGGAGGACATCTTGAACGAATGCGCCGACTCGAATCGGCTCACGGTCACGCCGGTGTCCCGCCGCTCGACCTCGATCGCGGGCACGCGGCCAAGGCCGATGTAGCGGACGTCGAGCGAACGCCCCGGCTCGGTTGTTCCGAGATTCCGCATGTCGGACGACTCCGCGGCACGCCCCGCCCCGGCAAGAACTTCGCCGGTGCGCGAGTTGAACATCCATGGTTCGAGGTGCACCGTCGAGCCGTCGTCTCCGAACCGCAGATGTTTGACTCTTGTGCCCCACGGCGCTGGGACACCGCCCCGCAACCAGAGCCGCCGCCCCGAGCGCAACGACCAGACCTGGACAGTTCGGGAGTCGTATCCCCGCCCCAACACCTGACCCACGGCGGCCAGCAGCGTCCCGCTCGGGTCGATCGCGACCGGGTGACCCACCTTTGCGGGCCCCATCAGGCGGGCGAGCTCCACCCCGCACACCGGGTCGATGACCCGGACCCCGCCCGACTCGTGCAGGAAATGCGGATCCCAGTTGGTGCACACCGCGAACCGCCCGTCCGGAGAGAGCCGCATCGACCGCCCCGACTCCTTCGAGATGGTCGCCGAGTGGGGCCGGCGCCATTGATCGAGCCGGACGAGCCGGGTCTCGATCCATGCCACATCCACGAGCAAACGCCCGCCTTCGAGGTCCAGATCCACGAACTTGGCGGCGGAGCCGGTGTCGATCGGGTCGGTCAGCTGCCGCCCCGTGGCGACGTCGATAAGGTGGACCGTCCGGCGCGCCTTGATGATGGCGACACCATCCCGAACCTGATACCCCGTGACACGGTTCGCGGTCGGGAACGTCCACCCGTATGCGGGCGTGCCGTGCTCATCGACCCACCAGCACTCGACCAGCCGACCCTCGTGCCGGAGCACGACGCCCTGGTCGGGCGTCCACGGGCGCCGGGCCCGCGGTGTGCGTCCATCGATCACGACGGTCTGTTCGAGATCCGTCGCCCGGGCAGCGATCACCGGACCGCCTGCGTCATTGAAGCACCAGAACCAGCCGCCTCCCGCGTGAACTGGTGGACCCGACAGTGTGCCCAGGCCCGGGATCAGCCGCTCGCCGGCGAGGCGCCCCGCCTTGAGGTCGTGGACAACCAGGCGCAGGTCATCCCCTCTGACATTCGCAAAGCAGAGATATCGATCCCCGATCACGCCCGGGTCGAGGGGCCGCAGCTCGTCGTCCGCCGCGGTGTTCGGCCCAACCGGCCCAGCCGGGCGGAGCGTGCGGGCGTCGACGAGTTGCGGCGTGCCGTCCATGACCACGAGCACGTCCGGTTCGGTCGTCCACTTGACACGCCCGATCATCTCCTCACCATCCGCGGGCCGCATCGTCCGCAGGACCCCGAGCGTCTCCCCGTCACGGATCTCGAGCCTGTGGTCGTCGCCGTGAAAGAGGGCGCTCACGAGCGAGTGGTCGGCGTTCCAGCGGAGGCGGGCCTGCCTGGCCGACAGCCGCTCCGAGGTCATGGTCGTGTTTGCCCGCGCCACCCGCCACCAGTGCGCTCGGTCATCTTCACGGATCTGATCCAGCAGCCCCGCCGACTCGGCGTACTTGCCGTCGCGCTTCGCCTGCCCCGCCGACAACATAAGCGCCTCGAACGCCGATTCACGTGCCTCCATCTCGTTCTCGACAGCCCGGCCCTCGGCCTCGCGTGCCACCGCCCGCTCGTCTAGTGCCCAGAACAGACCCGATGTCGTCCCGATCACACCCAGCACCAAAACCGCCAGCACGACGACAACGGAGAGCACCGCCGCACGGTTCCGGCGCACAAACTTCCTTGTCCGGTACACGGCCGAAGGAGGTGAGGCCATGACAGCGTCGTCGGCGAGGTATCGCCCGACGTCGTCTCCGAACGCCTCGGCGCTGCCGTAGCGCCTCCCCCGGTCTTTCTCCATGGCCTTCATCACGATCCAGTCGAGTTCGCCCCGCACCATCGTCCCGAGCTTGCCGGGCTGCTCGCGGCGGCACCTCGCTACCTCCTCGATCGCGTCACCCATTGTGCTAAGGCGCGTCGAGGGTTTCGGCGGTTCGGTCTCTCGGATGATTCTGAGCATCTCCCCGTAGCCAGCCTCGCGGAGTTGCTGAGCGGGGAACGGCGGCGCACCGGTGAGTAACTCATAGAGCAGAACACCCAGCGAGTAGACATCTGTGCGCGTGTCGACATCGACGAGCGACGAGGTGTCCGCTTGCTCGGGGCTCATGTATTCGGGCGTACCGATCAACTGGCGAAACACTGTGAAGAGCGTCCGTTCGGTGAGCCTGAAGCTCGTGGCCTTGGCGACACCAAAATCGATGACTTTTGGGACGGGAACGCCGTCCACGGTGCCGACGATGATGTTGCTGGGCTTGATGTCGCGGTGGATAACGCCTCTCATGTGCGCGTGCTGAACGGCGGAGCAGACCTTCTGGAACAGCTCAAGCCGCTGCACGGTAGGAATTCCTTCGTGATCGCAGTAGGCGGTGATCGAGTCGCCCCGCACCAATTCCATCGCGAAGTAGGGCCGGCCCGACTCCGTCTCGCCGGCATCTAGAACCGTGGCGATGTTTGGATGATCCATCAGGGCGATCGCCTGACGCTCCGCCTCGAACCTGGCGAGCACGTGCTTGGTGTCTACGCCCGGCTTCAGGATCTTGAGCGCGATTCGACGGCGGACCGGACGTAACTGCTCGGCCATATAGACCATACCGAATCCGCCCTCGCCGATCTGCTGGAGGATTTTGTAACGCCCGACCATACCGCTCGGACCGACACCTAGCAGAGCCCCAGCTTCGTCGCCTATGCCCATCGTACCCACGCCTTGGTCGATGGAGGGTCGGTCGAAGAACCCTGTCGCACGGTCGCCGGCATCGAGGAGGAGCTTCACCTCGCGGATCACACCGGGGTCGTCTCCGCACAACGACTCGACGAACGTATGGCGTTCGTTTGCGGGTCTACGGACCGCCTCATCAAGAATCTCTTTTACCCGTGCCCAGTTCATTCTCGTCGGTGTCCTCTAGGAGCTCTCGTGCCATCCAACGCCGAGCGAATGCCCAGTCCCGCTCGACCGTTCTTGTACCCAGATCCAGGGCCCGGCCGACCTGCTCGTTCGTCAGGCCGGTGAAGACCCGGAGCCGGGCAACTCGGCCGGCGCGAAGGTCCACATCCTCTAAGCGTCGGAATGCGTTATCGACCGCCAACATTGTTTCGGGATCTGCACACGCGAGGTCCTCGACATCGGAAAACTCGAGCGAAATAGGTCTGCGGCCTCCCCCGCGTTTGAGACGGCTCTTCGATCTGGCGTGGTCGAGCAGGATCTGCCGCAGCGCCTCCGCAGCGGCAACATAGAAGTGGCCCCGGCTCTGCCATGGCACCTCTCTATCCCCGATTAGCTTGAGATATGCTTCGTGGACAAGCGCCGTGGCGTTTAGCGTGTGGCCTGGTGGCTCATGGGCCATTGCGAGATTGGCTGCCGCTCGGAGTTGGGCGTAGACATGCGGCAAAATACGGCGGGCTCGCTCGTCCGCATCGATCTGCGGATCGGCAAGGATCGATGTAACAGCTTCCGAGTCCATGCGTGAAAGTATACTTAGAATCTAGTGCAGAGTCAGACTCGTTTTTATCATTTGGCCAAAATAAACCTTCGGGTGTCTTGGTTGGATCAGCCAGAGATCAGACAAAGGCTACCTCTGAGAAACAGGATTGGGTGCACCATTCGATAGATCATACTGAACCGGATGTAACGGCCGCCGTCGTTATGGGGCGTGTCGAGGGCACGGTATGAAATTAAAGTTGGTGAGGATCTGCAGCAGGCCCCACCCTTGGGTCAGCCGAGCGAGGCAGACATCGGCCCAGATCAAGGCGGCCGATCGTATCTATGGTCGTCCATGACGACGGCCTGCTGCTCACGTCTGGTATGCGGGTGGGCGTGGTGCCTTTGTCGGCGTGAACTCGATGGGTGAGCCCGAGATGCAAGCCAAGGTGTTCGGCCAGGAGGTCCTCGGCGGCATGGCGGCGGCCTTGACCATGCCCTAGGAGTTCTTACCCCCTGATCGCGGTGTCCTCGGTAGTAACGGGCTACCGCACTGTCCTACTCGTATGTCAGGAGGCTGATTTGGGGCTACCGGGGTCACGATGGCCTGCCCCGCAGCAGCCCCGGTTCTGTGGGCTGCTTCATCTTGAGATGATGATTACCGCTTGCTGCGGTCCCAAAACATCCGCGTCATTGGTTCTGCCTATCGAGAGGGTTACGTTTAGGGACAGACCTTCAATAATGAAATATTCGTTAAGCGACTTTTGGATGCCCTGTCTGAATGGGCAAAAAAGGACGAAGTTCTACGGGTCTGGAAGAGCAAGATTGAACGTCTTTCACCGGAAGAACAGAATCTACGGAAAAAACGAGTCGAGACTACAAACACACAATGGGCTAAGGCACAAAAAGTCTTGATCAACGAATACCGGTGGCTCAATCTTCCGCCAGGTTGTACAAGCAACGCGGTGTCTGACGGGCATGGACATGACGTACGAAATTCCGGTGGCCGTGACCATGACTAGCATTTTCGTTCCAACACGAGTTGCGGCAAACAGACACGGCCGAGTTGCGGGCCGAGGGCGTGGATGTCGGGATTATCAGCAAACAGCACGGGCACAGGTCGATCGCGACGACGGCGCAGTATCTGGATCATGTCGCGCCGTGGGATGTGGTGGAGGCAATCGGGATGCGGGGCTGATGTTCTTCAACCCAGCAATACTGACTTCCAGACGCGTCCGTCACGCCACTTTGTCGCAGCCCGAGTGGCGTCGGTACTGAATGGCAAGTCAGACATACTGTGCATCATTTGTTGCACTGAGCGAGGAGACTGAGCAGTTCCTTCTCCCGAACCGTATCGCCAGCCGCGCGTGCAATCGCCGCCTCCAGAGGCTGCCGGGCATCGGCACCCCGGTCTTGGGCGAGCAGCGTGCGGCCTAGACCGGTATAGAAACCCGGCTCGTACTGAGTGGTGTCAATGCTCGCAGAATCGAACAGATCGATGCCGCGGCGGAAGTTCGCTTCGGCTTCTGCAAAACGCCCTGCCGCCTCGAGCGACTGAGCTAGCCGCGTCTGCATCATGAAGAAGAGCTGGTGGTCGATTCCGAACTGGCTTTCCAACCGCCGGATCGCGTCTTTAAGCAGGTCGATCGCCCGGTCTGGCTCACCAAGGTCGATCAGAACCTCGCCCAGTGAAGCGGAAGGAAACGCGATCGAGTAGTGGCTCTCACCGTACACATCGATGTGCATTGCCAGAGACCGTTCGAGTGTTTTGCGGGCGTCATCGGCGCGACCGAGAGCGGCTTGCGACCGGCCCAGATTCGAAAGCATCACGGCCACGCTCGGGTTTGGGCGCGAGTCAACAACGAGTCGGAGATCGATCGCTTCCCGGTAAAACTCAGCCGCATCCCCGTGCTGCCCTTCGTTTCGAGCGAGCACGCCGAGCGAGTTTAGAATGGTCGCCATACCTCGTTTATCGTCGATGTTTCGGAAGAAAAGGAGCGATCGTTCGTAAGCGGCACGAGCCTCATCGAATCGGCGAAGCCTCCTCAGCACCGCGCCACGCATCATCTCCATCCGCCCCAGCTCGATCTCCTCGGCCCCTTCGCCGATCGCTATAGCCCGTTCGATCAGTCCCAGCGCGCTGTCCAAACGCCCGGTATCCATGTGGAGCTCGGCGAGCATCCGCAACGCATGTGCCTCCGAGTCGGTGTCCGACAGACCGTGGAAATACCCAGCGGCATCCTCGAGCAACTCCTCAGCAGTATCAAAGTCGCCCGATTTCATGTGAGAGTCGGCGCGGATGAGCCGGTAGTCCGACTCGCTCACATCATCCCCGCCGAGCGATGCAGAGAGCAACGACGCTTCGTCGAGAAGCGCACCGGCCTTTTCAAACCGGGCGATCTTGTGGTATGTCCGGCCGAGGATGGTCAGCATTTCGGCGCGGAATGTAGGATTGCTTACGCTCTCCTTGAGGGAAGACTCCGCTTGCGCAAGCATCCCCTCGAGCAGCTCCGTATCGCGGCCGTTTGTCTCCCCAGGTTCCAGCCCAAGGAGCACCTGCTCGAGAAACTGCGAAGCCGCCCGCGATCGGTCCAGAGATTGCTCAGCATTTATGCGAGCCCGGGATTCTCTTGAGAGCGCCACGCCCGTCACGATGAGCCCGATCAGCAGCGCCACCATGATCGCCGCGACGCTGCCGACCAGTGCCCTGTTGCGCCTCGCAAATTTATGGAGCTGATAGATCGTGCTCGGTGGGCGCGCGATGATCGGTTTGTTCTGAAGGTAGCGTCGGATATCGGCGCCGAATTCTGCCACAGTCTGATACCGATTCTCGGGGCTACGACTGAGCGCCTTGGCGAGGATCGTCTCGATATCACCCCGAAGGCTTGCATCGATACTGCCGATCCGAGTCGGTTCCGCCTCGTGGATCGCGCGGATTGCCTCGTGCAGCGGCATACGCAAGACGTCGATCGGAAGCCTGTTTGACAACAGCTCGAAGATAATCACGCCGAGCGAGTACACGTCGCTCCGTGTATCGACTTTGTCGGGGTCTCCGGACGCCTGTTCCGGGCTCATATAGGCGGCGGTGCCGATGATCTGGCCGACCTGAGTTTGCATGGTGGTCATAGCGACATCGCTTTCGGTGATCCGTGCCACTCCGAAGTCGAGAATTTTGGGCTGCCCCCGATCGTCGATCAAGATATTTGCCGGCTTCAGATCACGGTGGATGATCCCGCGCTGGTGGGCGTGCTCGATGGCGTCACACAATTTGTTTGCGAGCGCGAGCCTGTCTCTCGAATCTAGGCCGATGCCTTGGACGTACTTGGTGAGCACCTTGCCGTTGACCAGTTCCATCGCGATGAATGGTGTTCGTGCATCGCCGGATTCGTCCACCCCCGCGTCGTAAACATGAGCGATGCCCGGATGGGTCAACCGCCCTAGCACCTCAGCCTCACGGCGGAACCGACGCAGCATCGGGTCAGTCAGCATGCCCGGACGGATAATCTTCAAGGCGACGCGACGCCTCGGCCGATCCTGCTCCGCCTCGTAGACCACACCCATGCCGCCCTCGCCAAGGAGGCGGGTGACCCTGTACGGCCCGATCCGATCTGGAAGGCTCGTGCTCTGGAGCGGGATATCGACTGCGCAGAATTCGATGAGATCGTCGAAACGGTCGTCGCTTTCGATCGCTCCATCTGAAAGGCGGTCGCTCCGGTCCGCGTCGATGAGTAACCGGTCGATCTCATCTCTGAAATCAACATCATCGCCGCACATTTTGTCGAGCACCGTTGGACGCTCGGACGCCGGCAATTCGTGCGTTGCTTCGAACACATTCAACAGGCGGCAATGGCGATCTCGATCGATACTCATGAAGTGCGCCCCAACCGCCCACGCAGCCATGCGCGGGCGAATTTCCAATCGGTATCGATCGTGCGTTTTCCAGCGTTGAGCACGATCGCGATCTGTTCGATCGTCAGATCGCCGAAAAATCGGAGTTCGACAACTTTCGCCTGTCGCTCGTTTAGAGTCATGAGTTCGGATAACGCCTCATCGATGTCGAGCGCGTCGTAGTCGTGAGCACTCTCGTCGGTGCCGATGCCAGAGAGTGTCACACGCTGCCAGCCGCTGCCTCGCTTCTCCGTTCGCCGACGCCGTGCGGCATCAGCGAGGACAAATCGCATTGCGTTCGCGGCCACGGCAAAGAAGTGCGCTCGGCTCTCAAACTCGAGACTCGCGTTCCCGAGCAGGCGGACAAACGCCTCGTGTACCAATGCGGTCGGCTGAAGTGTTCTGCCGCCGCCCGGCTTCAGATACGAGCCCGCAAGAGCCCGGAGTTGCGCTTAGACCACTGGAATCAGCTCTTCCATCGAGGACGGATCCGTGGTCACCCGATCGAGCATGCTCACAATCGTCTCGGGATCAATCTGTGGGTTCGCTTTCTCCATATCGCCTAAATAATCAATGTTTCACGGCAATGTACTTGGAGGCGTCACGATCCACTGCGGCCGCCGTTCGACCAGAATACCAGAAAACAACAGCCGACCATATACATTCCGAGACCTTTTTTAAGTAAAGAGCGACCAAATCGGCGCGTCTGGGCCGCAGACCACGAGATCGCTCTTAGAGGAATGCCGGGGCCTTAGTCTGGTTATGGAACACTCCGAACCTGTTTCGCTCCGGCACATGCTGTGAAAGGAAACATCATGTATCGGCCGCTGAATCACCTGTCTCAAACAGCCGTTATCGCCGCCGCAACGCTCGCGTCTGTGGCGGGCTTGGCTCATGCCGCCACCCCGAACCTCGATTTCGGGGTTGAAGACCAGCCGTCCTACGAGGTCTTCTGCGACGCCATCCGAGCAAGCGAGTACGTCCGATACGACTACGTGAACAACCCGACCCCACGGGTCGTGGGCACGGTAGCCGCGCTGGTGACCTACGCCTCGCGGAACCCGCTCGCGGATGACACACAGCTCACCGCGTTTGTCAATGCGTACGACGGGATGCTCGCGGCCCATGCGCCGGGCGACCCAGATCTTGATCGCTCGTCCAACCTCCTGGCCGCGCTGCATTTCTCGACGCTCGCGTCGGACGGCGCCCTCGCGGGTACAACTGTTGAAATCGGCAACGAAGTTGTTGAACTGCTCGGCATCGGCGTGCCCGAGCCGGACAACTACGATTCGATGAAGCGGCGAATGGTGCAGTTCGACCGCGCTCGCATACGGAGTTTCTCCAACGCGAGTGAGTGGGCGAAGGTGCTGGTCATCGGCTTCTCGGGGCAGGACCTAAACGGGGCTCCGAACACTCATCTCGCCGGTGCGCTGAAGTCCTATATCGAGTCGCAGGGCTTCGAGGCCGTGCCCGACGGCTCGCCAGACGATGCCAGATTCGCCGAGGTCGATGTGGCGCTGGCAGGCGCGCTCCCGGCCGACTACACGGCGTACGCGGCGATGCTCGCCCAGCCGGTAGAGACGTCGCTGCTGTGGGGTTCGATCCAGGGCGCGTTCGCCGATGTGGCGGGCCGGACGGACGCCCGGATCGCCGAGTTCCAGGCCGAGATGGCGTACGAGCCGACGCTGATCGAGGGGATGGCGAACTCGAACAACCAGGGCATCATGGATGCGCTGGTTGCGGAGTATCGAAGCCGGATCGATGAGGTCGCGGCCCCGCGGACGATCGTGGCCGCGAACGCGATGTTCATGCTCCAGAGCGCAGACCCTGGCGTCCGCAACCTCGCCCAACAGTCGCTCGACTTCAGCGGCTCGCAGCTCGAGACCAACAATACGATGGCGGGGATCACGTCGGGTGTGCAGTATCTCGGCGGGGTCGCGACGCTCGGGGTCGGGATCGCCTCGGGGAACCCGGTGGATGCGATCGGCGGGCTGACCAGCGCCATCACCGGCGGGCTCGGTCTGGTCAATGCCTTTGGCGGCGCCAGCCCCCCGAGCGCCGAGGAGCAGATGTTCGACGAGATCGTCGAGATGCGCGACCAACTCGAGGACGTCCGCGTCGAGATGAACATGCGTTTCAACCGGATTGAGGACCAGCTCGACGTGATGTACGACTCGATGGCCGACGGGTTCAACGCGCTCGGCGCACAGATCGGTGATCTGACCGCAGACGTGGAGGATCTCACGCGGGAGATGATGATCGCCCGGGCAGCGCTGGAGCGGATCGAGGACGCGCTGTGGGGCATGTCCTCGGACATCCTCGATTCGTACATCGCCATCCTCGCCAACGAACTGCTCGACTATCGCGACGACAACGGCGTGGACCTGCCGTACAACGGCCCGACGAGCTTCCTCGAGGGGCTCAACGGCTTCTTCACCGTCGCGACGTTCCATGCGCGTGACACGGAGACGTTCGCGGGCGATCTGGTCTCGACGCTGACGGTCGCCAGCGCCAGCGAGCGACTCAACGGGGAGTCGATCGGGCGAAACCTCAACGATCTCCGCGTTTTCCCGGCCCAGCTCGGGCTGCCCGTGCTCTGGAACAGCCGCGTGGCCGCTCCGGCCCCGTGGTCGCAGGCCGCGAGCGCGTACGCCCAGATCGCACGCGAGAATCCCTGGTACTTCGCGTACAAGTACGAGCGTGAACTGGCGGGCGGGGGCACGGCACCGGAACTCGACGTCATCATCGACCTAGGAGAGGATCTCACCGCCGCCGCCGTCAACGGGCGGAGCCCAGCTCTGTTCGACGCCCTGTTCGCCGGCTACAACCAGGCAGCCGCCGACATCGGCGCCCGGATCGATACGGTCCGCGCCTCGACCCTCGCCAATGCCGGTCTCTCGGTCATCGACCCGTGGGGCGGGATAACCCAGGAAGTCCAGCAGTACGCGCCGGTGTTCACACAGCTGATCGGCGCTCTCGGCCTTGACAATCTCCCGCTTCCGAACGGCATCGGGACCGATTGCTGGAATATCTTCGGCGACTCGAACATCCCGGAGCTCGCTGCTGTCATCTTGGAGGCGGACGCGCATGCCGCCGGGGGCCACGCGACCAACACCTACACGATGACGGTCAGAAGCAATATCGACGTGTCAAACGGCATAACAGTCTCATTCACACACTACGTCGACGGCGACTTCGACGGGAATCACCCCGAGCTTGGCAATCGAGTCACAAGACGGTTTATGGTGTGGGAGATCTTCTCGTCCGGCGACCCCGTGAACATCAACGGCGACAGCAATGCCATCGATATCTTCGACGAAGATTTTTTCTTCTGGACCCAGGTCCGCGGCGCGTTGCTGACCGGGGAGAACCTGGAAGACCAGTCCATCTTCGTGCAGAACGGGAATGGAGAGAACATCCGAATCGACGTGACGCTGGACCTGACGAGAGGATTCGCCGCCGATCCCGAGTCATACATCACGGAGCGCCTCGACGAGCTGCAGGACGAGGTCTGGACGGCCGCGGCGACGGACGGAGTAATCGGCGGTCTCTCGCCGCTGCTCCCCGCCTATGAGAGCCTGATCGAGGCCTACGCAACACTGGCCCTGCCCGACATGCTCGAGCAGAGCTCGGCGGCCCGCGCCTGCCTGCGGGCCGACCCCGCCACCGGCGGGCTCTCGATGACGTTTACCGAGCCGGTCAGCGATGTGCTCGCGGGCCTCGTCGGCGACGGCGACAACGGCGATTTCTTCGACTTCGCCGGAGAGATGACGCTCCGTTCGAGCATCGCCCACAACGAGATCGACGCCGCGATCGCCCGTCCCGCCGCGGGGCAGAGCTTCGTCGATTTCACCCTCGCCGAGCTCAACGACACCCAGGACAAAACGTTCCGCCTCGCGATCGACGATACCTTTGCTGCTACGGGCGACGCCACGCTCAGTGTCGATGCGCTGTCCGGCCTGCTCGCCAACGATGTCGGCCAGCAGTTCCGTGACATCATGGTCGATACAGCGTTCATCGGCAGCCCGGGCTCGGTCTCGCCGCAGAACGGGACGGTGATGGTCAACGATGACGGCTCGTTCACCTACACCCCGCACCCGGGCTTCGTCGGCACCGACAGATTCACCTACCGCAGCTTCACCGACGACCCGAGCTGGATCGCCCCTGTCTACAGCGACCCCGCGACCGTCGTGATCCTGGTTGGCGATGGCGCCCCGTGCCCCGTCGACTTCGACGGCAACGGGCTGCTCGACCTGGCCGACATCGTCGCGTTTGTGACCGCGTTCAACGCGAACGAGCCGCTGGCGGACCTCGCCGAACCGTTCGGTCTCTATGACCTCGCCGATGTGGTCGAATTCGTAACCGCGTTCACCGCCGGTTGCCCGTGATCAACCAGCCAGGCCCAGAGCAAACGTGCTGGACCTGGAATTGCGAGACTACCGGAATCGGACCATCGCAGTTTCCACAGGGTTGACTTGCCCCACACAACCGAGACAGCAGGCAATGCGGCTATGAGGAGAATTGGGCGCGTGTTGCTCCCTTCGGTGCTGTGAACCCAGCTCCGGGCACGTGTATCTACGTGATCGGAACGGTTCCGATCGGGGAGCTTCAAACGCCACCGTGAAGTGCGGAGGCGTTTTGGTTTATGGCAAGTGCTACATGGGCTCCGGGATCGAGGTCGCCGTAACCCCACACGCCGGCGAGGCTTCTGGCGAGCGGTCAGCTTCGAGTCGCTGTCAGTCTGGATTCACCAGCATGGGGCAGGTCAATCGGAGCCCCGCATTGGGTGGGGAATAAAGAAACACGCCGGTCGGTTTCCTGAGTTGTGGCCGCATGGAGTATACTGTGTTTGTGACTCGTGTCCTTGTCATTCTGATTATCGCCTTGGCCGGTTTATCCGGTCTTGGGGTTAATATGGCGGGAGACCAAAGCAGCGAGCACTCGTGCGGCGAATCTGATTGTCACGAGCTCACTGTCCGTGGTGTCTGCTGTGATGCTGACATTGAGGCTTTTTGTTCATCGAGCAGTGGGCCTTGCCGCTGCTCGTGTACTTCTCTCCCGGTGCGTTTTCCTTTTCCTGACGCGCCGTTTCCGCACCCCGATCGTGAAACGCTGACATCTATATTCAATGGGTCTTTTTTCATTGTTGAGTTGGCAGAGCCGGGAACCGATTTTCATCGTGAAACTGCGCGCTCATTTGGATTGCTAACGGGGCTCACCAACAATGAGATTCGGGCGATCTTGGGCATCTGGCGAACGTGAAGCCTTAGCCCGATGGGGATGCTGCGCGCCGATTTTGTGGACGAGCTTCTCCTTCTGACAACCAATCTTCAATCTCAAGAATTCTGGTATTCCATTGTGGCCTGTTGCTTGTGCAACAATCGCCCAAATGGTCGAGCCGCGTATGGCTGCGCAGCCTTATTCAAGAGCTGGTCACAAAGACAATTTAAAAAGGTCTTCATGATGAAAACACTGACACTGTCTGTTTGCCTCGGTATCGCTTCACTCTCATCGGTCGCGATTGCACAGGATGCATCTCATCACGCCGACACGCCCGAGTTGACCCATCTCGAGAAAGACGTGCCGATCAATACGATGTGCCCGGTGATGCCTGATGAGCCGATCGACCCCTTGTTTACTGCCGAGTACAAGGGCCGGACGATCGGGTTGTGCTGCCGAAAATGTCTTACTAAGTTTGAGGCCGACCCGGAGGCCTTCATCGAGAATCTCCCGGCGTTTACTCCGGTTGCTCTTGAAGTTGAAGCCGGTTCTGAGCCCGAGAAAGACGAGGACCACGAGCACGCGGGATTGGATGCCCAAGAGGAGATTGATACCCAAGATGACGACGGCGATCATACTGCCCAGGGGGATCATGACGATGACAGTGAACACGCCGAGGCCGGCAACGATGAGCACAATGACGCCGAGGATGGCGCTGATGACCATGACCATTCTGTGGACCACGATGACTCGGGATCAAAGTTGATCGCGTATCTCGGCAAGTTTCACCCGCCGGCCACACACCTGCCGATCGGGATGCTGATCGGGGCCGCGCTTGCTGAGATCGGCCTGATCTTGA
>Ga0316208_1002219_pt1 | contig 16230 bp, 15 predicted proteins | sample 3monopyrite_MG_FD_204944 | JGI IMG/M metagenome (GOLD analysis project Ga0316208, IMG submission 204944) | Microbial mat bacterial communities from mineral coupon in-situ incubated in ocean water Damariscotta River, Maine, United States -... | ecosystem: Environmental > Aquatic > Marine >...
CGATCGAGTGAAGGAGGACGCGGACTTTGCCGTTAGGGCCGATCGCTTCGGCGATCGAGTCGATCGTCTCGGAGCGTTTGTCGGCGGCGATCGCGTCGGCGTTCCAGGTATGGAATCCGATGCCGCCGGCTTCGGCGATCCCAGCGATCTCATCGAAGTGCGGCTGGATGTCTTTCATGGCGCCGCGGCGGTCGCGATGCACGATCAGAATATTCAGGCCGCCCTTCGCGAGTCGCTTCGCGGTCGCGAGGCCGAAGCCACTCGAGCCACCAAGAATCAGCGCCCATTCGTTACTCGGGAAACCCGCTCCGGATTCGTTCGTGCCCAACATCTTCCCCTTCAAAGCGGCCCGGAATTGGGCGGCTCAATTCTCGTCCCTGCGGACCTGTCGTCTCGACGTTTGCGCTGCGCATACGTCCGTACGCCCGACGCCAACACGATGTGTTCGCAACGGGTACTTGATCTCGGGACGCAGCCTTGGGGGTGAAAGCCAACCCACAGCGACTCCGATCGTCTTCAATCAGAAGCGATCGAATTCCGGCCCCGAAGCGCATCCAACGAAGGAATTGGCGTTCGGCTCCGAGAGATGTGGGAACGGCTCGCTGCGACACGGAAACCGCATTGGATCCGGCTAGCTAGAGCGCGGGATCCGTTGGGGAAATCCGATTGACGAACATTAGCGAGGGATTCACCAGCGAAGTGCAAATCTATGGCAAAATCTCGGCAGCTCTGTCGCAGGGCCAAAGCATGACCGATGGTCGCATTTCGTCAATGCCTGCTCGAGCCGCGTTCGGCGTTCTGATGAATGCGTGCTTTTAGCCTCATTCTCCGAGATTGAGCTCTCGAGCGAAGTGCACCAGGCCCTCTCGGCGGGAGACGTCGATCTTGATTCCCGGGGGAAGCGCATCGTTCAGGCGATTGAAGTAGCGGCGATCGTGGCGTGCGTCGACGATCACCACCAGTCCGCGATCGGTCTCGCTCCGAATCAGCCGACCCGTCATCTGCTTGAGATGCAGCAGCATCTTGCCCAGCGAGGCCCGACTGAACGGATCCTCACCCGCCGAGCGCAATCGATCATCCCGTCGCTTCCGCAACTCCGTCGGCACCTCAAAGGGCAGCTTCTCGATCACAACCGCCTGGAGATCCTCTCCCCGCACGTCGATCCCCTGCCAGAAGCGCCGCGCTCCGAGCAGAACCGCCCCGCCCTTCGCCTTCTGGAAGCGATCAACGAGCGCCCCGGGATCATCCCCCGCGCGACGCGGCAACAACACTTCGATCCCCTCGCCCTCGAGCAACTCGCTCAACCGGTCCGCGGTATCGCGCATCCGCGCGAGGCTCGTAAAGAGCCCGAGCGTTCGACCGCGCAGCGTCCGCGCGAGCTCTGCCAAAACCTGAGCGGTCTCCTCAACGAGCTCCGAGTCACTTTCGATCGCGACCACACGCATCGACTCTTCGTACGGGAAGGGCGAACCCACGGCGCGGCTCCAGGAATTCGGCGTCGCCGAACCCGCAAGCCCCACTTCACCGAGCGCCGCGTGATCGTCGCCCCCCACGAAGAGCGTCGCAGAAACCACCGCGAGACCTTCGACCTTCTCGAGGAATTCCTCTCGAAAGGCCTCCCCCGGCGCGACCGGTCGCAACACGAGTGACCACCGATCGTAGGGACTCTCAAGCCCCTCGAAGGCCCCGACATAATCATCGGAGGCCGGAGCGAAAGCAGTCCTCAGCGCATGAGCCGCGCCTAACAAAGCCTCGGCATGGGCTGTGATCGAACGCTCCGCTTCCTCTTCGGCTTCGAGGTCGCGTTCGGGCTTAGTCGGCAACCCGTCCGAGTCTTCGCCGGAGACCATCCGCTTGAAGGGCCCGAGTCTCGCCGCATGCGCCGCGATCGCCTCAAGCCGGGTCGCCGCGTTCTCCGCGAGCTCTGCTGCCGCGGGCGCACGACGCCCTGGGTCCACTCCGAGTTCCACGCCCCCGAACGAATCCGCCCCTTCCGCCATCGTCCGACCCAGGCCAATCAACTCAAGCATCAGGTCCCGGCGGTTCTGCCTGAGCGTGTCCTCTTCGCTCTTTGAGTCAGGCTGCCGAACGAGTCCCTGGCTCGCATAACGTCGCTGGCCACGACGAACCGGCGCACCGAACAACTCGTCGAGGCGCTCTGCCACATCTTCGGGGCGAACGCGCAGCGCGTAGACTTCTTCGGCGACGCCGCCAACTTCATGCCCTTCGTCCATGACGACGTGGGTGAAGCTCGGGTAGTCCGGCGGCCAGCGCAGCAAGAGATCGTGGTTCGCGACCACGAGGTGGGCCGCGTTGAGCGAACGGCGATGTCGCCCGAAGGGACAGCGCTTCTCGTGCCCACACTGCTCTCGCGAACATTGATCCGAGCGAACGGCCACGCTCGAACGCAGCAGCTCGCGCAGCTTCGGATGACGGCGGAACAGCGCCCCGGGCACGGTTCCGATCTCGCCATTCGGCCGCAGCCGTGCACACGCTTCGAGCAATGCGTAGTCCGTCTTCAAATCGTCGAGCAATGCCGGATCGGAGGACTCGCCTAACGCGGCGGAAAGCCTTCGTTCACAGACATAGTTCGCGCGCCCCTTGATCGAGAGCGCGCGCAGATTCGGATAGCCGAGGAAGCGCGCGGCGGCGGCGATGTCTTTGCGCAGAAGCTGATCCTGGAGAAGCTTCGTGCGAGTCGAAAGGATCACCGGCCCCTTCGCCCCTTCATTTGCGTTCTTGATGGCGAAGGGAATCGCGGCAGCGAGATAGGCGAGGGATTTACCAACACCGGTCCCCCCTTCGAGCTTTGCAATGCCACCGTCCTCGAACACGTGAAAGAACTCACGGGCAAGATCGAGCTGTTCTTCGCGTACGCGGTAGCCGGGGAAGTGACGCTGGCCGCGCTCGGCATCGCCCAGCGCATCGAGAATCGAATCGAGCTCGAACGCGACCGGAACCTCATCGCTCGTGCCGATTTCCAAGAAGCGCGCGTCGGCTCCGGCGCGGGGTTTCGGGCTCGGTTTCTCGACGAAGTCCTCGAAAGCTGTGAAGTCGTCGCCCGCGAAATCCGCCGACCCGAGTTCACTCGCCTGGTCCGAGTCCGGTCCGGAAACGAAGAGGTCGGCATTCGCGACGGGCTGAAGCGAATCAAAGAGCCCCCGCCAGGGCGACGAAGGCAGATGCCGGTCCATGATCCGACGCGCTTCGACATAACGCGGGGCGCCGGACTGTCCGCCCTGCGCGATCGTTCCGAGCACGCAGGCCGCATCGAGGGCGTCATGAAAAGCGCGATGGCGCTCTTCGCGACCGAGCAGCAAACGCGTGAAGGTCTCGAGGCGCATATCCGGCGCGTCGGGATGGGTGAGCGCCAGAATGTCCTGGGTATCGAGGTAGGGAGCGCTCCCGAGCGAAGAATCCACGTCGCGACGCAGGAAACTGCGTTCGAAGTCCGCCTGATGCGCGACGATCGTGCGTCCCGCCAGGGCGGCTCGCACCGCATCACGGATTTGGATCATCCGCGGCGCCGCCTCGACATCCGCATCGACGAGACCCGTCAATCGGCTCACAAGCGCCGGAATCGGCCGCGAGGGCCGAACCAGGGTTGAACCGACGCCGACCCGATCGTCCCCGGGATCGAGCAGCACGACGCCGATCTCGATGATCTCCGCCGAACGGCTCTCGGGTAGCCCGGTCGTTTCGAGGTCGACGACCGCAACCGGTCCGACGTCCGCAAGCCAGGCCTGCAACGCATCGAGGGCGAGCCCGAGATCGTCATCACCCGGATCTCGCCGCTCGATCGCGAAGCTCATCCATCCGCCTTGCTGGCTTGACTCGTCGCCGCGTTAGGCGCTCTACACATAAATGCCGCCCGAATACTCGCGGTCCTGTCGGATCTCGACGTTGATCAAAGCCGGCAACCCGGAAGCGGCGGCGCGCTCGAAAGCGGGGCGCAGCTGATCGGGCTCGGTCACGTACTCGCCATGCCCGCCCAGCGCTTCGACAACCTTGTCGTAGCGTGTGCGGTTGAGCAGCACACCTTCGAGTCGGTCCCAGCCGTAGATGGCACCCTGCGGCCGCATCATCTGTCCCCAGGCGCCGTCATTCCCAACGATGCCGATGATCGGCAGACCGAAGCGAACCGCCGTGTCGTATTCCATGCCGTTGAAGCCGAAGGACCCGTCGCCGTACATGATGACGACCGGGCGGTCCGGATGCGCGAGCTTCGCCGCAAGGGCGAAGGGCATACCGACGCCGAGCGTTCCGAGTGGCCCGGGATCCATCCACGCGCCTTCGCTCTTGACCGGGATGATCTTGGCGGAAGTCGCGACGATATCGCCGCCGTCGCCGATCACGATCGGGTCGTTCATCGTGTCGAGCCAGTCGCGCACCTCGCGGCACATGCGCTGGGGATCGATCGGCACCTCGTCACTGTTCAGCGCGGCCTGAACCTTGGCTTCCGCCTTGTTCTCGATTTCGCGCAGCTCATCGCGCCAGCTCGTGAAGTCGAGCTTCGCGCCCTGCTTCGCGATCTCTTCGCTCAGCGCTTCAAACGTGCAAGCGAGGTTACCCACGAGCGGGACGTCCGCCTGTCGATTCTGGCCGATCAGGGTCGCGTCCATATCGAGCTGGATGATCTTCGCGTCCGCGGGGATCGTCTGCCCGAAGCGCATGCGGAAGTCGAGCAGCGTCCCCGCCAGAATGATCAAGTCGATCTTCTGAAGCGCATCACGACGCGAGCGATTCAGAAATTCCGGCGAATCCGGCGGAACCGAACCGCGGCCCATGCCGTTCGTGTACGTCGGCATATGCGTCTCGGCGATGAACTTGTTCATGTCCTCCGCTGCGTACGACCACTTCACACTCGTGCCGGCCATGAGCATCGGTCGCTCGGCCTGACTCATGAGCTCGATCGCCTTCGTGACTTCGACCTTGTCCGGGTTGAGGCGCGGGGGCATCGTGCGGATCTTCGGGATCGTGACCTCTTCTTCGACGTTCCCCATGAAGATATCCATCGGGATTTCGAGATAGGCCGGTCCGGGAATGCCGGACACCGCATGCCGCACGGCGAGCTCGATGTATTCCGGGATGCGCTTCGATTCGTAGACCGCGTCGCAGTACTTCGTGATCGGACGAACGACGCCGAGGTGATCCATTTCCTGGAGCGAGCCGCGGCGCAGATTCTCGAAGGGACCCTGTCCACCGAAGATCAGGATCGGCGAGTTCGCGCGCCAGGCGTTCGCGATCCCGGTCACGCCGTCGGTCACACCGGGACCGGCCGTAATCGCCGCAACGCCGATCTTGCCCGGGTTACATCGCGCCCAGGAATCCGCCGCGTGAACGGCCGCCTGCTCGTGGCGCACGTCGACGATCTTGATGCCTTCGTCGATGCAGCCGTCGTAGAGCGGCATGATGTGGCCACCGGAGAGGGTGAAGATGACTTCGACGCCGGCCTCTTTGAGGGCCTTGGCTGCGAGTTTTCCGCCGTGAAGGGACATGGGTGGGGCTCCCTGACTCTTGAGTCGCTGGGTCGCGATCCGGCGGGCCGGATGCGTACGGGGATGATCGAAGACCCATCGAGCGCGTCTCGAAGGGCTTCGGAGGAAAGGGGTCCAACGTCCCTCAGCCGGTTTCGCTCGGGCTTCGAGCGGCAACCGGAGTCGGGCCGGATTCGCACCATATCACCCGGCTGGGAGCCCGGCCAAGGTGGAACCGGCGTTCACTCGGCAGGATCTGCGGTACTCGGGGTCGCGCTTTCGGGCGGGCGGCCCCTCCGCGATGCCCAGAACGACAAAGCCGGCGGACGCCCAAGGCGCCCACCGGCTTCAATCATTCTCGTTCTAGAAACCGTTCTAGAAACGATCGTCTTCCTGTCCTCGCCTGCTCAGCAGGCGAAAAGGACAGCGCTAGCGGATCGTGAAGGCCGCGCGGCGATTCAGCTGGAACGCGGTCTCGCCCGAGCCATTCACGGCGGGGCGGGCCTCGCCGTAGCTCACGACGGTCATCTGGCCGTTCGGGACGCCCAGGTTGTAGAGGTAGGAGCGAACTGCGTTCGCGCGGCGTTCGCCGAGTGCGATGTTGTACTCCTCGGAGCCTCGCTCGTCGCAATGACCCTCGATCGTGACCGCGGCGCCCGTGTCGCGAAGGGCGTCGGCTGCACTCTGGAGGACCGACTCAAACTCGGGCTTGATCGTCGACTCGTCGAGATCGAAGTAGACCGGAGCGATCGAGATGCTGCGGTTGGAGATGTTGGTCTCCATGACCGGCGCCGGCGGCGGCGGCGCGGGGGCGTCATCGAATTCGCTCGTGTCGGCCGGCTCTTCAACCGGAACGTCGTTGCTCGCGCAACCAGCGGCGAACGCGATCAGCGCAGCGCAAAGGATCGGCATGAGCCGCTTGTAGGTCGTGGGAATGGTTCGTCGCATCATGACTCGGTCGTTGCCTCCGCGACGAACATCCAGGGCCCACTCCACTCCCCAATAAGGGAAGCAAGGGACGCCCAGCGGCTCATCGCTCTACTTGTCATCAATCGGTTGGGTGACCCGCTGAACGGCAGCGGTGGGATCCTTCATTCATTTGAGTTCGATCGCGATTGCCTCGCGAGTCCTTCTCGGACGCCGCGGACGTTCGAATCGTGCCCTTTGACCCGAAACGCATCCACGTCTCTGAATCGGGGGAGATAATGGACGTTCCCGGGGGCTCCTGCAAGACTTGAGAGGGCACCGTGAGTGCGCCAACTGCGCGATTCGCCAACGGTTCCGTGCGATCCGTCACGATCGCGGCCGCTCGCCTCGCTATTCGAGCCTCGCGAGCACCTCTGTCAGCGCCGCCGGGTCGAGCCAGAAGTGAAAATTCTCGCGGACATCCACAAACTGGACCGTCCCAGCCGCATCGAGGACGAGCGTCGTGGGGTGTGGGACCCCCTGTTCGACGGGCTCGGCATCGGCCTTCAGCAGACCGAGGTCCTGGATCAGCTGACTGCGCGGATCCGAGAGGAAGAGGATTCGAGAAGAGAGACCGAGCTCATCGATGAAGAGCCGACTCCGCTCATTCATCTGTGCGCTCGACATGACCCAGACGATTTTGAGGTCGGGGGTCTCGAGAAATGCATCCCGCAGCTCAACGAGCCGCGCCTTGGTGAAGGGTCACCAGTCCACCGAGCGTTCGAAGGTAATCAGGACGCGATGGCCCAGTAGGTCCTCTCGGGTATAGCGGCGCCCGTCGAGGTCAAAGAGTTCGAGTGCCGGCAGCTTCCGCCCGATCGCGACCTCCGTCGCGAAATCGGTGCGGACGCGATTCTCGGTGCCGCGGGCGGAGATCTCCGCGGTCGGCAACATCAGGTTCAGCACGAAGAGCCCGACGACGATCAAACTGGCCAGTCCACGCAGAATCATGCGGCTCCTTCGCTCGAGGCATCGTCCGCGATCGCACGGCTCTCCGACACGGTCGGTTTCAGCCAGATCAGCGCGAACGCGATCAATAAGAAGGCACTCGCTTCGGCTCGCGGGAGGTCGCCCAACCAGCCGGCGTAGTCTCCGATGAGCCAGGCGATCATCCGAATCAGCGCCATCAGGATCAGCACGAAGATCGTCATCGTCCCGATCGAGCGCGAGGTCAGGGGATCCCGCGCGGCGCCGACAAGACCGCCGGACCAGGCGATCAGCGCACAGCCCGTAAACGCGACGAAATAATGTCCGATCGGACCCGTGGGAACGAGCGGTGTCGAGCCGGGGCGCTGATAGAGGAAGAAGGTCGCCACCATTGCAACGCCAAAGACGAAGAAGGCGACGCCGAGCATGCCCATCAGGAAGCGATAGAGGCGCAGTCGATTCATCGGTCGGTATGATACCGCGCGATGGCCGTGGTCAGTGCCTGACCGGCGGAATTCGTCGAAACAGCAGCCAAAGCGCGCAAGAAAAGGATGGGTCCCGACGTGGGCGGTTCCGAAGTCGAACAGAATACGACCGACAAGCATGACGACCAGAGCCAGGGCACGCCTTCCGCCGCTGCGTCCTCGACGCTTCTCCTATTGCGCTTCAGCGGGGACCTCACCACAAAGGCGGACGCGACACGACGCCGGATGACATCGCGACTGGTCGAGAATCTCCGGGCTTCGATCAAGGCGAGCGGGCGCAAGGGCAAGGTTCTCAAGGAACGAAACCGGCTCTTTGTCGCGCTCGAGGAAGCCTCTTCCCCCGATGCGCTGACCGACGAAGACATGGCGGCACGACTGGCGCGGGTCTTCGGCGTGCAGTCGGTGTCCGTCACCCACGCCGTCGAATGGACGGATCTCGACGACATCGTTCGGGAGGGCGTGGCTTTCGGTACGCCTCATGTCCGGGATCGGCGTTATGCGATTCGAGCGCGACGGGTCGGTGACCGGACCGAAGTCCCGATCCGTTCCGGAGACATCGAGATTCAACTCGGCGCCGCCCTCGGCCCCGTCGCCGGACGCGTCGACCTCAGCAATCCCGAGGCGACGGTCTTCGTCGAAGTCGACGCCGACCAGGCCTACTACTTCGTTGCGAGCGCCAAGGGCGCGGGCGGGCTCCCCCTCGGCACCGAAGGCCGCGCGGTATCCCTTCTCTCCGGCGGCTTCGATTCACCCGTCGCGTCCTGGCGACTGCTGCGCCGCGGCATCGCCCTCGACTACGTGTTCTGCAATCTCGGCGGGCGCCAGCACGAACTCGAAACCCTGACCATCGCCAAGCGCCTCTACGACCGATGGCAACATGGAACCCGTCCACGCTTCCATGCGATCGACTTTGATCCTGTGAGTCGTGAGATCCAGGCGAAGGTGACGACGCGCTATTGGCAGGTCATCTTGAAGCGCATGATGTTGCGCGCCGCGGAAGCCGTCGGCGAGACCTGGGAAGCCGGCGCGATCGTGACCGGTGAAGCGATCGGACAAGTGTCGTCCCAGACACTCCAAAACCTTTCCGTGATCTCGGAGGGCGCCGTCCTTCCGATTTTGCGCCCTGTCATCGGAAATAACAAAGACGAAATCATCGCCGAGAGCAAAATCGTCGGGACCCACGATCTCTCGGCCAAGGTCGGCGAGTACTGCGCAATCGTACCGAGCAAGCCCTCGACCCACGCAAAACTCGAGGACATCCTTGCGGAAGAGGCGAAACTCGATCCGTCTGTTCTTGCGTCGGTGCTTGAGGCCCGAACGCATTACCTGTTAAGCGATCTCGACCTCGATGCATGGGATTCAGTCGATCTATCGACGACGGATATCCAGGCGAGCGACACGGTGATCGACCTTCGTGCGAAGGACGCGTATGCGACCTGGCACTATCCAGAAGCGCTCTTTCTCGACTTTCCCAACGCGCTGCGCGCCTACGCCTCCTTCGACCCGGCCCAGCGGTACGTCCTCTACTGTGAATTCGGACTCAAGAGCGCGCATCTCGCGGACCTCATGCGACGCGTCGGCCTCAACGCGTGCCATCTCTCCGGAGGCCTTCGTCAGGCGCGGCGACTGGCCGACAAGGCGAGCTGAGTCCGGCTCAGCTCTCTTTCTCGAGGCACGAAGCACAGATGCAACTCGCGCCGCCATCACGCTCGGAGGCGAGCTTCGTGATCGCCTCGGGAAACGAGCGCTCGACGCACCAGCAGGGATCCGCGACCTCCTCGCCGGCACTCCTCCGCGCCATCACGCAGTCATTAGGCGCACCGCATAACACGCAAAGACTCCGGTCGATCTCCAGCTGAATCGTGCCGCTCATGAAGCCATCCTAGCTGAGCCCGACTTCGACGAGCGCACACGCCTCATCTTGCGTCGCCCCGAGAATGCCGAGGATGACCAGGACCGCGAAGAGCCAGATCAGCCCCAGCCGTACCCGAAAAAGCACATTCCAGAATCGCTCGACCATCGGGTCCGAGGTGACATCCCCGACCGGCTCGCCTTCGCCGACCCTGTCGGCATCGGCCCTCCTCAACTCCCGCTCGTAACGACGCAGCCAAATCAATCCGTAGGTTCCCGCGATCGGAAAGATCACGTTCAGGGTCAGCGCGACACTCGCCACGTTCGCGATCGAACATCGAATATCGGGCTCGCCAAGAGTCGTCAGAAAGGCGAAGCCGTTGACCAGCGAGAACGCGACGATCGTGTCGCTGTACGTGATCATGCGATCGGCGAGGGTGATTCGATTCACGGGTGCGAACTCCTGGTGCCGATCCCAGTAAGACCAGAGCCGGTCAAACCAGAGGCGGCAAGATCAGAGCATATCGCGAGCGGGGCGCGTCAGCGCTGACGACTCTTTTCCATCTCTTCAAAGAGCGCACGACGGTCTTCGGGAGACATCTTGCGGAGCCGTTTCAACTGAGCCCGGTACTCCTCCTTCTCCGACGGGGTCATCCCTTTCCAGCGATCCCGATTCCGCTCGAGACGTTCGACCTCACCCTCAAAGCTCTGAATCAGCTTCTGGAGGTCCGCGATCAACACGGCCCGCTCATCCGCCTCGAGGTCATCGATCTCTGCGATTCGGCCGCGCAACACGTCCTGCTCTTTCCGAGGCAGATCCGCCGCCGCGCGCAGGAGGATCAGTCTTTCGATGGGACTGAAGTCGGGGAGCGCACGAGCGAGTCGCCGCAGCCTGCGCTCGATGCGACGGCGTTGTCGAGGCGTGGCCTCGCGCATGCGATCTCGCAGCCGCTCGCGCATCTCGGCGCGCTCAGCAGGGCCCGCGTTTCGCCATCGTTCCATCACGCTTTGTCGCGAGGGCGTGGACGGGTTCGCAACGGCCGAATCGCTTTCGGATTCCGCCATTGCCAGACAAGGCGCAAGCCCGAAGACGACGACCGCGAGGATCGTACGAAAGACGCGACGCGTTCTTTGCGCGCGCTCGTTCATCCGCGCCCCTCTGCTTCTCGGGCGGCGAGATATTCGAGCAGCTCGAGCTGATCGATGATTTCGAAATCTTCCATGGGCAGTCCCGGAACCGGGCTCACCCCATCGGGGCCCTCCGCATAGCCTAATGCAACCGCAAACGCGTCGAGGGATTCCTCTTCGAGCGGAGCCTCCTCGCTGGGAAGATCGTCGGGAGCGCCGCCGGGGGGCTCATCCAAGACCACCACGTTAGGCGGGGCATCGCCCTTAGCGAGACCCGGCCGCGCGGATTCGCTCGCGCCACTCAGATAAAGGAAGAGCACCGCGGCCGCAGCGAGCGCCAGGCCGAAGGCGGGGCGTCGCCAAAGCGGCGGTCGCGCACCCGCGCCGATGCCGAGACGTTCTTCAATCGACGCATAGCCCGCCGCGAGTTGCTCTGGTTCGAGCTCGTTTCGTCCGACTCCTCGGACGACGGAGTCAATCTGATGAAAGGCACGCACCCGGGCCGCAACCGCGGGGTCGGCGGCGATCAGCCTTTCGAGTTCCTCACGTCCCGCCTGATCGAGTTCATCATCCATCGCCGCCGAGATCAGAGCGTCGACTGCATCGAGTTCGTTTGCGTCCTTCATTTCGGGCCCTCCCCTCCGGCACCGTTCGCGGCGACGGCATCCTCTCCATTCTGCGTCGTGCTTTCGGTCATGCGATCCGCCAGATTCGCCCGCGCACGATGAACCAAGGCCTTCACCGATTTGGGCGTGGTCTCGAGCACCTCCGCGATCTCCGCGTAGGCATAGCCTTCGACTGCCGCGAGCCAAAGCGCGGTTCGCTGACGCTCGGGTAACTCCGCGAGCTCCGCCTCCACGCGCTTCGCACGACGCCGGGCCTCGACCACTTCGTCGACCGGCGCTCCCCCCGACACGAGGGAGAGCTTTGGTTGCGACGGTTCATCCGTTTCCGTCGCGTCGGTGCTGACATGAGTCGACTTGTTCCGCGATCGATCGAGTTCGTTCAGCGCGAGGTTTCGGCCGATTCGAAAGAGCCAGGTCGAGAAACGCGCGTCGGCGACATAACGATCCCGCGCCCCATGGACCCGGATGAACGTCTCTTGCATCAGCTCCTCCGCGAGTCCTGGTTCGCGCACCATTCGCGTCAGAAATCGGAGGAGTGGTCCGGCCCAGCGCCGGTACAACTCGGAGAGTGCAGCCGCGTCGCCCTCGCGAAACGCGAGCATCAGCCGGGCGTCCGGATCGCTGATCTGCATTCCACCTCCGAGCCCTGCTTAACCGGTCACCCCTGGAAAGGTTGCACGGTTGGGGCTTTTCCGGCGGGGACGGGCGTCTGTGGACGTGGGCAGCGCTGTGGGTCGCTAGAGCGGGATCGGGTGACGCAGAGACACGGGCTCTGCAGTTCAAACAGGTTCAGGGAGTTCACTCAAGAAGGACAGCAATTCGCTCTCGAAGCGCTCGGGTTGTTCGATGTTCAGGATATGCCCCGCGCCGGGGATCACGACGTGCCGCCCTTGCGGCAGCTTCGCGGTCATCACTTCCCCGGCCCTGCGGTAGGGCTTGTCATCCTCGCCGACCATCACGAGCGCGGGCACATCGAGTTCCGAAAGCTGGTCGATCGCGCTCGGAATCGTCGCGGAAATTTCGCGGCCGAAGCGGGCGATGCCGGGGACGCTCTGTTTGATGATCGCCGCGGCGGCGTTCTGGGCCGCCGGCAGCTCGGGCTGGGTACCGATGCAGGTCTTCCCTGCCTTGCCGTTCACGAAGTCTTCGAAGCCGCGGGTCTCGAGAAAATTCGCCGTCCGCTCGACCTGCTGCGCCCAGCCTTCCGCGGCTTCCGGCTTCTTGAAGCCGGGACCGGAGCCCACGAGAACCAGCGCCGCTACGCGGTCCGGATTCTGGTGGGCGAAATGCAGCGACGCGAGTCCGCCGAAGGAATGCCCCATCGCTACGAAGGGCCCGTCCGGCGTCGTCTCGTTCGCAATCGCTTCGAAGTCGGTCATCACGTTGTCGAGGGACCACTTCGCGTCGCCTTCCGGAGTTGGGGAGTCGCCGTGGGCGCGCTGATCCCAGAGCACGACGGGATAACCGGCTGCCACGATCGGATCGACCTGGCTTCGCCAGTTCTCGTGGGTCGTGCAGAACGCACACGAAATGATCACCGTCATTCTTGAGTCGGCACCCTCCGGGCGATGCAGTTCGTAATAGAGGGAGTTGCCTTCACGAGTGGTGACGAACGCCAATGATCTTCCTTCTACGCCCGAGCTATGCCCAAGCTGTCGGCATGATGAATGAGGAGCGGTCTCGCGACGCGCCTAACGAATTTCCACGAGCAGCGGTGGCACGAGTAGCGGACTGCCCGTCGGCAGAACCCGCGCCCATTGCGCCAACTCGTCGAGCGGTGCGGGCCAGTCGATCTGCGACTCGACGTCGCGCGAGGGCAGGACCGAGACGGAACCGAGCGCATCGAAGATCTGCTCGGAGAGCGTGGCCGGGCGCGGATACGGGATCAGATAGACGTCCTCGTCGGGCCCGAGTCCGATCTCGACTTTGGCGCGCCGTGCGGCGGTGTAGATTCCGCCGAGTTCGTCGACGAGCCCCGCCTCGAAAGCCTGCGCACCCGTCCAGACGCGTCCCTGACCGAGCGCGTCGACGGTCTCAATCGGCAGCCCGCGTCCATCTGCGACCCGCGCCAGAAAGAGCTGATAAGTATCGGTCACCGAAGTCTGCAGACGCGCAAGGGCCGGCTCCGAGAGCTTCTCGCTCGAGAGCAGGAAGTCGGCGTGGCGACCGCGAGTAAGCGAGTCGATGCCGATGTCGAGCTTGTCGAAGAGGCCGCCTAATATGGGGCGGATGATGAAGACGCCGATCGAACCCGTGAGCGTTCCCGGATCGGCAACGATCGCATCCGCCGCGGAGGCGACGTAATAGCCCCCACTCGCAGCGACATCCGACATCGACACAACGACGGGCGTTCCGTTCTCCTGGGCGCGACCGATCGCGCGCCAGATGATTTCACTCGCCAGGGCGGAGCCGCCCGGGCTATCGATGCGCAGCAGGATCGCATCGATCGATTCGTCCTCGGAAGCCTCGATGATCGCGCGAGAAGCCGTCTCCGATGCGAATACCGCCTCGTCCTGCAGAAGAGACGAACCCGCCTCGCCCTGCACAACAGCACCCGATCCGTAGATCAGCGCGATCTGGCCGACCGCTTCAAAGCCCAGGGACTCGGGATCGACCGTCGCGTAGTCGGCATGGTCAACGACTTCGCCTTCAAAACGCGACAGCAATTCGTCGAGGTGCGTTTCGCCGTCGATCAGACCGAGGGCTTCGAGCTGCTGATTGCGAACCGTGCCCGCGTCGATGGCGGCTTCGACGGCTTCCGGTGAGAGGCCCCGCCCTTCCGCGAGCGCCGCCACGAAACGCATGTACGTGTCATCGAGCAGCGAGTTCGCCATCTCCCTCGCATCGTCCGACATCTGCCGCTCGGCATAGACCTCGACGGCGCTCTTGTACTTGCCCGCCTTCGCCACATCGAAGTCGACGCCGAGCTTCTCCCAGAAGCCCCCGAGAAAGAGATACTCCGCCGCGAGTCCAACTAACGGCATGGCCGCACCCGGCGTCACATAGGTCTCGTTCGCCGCGCTCGCGATAAAGAGTTCCTTGTTCGCACTGAAGTTCTGGATCTCGAGATAGGCGACGACATGCCGTCCCTTCTCGCGCAGCCGCAGGATCGCATCGCGAATCTCATCGGCCTTTCCCCAGCCGATCGCGACGGGCTGGATGCGCAGGACGACGGTCGAAATTCGGTCATCGCGCTCGGCTCGGCTGAAGATCGAGAGCAAGCCGAGAAAGGGTCGCGATCCATCGCCGGCAATCCGCGCGAGCAGGTTGGGACTCTGCCCCTCCACGTATTCCCCACCGAGTTCGACGACGAGCGTGCTGCCCGGCTCGATTTCGATGGAGTCGGCGCCCCCTCCGCCGCATGCACTCAGGGCAAAGCTCAGCACGGCGAGCAGGATCGCCGCTGAGAAAGGGAGCGGGCTCGGCAGAGAGTAGAAGGAACCAGGCGTGCGGGAGGCGCGATTCGCGAGAGGATCGAAGTTCATCGCACGAGGGTATCAGAGGCCCTCGGGCTGGTCGCTCGCGCGCGGCGTGATTCGTTAGCCCGGGAGTCCGAGCGAGGTGTCGAGCATCGAGCCGAAAAGCTTCGAGATGCCGGCGCCCTGGGCTGGCGTCGGCTTCAGGATCTTGACGCTCATCCCCATGCTCATCGTGGAGAGCGTATGGGCCCCCTGCGTAATCGAAGTCACGACCGTGCACGGGATATCCGCGGCCTCCCCCTCTTCCTCGAGGCTGGCCCGGATCAGAAAATGAACGCCGACATCGGCAGCGAAGGGCGTGGCGATAAAGAAGCCCGCGGGCTGGATATTCGAGATGATGGATTCGATCAGATGATCTCGAGATTTGTATTCGATCAGTAGGCGGGTCGGGCGTGCCCGGTCGGCCGCGCCACCCATCGCCGAAATTCCGTCCGCGCGGGATTTGGCAAAGTTGTTCCCAATCTGGCCCTTGAGGTCGAGCCAGCGCTGATACTCAAGCGGCGTCACGCCGGCCCCGAGCCGTTTCCGCTCAAGTCCGCCGAATTCTCGCATCAGCGGCATCAGCTGTTGGACTTTCGTCCGATCCCTCATCTCTCGTCCCTCATCGATGATTCCTATCGGCCGACCCGGTCGTATCCCGAAGGGGGAATCCCCACCCCCGACGACCTCGCTCAACCGGGGGGCAGCCCGCCTCGATTCCGTTAGATTGAGGCCATGAGCAATGCACCCGAATCGCCCTTTCCCTTCGTCCCTCATCACAAATCCCCAGAAGATCCCGGGGAAGACCCGATGGTCTTCGCCTTCCGCGGCCGCGACATGCTGGTCACCGAGGAGGGAAAGCTCCCGGGCGTCGAGCTGATCGATCAGCACGGCTTCGAAGCCGTGCGCCGGCAATACCTGGGCGCACTCAACGGACGCCATTGCTATTCCGCCGAGCTTCCGATGGACGCCAAGGAGACCGGCGGGCTCGCCTTCCGCAATCTGCACATGCTCTACGGGTCGCTTGATGAACACACCCATGCGATCGCTGGGCGCGCGGTCCAGATCGTCGAATGGGACAAGACGCACATCTATTGTGGCGGCTGCGCCGAGCCGACGGTGGTTTCCGAGATGGATCGCTCGCGTTCTTGCCCAAGCTGCAAGATCCCGATGTACCCGCGGCTCGCGCCGGCGATGATCGTCTCGGTCGAACGCGACGACGAGATTCTGCTGGCCCGCTCGCCACATTTCCCGGAAGGGATCATGAGTGTGCTCGCCGGGTTTGTCGAACCGGGGGAGAGCGCGGAAGACG
>Ga0316208_1002221_pt1 | contig 16214 bp, 11 predicted proteins | sample 3monopyrite_MG_FD_204944 | JGI IMG/M metagenome (GOLD analysis project Ga0316208, IMG submission 204944) | Microbial mat bacterial communities from mineral coupon in-situ incubated in ocean water Damariscotta River, Maine, United States -... | ecosystem: Environmental > Aquatic > Marine >...
ATCAGATCAATGAACGTGGACGCCAGCTGGGGCTGACACAATGGCAGCTGGCTGATGCGGTGCGGCGTGGCTTTCAGGGTGAAGAGGTTGCGCAGGTTACCTGGGGAAATGAGCGTATCCCGGTCAGATTGATTTATAAAGAATCAGTGCGGCGGCAGTTGCAGACCCTGCAAAAACTACCGATTGTGTTGTCTGCCGGTCGGGTGGTGATTTTGTCCGATGTCGCCGATATTGAAATAACGCGTGGTATTGAAAGTATTAAACACCGTGATCTGCGGCGCCTGGTGACGGTTACTGCCGAGGTGGATGATAAGATCACAACACCTCTGGCAGTGACTGAGTTAGTGAGGCAAGAGTTCGCTGCAATCGAAAGTGAACATAATTATGGCCTGGTCTTTTTGGGTGAAAAGAAAGAAGCCAATGAATCGATGCGCGATATGTTGCGGGCGCTGGTGATGGCTTTGACGGTGATCTTTTTTATTCTGGCAGTGTTGTTTCGTTCTCTGTTTGAACCCTTGGTGGTGATGTTTGCCATTCCGTTTGGCCTTATTGGCGTAGTGGCAGGTCATCTGTTGTTGGGTGAAAATCTGCAGTTCTTGTCCATGCTTGGTTTTTTAGCCTTGTCGGGAATCGTGGTCAATGACTCGCTGATCCTGATTGAATTTATGAAACGTAAACGCAAGGAAGGCTGGGATAGGCTGGATGCGGTGGTTGAGGCCGGCCGAGTCCGGATGCGGCCAATCCTACTTACCAGTATCACTACCTTTCTGGGGGTCTCGCCATTGATATTTTTTGCCACCGGCCAGGCCGCATTTTTGTCACCAATGGCGATTAGTCTGGGCTTTGGTTTATTGTTTGCGACGGCGTTGATATTGTTGGCGCTGCCGTGTTTTTATTTGATCGCAGATGATTTGCATCATTATTGTTGTACGCGTTACCGTGACTGTGTACGGCGTATGTCTGCTTGAGTGAGTGAGTAATGGACCAAAGATTTGGACAATTGAAACTGTGGGTTGAAGAGGTGCTTGGTATAAGTGATGCGGACCTTAGTCCGGCATCGAGTGATGCCAGTTTTAGACGTTACTTTCGCGTTCGCCAGGGACAGAAAAGTTTTATCGTTATGGATGCGCCGCCGGACAAAGAGGATTGCGGGCCGTTTATTAAAGTGTCTGAGGCCATGGCCGGTTTTGGTTTGAACGTACCACGGGTACTGAAAAAAGATTTGCAGCAGGGTTTATTGCTGTTGTCAGACCTGGGCAGTGAACAGTATTTGCAGGTGCTTGATGAAAATAATGTTGATGCCCTTTATTCTGATGCAATTACTGCTTTGGTGAAACTGCAAAAGAATAGTCTTGATAGTGAGATGAGTCTGCCGATTTATGATCACGACTTGTTGCTGTTCGAGATGGGCTTGTTCAAAGACTGGTTATTGTCACAACAACTTAGCATAAACTTGAATAATGAGCAGAGTGAGGCACTGGACAATAGTTTTGAATGGTTGGCGCAACAGGCGCTGGCGCAACCGCAGGTGTGGGTGCATCGGGATTATCATTCCCGTAATCTAATGCGAACCGATGTGGCTAATCCTGGGGTGCTCGATTTTCAGGATGCAGTGCTGGGGCCGCTGACCTATGACCTGGTATCATTATTGAAAGATTGCTACATCACCTGGCCACGCTCCAAGGTTGAAGCCTGGTTGGCAGGCTATCATCGCCAGATTCAGGCGGCCGGTTTGGCTACGGATATCGATCAGGCTCAGTTGTTGGTCTGGTTTGATTGCATGGGGGTGCAGCGCCACTTAAAGGCTGCCGGCATTTTTGCCCGGCTCAATATCCGCGACGGCAAGCCCGGTTATTTGGTGGATATTCCTAGAACCCTGGCTTATGTTTGTGAGGTTGCCGAGCACCAACCAGAGCTGGCGTTTTTAGGCGCCTTGCTCAGGAATGAGGTGTTGCCAAGGCTGGCTGATGGCTAGGCCTTTTCGTCGTAGCGCATGCGCGTGCCATGAATCAGGGAAAGCTCAACCTCCAAGGCTGACAGCTGTTTGGGAAAGTAGGCGCCGGAAACCTTGGAACCATTGATGCTGGCACCTCTAAGATTGGCTTCGCTGAAATCTATGCCTCTGAGGTCGGCCTGGCGAAAGTAGCAGCCGCTAAAATCGACACCGGCGGCATCAAGACCTTTCAGGTCAACGCTGCGAAAGTCACAGTTAGACAGGTCAACTTTGGCAGCTTTACTTTTTTCGCCGTTGAAGGTTTCAATGTCGCCATCGCGAAGCAGTCGGTACATTGGGTCATCATTTTTCAGTAGTGGCATGTTTTAGGTTACCTTGTCATTATTTAAATAATCGGGACGACTTCCGTTGCTCCTGATTAGCGCTGGTAGTTTTCAGTGTCTTCGGCTGTTCTACCAGATCAAACTGGTATTGAGAGTAGGCACTGGTTGACTCAAGTTGTCGCGTTAGCCGGGCATAGAGAATCCTGTCATTGAAATTCAGCATGATCACGGAGCCAATATCATAAACGGCAGCTGGGACAATTAATGTAGTTGGGTATTGTTCAGGGTCAAGATCAGGGGTCAGCAAGGCGCGGAAGTATTCGCCGCCAGTACCTATACCGGCAACTGCCTTGGCGGCGATGGCCCTGGCATCCTCGGCAATGGTACGGATGCCCATTTTGATGTTGCTGTTGCTGGAGACCTTCATCCAGCGGATGGCGCCTATGGACCAGGCTTCATTGTGTTGGCCAGTTCTGGCAGCGAGCAGTTCACCTGCGCGAGCTGGTGGCGTGATTCTGTTGCGGCAGCTCAGACCATAACCGCCTTGGTTGGTATTGATGATCTGGCAGTCGTAGGTGCTGTATTCAACCTTTTGTTTGTCTGTTAGTTCTTCTACCGTTTGAGCTGATGTGGCAAACACCTTAACCCAGATGTCTTTCTGACTTTCGCTTTCGCTACCCTCAAAGATAGACTTGCGTGGTTTTTCGGTACCGATTTTTAGATGCCGGGCGCTGCTTTCCTGTGCCCAGGGAGTGTGTTCTTCAGGGATTAAGGAAAGCGAGGCATGACTATTGCCGAGGTTTAGACTGTCGTGGCTCTGCATTTCGATTTCGTCTTCCTCGGGTTCAAAATGCTCACCGCCGCTAATGAAATGATGGGCCAGTGTGAGGCTACAGATCACCTGGGTAGGGGTCTTGGTTGGACTACGGTGGCTCATGCGCTCGCGGCGTATGCCCCAGCTCTCTGACCAGCGAAAATACATGTCGCGCTCCATGCGCCTGGCCAGGTTGCTGTGAATAGCTTTTTTGCTATGTGTTGCCAATACGCGGATTTCATCGTCAAGTTTGCTGAGAATGCCCTTGATCTCGAACAGGCGTCCTTCTTTGGGGCGAATCTTGTTGGGCGTGTTGGGTGCATACAGGGGCGGGGCATCCATGTGTAGGTCAACGAATAATTGGCCTTCAGGCACCGGGTTGTCACCGTGTGGGATAATATTGCAGCTTGGTGCCCAATCAATCAGGCGCTTGAACATCTTTACAGCCTCGCCTTGCATCAGGTGGTAAGGGTTGGCCAGTGATAGCAGTACAATGCGTCGGTAGGTATTGGCAATGGTGGCTGGCTTGGGTTCATCGCTGGCATTGACCGGATTTAACTCAATCTCATGCAGCTGCTGTTTTTCCGCGTACAGGTACAGTTGGTTCAGCTCCTGCCAGATATGGGCGGGTTCATCGCTATAGAGAGCATAGGCATCGATAAGCTGTCGAGCCAAAAAGCTCATGGCGTAGTAGATGGCCTGGGATAGCTGTATTGAGCCAGTCGAGGTGGCGACTTGTTCTTCGAGTAAATCCTGAACGATGATTTTGTAGGTGTAGCTGATTTCCGTCTGCAGGTCGCAGATGATCTGGGCATTACGGGCCAGTTTTTCCGCTAGCGGCAGTGGCGCATTCATGTAGTTTGAGCGGACGCTACCAATCAGATCTTCCAGCAATGGCAGTATCATGGTCATGATCTGGCTGCGTACATTCAGGTCGAGTGGTGCCCGGTTGAGCGGTTTGATCAGCTCATGGATCTGGATGCAGCTTTCGCGGGCGTTGGCCAGCGGCAGGCCATCGAGCTTGGCTTTGATTTGAGCAACCCCGGGATTGATGGTGATATTGGGATTGTTGTTACGTTCCGGGATGTTTAGCTTAATCATCTATCTTCCCTAGATTGAACACGCTGTCTTCCTGTTGAAATGGTTGTATGGTTCAAATTATAGCGGTATTCCTGCTGGTAAAATGTAGTTGCTGTCCGAAATCAGTTGAATTACAACAAAATGGATGTTCGTGCCTACGAATGAGACTGGTTAAAGTAAAGCAAAACAAACATTAAATACAAGTCTGCTGTTGGACCTGTGGCGTTGTGGATTGCCTTTGCTGGCAGGCGTGTTATTTTTAGGCGCGCAATTTAGACTATTTTATGGGCAGCAGGCCCTCGGTCACAAGGAGAATAGTGTTGACGACTAGCGGTAAACAAATCACCAAACGTTGGCTGTTGGCCTTGCTTATGCTCTGCGTTGCTGGCGAAAGTCTGGCCCAGCAGGGGCCTAGGGCGGCGCCGGTGGAGGTGAGTCAGGCCCAGGTACGGGCTATGACCCCTGTCAGTTGGGCCGCTGCAACCGTGGTCAGCCTTAATGATGCCAGGATTGCGGCCGAGGTTGAGGGTCGACTGGTGTCGGTTGTTGATGAGGGTGATCAGGTCGAACAGGGCGGTATCCTGGCGCGTATCGACGATGTCCTGATCAGGGCCGGTCTGGATGGGGCGCGGGCCGAGGTGGCACGGGAAGAGGCTAGCCTGACTTTTCTCAAGGGTGAGCTGGCGCGCCTGCAACGGTTGGCAAAGCAGAATAACGCCGCCCAGACTCAGTTGGAACAAACCTTGTCGCAACGTGATGCAACCATGAATGATCTGGTGGCGGCCAAGGCGCGGATGCTGATTGCCCAGGAGTATCTCGATCGAACCGAGCTACGCGCCCCGTTTGCCGGGGTAGTGGCGCAACGCACCAGGCGTGCTGGTGAATGGGTCAACAGTGGCGACGAGGTGTTGCAGCTGGTTGATTCAAGCCGTCTTGAGATTGAGGCCTCGGCGCCGCTGAGCTTAAAACCATTTTTGATTGTCGGTCAGCGCATGCAGATCGCAACGCAACAACAGCAGGGCGTGGCGATATTACGAGCTGTGGTGCCGGTGGCCGATAGTCAGTCGCGGTTGTTGCGCCTGCGGCTGGATATTGTTGAAGGTGAATGGTTGGCCGGTCAGCCGGTAAAGGTTGCCTTGCCGACAGCCTTGTCGCAACAGGTATTGAGTGTGCCGCGCGATGCATTGGTGCTGCGTCGTGGTGGCAGTTATCTGTTCAAGGTCAGCGCTGAGTCGATGGCCGAGCAGGTCTTTGTTCGGGTAGGCATCGCTGAAGGCGAGTTTATTCAGGTAATGGGTGATTTGGCTGGTGGTGATCAGGTGGTGGTGCGTGGCAACGAACGTCTGCGCCCGGGCCAGAGCGTTAGCATCAAGGGTGAAGCAGGCCGGAAGGATTCCGCCGGCTGGAAGGACCAGGCTGGTTGGAAGGGTGGTGCTACGCAGTGAATCTTACCCGTTTATCTCTCAGCAACCCGGTGGCGGTTGCGGTGGCTGTGTTGTTGGTGTTGTTGTTTGGTCTGATCAGTCTGGGCCGTTTGCCGATTCAATTGACCCCGGAAGTGCAAGAACCCGAAATCACTATTTCTACCACCTGGCGCGCAGCGGCGCCGGAAGAGGTGGAATCTGAGATTGTTGAACCTCAGGAAGACGCCCTGCGCGGCCTGCCCGGCGCGACCAAGGTCTTGTCCGAGGCCAGTCGTGGCCAGGGTAAGGTAACGCTAACATTTGCTGTCGGTACTGACCTGCGTCGCGCCTTGCTGGAGGTGATGAGTCGTCTTAACCGCGTGGCGCGTTATCCCACTGATGCCGATGAGCCAATCATCAGTACCGTGGGTGGCGATAGCCGGCCGATCGGTTGGTTCATCATCAAACCCGTGGCCGGCAATGAACGTGATATTGCCAGTTATCAGGATTATATCGAAGAGGTGGTACAAAGCCGTTTCGAGCGGGTGCCTGGAGTGGCGATGTCCGAGGTGCGTGGTGGTCGTGAGAATGAGCTGCGTATCACCTTTGATCCCTACAAGGCTGCCAGTTTCGGTATTGAATTGCCTGAGGTAGTAGAGCTGGTGGGCGCTGAAGATGTCTCGGCAGGTTTTGCTGATGTCGGCAAACGTCGTTATACGGTGCGTTATACCGGTGCCTATTCGCTAGCAGATTTTGATGAGATGATTCTGGCTTGGCGTGATGGCCAACCGGTCTACCTGCGTGATGTCGCCACAGTGGAGATTCGTATGGTGGATCGCAGCAGTTTTGTGATTCAGAATGGAGATCCGGCGATGGCGGTGAATGCTCACAGGGAAACCGGCGTCAACGTGCTTGAGGTCATGGGCGGTCTGCGTCTGGCGGTGGGCGAGCTGCGTGAAGGGCCGTTGCAACGGGCCGGTCTGTCGATAGAGCAAGTCTACGACGAGACCCTCTATATCAATCGTTCAATTGCCATGGTGGGCAACAATCTGGGGCTTGGCATACTGTTGGCTGTGGGTGTGTTGTGGTGGTTTTTTCGTAAATTTCGGGCCACGTTGATGGTCGCGCTGGCCATCCCGGTTTGTGTGCTGGGCAGCTTTATGATCCTTGATGCCGCCGGCCGCACACTCAATGTTATCTCTCTGGCAGGGCTGGCCTTTGCGGTCGGCATGGTGCTGGATGCGGCGATTGTGGTGTTGGAAAACATCGTTCGCCTGAGAGAAAAGGGTGAGTCGGCTGAGGTCGCCTCGGCCAAGGGGGCCTCTCAGGTGTGGGGCGCGTTGCTGGCTTCGACGGCAACGACGGTGGCGATCTTTCTGCCGGTGGTGTTTCTGGCCGATGAGGCCGGACAGCTGTTTGCTGATTTGGCGCTGACGATTGCGGTAGCGGTGTGTTTCTCTCTATTGGTTGCCGTGACGCTATTGCCAACCACCGCCATGACCTGGTTGAGAAGCGCAAAAATGAAAGATCCTCATCAGCATTGGTGGAATGCCATGACGGCGGCCATTATGCGTACCACCGGGCCGCGCCGGCGATTGTTCTGGATTGCCGGATTGCTGACGGTGCCGCTGTTGCTGGCCTATTTCATGATCCCCAAGGCCGATTACCTGCCCGAGGGCAATCGTAATCTGGTATTTAGTTTTATCAATCCGCCGCCCGGCGCCAATATCGAGTTTATGGAAAAGGAGATGGGTCAGCAGGTTGCTGATGCTATGAGGCCTTACCTGACCGGTGAGAAACAGCCGCAGCTGGATAATTATTTTTTTGTTGCCATGTCCAGGGGCATGTTCATGGGTGCACGCACCGTTGACCCGGATCAGACTGGCATGCTGGTGCCGCTGATCAATCAGGTGATTGCCGGTTTCCCCGATACCATCGGTTTTGCCTTCAAAGCCTCGTTATTTGGTGGTCTGGGTGGCGGCCGTTCCATCGATATAGATATCCAAGGGCGTGAACTGGAACCTCTGTTACAGGCGGGCATGGTCGGTTTTATGGCTGTGCGTGAGGCCTTTGGCATTATGCCGCGGCCCTTTCCAGGGTTGGAGCTGGCCGAGCCAGAATTACGGTTGCGGCCGGATGAACGTCGTATCGCCGAGGCTGGTTGGAATCGCGGCGATATGGGCGATATCATCCGTGCCCTGGGCGATGGGCTGTATGTGGCTGATTATTTTGATGGCGAGCAGCGCCTCGATGTCATTCTGCGTAGTGATGAATGGACTACGCCGGAAGCGTTGGCGGCGATTCCCTTGGCGACACCGACGGCAGGCATCCAGCCCTTGGGCGAGCTGATGGATGTTGTCCGCACCGCCGGTCCAGACCAGTTGCGTCGTATCGACCGGCGCCGCACCGTTACCCTGCAAGTGCGCCTGCCTGAGGGGATGTCGGTGGAAGAGGGGATTGATCTGATCAAGACCAAGGTCACCCCGGTGATTGAAGCGGCTCTGCCCGAGGATGGTTTTATTCGCTATTCCGGTTCAGCCGATAAACTGAAGACCACGCTGGCGAACATGGGCGGCACCTTCCTGCTGGCGATTGTGATTTTGTATTTGCTGATCAGTGCCCTGTTTCGTTCCTTTAAGGACAGTCTGCTGGTATTACTGACCATACCCCTGGCGACGGTGGGTGGGGTGGCGACGTTGTTTTTCATGAACCTGGCCGGTATCAAACAGCCCATGGATCTGCTGACAATGATCGGTTTTGTTATCCTGCTCGGTCTGGTGGTCAATAACGCCATCCTGCTGGTGCATCAGACCCGCGCCGCCGAGCGTGAGGGATTGGCCCGGCGCGATGCAGTGGAGCAGGCGGTGCATTTGCGGCTGAGGCCGATTCTGATGAGTACCCTGACTAGCCTGTTTGGCATGCTGCCGTTGCTGCTAATACCGGGGGCGGGTACCGAATTGTATCGTGGTCTGGCTGGGGTGATCGTTGGCGGTCTGGCAGTGAGTACGGTGTTTACCTTGATCTTGTTGCCCAGTTTGTTGCGCTTGGGTGAAGTAAAACACGCCTCATAATAAATCCCCTTGCTTTTGCAAAGGGCACCTCTTCTCGGAACCATTTCGAGATGAAAAAAGGCCTACGCACACTGCGTAAGCCTTTAATTTGTATGGTGGGCCTGGAGTGACTCGAACACTCGACCAATGGATTATGAGTCCACTGCTCTAACCAACTGAGCTACAGGCCCTTTTTCGGAAGCTGCGTATTATAGCGTGTGCTTTTGTTGCTCGCCAGCAGGATAAAAATACCCGCCCCATTAGCGCGATGAATGGGGGCGGGTATTGTCTTAATCCTGCAGGAAGCTGCGTAGGTTTTCAGAGCGGCTTGGGTGGCGTAGTTTGCGCAGTGCTTTGGCCTCGATCTGGCGAATTCGTTCGCGAGTGACATCGAACTGCTTACCAACCTCTTCCAGAGTGTGGTCGGTGTTCATGTCGATACCGAAGCGCATCCGCAGTACCTTGGCTTCACGCGCGGTCAGGCCTTCCAGTACGTCAGTGGTGGCTTCTTTTAGGCCTTCAAAGGTAGCTGAGTCAGGTGGCGCCATGACATTGCCGTCTTCAATGAAGTCGCCCAGACTTGAGTCTTCATCATCTCCAATAGGCGTCTCCATGGAGATTGGTTCTTTGGCAATCTTGAGTACTTTGCGGATCTTGTCTTCTGGCATGTCCATGCGTTCGGCCAGCTCCTCTGGCATGGCCTCGCGGCCCATTTCCTGCAGCATTTGACGAGAGATACGATTGAGCTTGTTGATGGTCTCAATCATGTGTACCGGAATACGAATGGTGCGGGCCTGATCAGCGATTGAGCGGGTGATGGCCTGGCGAATCCACCAGGTGGCGTAGGTCGAGAACTTGTAGCCGCGACGATATTCAAACTTGTCGACGGCCTTCATCAGGCCAATATTGCCTTCCTGGATCAAGTCGAGGAACTGCAGGCCGCGGTTGGTGTATTTCTTGGCGATTGAGATAACCAGGCGCAAATTGGCCTCGACCATCTCTTTCTTGGCACGACGTGCCTTGGCTTCACCGATGGAGACCATGCGGTTGATGTCTTTAATGTCAGTGATCGTTAGGTGGCTGGTTTCTTGAATTGAAACCAGTTTATTCTGTGCGCTGCGGATTTCATCTTCATGTTCCTGCAGAACCTTTACATAAGCTTCATTTGAATTGACTGTTTGGTCAAGCCAGTTGAGATTGGTCTCATTGTCCGGGAATGAGGTAATAAATTCCTTACGCGGCATATGTGCTTCATTAACGCAGATGTTCATGATGATGCGTTCATGGCTGCGGATGTCGCTAATGACTGTGCGCAGATTTGTGACCAGTCTGATAATAAAGGCTGGCGAGAATTTGAAGGCGAGAAAGGCTTCGGATGTTTCTTCTCGTAGGCCCTTGAGTTTTGGGTCGTTAAGATCGCCTTTTTTGACGATGCTCTGATGCTTGGCGTACAGCTTGGATATTTTATCCATGCAGGCGCGAACTTCTTCCAGGTCAGGACCGGTATCAGCAGGCTTTTCATCGTCGTCATCGTTGTCGTCATTTTTTGCTGCACCGGCGGGTGGCGCAATTTCATCAGTAAGATCGGCAAAACCACGGATGAAGTCGGCCAGGCGGGTTTCGCCGGATTCGATCTGACTGTAGCCTTCGATGAGCATGGCAATGCTGTTAGGAAAGTTGCCTAGGGCCATGTAGACCTGGTTGAGGCCCGCTTCAATACGCTTGGCTATTTTGATTTCGCCTTCGCGGGTTAGCAGTTCAACCGTTCCCATTTCACGCATGTACATGCGTACAGGGTCGGTGGTACGGCCAAAGTCGCTGTCGACGGTTGCCAGAGTGGCGGCGGCTTCTTCAGCAGCATCGTCGTCGGTGACGGCGTTATCAGATAGAATCAGGCTGTCAGCATCAGGTGCAACCTCATGAACTGGAATGCCCATATCGTTGATCATAGTGATAATGCCTTCGACCTGTTCAGGATCGACGATTTCATCAGGTAGGTGATCGTTGACTTCCCGGTAGGTCAGGTAGCCCTGCTCTTTGCCCTTGGCAATGAGAAGTTTGATCTGTGATTCCTGTTGCTCGCGGCTCATATTCACGTATAAAAGTCTCGCTGTTAAATGTCCAAAATGCTGGGCTAAAAAAATGGCCGCTAATTATAGCAAAATTATTGCCGCCTTTAAACTCTAGTTTTATTTCCGTCAAGTACTAATTCTGGTTGTCGTTATCGCGTGGCAGTGGTTTGCTAAGTAGTTGTTTTTCCTTCAGTAGTTCGGTTAGCCGCTGTTTATCCTGAGGGCTGAGGCGGTCGTTCTCTCCCTGCCGAAGCAGTTGGTTGTAGCTACGCTCGACGCGCTGTTTGTCCAAATGTCTCAGCGCATCTCGAAATTCATGTTCATAGCCCTCACTGGGGATGGCGCTATTGCTGGTGGCCAGTTTATTCAAGTGTTTGCCTTCGGGGCGATCACGCCAGTGCTCCAGAATTGCGCCACAATTTATATTGGGACGCAATTGAATAAGTTCAAGTAATTCGACAAGTAAACTGACGCCAGGTTCTTTCAATTCGCGAAAACGTCCAGGGCTGGGTTCCAATTGTGCCAGCTTGGGTTGCGTCAGTAACAGGCTGATGATGCTGCGTACCGGGGAAAGCTTATGGGCCCCGCCAGTTTGTTGGTGGGCTATTTTGGGGGTTGCCCGGGAGTCTGGTCTTCTCCCGAGTAGTGATGTGAGCTCTGTGCTGGGTATGTTGGAGCGGTTTGCGAGCTCGGTGATGATCATGTGTTTGAAAACGCTATTGCTGATTTTTGCCAGTTTTGGTCGGGCCAGGTCTATCAGGCGGGCTCGTCCATCGATAGCGTTCATGTCGACGCGCTGACTCAGGTTCTGAAGCAGAAATTCTGAAAGTGAGACGGCGCTCCCAATTTTTTCTTCAAAGGCTTGTTTGCCGATTTGGCGGATTAGGCTATCCGGGTCTTCGCCATCGGGTAAAAACATAAAGCGGGCTGTGCGGCCATCTTTGAGTTCGGGCAGCATGGTGTCGAGAGCCTTCCAGGCAGCGTCGCGGCCGGCGCGGTCGCCATCAAAGCAAAACACTATTTCACTGCTGGTGCGAAATAGTGGTTGCAGGTGCTCGGGGGTGAGGGCTGTGCCCAGCGTTGCAACGGTGTAGCGAACGCCGTGTTGGGCCAGTGCGACTACGTCCATATAACCTTCAACCACTAGCAGTCGGTCTATTTGGCGCATGGCCTGTTTTGCTTCGAACAGGCCGTACAGTTCACGGCCCTTGTGGAATAGCGGTGACTCAGGTGAGTTGAGGTATTTGGGGTTGTCGTTTTTATCGATGACGCGGCCGCCGAAAGCAATTACCCGACCACGACGATCGCGAATCGGGAACATGATGCGGTTGCGGAAACGATCATACTGGCCGCCGCCCTCTTTGGCTATGCTCATGCCTGTGGCGACCAGTTGTTGCAGGCGTTGTTTGTTGCTGCCTAGGGCGATATTGAGGTTGTCCCAGCCGGGCGGGGCGAAGCCTATGCTGAATTCGGCGGCGATTTCGCCGCTGAGGCCGCGCTGCTTGAGATAGTCGATGGCCTTGCCTGCGGTGCTGTGTTTTTTGAGTTGTTGGCAATAGTAGTCGGCCGCCTCCTGCATAATGGGATGTAAGTCTGGGCCGCGATTGTGCTCTGGCTGGTCTCTTTCATCTGTGGGCAGTTCCATGCCGCTGCGGTGGGCTAATTCTTTGACTGCTTCGATGAAATCCATGTGTTCGTAATCCATCAGAAAGCTGATGGCATTGCCGCTGACCTGACAGCCAAAGCAGTGGTAGAACTGTTTATGTTGGCTGACGGTGAATGAGGGTGTTTTTTCTTCGTGGAAGGGGCATCGGGCCTGGTAGTCGCGGCCAGCTTTGCGTAGCGGCACGCGGCTGTCGATGACATCGATGATGTCGACTCGGCTGAGCAGTTCGTCGATAAAGTGCTGTGGGATGCGGCCTGCCATCAAAAAAGAATATCTTTAGTTGGGTTGCGGCGAGACACTCAGTTTAGCCACCGAGCAGGTTTTTTTAAATGGAAGAGAGCTTGTTTTTCACTAACTGGCTGGCTTGGCCCATATCGGCGCGGCCCTGGATACGGGGCTTGAGTGCGGCCATGACTTTGCCCATGTCTTGCGGACTGGCGGCATCAGTGTTGTTGATGATCTCGGTGACGACGGCTTCAAGTTCAGCGGCGTCCATTTGTTCAGGCAGGTATTCTTGCACGATAACAATCTCGGCCTTTTCAGCGTCGGCCAATTCCTGACGTCCGGCGTCTTCGAATTGTTTGATTGAGTCGCGGCGTTGTTTGACCATCTTTTCCAGGATGGCGAGTACTTGCTCATCGCTAGGCGTGATTCGCTCATCTACTTCTTTTTGCTTGATGGCGGCCAGGGCTAGGCGAATAGTCGCCAAGCGCACCTTTTCTTTGGCTCGCATGGCAGCTTTCATGTCTTCCTGAATCCGTGCTTTCAAGGTGGTCATGATTGCCGTTGCTCTCTAACGTGTTGTGGAGGCGAGAGGTTTTAGTAAAGGCGCTTACGATGGGCTTGTTCGCGCATCAGTTTCTTGTGCTGACGCTTAACTGCGGCAGCGGCTTTGCGCTTGCGTACGGCGGTTGGCTTTTCGTAGCATTCGCGGCTGCGAATCTCGGACAAGGTGCCGGCCTTTTCGCAGGTGCGCTTGAAGCGACGCAGGGCGATTTCGAAAGGCTCGTTTTCTCTCAGTCGTACTGATGGCATAAGTATGCAGTTCCTTAAGCTAGATTGTTAAAGTTCACCCGCGAGGGTGAGAGGGGCGCTATTCTAGAGCAATATGCTGAAATTGCAAAGGGAGATCTTTATATGTTTTTTTCGCAGGCGGGGCAGAGGGGATCTTTTTTGAGCTTTAGTAGGCGTGGGGTCATGTTTAAGGCATTCATGGTGAGTAATTGCCCGGCGAGTGGCTTACCTATATTTAGTATCACTTTCAACGCTTCTGCTGCCTGTATGCTGCCGATGATGCCAACGAGAGGGGCAAATACACCGCGGTCGTAGCAGGCTTCTTGGGGCTGGCTGGATGCTTCTTCATTGTAAAGGCATTGGTAACAAGGGGCATCCTCCTGGCGCGGGTCAAATACGGCAACTTGACCCTTGAAGCGGATGGCGGCGCCGCTTACGAGTGGGATTTTAGCATTGAGGCTAACCTGGTTGATGGTGAAGCGGCTGTCGAAGTTGTCGCTGCAGTCAATCAGGATGTCCGTATCATTTGCAGCCTGGGAAAGTCGCTTCATGTCAGCGCGGTGGCATATCGCATCAACCTCAATTTCAGGGTTGAGCGCCAGCAGGGTGTTGCGTAAGCTGTGGGTTTTTTTATTGCCTATGTCATTGCTATTAAAGGCGATTTGTCGTTGCAGGTTGCCAAGATCGACTGTGTCATCATCAAAAATGGTGATGTGGCCGAGGCCGCTGCTAGCAAGGTACATGGCGACGGGCGAACCTAGTCCGCCGGCGCCGATAATGATGGCCTTGGCCTGGTTGAGGCGAGTCTGCCCTGCCAGATCAATTTCTGGCAGGAGTAAATGTCGGCTGTAGCGGTTGAGTTGGTCGTTGCTGAGCTCGTTTGGGCTCATCTGGTGTAGCGATAAACGACATCTATGGGAGTGCGACCATCATCGGCCCAGCCACCAATGGCGTAGATTGCGTTGTCGCAGACGGTGACGCCCATGGCGCAAGCGGGGGCGGGCAGTGATGCGACCTGCTGCCATGAGCGGGTCGTGCGGTCATAGCGTGCTGTTCGGTTGTGGATATCATCATCGCTGTATCCACCGAAGACGTAGGTGTCGCCGTTGAGAGTCGCACTGCCAAGGCCGGCTGCAGGCCAGGGCAGGCTAAAGTCATCTTGGCTTGACCAGCTGTCGCAGGTTGGGTCATAGGTTTCAATGGTGGTGAAGTTGTTGAAGCCTTCTGGGCGAAAGGCTACGCCGCCCATGGCAAGGATCTGGCCATCCTGGGTGATGGCGGACAGGGCGAAGCGTGGTGTGGGTAATGGGGCGATGGCCTCCCACTTGCCCTTGTCGAGATCCAGGCGTTCACAATAATCAAAACCGGGATCAGTTTTGGGGCCGCCCTGGGTCGCATCTGGGTGGTGGCCGCCAATGACGTAGATCGAGTTGTCCAGCACTGCGACGGCGGGATAGTCGTGCGGCATCGTCAAGTCTGGTCCTTTTTCCCAGCTGTCGGAGTCAGGATGGTAAATTTCGACAGTTGTCAGAAAGCGGAACATACCATCCTCCTGACGAAAGCCGCCGCCCATGACGTAGATCTTATCGCCAACTGTCGCGGCAACAGTGCCTGAGCGCAGCGTCGGCATATTCTGGATGTTGTGCCAACTGCCGGACTCAGGATTAAAGCAGATGGCTGAGTTGAGGCTTTTGAAATTGGGGCCGCCGCCTCCAAAAGCAAAAACTTTGCCTTTGTAGCTGGCGACCGATGGGTGTGAGCGGGCTATTTCAAGTGGGCTGAGACTGGCCCATTCGCCAGGTGAATTTGATGTGATTATTGTCATGATTTTGAGGGCTGTATTTTAATTTTGTCTGGACCACTCTACTTAAAACATTTGAACTGTCAATAGCTAGGTTGGGAGGCTTGGGTAGAGGCTGACGGCTATGTTATTAAAATGTCAGGCTAAATTGGCGTGAGGGGGTCGGTAAGGCAGGGTCGTTTTGGGCATGAGAGTATGATTTTCGCCGGGTGGGTTTTTAGTTGTAAACATTGCTTTCTCGTCGGTGGATAGGCTTGGTAGCCTATACGAATAATCAGGCGAGTAACCACGCGTAGAGCTAAGAACTGCTGTTGAAGAGAGGGATGTTAGTCAGGCTTTAAAAATTGCCCTGAGACTTTAGTTGGGGGCTGGGGCGGGGTGTGTGATCTGTGGGTAAGGTCTGGTTGAGGGCTTAAGATTACGTGATAGTTACAGGGGGATTACATTACAGAGAGTAAGGTGCAAGTTGTTTGCTGCGCATAGACGGCAGTTTGTTGTGATCCGAATTGCAGGATATATTGAGGTTCAACGGATAAATAGACTTGCGGTAAGGGCGTTGAGCCTGCAGGCTGAATTGATAATGATTAGTATGGGGCTGTAGACGTGAAAGGCTTATTACCATTCGTTATGGATGGTTGTAATGTAGTCAGTATATAAGGTATGTCTTGGTGCGTGCCGTAATAATGAACGGTGGGTCTAGATAAGCCTTTGCGGGATTTCCGTTGTATAGCGAAGAAGGATTGGCTATGCTGCTTAATTAAGCGTTGCTTATATAGCGTTGGCATCCGGATTTAAGTTATGCGCGCTGTTTGACGATATATCGAAGAGTGCGATTTAAGTGTGGTTGTAAAATGCTTAGTTTGCACTGGAAATGGTGGCTTTCCCATTAAGCCGATTGATCTTGTGTTGATTATGTGATAAACATTAAGAAAGGACGGTGGACTCCTGTGTGTCATGTAGATGTAATGTGGATGTCATGTGGGGTTGCTGTAGCTGGCCAATAGGCAACTGTTGGCATTAAGTATGATAACGAGGGC
>Ga0316208_1002222_pt1 | contig 16213 bp, 17 predicted proteins | sample 3monopyrite_MG_FD_204944 | JGI IMG/M metagenome (GOLD analysis project Ga0316208, IMG submission 204944) | Microbial mat bacterial communities from mineral coupon in-situ incubated in ocean water Damariscotta River, Maine, United States -... | ecosystem: Environmental > Aquatic > Marine >...
GTGAAGGTTTTACAAGCTTCTACGGAAGTAATCATGCCGAAATAAATGCTATAAATTCAGTTATTGATAAAGCTTTATTAACCAAAAGCACGTTATATGTTACTTTAGAACCATGCAGTCATTTTGGTAAAACACCTCCTTGTAGTGATTTAATTGTTAAGCATAAAATCCCTGAAGTAATTATTGGTTGTATTGACAATAATCCTGAAGTTGCTGGCAAAGGCATTACTAAGCTTGAAGCTTCTGGTTGTAAAGTTAGTGTTGGTGTTTTAGAAGACGAATGCAAAGCACATCACAAACGTTTTTTCACCTTCCACAATAAAAAGCGTCCATATATTATATTAAAATGGGCTGAGACCAAAAATGGTTTTATTGCTCCTAGTTCTAAAGACGAACAAAAACCAGTTTGGATTACTAATACTTACTCGCGTCAACTCGTTCATAAGTGGCGTGCTGAAGAACAAGCTATTTTTGTGGGAACCAATACGGTTTCAGAAGACAACCCTAGTTTAACGGTTAGAGATTGGGCTGGTGAAAATCCAATTAGAGTTGTTTTAGATCGAGAATCGAAATTAAATTCTGATTTCAATGTATTTAATGATGATGGCAAAACATATAGAATTACTAATAGAGAAATTGATTTTAATAAACCAATTGCTATTCAAATTGCTGATATATTATATAAAAGGAATATAAACTCTGTTATTATTGAAGGTGGCTCACAAACGCTTCAAACATTTATAAATGAAGGGCTTTGGGATGAAGCGAGAGTTTTTATTGGTATTACTGAATTTAAGGACGGTACAAATGCACCAAAACTTAATGGAATATTAATTTCTGAATCTAAATTTAAAAGTGATTTATTAAGAGTTTATGCAAAAGATTAAAACACTGATATTCGATTTTGGAGATGTCTTCATAAATTTAGACAAGCAAGGAGCGCAACAAAACGCCTTAGATCTTTTTAGCTTAGAAACTTTTGAAGACGATATGCTTGCAACTAATATTCAATATGAGATTGGTAAAATCTCGACTTCAGAATTTATTAAATTTTACAAATCGAGATTTCCTAATTTGAGTGAAACCAATATTATTGATGCTTGGAACTATATTATTAAAGATTTTCCTGAATACAGACTAAATTTTATTAAAGATTTGGCTCAAAAGAAAGAATTTAAGTTAATTCTATTGAGTAACACTAATACTATGCATATTAACTTTATAAAAGAGAATGTCTCATTTTACCAAGATTTTAAAAACTGCTTTGATACGTTCTATTTATCTCAAGAAATTCATTTAAGAAAACCAAATGCAACCATTTTTGAATTTGTACTAAACGAAAATGACTTAATCTCAAATGAGTGTCTATTTATAGATGACACTAAAGACAATACAGCTACTGCAGAACAATTAGGTTTCCATGTTTGGAATATTAACGAAACCAAAGAAGATGTCATCAATCTATTCGAAATTAAAAAAGATCTCTTTTGATATTCCTTCTGCTCAGTATACTATCATCAACCGGAATCTTTGTGCTATTCAAACTTTTTAGCAAGTACAAGATAAATACATTACAAGCTATTGTTGTTAACTACGTTACTGCCTTTACAATTGGCATGTTGCTTTACAACGGACAGATAACACCGATAGAAATAGTGAATGCAGATTGGTTTTTCGCTGCATTTGGTTTAGGCTTTTTGTTTATAGCTATATTTAACGTAATGGCACTTACTGCACAGAAAAACGGCCTTTCTGTCGCTTCAGTAGCTAGTAAAATGAGTGTTATTATCCCTATACTATTTGGAATTTATGTCTATAACGAAAGTGTAGGCTTTCTAAAAATTTCAGGAATTATATTAGCCTTAATCGCCGTGTACCTAACTTCTGTAAAACCAAAAGATACTACCAATTTAACCAAATCTATTTACCTGCCAGTTTTGCTCTTTATTGGGTCTGGCATCATAGACACCACTGCAAATCATTTTGCACCAAAAGACTATATGCCATTATTTTTAGCTTCAATTTTTGGCATAGCTTCAATTATTGGTTTCATTATTTTAAGTTATAAATCCATTAAAACTAAGACTCACTTTAAATTAAAAAGTGTACCATTCGGAATTGCACTTGGCATCGTTAATTATTCTTCAATGTATTTTCTTTTAAAGGCATTACGTGTTGATGGTTTTGAAACTTCTTCAATATTCACCATAAATAATGTTGCTATAGTTGCGATCTCTACATTAATAGGCTTGCTATTATTTAAAGAACAAGTTTCAATGAAAAACTGGATTGGTATTTTCATTGCTATAATTTCGATTATATTAGTAACGCTTACATAATGAAAACTAAAGACACTTATAATACTATTATTAAGCCTGCTAAAGGCGAACTCTTTAAAGTTAAGAATAGTAAATTCTATGGCTACGTTTTCCCTGTGACAAATGAAGAGCAAATAAAATCGCATTTAGAAACCTTAAAAAAAGAGCATTATTCTGCCAGACATTGGTGTTATGCCTATCAAATAGGTACGGAAACTTTTAAATTTAGAGCAAATGATGATGGTGAACCTAATAATTCTGCAGGAATGCCTATTTACGGACAGATTCAATCTTTTGTTGTCACCAACATTCTAATTATAGTTGTTCGTTATTTTGGAGGTGTAAAACTTGGAGTTGGCGGCCTAATTAACGCTTACCGAACAGGCGCACAATTAGCCTTAGAATCTGCAGAAATAGTAGAGAAAACTATTAACAAATCATTTCAACTCAATTTTGAATATAAAAATATGAGTAAAGTGATGCGATTATTAAAAGAAAATCAGGTAGAAATCACAAATCAGACGTTAGAACTTAATTGTTTGTTAGAAATCTCTGTCAGAAAAGGTGACAGTTCTAAAATTCTTCAACTGTTTAATCATTTTTTTGGTGTAGATATAAGTGAATTATAACGAATAATTTCGCAGTTTATCTAAAAGATATTTTGGACAACGCGTCGGCCGATCTCGTTTCATATCTATAAATGCAAGAATTGTATTACCAGTTGCGAGCAAAACATCAGATTCATTACGCAATTCATAGTTAAATTCTATTGACGCTGTTGGCATCTTTTTGAGTGATGTTTTTACTTTAAGCAGATCATCATAACGTGCTGAATTTTTGTAATTTATAGACAACGAGATTACAGGCAACATAATCCCTTCTACTTCCATACCACTGTAACTCAGCCCAAACTCGCGTAACCACTCGGTTCTACCAACTTCAAAATAGACAGCGTAATTAGCATGGTACACAACACCCATCTGGTCTGTCTCGCCATAGCGAACTCTAATTTTTGTTTCGTTAAAATTCATATAATTGGGTTTATTTAGGAAAAAATCCGTAATTTTAAAATGTTTTAAACATGAGGAAAAAATTCTAAATATTCAACGATATTATATTTTTTTTTTAAGAAATTTGTTCACATATTTGTCCTGTTCAAAACAACGAGAGAATCCTAATTCTCTTTTTTTTTTGCGAATCTAACTAACGACTAAAAATTTAACTCAACGAATGGAGATCACAGCGCAATCTGTATGGAGTAATTGTCTCGCCTTTATAAAAGATAATATACAACCCCAAGCCTACAAAACTTGGTTTGAACCTATAGATGCTGTTAAAATTTCTGGAAATGCTTTAAGCATACAAGTTCCAAGTAAATTTTTCTACGAATGGTTAGAAGAACATTACGTTAAAATCTTAAAAGTATCATTAACCAAAGAGCTTGGTAAAGACGCTAAGTTGGTTTACGTTATTAAGATGGAAAACACCTATGGGAACAAACAACCTTTTACGGAGAAAATTCCTAGTTCTAACAGAACTGCAGTGAAGTCTCAAGATGTTGATGTTCCTTTTAATAACAAAAGCCCAGAATTAAAGAATCCATTTATAATACCTGGTATTAGAAATGTAAAAATTGAATCTCAGCTTAATCCAAGCTATAGTTTCGAGAATTTCTTAGAAGGAGACTCTAATAGATTGGCCAGAAATGCAGGTATTGCAGTAGCAAACAAGCCTGGTGGCACCTCCTTTAATCCACTTTTAATTTTTGGTGGTGTTGGTTTAGGAAAAACACATTTAGCGCATGCGATTGGTGTTGATATTAAAGATAAATACCCAGAGAAAACTGTGTTGTATATCTCTGCAGAGAAGTTTACACAGCAGTATATAGATTCTGTAAAGAAAAATAATAGAAATGATTTTATTCACTTCTATCAAATTATAGATATTCTTATCATCGATGATGTACAGTTCTTATCTGGTAAAACTGGCACACAAGATGTATTCTTCCATATATTCAACCATTTACATCAAAACGGAAAGCAAGTTATTTTAACGAGTGATAAGGCTCCTGTAGATATGCAAGATATTGAACAACGTTTATTATCTCGTTTTAAATGGGGACTTTCTGCTGAATTACAAACACCAGATTTTGAAACTAGAGTTTCTATTTTAAAGAATAAGCTTTACAGAGATGGTGTAGAAATGCCAGAAGATATTGTTGAATATGTTGCAAAACATATTAAAACAAACGTTAGAGAACTCGAAGGTGCTATTATTTCTCTAATTGCACAATCTTCTTTTAATAAAAAAGAAATTACAATAAACCTAGCTAAAGATATTGTAGAAAAGTTTGTAAAGAATACTAAACGTGAAGTTTCTATAGATTACATTCAAAAAGTCGTTTCAGATTACTTTCAGATGGATGTTGGCACACTTCAATCTAAAACTCGTAAACGACACATTGTACAAGCACGTCAGCTCGCTATGTTTTTTGCTAAAAAATACACAAAAGCATCGCTTGCAAGTATTGGTTCTCAAATAGGACAACGCGATCATGCTACTGTGTTACACGCTTGTAAAACTGTTGATAATTTATCTTCTACAGATAAGCAGTTTAGAAAATATGTTGAAGACTTATCTAAAAAGCTAGCGCTTTAATCACTTTATTATGACTCGTCTTTTAATGGTGTGCCTTGGTAACATTTGCCGTTCACCATTGGCTCATGGTATATTACAATCTAAACTTTCTGAAAGAAATTTTTATGTAGATTCTGCTGGCACAGCTACTTATCATATAGGTAATTCTCCTGATTATCGCTCTATAGAAGTAGCTAAAAAAAATAACATTGACATTAGCACTCAAAGCGCTAGACAATTTAAAGTTTCAGATTTTGATACCTTTAATTATATCTACGCCATGGATCAGTCTAATTACATAAACATTATAAGTTTAGCAAGAAACAATGACGATATAGGAAAGGTTAAATTATTCTTAGAAGAGAATACTTCTATTTCTAATAAAAATGTTCCTGACCCTTATTATGGTGATAGCACAGACTTTGAAACGGTTTTCAGTTTAATCGAGGTAACTTCAGAATTAATTGCCAAAAAATTAAAACGTGTTCAATTGTAACACCTTTCTTACTGTAAGCTTGTTTTTTTGTATTTTAGTAGCTTAAAAAGCTTTAAGATTCTAACATGAAAACTTTCACCACGCTATTCTTTAGCTTATGCTTTGTATTTTCCTTTTCTTTATACTCACAAACTATAATAACTGAACTTTTTGCAAATGGTTTTAGTAGTCCGGTAGATATTCAAAATGCTGGAGATTCCCGCCTTTTTATTGTTGAACAAAATGGTGTTATTAAAATATTAAATGAAAATGGTACTACTAATACTACACCTTTTTTAGATATTGACAGCCAGGTTTCTTCAGGCGGTGAGCGTGGTTTGTTAAGTGTGGCATTTCACCCAGAATATGCAACCAATGGTTATTTTTATGTAAATTTTACAGATAATAGTGGCGCAACACAAATATCTCGTTTTACTGTAAATGCTACAGATCCAGATATTGCTGACGTTTCAACGCAACTGAACCTTTTAAATATACCTCAGCCATTTAGCAATCATAACGGAGGTTGTATTGAGTTTGGACCAGACGGATACTTGTATATTGGAACTGGAGATGGAGGAGCTGGTGGTGATCCAGGTAATAGATCACAAAACCTACAAGAATTACTTGGTAAAATGCTGCGTATTGATGTTAATACAACTTCTGGAGGTAATAATTATGGCATTCCAGCTGACAATCCTTTTGTTAGTAACGCATCAGCTTATGATGAGATTTGGGCTTATGGTTTAAGAAATCCTTGGCGTTTTTCATTTGATACTACTACAAACAATCTTTGGATAGGTGATGTGGGCCAAAATTCTACTGAAGAAATTGATCGTGTAAGTATATTAACTAATGGTTACAACTTCGGATGGCGTTGTTATGAAGGAAGTGATCCATTTAATACTACAGGTTGTCCTAATGCTTCTACTTTAGTGTTTCCTGTAGCAGAATATCCTATTCCACCTTGTTTTTGCAATGTAGTTGGCGGCTATATGTATAGAGGTTCCATGTATGCAGATTTGCAAGACACATACATTTTTGCAACTACAGGAGATGGCACAATAAGTACTTTAGATGCAGCTGACACTTTAGTTAATCATGGTAGTTATGGAGGTACTTGGGTCTCATTCGGTGAAGATGTTAACAAGGAACTTTACATTGCAGATATTTCTGGTGGCATCTATAGAATTCAAGGAGCTGTATTATCTACTTCAGAATTTAATTTAGAGAATTCATTAATAATCAATCCTAATCCTGCTTCAGAAAATATAAAAATTAGTACAGTACAAAACAATAAGCTTAATGCTATTACCATCTTTGATATTAAAGGTAATACTATTTATACTGAAAAAAATATTTCAATTTTAGAAAAAGAAATTTTGGTTAATTCATTTAGTGCTGGTTTATATATTGTGAAAGTTACTACCCAAAATGGTAACCAAATTTCTAAAAAGTTAATTATCAACTAAAATGCACACATCAAAAGGTTCTTTATACCTTATACCAACCCGATTAGGTGACAATCCACCATTAGAAGTTTTACCAATTTCAATAAAAAAAATAATTGAGACCATTGATTATTATATTGTTGAAAACGAAAAATCAGCACGTCGTTTTATAAAACGTGTGTCTCCAAACAAATCGCAACCTTCATTAAAATTAAAAATACTCAATAAATATACAACTGAGGCAGAGCTTAACACTTACTTAAACATTTGTTTAGAAGGAGTTTCCGTTGGCTTACTATCTGAGGCTGGTTGTCCTGCAATTGCAGATCCTGGAGCTGACATCGTAAGTTTAGCTCATCAAATGGATATACAAGTTGTGCCACTTGTAGGACCATCTTCTATAATTTTAGCTTTAATGGGTTCTGGCATGAACGGTCAGAGCTTTACTTTTAATGGTTATTTACCAATAGACAAGAGCGAAAGAAAATCTAAACTAAAGGCTTTAGAGCGCTTATCTTCAGAACATAATCAGGCTCAGATTTTTATAGAGACACCATACAGAAACATGAAGATGTTAGAAGATTTAGCCAATACATTACAACCAAACACCAAAGTCTGCGTAGCGTGTGATTTAACATTACCAACAGAGTTTATAAAAACGAAAACTGCAAAAGATTGGAAACACAATAAAGAAGATCTTCACAAGAGACCTGCGATATTTATAATTCAGAAAGATTAAAGTATAGCCTTAGCTTTTTTATTCGGAGAAACAAATGATGTGTCGTAACCTGAAAACTTTCTCATATAGTGCTTAACAGTAGACCCGTAAGCATCAGAAAAATTATTACCTCCATAACTACGTAAAAACTTTTTAACACTACCAGGACCAGCCAAATGCGCTGCAGCCAAAATACCAGATTCTGTTATTTTCACACCACCTATTAGTTTGCCTTCAAAACGTTTAATATCTTTTCTAAGCACCCATTTATTACGCTCAGCATTTGCTATAAACGCTTTTTCCTGTAATTCTGGGTTATATAGAAATTGATTTGGGTTATATATTCCAATGACCTTTAAAGTCTCTGAACCAAACTGATATTTACCTAAATAACCTAAAGTGTTAACCGTAAAATAATCTCCTCTAGATTCTTTAAATGCTAATGCTTCTTTAAAGCCTTCAAAAGATTTTCCTAAATGAGGCGTAAACATATTTTGCCTTTTAGTCTGCTCATTTGCAACCAATGCCAAATCTTGTGAAATATTATAATTAAGTTCTAATCCTTCTGTAGAGTATTTATCTAGATTAAGAGTCGAATCTGGATACAATGCTAACGCAATGAGTAAACAGATTGTAAAAGGTAAAATAAAATTCTTAACGCTACTTTTAATCATAACAGCTAACCTTTTATAGTAACACATTTTTCTAAAAAATAGCCTTACTAAATTCGCGTGCAAATATACGACTTATTTTTATATATTGAAAATCAACCAATTAAGTGTTAAAAAATTAACTTAAAAGTAGATATAGTGCCATTTTATCAGTCCATTGTCATTCAATTCTAGAGTAGGAAAAGGAATCTTAATTACGTTTAAAACGTTAAAAATGGTTTTTAAGACGTGAGAATTTGTTTTAATTCGGTTTAAATCGATATCTAAACTTAGATAGTATTGACGCGTTCTATTCTGATTTAAATATAACGGATCATTAGGTTCACCTGTTAGCATTCCATCTGCTCCATAACCAAAAGCAAGATTTAACCAATTAGGAATACTTTCGGTTTTTAAAAATGAATTTAAATTAGCACTCAACCAATACGTTTGTCCATTATAATCTTTTAAAAACTCTTCAGAAAAACCATTGCCTAATTTATCTGGACGTTGCTTTGCAAATTTGGTGCTATGAAAAGAATATTTTAAAAGAATTCGCTGTTCTTGCCACAACAATTCTTGACCAGCATATAATCCTGTTCCTGCGACGTTTGCTGCCATATCTGTCCATGAAAATCCCCATTCTTCAGAAAAACCATCCATAACCTCTACAGCCGTTAAAAACCCAAGACCTAAAGTAGAGCCATATAGAAGCTGGTCTTTTTGGTTAACTCCAGCCCATTTTAATGTATTGGCACCAATACTACCAAGTTGATAAGATGAAAAGACATGACCCATTTTATCCATCTGTAACCATTCTCCACTATCATTTATAGTTTTAAAACTAGAACGTGGATAATCTGCATACCATAATTGATTTAATCCAATTAGTGTGGCTGTAGCTAATGTAGCTTCAGTGATAATAAGACCATTTCTTCTCTGTTTATTTAAAGAATCACTTGGCTTTAAAAACTGATTGAATTTAGATTGCGAAAAAAGTGAACTGCTTATTAACAGAATTACAACTAGATGGTAATAGAACCATTTCAAACCTTACCTCTTTATACCTTGAGAAGATAAATATCTATGATATTCCCTTGCATTTACATTATGTTGCCCTAAAGTCTTAGCAAACTTATGATAGCCTATTCGCTTAGCGTTTGCAACCATATAGAGGTATTTATGATTTTCGTAATTCAATACAGCGTTTATAGCCGACAAGTCTGGCATAGCAATTAAACCTGGTGGTAGTCCAGAATTTTTATAGGTATTATATGGTGAATCAATATCCATATGCACATTTAAAACACGTCTTATTACTGAGTTCTTATATTTTGGCAATTGATATGCTGCAAACTTCAATGTAGGGTCAGCCTGCAAAGGCATACCTATTCTTAATCTATTGAGATATAAACCAGCTACTCTAGGTTGCTCGTCTTTTTGCTTCGATTCTTCATAGACTATAGATGCCAAAGTCATAACTTCGTTTGGTGTAAGTTTCAATTTTTCAGCTTTTGCTTTTCTTGCATCTGTCCAAAAACGAGAGTATTCTTTTAACATTTTATCTCTAAAGCTTTCAGCAGACGTATTCCAGAACAATTCATAGCTATTTGGCAAATACATACCTAATGCTGTAGCTTTAGAAAATCCATTTTTACTTAAAAACGATTCGTCTGTCATTGCCTTAAGTAAAGACAAACTATCCGTTTCAATTTGAGTACTTATTCTTTCTGCTAAATCCGTTAAACTGTTTTGATTATTAAATGCTACTTTAATTGGTAGATTTTTACTTCTAATAGAATTAATAATGTCATTATTACTCATACCTTTTGTAATAGAAAATCGTCCTGCTTTAATATTTGAAGTGTATTTTTTCTGACTTGCCAGAGCATCAAACGTATCTATATCATCTAGAAGTGGAATTAATTGCTCTCTAACCTGGTTATAGCCAGCATCTGTTGGCACATAAATATATGCTGTTTCATTATTGAACTTAGTGTTAGGTTGAAACATGGCACTGTAAATATAATATGCCACAGCACCAAAGATGACAAGACCAATTAGAGCAATAGCCCAAAGAATTTTTTTAATATACATAGTTAATCGTTGATTCGTTGCAATACATATTCATTAGAGTATTGATTACCATCAAAACTCCAATCTTTTTTTAATCCAATTTTTTTAAATCCGTTGCCTTCAAATAAATTTAAACTCGCTAAATTATCTTCAGCAATATTAGCATAAACTTGATGTAAATGTAAAGTTTCAAAACAGTATATTGTTAAAAGTTCTAATGCTTCTTTTCCGTAACCTTTATTTCGTTTTACTTCATCCTGAATTAGAATTCCAATACCTGCTCGTTTATTTTTTATGTCGAATTCAAAAACATCAATTAATCCAATGGTTTCCTTATTCGTTTTACAAATTGCCAATCGCAATTGCTTTGCTTCAAAAATATCTTGTTGAGCGTTTTCGAGATATTGCTTTATTAAAAATCTTGAATATGGTGTTTGTGTATCGCTAAGTTCCCAAAGCGACATATCGTTTTCTATCTCATAAACAAAATCTAAGTCTTCTGGCTCTAAAGCTCTTAAATAGATATGTTTTCCTTTTAGTGTTACCATTCTATTTCGCCTTTAAATACTTGCTGAGCTGGTCCAATTAACCAAATGTCATTATAGCAATCGTTATCAACATTAAAGGTAACTCTTAAGCTACCACCCAAAGTTTGAATAAAAATTTCAGAAGATTTAGTTTTACCACTACTATACATAGCTAAAGCCACAGCTGTTACTCCTGTGCCACAAGATAAAGTTTCATCTTCCACTCCTCGCTCATAAGTTCTAACACCAAAAGTGTCAGTAAGAATTGGCATTACAAAATTTACATTTGTACCAGCCATATTATAAGGCTCGCCATATCTTATTCTTTTACCATTTTCTTTAACATCAAAATCTTTAAGACTATCGACTACCTCCACATGATGTGGAGAACCTGTATCTAAAAACAAATGGTTTTCAAAAGTTTCAACTTTAGAAACATCTTGCATTTGTATGTGCACAATATCATTTTCTATTTTCGCATTATGAAGACCGTCTATTGCCAAAAATTCAGTTGTATTTTCAATAACACCCATAAATTTTGCAAAAGCAATAATACATCTTCCTCCATTACCACACATGCTACTTTCGTTGCCATCTGCATTAAAATAGACCATCTTAAAATCTAAATTTTTGTCATTTTCTAATAGAATAAAACCATCTGCACCAATGCCAAAACGTCTGTCGCATAATTCTGCAATACGCTTGGTATCGTTTTTGTTTATTTCTTGCAAACGATTATCTACAATTATAAAATCGTTTCCTGTGCCTTGATATTTATAAAATGTCATTGTCATAATTAAGAAACAAATATAAGAATAATAGGCTGTAATAAGGCTTGTTAAAACGTCGTTAAATTTGACGTTAAATAGTAGTTAAATTGAAAATTGAATTCAATAAATCTCTAATTTTAATCGTTATCTAAAATAAATAGTTAAACTTAAATTATGAAGAAGATTCTAACATTAATATTTGTTTCGGCATTAGGTGGTTTATTAACCTTAGGAGGATACAAACTTTTTGTCGAAGGTAGTAAAAAACAAATGGCGGTTGAACAGTCATCAGATTTTCCTGTATATATTCCAACAAACACTTCTAATGTAGTAAATAATACGACCGCTATTACACCAAATTTTATTGAAGCAGCAGAAAAATCATTAGATGCCGTTGTACATGTTAAAAATACATCGATTGTTAACGCACCAACGACAATGCAAGATTTGTTTTATGGTCGTAGTTCACAACGCGCGCAAGTTGGTACTGGTAGTGGAGTTATTATTTCACCTACAGGCTACATCATCACTAATAATCATGTTATTAAAAGCGCCAATGAAATTAGCATTACGTTAAACAACAATAAAGCATATATGGCAGAATTAATAGGCACAGACGAAGCCACTGACATTGCTTTACTAAAAATTGAAACTGAAGAAGATCTGCCTTTTATGGCTTTTGGAGATTCAGATAATGCAAAAATTGGCGAATGGGTTTTAGCAGTGGGTAATCCTTTTAATTTAAACTCAACAGTTACAGCTGGCATTATTAGTGCTAAGTCTAGGGATCTATCTGGGAAAAACTTGCAATCATTTATTCAGACAGATGCAGCTGTAAACCCTGGGAATTCTGGAGGTGCATTGGTAAATACTAGTGGAGATCTAATTGGTATTAACACAGCAATTTCATCACGTACTGGTTCTTATATTGGGTATTCGTTTGCTGTGCCAAGTAATATTGCTCGCAAAATTGTAAACGATATTATGGAATATGGCAATGTGCAAAACGGTATTCTTGGTGTTGTCGGTGGAGCACTAAATAGCAGGTCTGCAGAAGAATTGGGTACAAATATTACAGAAGGTTTTTATGTAAATGAGGTACAAGAAAATACAGGAGCAGAAAAAGCAGGCATACAATCTGGCGATATCATTAGAAAAATAGATGGTATAGAAATTAATAAATTCTCTGACCTAACAGGTTACTTAAAAACTAAAAGCCCAGATGATGTGGTTAACATTACCTTACTAAGAAATGGTGATGAAGAAGTTTTACCTGTAACTTTATTAAAACCATCTACCTATGTTATTGAAACCATTGGTTTTATAAAAAATGCTTCTGAGAAAGAATTAGAGAACTTTAATGCAGAATATGGTGTAAAGATTATAAAATTTGACGAAAAGTATAAACCTTATTGGAACCGCAATGGTGTTGAGGAAGGTAGCATTGTAACTAGAATTAACGGCAAAAAAATATATTCTGTTGATGATGCCCAAAATGTTTTAAAAACAAGAGATTATAATAATCCTCTTCAAATTGAAATTATAAATAAAGATGGTGAAAAAGTGATTTACAATTTTAGATAAAAAACATTAAATAAAACTAAAAGGACCTTTCAAAGTAATATTCTTTGAAGGGTTTTTATTTTCGATAAAAAGTGTTACGAAAACGTTTGAAATATGTATTTTTGCGCAAAATCTAAAAATCACTAAACCAAAAACAAATGGGTTTAAACGACACTTACGAAAAAGAGTTAGCGTTTCAGGCAGATCGTCGCAGAGCAACGGTAGAATTTATTAAAATTGTTAGCGACTTATGGTACGATAAGTCTATTGAGCTTGTCATCTTTAGAAATCAATTAATTGATAGAAATGTGAGCGAAATTTTAAATCTGCACGAGTATGCAGGTGAATTTGTTCAGAAACCAATTTCTATTTTCGATTCAGTTGAGATTGCTCAAGCAATTAGTGCTTTAGACTTGCCTCCTGCTAAACTAGACATCGGGAAATTAACATACGAGTTTCATTTAGAAGATCAGAAATACAGCAATGCTACGGCATTTGTTTCTTCAAAATTAGGTAGTGCTAAAAACAATATAAGCATTAAACCTAAAGACGTCGTTCTTTATGGTTTTGGCAGAATTGGTAGATTAGTTGCCCGCGAATTAATGACAAGAACAGGAAAAGGCAACCAATTACGATTAAGGGCTATTGTTACCAGAGGAGATATTAATGAAACTGTTTTAGAAAAACGTGCATCACTATTAAGAAACGATTCTGTTCATGGAGATTTTTCTGGTATGGTAAGTACTGATCTAAAAAACTCTGCACTGATTATCAACGGAACTACTGTTAATATCATTTCGGCTAACGCGCCAGAAGATATTGATTACACAAAATATGGCATAAAAAACGCCTTAGTTATTGATAATACTGGTGCTTTTAGAGATAAAGAAGCATTAAGTAGGCATTTAAAAGCTAAAGGTGTAGATAAAGTTTTGTTAACTGCACCAGGAAAAGGCATCCCGAATATTGTACATGGTGTTAATCATACAGAACACAATCCCGATAAGGTTAACATTTTCTCTGCAGCTTCTTGCACAACAAATGCCATTACACCAATCTTAAAAGCTGTTGAAGATTCTTTCGGAATTAAGACAGGTCATTTAGAAACCATTCATGCTTACACTAACGACCAGAATTTAGTAGATAACTTTCATAGTAAATACAGACGAGGTCGTGCTGCTGGTTTAAACATGGTTATTACAGAAACCGGTGCAGGTAAAGCTGTAAGTAAGGCATTACCATCTCTTGAAGGCAAACTAACTTCTAACGCAATTAGAGTACCAGTACCAAACGGTTCTTTGGCAATTCTAAGCTTAGAATTAAAAACCAAAACCTCTATTGATAGCATGAATACTATAATGAAAAAATATGCACTAGAAGGAGATTTAGTAGAACAAATTAAATACGAAATGAGCGATGAATTGGTATCTAGCGATATCGTTGGCAGCTCAGCACCATCAATCTACGATAGTAAAGCTACTATTGTAAGAACAGATGGAATGAATGCTATTTTATATATATGGTACGATAATGAATATGGTTATAGCCAACAGGTTATAAGATTAGCAAAATATATTTCTAAGGTAAGACGCTATGCTTATTATTAGAATTCTTGAAAAAGAAAAAGAAGAAATCTTGTCTTACAGCAAGATTTTTTTTATTTTATCTAAAATACTTTTGGTTATATCTTCTCATAAAATTTTAGACGTATATAAATAGTCGCTCGTAATTGTGAGGCTATTTGTTTAGTGATTTTTAATGTTATGCATATAAAATTATTATCTTGGCATACAATTAAACGAACCAAAAACAAAATTACATCTAAGATGAAATTCTTAACCAAAGCCGCTGTAATTCTTATAGTTATATGTAGTTTACATACGACCCAAGCCCAAGCCGTAAAAACACAGGAAGATAAATTATCTCTTAATAATGGCACAATAGATAACCAGTTTGAGTTTGTTATTAGACGCTCTAATAGCTGGCAAGACTATAAAACTGTAAAAAAGACATGGTTATATGCTTTAAAAGTGCATACCTTGGATTCTTTAAAAGCGGTACATAAAAATTTAGCAGACACAAAAGCGGTTGTTAACTCACAAACTAAAGAGATTTCTAGTTTAAAAGCGAGTTTAGCGGATACGCAATCTACACTAAGTTTTACAAATGAAGAAAAAGATAATATTTCTTTGTTTGGCATACTAATGAGCAAGGCAAGTTATAAGATGTTAATGTGGAGCATCTTAGCAGGTTTATTAGCATTATTGTTAATATTTATTTATAAATTTAAAGGGAGTAATTCTGCAACAAGAGAAGCTAAGCATAAACTCAGTGAAGTAGAATTAGAGTTTGAAGAACACAGACGTAACGCTTTAGAGCGGGAGCAAAAAGTGAGACGTCAATTACAAGATGAATTAAATAAACAGAAACCTTAAAGTCTTTAATAATCTTACATTAAAATCCGTAATTAACGTTACAGATTTTTTTATGCATTAATTATTAGTCAACATATTTCAGGAAAGTGCATTTTTTAATTACTAATTAACACCATCCCTACCCATTAACGCAAATTAATTAACAGTTTTTTTATTACCTTGGTACCATTAACTAATTCTGTATTTTCATGAAAAACCTATTAGCCACCATTGTTGGGTTTATTGTAGCTTCTGCAACCGTTTATATTTTTGAGAGCCTTATAGGTCATAATTTTTTTCCTTTACCAGAAGGTGCTAAACCTATGGATATGGAATGGATAAAAAATAATATGGCTCAAATACCAGTGGGTGCGAAAATCTTCGTAGTTATTGCACATTTTATTGGTCTCACAGTAGGTATGTTTGTAGCTGCGAAAATTTCAAAAGTCAGTATGGTACCTTCTTATATTGTTGGCGCAATTATGCTTGCTGCTACCTTTTTTAATATCTTTATGTTACCTAAAGAATTATGGTTTACAATCTCAGATGGAGTATTCGCTATTACTGGATTTCTAATTGGTAAATCTTTGGCTCAAAAGCAAATGGTTAAATTT
>Ga0316208_1002224_pt1 | contig 16194 bp, 14 predicted proteins | sample 3monopyrite_MG_FD_204944 | JGI IMG/M metagenome (GOLD analysis project Ga0316208, IMG submission 204944) | Microbial mat bacterial communities from mineral coupon in-situ incubated in ocean water Damariscotta River, Maine, United States -... | ecosystem: Environmental > Aquatic > Marine >...
TACGTGGGGGACTCCGTCCCCCGACACCCCCTGGATCGATGGGTAAGTGTAATTGTCGTCAGTGGGGAAATGTAATTGACGCCAGGCACCAACGGCATGAACTGGCGGGTGGACGCGAACAACCTGCGGCGGATCTTGCGGCGGCTCTTGGTCGCGGCGGGGATCCCCGAGCGCAACGAGGCCGGCGAGAAGGTGGACATCCACGCCTTGCGCCACACGGCGATCACGCGCTTCGCCCGCTTCGGCGTGCCGCTCGCGCAGACTCAGGCCATCGCGGGCCACTCGGACCCGAAGCTGACGGCGAGGATCTACACGCACCTCGAACTGAAGGACCTGCGCGGCGCCGTGCGGTTCTTGGAGCCGAAGGCCGAGCAGGAGCCGACGCCTCCGCCCCCGAAGGAACCGAGCGGCCTGCAGCTGCTCGAACGCGAGGCCGGCTGACCCGAAGGAGCGAACATGACGCAGATCCAGTTTCACGAGACGTACATGGGCGCGCAGTTCTACCGCAAGACGCTGCCGGAGCTGGTGAAGCAGATGACGCGAGTGGCGGATGCGATGGAGCGGCTGGCCGCGGCGGGGGAGGGCAAAGAGGCAGATTCGCCCGACCGTTCCGGGGACCCCCGCCCGCCCGGCCCCGACACAGCCGCCCGTCCCGAGTAAGTTCTGTGAATCGACTCAGGGAATCGCGGCACGACTTGCGTTTCCTGCTCGGGTTATCCAGGGACTAGCCGCAACTATTCTCTGGAAGGCGTCGAACAAACGGCTACCGTGATTGGTGCGCGCGAGGCATCTCCACTTCGGCTCGCGCCGCGTTCCCCATCTGCATTCAGAGGAATCCCATATGGCTACGAGTCAGAACCAGAAGATCCGCGCCCTCGTCGATCAGTTCGTCGAGCAGATCTCGGCCGAGATCAAGAACGAGGCCCTGTCCGCCGTCCAGGACGCCCTGACGCGCGATGCCGCCGCCACTCGCCCCCGTCGCGGCCCCGGTCGCCCCAAGGCCGCAGCCGGCGCCAAGCGCGGCCGCAAGCCGGGTCGCCGTCGCAAGGCGGCCAAGGTCAGCAGCGACACTCTGCTGGCCGCGATCAAGAAGCACAACGGCGAGCGCACCGAGGTGATCGCCAACGACCTCGGCGTCTCCTCCAAGGTCTTCAAGCCCCAGCTCGACGAGCTGATCGCGGCCGGCACGGTCAAGCGCAAGGGCAAGGCGCGGGGCTCGACGCTGCACGTCTAGGACCAGGATCGAGCGGCCGACCGGCCGTGAACGAAGAGAGGCGGCGCCGAGTCAGGGCCGCCTCTTTCGATTGGGAGGGGAGTGTGCGCAGGGAGTGCGCTGTGCACTCAGGCCAGCGGAAGCTGCAGCTCGTCGGGGCGCGCATCCGAAGCGACCCACGAGGGCCGCACTGTGCCGTCGGGCTCCGTGATGAGCGGCAGGAACTCGACCACGTCTTCTGGTCGCAGTTCGCCGATCAGTGCGTCGTCGGTGAGGATTTTGCCGTCGTCGGGATCGCCTCGGTGGACCGCGTGGATCAGGACGGCTTGGCCCTTGGCCCAGCGGTGCGTGTCGCCGGTGTAGATGCGCGTGGAGCCGATGATGTGCTGGGGGTGCTTCATGGCTCCGTGATCGCTCTGGATCGCCAGGGCAGCCAGCATCATTCGGTCTTTATGAGGCAGGTACGCGGGGGTATTCGCCACGGCACTCGGTCACCCCGTCGCCAATGAGCAGGCGCCGAGGCGATCAGTACGGGAGGCCGCTGGCATCAGGCGCAACACCTGTCCGCACTGAACGGTGGCAACGTCCGGCGGGGCTGAAGCCACGGCGATAGCGACTCGCTCCGCTCGGGGAGATGGGCGGGTGCCCGCAGCCGAAGAAGAAACAAGTGCTGAGACCCTGCGTTCCGTGATGGAATCCCCTAGCGTTTTGTAAGAAGTAGCCAACACGGGCGGCTGCCTGCTCATAGAGTCCGCAGAGCCAACCAGTTGCGACGGTTCCAGTAGTCGAGACGAGAATCACGACAACCGAACTGGCGGCGATGCCTAGAATGAGCATGGCCACCTTCCCGTGGCTCACCGCGATGCTCGCAACTCCTCAGCACACCCGTCCTCAGCGCATCTGCACTCTGGTGGCCTTTGGCTCGGGCCGTCGGCTGGGTCACGCGCACGGGGAGTTCAATCGCTCGTCGGTAGACGCGAGGGGCTCGGGCCGATGCTCAGGAGGCACCCGAAGAGCCGGCGGGTCCGAGACCGACAGGAAGGGTTCGGATGATCTGCGGAGCGAGGCTCGCGAGAGCCGGACTAGAACACACAGCTGTGAGCGGCGTGCTCGCGAAACAGCTCTACCTGAATCTCTGGAGAGGCTGAGTTGCGGCATGGGAATATCGGGCCCGATTCGCCGTCTTTCTCGGGGTGGCACGCCTTCAGCGAACTACCAGGGGCAGGGCAAGTCATGCCATAAACGCTACTCTAACTCACTTTAAAACAATGAAAGAACTACTTGTGCTCGCCGTCCTCGGCTTCTCATCCGGAGCAACGCTAGTAGGAATTGCCAAGGGGACTGGATCAAGTGGGGGAGGGTCTGTCGACTTTCCTCCCGTCCCTTGCGCTCCTGACGCGTCTTACACCTACGGAGCCGCCTACGTTGATGCCAACGGCAAGTCTCACCAGCTCACTGCGAGATGCTACGTCTTTGAGGGCGGCGACTGTATCAAAGATGAGACATGCAACTTTAAGTGCGGCCTAAAGATCCTGATCGACGGAGAGGGGGCGGTGTGTCCTCTCGATCCCAATAATGAGATCGATCACGTCGCGCTGGCCGCCAATCCGAGCATGTGGCCGGAGTGCGCCGTGTGGCACCTGCCGGATTCGGGTTCCACGGCGGGATCTTGTCCCAAGTGGACGGAGTCCGGAGCAGGTGGGCAAGTCCCACCGCCCGGGGCCTCAGAGTGGAGAGACTACTCCAAAGTCCTGCACTGCAGCGGCACTAGCTCCAGTGCATCATTCACAGTGACTTCTTGTGTGCGAGCCGAAGCGTCTCTGACTGCAAACATCGATCTCAAGTGCAGTTCCTGCGCGCCTCCGCAGTAGAGGGCACGCTCTGCTGCTAGCCTCAAGTGCAAGCGCCTGGCTGCGGCCAGGCGCTCGCAGTACTGGAGTGGGCACGTACAGGTCCGGAGGGACAAGATCATGATGAAGAGAATCGCCGCTGCGATTGTGACGTTGGTCTTGACCGCTGGAGCGGGCTACCTGTTGGTCGGGCACCTCGCGAGAACCGAGCCGTCTCCCGACACGGTCAGCTCAGACTTACCAGAGGAGTCCGCTCTCGCGAGTGATTCGCTCGCTCTAAGAGCCGGAGATCACGACCAGGGTTCAAGAGCGCAGGTTCCCGCCGGCAGCCTCCTGGGAGAAGATGAGAGTGCTTCTGAGGAGCTCAGGGTAGCAGAGTGCCAGGAGCTTCAGATCAGGCCGGTGGATCCCTATGGATCAACGAGTTCCGACGAGGAAGTCTCACTGCGGATCGAAGGCATCAGGGACAGTAGCGCGACCATTCACAAGCGATGCACGATTGGGGCGACTTGTGTCGCGACGATTCCTAAGCGGATTACGAGCGTGGAGGTAAGTGTCGAGGGGCGATGGGGCTGTTCGGGGGAACCCATTCGAGTAAGCCTACCGTGCGCGGGAATAGTCCAGGTCCCCGTTGTCGAGTGTGGTACCGTCGGCGTCAACGCGATGCCAGACTTCGAGCAGTTCTCGGATGGGAGAGTAGCCTTGCTTGACCTCGACAAGGAGACTCTCTTTGACGCGGAGATGGCGGGGCGTGCAGTTCCTCTAGAAGTTGGTGGAGCAGTACGGTTCGTAGGCGTGCGCCCAGGGCGATATCGTGTCGAGTGGGAAAGCAGTGGCGGTAGCCAAAGGGCCATTCGCGCAGTCACAGTCGTGGCCGGAAGTCACGCGCAGGTAACTTTTGATGGCGCTCTGGAGGATCGCTGCTTTCTCGTTGGTTCTTTCAAGCTAGGCGGGAACGCGGTTCCTGGAGCAGTCCTCAAACTCTCATCTTACCGAAGCAGTGATCGTCCTTCTCGCGCACAGGTAGTGCTCGGCAACGACGGCGCGTTTGAGCTGGAGTTGCTCTCTGGAGGTCACTTCGATGTCTGGGTGGAAGCACGTTTTGGTCGTCTCTATAGCGGCGAAGTCTCTCTCGAGCCAGGGTTTCAAGAGATGTACATCGAGTTGGAGGGCGCACGGCTCACGGGTCAACTCATGGAAGAGGGCGGGGCGCCAGTGAATGGGGGCGAGATTCTACTTCACTCAAGTCAGGACGACCGATCCAAAGGGCAGGGCGGTGTCATCGCGACAGTGACTAGCGGCAGCGACGGCGCGTTCGCATTTCCACCGTTGCCGGTAGGCAACTACAGCCTCGAGGTTGGGGGTCGGAGCCAGTTCCAGGAGGGGCCCTCGTGGAACAGGTATGGGAAGGTCGTTCTCGATGTGTCTCTCCAGTCGAATAGAGAGATTGTATTAGAGCTTGGTCCTCCTGCTTCATTTTGCGGCCGAGTGACGATCCCTGGTGGAGCTGACGGGCGCAGTGATCTATTCTTGCGGAGGCGGGACGGCCCAAGCGGCTGGAAGCGTGAGGCCTCTTCTGCCGAGGACGGTGGCTTCTGCATCGAGTATCTGGAGCCCGGAGAGTACTACCTGATGGCGACTTCATCGGGTTGGGCTGGCTTGCCAATGGCAAGCGACCCTCTGCTTGTAACCGTGCAGCCCGAAAGGGTGTCCGATTGCGGGGTCCTTGATCTCACAGTCGGGCATACGGTCTCGGTCTCTGTTGCGGATAGTCGTGGCGCCGCAGTCCCGGCGCGTGTGCGCCTCATTTGGCGTGGACACTCGGACGAACTGTCACTACCGCAGAGTCGCGGAGGCCAACAGCAAAGGTACTTGAGTGAGTTTCGGGGTGTGCCACTGGGGGAGTACACGATTGTGGCCTCAATGCCTGATGGCCGTGAGTTCACGCGCGACTTGACGTGTGATGGTGTACAGAGCGACTACAGAGTTGTGGTTCATACCGACTGAGTTAATATGCTCGGACAGGTGCTCACGCGGATCGCACTCGAGTCGCGTAGTATCCCATCACGCAGCCGAGCGCCTGTAGGTGCGTAGAACGCCACCCAAGCGCTCCATCGCCAGAACCTCGGTCGCCCCCGTCGGCCGAGGTTCTCGCTGTTCGCGGTGTCCACGCTTGACCGCTCCTGTCCTCAAATGTCGCACCGAGTCGCTCTCTGACGGCAGATGTCCTTCGCGACTTGCCCGGATCGCTCCAGCTTCCCAAGCGGACACTCTGTCTCAAAGCGAGATCGGGGTCGTCTGAGCTTCGAGGCACGACGTCCCGATCACTCGCAGTGCCCATCCACTTTCCCAGTCCCGCAGCGGGTCGGCCCTGCGCTGGCAGGGTCAGCCGCGAGTGAGGAGCAGGTGGGGGCAGGTGGAGTCAGCTCGGGTCGATACGGCTTCAGGCCGGGCGTTGGCATGCCGGTCATCGGAGTCGGCGCCGGCAGTCTTGTGATCGGCGCGGGCTTCATCCGTCGAGAGGGGTTGGGAATCGCCGGTGGAGGCGTGGCCGCGACCGGTGGGACCAGCACGGCCGGATGAGACGTGAGTTCACTCGACCTACCGACCAACCATCTCGCCGATGCCGCGTAGGCTGGGGGGAGCTGCTGCAGCCCGTACCTCGAAGTGAGAGACCCCGATGAGAACTGACCTCCTGATCCGCCTCTGCGTCTTGTTGACCCTGCCCCTCGGTTCCGCCTTGGCCCAGTCGGCGAGTTCCGAGAGCCCTGCCGAGCCTGTGCAGGTGCGTCGCGTGCGACTTGCGGCTCCGGTTCAGCCCGCCGAGCCCGCGATGCCGCTGAAACCCGCGCAGGCCCGCGCGTCGAAGCCGGGACACATCGGTGTCTACCTCGGCAGTGTAGCGGACGGCGCATCCGGCGCGCGGATCTCTCAGCTGGTCGAGGGCGGCGCGGCCGCGGCGGCCGGCCTGCAAGCTGGTGATCGGATCCTCGCGATCGGGAACCGCAAGGTGAAGACCAGTGCCGAGCTGATCGAGTACGTGAAGACTATGCAAGCCGGCGACACGGTCCACCTGATGGTCGACCGCGACGGCTGGCGCAAGCGCATCGAGCTGCAGCTGCGCGCTCCGGCGCAAGAGCCGCAACAGGAGCCTCAGCCGCGCTGGGTCGAGGTCCAAGAAGTCGAAGCGGATGGTCCGCACGATCACCACGGGACGGACATCGCGCGCTTGCGCGAACACGAGGAATCGGTCGAGCTCGAAGAGCTGCGCAAGCTGATCGAACACGGCGGAGGCGTCGGCGGCGACGTTCATGTCGAGCGCCGCATCTGGATCAACGGCGACGAACTCTCGCCCGAAGCACTCGAGGAGCTCGGCGACGAGCACGAGTGGATCGAAGTGCTGACCGAAGAGCCCGGCCGCGGCGCCTTCCGCTTCGAAGAAGTCGAACAAGAGCAAGCTCCGCCGCGACGGGTCCGCCTGGGCCTCGAAGTCGACGAAAAACAGCACGCTGACGATCGCCGCGGGCGGATGGAACGCCTCGATCGCGAACGGCGCATTCAGCGAGCCGAACGTCTTCGCGAGCTCGAGTCCCGCGAGTCCCACGAAGCCGAGCGTCGCCGTCGCATCGAGATCGAGCGTGAACTGCGCCGTGTTCCGCGCGCCGACCTCGACTCGCTGCGCGAAGAACTCGACGCGCTGCGACGCGAGGTCGAGGCTCTGCGCCGCGAGCTGAACGAGCAGCGCGGCCGCTAACCAGCTCTCGATCGGGCCTTTCGGCCCCGCACTTCAACCGGTGGTTCGGTCCCGCTCAGGCGGCCGAACCGCCGAGATCCAGGATGCCCTTCGAGGGCGACCAACCGTGCAGCACGCGGGCGACGGCCTGCAACATGGCATCGTCGGCCGCCACGCTCTGAGCCCTGCGGTTCCGTAGGCGCAGCGTGCGCTCCACCAGCGCTATGACCTGTTCACGGGTCTCCGGGGCGCTCTGGAGGGCCCAGCGGACCAGAGGAAGCAGCTCAGCGCCTGCCTCAGGGGCGGCGCCGTGGCGGCGACAGAGGTCCTCGATCAGGCGTTCGGCTTCCATGGCTGGGTGGTTCGGGTGGGGAGCGTTCGCTCCACGTCCAAACTTATCCCAAGGACCGCGTTCGGGCCGGAATGGCCCCGGGTTCAAACCTCGATCTGGCCCAGCACCTCGACCGCGAAGTTGACGATCTCGTAGACGTCGCGACGCTCGAGCTCGAGGAAGTCAGCCGTCTCCTGGTCGATCGTCGCCTCGGCCGCCTCGTGATCACCGTCCGTGACTCGGTGCGCCAAGAGGTTCGCGTTCGCGACCAGCGTCACGACGGGATCGTCGCGCAAGTTCTCGAGCGGTCCGTGGTGGAAGTGGATCGCCGAGACGGCCGCGGTCGGCAAGCCCCAACGGATCGCCAACATCGCACCGACGTCGGTGTGCGCGTAGTTGAAGCGACGTTCCTCCGCGTGGTGCAGCTTGTCGCCGAGCGTGTGCGCCTGGTTGTAGCACTCGAGATAGTCGTTCCCGAGGCTGTCGAGCATCACGACCTTGCCGATGTCGTGCAGCAGTCCGCAGGCGTGGAACTCCTCCGGCTCGAGATCCAAGGCGCGACGACTGCGCCGCGCGAGGTATGCGCTGGTCTGCGCGGTGAGGATCGAGTGACGCCACATGCCGTCGAGATCGAAGCCCTTGTTGCGCAAGTGATCGAAGCGCTGGATCACCGCGGCTTGCATCACGACGTTGCGCAGCACGCGCAAGCCGAGCACGGAACACGCTTGTTCCGTCGACAGGCAGCGCTCGCGCAAGCCGTAGAACGCGCTGTTCGCGATCCGCAGCACTCGCGCGGCGAGCGGCGCGTCGCGCGCTACAACTTCACCGATGTCGCGCGTGCCGCACTCGGGGTCATCGATCAGCTGCCCGACGCGCACGAGGACCTTCGGCAGCGTCGGGATGTTCAAGTTGTCCTTGATCAGCTGCTTGGCCGGGACATTCACCATGGGGGAGGGGGCGAGAGTGGGGGGGGGATCCGGGCGACGAAGACTTCGTGGTCCGGCTCGTCTTTATCGGGATGCGCGGGGGGGGCGGCTTGACTCGATCTCCGACCTTTAGGTCCCCGCGTAAAAGGCGTCGCAGGCACGCCGAGTGGGTTCAAGAAGGGCTTTCACGCGGGCCGAAACGAACCCCTGCGGCATCCCCACGCCGCTTCCCCCGCCTTCCCCAGCGATCGAGTCCCCACCATGCGAAGGATCCTCCTGCTCGCCTCCGTTCTCGGATGCCTCACCGCCCTCGTCCGGCTGTCCCCTTGGACGGTCGACGCCGGCACCGCCGTCGAGCTCGACCTCGCCGGTCTGGTCGAGAGTTCCGACTTGGTGCTCGAGGGTCGCATCGCCGGGGTCACATGCCTCGAGACGCCCACGGGCCGCATCGAGACCGAGCTACGCATGGAGGTCGACCGACACTTCTGGGGCGACGAGAGCGCCGAGCGCATCGTGCGCGTGCCCGGCGGTGTGCTGCCCGACGGGCGCGGCTTGATCCTGCCCGGCATGCCGCGCTTCCGAGCCGGCGAAGAGCTGATCCTGTTCCTGAGCGCCGCGGGTTCGACGGGCGTGCGCATGCCCGTGGGGCTCGCACAAGGCAAGCTCAGCTTGCTGACCGGCTTGAACGGTGAGCGCGTGCTCGCTCGTGAGCCCGCCGGTCTGACGAGGCTCGCGCCGACGACCGGCACGCACTCGGACGCCGACGGTTGGGAACTGATGGGGTACGCCGAGACCATCGCGGCGCTGCGTGCGGCGGCCGATCAGCGTCGCGTCGCGAGCTTCGAAGCGCCCTTCGAGGAGCGCACTCGATGATGCGTTCGTGGAAGCGCGGTGCGTTGGTGTTCGTCGCGCTGGTCGCGGCCGGCACCTTGGCGCAGTCGTACCTGCGGCTGATCAACCCGTCGAACGGCACGCCGTTGCGTTGGCAAGTGCCGAGCGAGATCTCGGTCGTGATCCATGCGCCGGGTTCCGACAACATCGAAGACGGCAGTCACCTGACGGCGTTGCGCAATGCGATCGACAGCTGGAATGCCGTCGAAGGCACGGGCGCGCGACTGGTCGAAGACACGAACGCGCTGAACATGGCGCTGGGCGACTACAACAGCAACGTGCATCACGTGCTGCGCTTCGACGAGTCGAACGAGTCGGGGTACTTCCCGATCGGGTCGAGCACGGTTGCGATCACGCCCGTCTGGTTCTTCAGCAACGGTGTGATCGCCGACGCTGACGTGTTGTTCAACGGTCAGGACTACTCGTTCACGACGAGCAGCCAGTCCGGTCACTACGACGTTCAAGACGTCGCGGCGCACGAGCTGGGTCACCTGCTGGGTTTCGACCACTCGGGCCAGGCCGGGTCGACGCTCTACCCGTACGTCGATCCGCGTGTGATCCTGCACCGCAGCTTGTCGCGCGACGACGAACAAGCGTTGCGCGCGATCTACCCCAGTGCAGCGCACGGAACGATCACCGGATCCGTGGTGCGCAGTTCCGACGCGTCGGCCGTGGCGGGAGCGCAGGTCATCGCGCGTGACGCGGAAGGGCGTACTTGCGGCGGCACGATCGCCGACGGCGCAGGCAACTTCTCGATCGGCGGGTTCGACGCCGGCAACTACACACTGGTCGTGCTCCCGCTCGACGCTCCGGTCTCGGCGGGGAACTTGTCGCCGGGGCACATCGTCGTCACGAACTTCGAGCCGACGATCGCGGGGCCCTTCGCGCTGGGCAGCGACCAGTCGATCGCGGTGGGCAGCTTGTCCGTCGACAGCGACGTGCCGTTGAACCTCGGAACGAGCAGCGACCGCTTGCCGCTGCGCGCCACGCGTGGTTTCACGATGAATCACACGCTGACCGGCAACGGGCTCGCGCCCGGTTCGACGCTGGTCGCGTCCGATCCCGACGTGACCGTGACTGTCGTCGCTTGGTCTTGGTCGCAAGTCAGCTTCCGCCTCGACGTGCCTGCGAACGAAGAGCCCGGTCACTTCGACCTGCTGGTCACGGATGCATCGGGCAACCTCAGCGTGCTCGCGGCTGCAGCCGAGATCACGCCGCCCGATCCGATCATCACGGTCGTCAGCCCGGCGCAGCAGGACAAGGGCGACAGCGTGCCGCTCTCGATCTTCGGCTCGAACTTTCGCGCGGGTTGCCGCGTCGTACTCGCCGGTCGCGTCTATGAAGAGGGCGTGGCGGGAGGCTGCACGCTGGTCAGTCCCGGTCAGCTCGAATTGAACACACTCCCGAGCTCGCCCGGCACCTGGGACGTGGTCGTGATCGACGCGACGGGCGTCGAAGGGCGACTCGCGGACGGTTATCAGTTCACGACCGTGCCCCAGGTCTCGACGGTCTTCCCGAGCGCCGGTGACGACGGCGGCGGCACCCTGGTCACGATCAAGGGGCAGGAGTTCACGAACGACACGACCGTCTGGATCAACGGCGTGCTGCAGTCGACGGTCGCTGTGATCAACGCGCAGAAGATCCAGGTGCTCACGCAAGCCGGCGTCGCAGGCGGACCCTACGAGCTGCGCGTGGAGAATCCCGGCGGCGCCGTTGCGACCGCTGACTTCACGTACGTCTCGCCGCCCGACCCCGACGTGATCACGATCGATCCCGGCGGCGGCTCGGCGAACGGCGGCGAGGAGATCCGCATCGACGGCGCGAACTTCGCAGCGGACACGCGCATCGTGTTCGGTGCCGATCCGGAGACGGGGCTCGGTGGTTTCGAGTCTCCGGATGTGCGCGTGATCAACAGCACGCAGCTGGCGGTCAGCACGCCGGGCTTCGGATTCAACGCGCAGCTCTCCGTGCTCGCGGAGACCGTATCGACCGGTCAGGCCTCCGTCGCTGCAGCCGCGTACACGACCAGCGGCGCGGAAGACTCCGGCGGCGGCGGCTGTCACACGACGCCTGTCTCGGGCCCTCCAGATCCGCGCGACATCGCGCGCAGCCTCGCATTCTTCGCGCTGCTCGCGTTCGGCCTGCGCTGCGCGCGGCCTCGCCGGCGCGCTGCCTGCGCCTTTGCTTCGAGCCGCTCAGCGGATTGAGCGTGCGAGAGCGGGGCGTGAGGCGGTAGCCTCGCGTCCATGAGCACCCTGGTCTTCGACATCGAGGTCGCCGGCTTCCTCTGGGACGAGGTCGACGAAGTCACCCGTGGTTACCTGCGCGAGCGCGAACGCGATCCCGCGCGGCGCGACGCCGTACCGGAACGTCTCGCGCTCTACCCCGGGCTCGGCAAGGTGATCGCGATCGCGATGTGGCTGGTGGAAGAAGACCGCGGGTTGCTGTTGCTCGAAGGCGAGCAGGAGCACACGGAACCGCGCGAGTGGGAGAAGGTCGCGCACTCGAAGATTCTGCGTGGAACGGAAGCGCAGCTGCTCAGCGCCTTCTGGAAGTCCGTCGATCGTGTTTCGAAGGGCCGGCCGTTGCCGCGTCTCGTCAGCTACAACGGTCGCGGGTACGACGGCCCCGTGTTGATGGTGCGTTCCGCGCAGCTCGGCATCGTGCCTTCGCGCAACTTGATCCCGAATCGCTACGCGCTCGAACAGCACACGGACTTGATGGACGTGCTGACCTTCCAAGGTGCGACGCGCGATCGTTACAGCCTTGACTACTGGTGTCGACGCTTCGACGTCGAGAGCCCGAAGGGTTCGATCGACGGCAGCCAAGTCGGACGCGCGTACCGCGAGGGCCGCATCGAAGACATCGGCGAGTACTGCTTGCGCGACGTGCGCGCGACGTCGGAGCTCTACCAGAAGCTCGCCGGCGGCTTGTTAGACGTCTTCGGGCGCTGACGGCGCGATGCGCCACAGGCGCCACATCTGATCCGCGCCGACCGGTTCGCGTTCGACCAACGAGCTCGGCGTCAGTGCGACCGAACCCAGCGGACCATCCGGCGACGCGCCCAACCAGTAACGCGATCGATCGTCGAGTCCGAGCGCCGCTTGCACGCGGGCACCCGTGGGATCGTCCGGCGACGGCGAAGGCAAGAGCGTGCGCCATGCGTAGAAACCGACCGCCAAGTTCAATCCGAGTGCGCGGTCGTGTTGAACGAACTCGCCGGGGTGCGTCGCGCTCGCGATCCATGCGCCGGCGGCTCTGGGCATCGGCAGCGGCGCATCGGGTCCGCGCGTGCGCAGCCGCCACGCGGCTTGTGCGCCGAGTCCGGGCAACGCGAGCCCGAGCGTCAAGAGGACGAGCGGCGAGAGCCCCGCGCGCAAGCGCAGCAGCGGACCGCTCAGCTGGTGCACGCAGAGCGCGCCGCCGACGCTGAAGGCGGGCAGCCACCAGAGCTGGAAGCTCCACTGCGGCTCACTGGTGTGCCGGTAGAAGGCGAACAGCACGAGCGCGCCGGTGGAGAGCAGGATGCCGAGCAACGGCAAGTCACGGGCTTCGCGGGGCGGGTGCTCGAGTGCGGACAAGCTCGACGCGAAAGCCGGCGAGAGCGCACGAACCGAGCGCAAGCTGAGCGCCAAGCAGGTCGCGACGACGATCGCGAGTCCGTGCGCGGTCGTCGCGAGTTCCCACTGGATCGCGAGCCAAGCCGCGAGTCCGATCTCGCCGCTGACGAGCGGTTCGAGCAACAGCTGCGCGCGCTCGAACACGGATAGCGCCGTCGGATTCAGCGAACCCGCGAGGGCGGCGCGCGAGGCGAAGTGGTGCAGCGCGAGCGGCAACAGTCCGCACGCGCCGGTCACGGCCGCATAGATCGCTGCCTTGCGCAGGCCGCGTCGGCGCCAGGCGGTGAACCACATGGCGGGCAAGCAGGCGAGAGGGCCGAAGGTGACGGCTGCGCCGAGCGCGGTTGCGGCGCCGGCGAGCGCCAAGTCGGCGCGGCGTTGACCGCGGATCCAACGCAGACCGAACAAGACGCCGAGCAGTGCGGTCGCGAGTCCGGGGTTCTCGTAGTTGACCAGTCCGGCGAAGTGGATGCCGACCGACGACGCGGCTCCGAACGCCAGCGTGAGCAAGCCGACCGACGCGCCGTACGCCTCGCGCGCGACGGACCACAGCAGCAGCAACGCCAAGAGCTGCGCAGCGAGGAACGGCAGGCGCAGCGGCAACTCGATGTCGCGCGGGGCTTCGCCGCGTTGCCAGGCGCTGTCCCAGCCTGCCGGGCCGAGGGCGCGCACTGCATTCCAAGCGAGCAGGGGAACGAGCGGCGGGTGGTTCGCGTACACGAAGCGCTGATCGGGCCGCGCGACGCGGTCGACATTCAGCACCGGATAGATGCCCGCGCTGTCGCCGCGCTCGTAGTTCAGCGCCGCCACTGCGAAGAACGCGCCCTGTTCCCCGTCCACGCCGCGGTCGAACTCGGCAGCGATGTCACGCACGCGCGGAATGAGCGCCGCGATGAACAGCAGCACCACGCAGAGCCGTTCCAAGCGCGCGAGCGGGACGGAAGCGACCCGCTCGGCGAGGACTGCACGGGGATGCCTTGACGCGGACTGCACCATCGGCGCGTCAGTCTGCGCGGCGCGCGCGTGCGCTGCAAGCGACGGCCTGGTGCTGCGAAGCGGCGCTCGGGATCAGAACTGTGGCGTGCGCATCATCAGCGCAGGCAGTCGTTCGGGATCCGAGGTCTCCGCGTAGCTCTCACGATCCTGATGGACGTAGGCACGAGGGCCTTCGGGGTGCGGTTCGAGTCCGAAGCGCACGAGCAGCTCGGCGTCGGCTCCCGGGTCGACGATCTGCACGACTCGCGAGGCGATGTACGGCTTGAGGGCCGCGTCCGCGAGCGCATGCGTCTTCGAGTCGTGAGCCGACCCGACGATCGTGACGTGCACCGGCGGGTGCAGCAGCAGATCGACCGCGCGGGCGTAACCGGCGACGAAGTGTCCGTAGCGCTTGTAGTCGACCGCGAACGACTCGAGCGCTTCACGCCCCGCGTCTTCGAAGTCCTTGTCTCGCGTGAAGTGCGCGAGTCGCAGCAGCGCTTCGGCGATCACCGAGTTCTCGAGGATCGAACGATTGCGTCGGCGTAGTTCGCCGGAAGCGCTGGGATCGAAGTGCGTGTCGAAGAACGCACCGGACGGGCTCTTGTAGCGCTCGATCGTGATCGCGGCGAGCTCGCGCGCGACTTCGAGGAAGCGGTTCTCGCCGGAGAACTGCACGGCGTCGATCAGCGCGCGCAAGGTGTACGCCTGGTCACCGAGCAGGCCGAGAAGGTGCGGCCTGCCATCCCAGTAGTGATGCATGCCGAGCTTGTTGTCGTAGAGCTCACGCAGCATGAAGTCGAGCGTCTCGAGCGCCATCTCGGAGTAGCGGCTGTCGCCGAGCACGCTCGACGCCTTGAACAACGCCGACACGGCGATCGCATTCCAGTTGGCGAAGATCGTGTGGTCGATCGACGGCGGTCCGGCGGCGCGTCGCGCGGCGACCGTGGACTTGTGGGCGTACGAGGGTTCGGCGTCTTGGCTGCCCCAGAAGGCACCGACTTGTTCGTCGCGCAGGGTCGTCTGCATCCACTGCAGGATGCCGAGCGCCGTGCGGCGGAAGCTCTCTTCACCGGTCGTCTGAAACGCCTCGAGGTACGCGAACAAGCGCTGCGCGTTCGAGTCGAGCATCTTCTCGTGGTGCGGAACGCTCCAGTCGGGTTGCGTCGCGTAGCGGTAGAAGCCGCCTTCCACCTTGTCGTGGATCTCGCCTTCTTGCATGTGACGCAGCGTGCGACGCACGAGATCGAGCAAGCGCGCGTCGCCGGTCTGCGACCAACGCACGAGCGCGAAGTCGATCGCTTCAGGGTGCGGGAACTTGTGCAAGCTGCCCCAGCCGCCGTGCACCGGGTCGGCCGTCTTGATCACCGTCTCGGCGACCGACTCGACGATCTCCAAGCTGAGCTGCGGGCGGTGTTCACCGAGCGCGGCGAGCGAGCGCCGTACCGGTTCTTCTTCCGCCGCTCGTTGCGCGGCGCGCTCCGCCGCGAGGCGCGACTTGATCGCTTCGCGATTCGTGCGGTAGTACTCGGCGATCAGCTCGAGCCGTCCGGCGAGCTGGTCGGCTTCCATGTAGTTGTCCGCCGACAACACCTCACCGGCGTCGTCGAGATACGCGAGCGTCGGCCAACCACCCTTGGTGTAGCGCGCTTCGAGGTCCGGTCGCCGGTCCTTGTCGATGCAGATCGGAACGAAATCGGCGGCGATCAGCCTCTCGATGCGCGGATCGGTCAGCACCGTCTCTTCGAGCTCGCGGCACCAGCGGCACCAGGACGCCTTCACGAACAGCAAGACCGCTGCGCCGCGCTCACGGGCGCGCTCGAAGGCCTCTTCGTTCCAGTCTTGCCAGTCCACCATGTCGTCCTCCACTCATCGGTGCGCGAGTGGTGAGAACTCTAGGCGACTCGAAGTCGGGATACGAGCCCTGGCCGCGCGGGCCGTCGCGCAGTGCCAACGCTGGAACTCGCGGAGGTCCGGAACCGGTGTGGATGCCGTTCACTGGGGTCGTGCGAGCCGGGCCGCGTGGAATCGAGAGCGGGCGCGGACCGCCTTTGCGATCCGCGCCCGCGCGTACTTTGGTTCCTCGAGGAACTAGTTCCAGTCGATCGTGAGACCGTTGCTCAAGTTCGAACCGCTGCCGCAGGGGCTGACGCCGCCGGGGTTGCGGTACCACTGCTGGTAGTGACGGGTCTGACCGGGAAGGACGTTGCCTTCGGTGACGATCGAGACCGTGCTCATGCCGTTGCCGCTCGCGTCGAGGGTGATCGGCTCGAGGCGGTAGGTCGGGACTCCCATGCAGAGGATGCCGTCCTTGAAGGGCGTGGCGATCTGCTGCTGGCCCTGGATGAGCATGCTCGTCTCGCCGGGCAGGCCCTGGGTCATGTGGAAGACGGTGTCGTCGCCGGCAACCGTGCCGGAGCCGGTGGCGGTCAGGATCGCGCCGAAGCCGAGCGAGTTCTTGCAACCCTCACCGGCGCCGACGGTCGACTCGTTGAGGCAGGGGCAGGCACCGGCGGAGACGCCGTCGCCGAAGCAGAAGGGCGTGCCGATGTTGCAGAGCGTGATGTCCATGCCGGCGTACTCGACGCTCATCTGACCTAGGCCGGGGGCACCGACGGTCCAGCTGAAGCTGGTCAGGCCGGCGAAGCCGTACGA